>Ga0163151_10001117_pt1 | contig 46089 bp, 45 predicted proteins | sample OliLakLV19MP5IB2_FD_145596 | JGI IMG/M metagenome (GOLD analysis project Ga0163151, IMG submission 145596) | Freshwater microbial mat bacterial communities from Lake Vanda, McMurdo Dry Valleys, Antarctica - Oligotrophic Lake LV.19.MP5.IB-2 | ecosystem: Environmental > Aquatic > Freshwater >...
TTCAGCGACGGGGTGTACCAGGCGCACTCCCGTCGCTGAATAGCGACGGTTTGCTACGACAACTCCGTTGCGTCAGCGGCGAGCTCTGCGGTCGATGTAATTCGGTCCCGACATGATTGACCGCATCCGCAGCATGGAATACCTTTTTGATGTTCGCGAGGCGCTACGACGACAAGCCCACCGATTCCAGATCGGCGCTCGACAGATTGGCCGCGATGCCAACGCGGGCAAACAACCCAAGGGGGAGTACGCCTATGATGCGGCGGGAGGGTGACATGGCGGCCCCTTCCATTTATATGTTATTGGCTAAGAGCAGTACGCGCGCGGACTCATGCCTCGTGGGAAGTCACGGACGTGGTGGGCCTTCCGGCTCGTCGTCAATCAAGGTCGTGATGCTGCTTGTAGAAAGCGAGGCCTTCAGGCTGCGCTGGTATTGTTCGAGCGCGCGCTCTACGCCGGCGGAAGCCGGCAACGCAGCGGGCGTCAAATAGCGGTCCTCGCCCGCGCGACGAACAACGTCCAGCAATTCGAGAACCGATACCGCACTCAAATCACGTGCCGGCAGGTAAGCGGGAGGATCATCGTTGCTTTGGGTCAGCATGCCGCCTTCCTGAAGCGCATCGAGCACCGGATCGATCGCGTGCATCGGAATACGCAGCGGCCGGGCCAATTCCTGCGCGGTCAATGGCGCCTGCGCGCGCCGGTAGCGTGCCACGATGTGGCTCATGAGAATCAGCGCGACGCGCTCGCGCATGCGATTGGAAAGCCGCGGCTCTCCGGAACGCCGAATTACGTACTCCGGATGTTGCACATAAAAGGCGACGCTCGCGCCGAACAGCAGGATGAGCCAGCTCATGTAAAGCCAGATCAAGAACAGGATCAGTACGGCGAAGCTGGAATAAATCGCGGCATAACGGGTCGACGAAGCGACGAATTGCGCAAATCCCCATCCGGCCGTTTGCCACAGAATGCCGCCCACCACGGCACCCATCAATGCCGGGAAGTAGCGCACCCGAGTGTTGGGAATGAACAAATAAACCAGGGCAAAGGCGGCGATCACAAGCAGATAGGGAACGACGCTGCTTAGCTCGTAGAACACCAATCCAAAGGGTTCGATCGATGTTATCCGGCCAACGACGTCGGAGTTCATGACCGCCGTGCTGATGCCGATTGCGGAGAACACCAGAAGCGGCCCGATCAGCAGCACACTGAGATAGCGGCTGAACCGTTCGCCAATCGATCGAGAATGGCTGACATGCCAAATGAAGTTGAACGATTCCTCTATTTTCTGGACCAGGGAAACGGACGTATAGAGCAACAGCGCCAACCCAGCCGAGCCGAGAACGCCCACATGCATGTTTTCGATGAACTGCATGACGTGTCCGGTGACCGCGTCGGCTTCCGGGCCGAGCGGCGCCAGCAGCCGTTGCAGAACGGGTTCAAGCTGGTTGTGAACACCCAGGCCTTTCAACAATGAAAAGCTCAGCGCGAGCAACGGCACGATGGAAAGCAGCGTGGTATAGACCAAACTCATCGCGCGCAATATGAGCTGGCCGGATGCGACATCGCGGGTGAGAACGACGACGACCCGCGCAATATGCACCGCTGCGGTTTGCACGCGTTCAGGTTCAGATTCCGGCGTGCCCCACAAGGCACGCTCAAACGTCTGACGAAGAGAGCCGGAGAAAATTGTCATGTCTGGATGCGTCCGCCCTGGAATGGTTCTGCATTGGATCGTTCGTCATAGTCGGGCTTTCGATCGATCATGTGGCGCTCCTGAAAACTACTTCGATTATGCATCTCGTGGCGGCTCATCGATGCGGTGCGCGCAAGGAGCATCTACGACGCGCATCTAAATGACGGTCGCGTGCGCGCCGGTCGCAGGGGCTCCCTGCCGACGATACCGCGCAGGAGACACCGAAGCAATTCGGCGCCGGTGGTGATGCGCTTCTCTTCGCCATACCAGTATAAGATCATGGTCGATAACGTCATCTTCTGGGTATTCCGGTCAGACTATCATGCGTGAGATCACATCACGCAAGGCGGTCTGGAACCGGCGATGGGGTCTGGCTTGCATAAATGCATAAAGAAAAACGGGCGCCATGGACGCCCGTTCTTTTTTCTGGCGTCAGATCTCACTTCCTGAAAGAAGTAGTCCCGGCCGTTGCGTCCGCGCGCCTCGTCCACCAACCCACGTACCGCCGCCAATACCCCCGCAACGACCTGCGCCTCGCCAATGATCAGGCCGTTGCGCTCGCGCCGCCCGATCACGAAGCGCGCATCGTCCCGCACCGCGGTCGCGGTGGCGGGAAAGCGGCGCAGTTCGGCTCGGCATTCCAATGGAATGCGCCGGAGTCTGTATAGGCCCATTCAATTCCCATTGCGGCGCCATGGAAAGCGGCGGCGCCCTGGAAGGCAAGTAGCCGCCTGATGGCGGGGACGCGCCGATAAACGGTTGGTGGAGTTTCGCGGATAGGGACGGAGCGGCACAATTCGCGGAACGAACGGTCGCGGGTAAACGTCCGAATGCCAAGTGCATACCGGCTTCGTGCGCGCCGGGCGCGATCGGCGCCACCACCAGACCGATCGGTGACCCGACTCAGCTCTCGTCGTCCGCCGCGACCGCCTCCCCCTGCGAGGCCTGCGCTGGTCTCTGTCCTTGCGTGGGCGCAAGCGAGAGTTCGGCCGTGATGCCCTTTTTATCCCTGCGTTTGACCACCTCGGGCTGCTCGATCTCGATGCGTGCCGGGTCGATGCCCGCCGCGCGCAACGTCTCCATCACATTGTCAGCCCGATTTTCCGCGAGGTCTTTCATGGCCCCGTCGGACACGGACTCTATGCCAGCCAGCCAGTCGTACATCGCTTCGTAGAATTTCGGGTCGCCCGGATTGCGCAGAAACATGCCGGCGCGCTTCGGTTCGCCATTTTTGCTGGCGTATCGTCCGGCCCAGTCGCGTACGGCGGACGCATCGGTCTTGCTCTCGGACAGCTTTTCCAGCGCCCGTTGCGTGGCAAGGTTCTCGAATTCGATCGGCACCGCCTTCTCATCCGGTTGAAGCGATCGCCCGAGCGCCCGCGCCACTTCACGGCGGGCGAGTTCGCGTTTCATCGCTGCGCGATCTGTCTCCGGCGCGTACGGGGCCTGTACGATAAGTTTGAGCTGCGGGCGTTCTTCCAGCGCTTTCGCCACGTTCTGCAGCTTCTCTTTTTCCGATGCCGATACCTTGGCGCTGCCGGGCTCGAACGCAATGTTGCCCACATCGCTCCCCTCCTTGTTGTTCTTGTCGCCGCCGAAGATTCCGGCTAACGCACGAAACGGCGCGCTCACGATTCTTTGGATCAGGTTGCCCAGTGCTGCGCGGATGACTGCGCCCATGTCGAACTTCGGATCGTTCAGGTCTCCCTTGATCGGCACCTCGGTATGGATGACGCCGTTTGAGTCGGTCAGCAGTGCGACGGCGAGATCGAGAGGCAGGTCGAGCGCCGAAGGTGCATTGGCTTTTTCGCCGAGTTTGAGTTCGCGAATGGTGATGTCGTTATTAGCGGTCAGTGTCCCGTTGTCAACCTTGTAGGTCACCTCGACCCAGAGCTTGCCTTCATCCACCTTACGTCCGAGAAAGGTCGCCGTATAAGGCGACAGCTCCGGCATTTCGACATTCTGGAATGACGCCGTGATATCCGTCAGGGTTTTGGGCGAAAAGGCATTGATGCGGCCGTTAACCGCCACTGATCCAAAATCGCCGATGTCGCCATCGAACTGCAACGTGGCGACCCGATCTTCTCCGGTGCCGAAGCCGGCCGCAGCGCCTTCGAAGTTGGTCACGTGCGTGGCGAAGGGCAGCACGAGGCTGCGATCGGAATAGTCCACGGTACCATCGCGCACGCGCACGGCGCCGATGCGGATGGGAAACTGCGTGGACTTCTGATTTCCGGATGGGGCTTGGGCCTGAGATTTCGGCTTCTCGGCGCTCGCTGGCTGGGTCTTGATCAGCTGCGCGAGATTGATTTCCCGCTTGTCGGAAATGTCGATGGTCATTTCCGGCGCATCGAGCACGATCTCCTTGATCAGGACACGGTCCGGACCCAGGGTCAGGCGGGCATCGGCGGCCGACATGTTCTTCCAGGCCAGCACTCGCGTCTTGGTGCCCGCCTCGTTCAGGCGGAGGTTAGCCAGCGCGAATCCTCCTTTGGCGGTGAATTCCGGGTTGGCGCTCTGTCGATACGCAATGGTGGCCGTCGCGGAGGCGCTGCCCGAGGCGAGATCCACGGCGGCGTAGCGCGTGATGAGCGGTTGCAGGGGCGTCAGCGCCACGCCACTTGCTTTCATCTTGCCATCGAGCCGCGAGAAATTCTGCGCGAGCAAACCATTGGCTTCGATGAACCCCCCGCTGCCGATATTGGCGGAAGCCTTGAAGGTCATGGGCTTGGTCGCGGCGCTGGCGAAGTTCTCGAGGCGCACTGATACTTCTGCCATCGGTACGGCAATCGGTTTCCCGAAACTCAGGTCCGACAAATCGACATCCAGGTTTTGCACACGCACCTGATCGATCGCGTAAGTCCATGGTTCCTGTGCGGCGGACGAGGGGTTGCCCTCCGTCTTGAAAGTTTCGGCGAGCGCGAATGAACCGTTTGCGCTTCGCTCCAGCCTGAGCGTTCCGCCTTCGACGACGAGCTGCTTCGCGCCAAACTGTTGTTTGGTCAAATTGAAATAACCGCCTTGCAACTGCACTTGCGGAAGCTGCACCGGCGGCGGATCGGCGGCCAGGCGCACTTTCTGCAGCCCCAAGTCCATGTCGCGCGTTTGCACATTGACGCTGCTGGCTCCAATGGTAACCTCCAACCCGGCTTTGCCATTCAAGCTCGCTGCGTGCAGGTCGAGCGGACGCTGCTTGTCGGTATAGCGCAGCGCAACGTTGTCCACGTTGATCTCGCGCAGCTCAAACGTCCAGGGGCTCGGCTCGCCGGGATTGCGCTGCTCGGCCTTTGTGCCGGAATCTTTCCTACTGGATGGTTTGGCCGCGGACGCATTGACGGCTGCCTTCGTATCAGATTCCGATGCGGCAGCGCCAGGCCGCGCCAGCCCGGTCCAATTCAAGGTGCCGTCGGCATGCTTGACGACAAGTAAATTACCATTGGTCAAATTGACCTCAGGCAGCACCAACGCACGGCGAGCGAGTTCAAAAGTGCCGTCCTGCACCGCCAGCGACTTGAGTGCCAGCATGGGCTCTGCTGCGTCGTCGCGCGCCACACTCAGATCAGTGGCCTCGGCACGAATTCCAGACAGGGCAAGCTTTGTCTTGCTTGCCGCATTATCGAACTTATAGTGGGTCGCGATGGTGAGTTGACCTTCCGGCTTGGCCAGGCGCACGTCATCCCGCAGGAATTTCCAGATCGTCGCGAGCTGCATGCCCCGCAATTCCAGGTCGCCCTCCGACTGCAGCGGTTGCAACGTCAGATCACCGCGCCATGTCAACGCACCGCCGTCGACGAACTTTGCAATGACCGAGTAGTGGCCCTCGCGATCCGGTACCGTGGACAGATTCTCCAATTCAATCCGGATCGGCAGAATTTTCGTAGCGGCCGGATCTTCCGAGACCTCGCGGTAGCTCAACACGCCGTCGTTGGCGACCAGGTGGTTTACCGTAATGCGCGGCGTCGTGGCGTCAGGCTTTGAAGGGGGCGCGCTTTGCTTCCAGCGCTGCGCGACTTCCGCGAAATTCAGGTGGCCGTTCGCTCCCGTTTCGAGCATGACCTGTAATCCGTCGCTGTGCGCTTCACTCAACACCCAGCCCCTGCCGAATCCACTCCCCCATAAGCTCAGATTCAGATGCACGCGACGCGCCGTCACCAGGGGCGGCTTGCTGCCTTGGGCCAGACGCAAGCCGGTCGCATCGACGCTCAGCGCAAAGGGATTGACCTTGATCCTCTCCACGGTCAAGGTCTGGCCGAGGCGTTGCTCGACCAGCGCGACGAGTTGCTGCTCGATCAGGCGCGGAGCAAGGAAAAATCCGGAGGCCGCATAGAGCAGGACGACGACAGCGATGACACTGAAAGTGACGAGCAGACCACGGCCGCGGAATTTGCGCATAGGTTGGTAACCGTTAAATTCCTCGTTACCTGGGCGGCGTCATCGCACGGGTTTTCGTCGGTAACGAGCAAAGGTCTCCCTGTTCGGTTAATTAGCAGGAATCGCTCCCAGCGCATTCGTGGTTTGAGATCCATGCGCATCTCCCAATGGAACCACGACGTTAGCGTGCACTCTGGTGTTTAGGCCGGAGCGGGATTCCCGGCAAGACTTACCGGGCGCCTTGTAGCTTTTGCACGCAGCCAGCAAGGCGCCATGCTGTGAAGGCGCGTCCTACTTTGCCAGTTGCACCAGCACGCGCCGGTTCTTCTGCTTGTCCGCCGCGGTTTTCTCGGGGGAGACGAGCGGTTTCGAAGACCCCGCTCCACGGGGCACACACGGCAGTTTCATGCCTTTGGCTTTGAGCGCGGCGCAGACCGTCTGCGCCCGCGCAAGGGACAGTTTCTGATTTGCCGCTGCAGTCCCGTCCGCGTCGGTATGGCCTTGGGCACTCACGTTAAGGTTGGGTAAAGCGGACAGAGGCTTGGAATAGTTGCTGATGACTTTAAGCAGGCCGGTGATGCGTTTCTCGTTTCCGGTGGCGAATTCCGCCTTGCCCGTCCTGAACTCGAACTGTCCGTCCCGGTGCTGCTGGTCGGCCAGCGACTTATTGACCTTTTCCAGTAAAGAGCCTTTGCCCAGGCCGCCGAGATCAGGAACCTTGGGCAGGTCAATCGCATGGGCTGGGGTGCAAACCACCATGAAAAAACCGATCAGGGCAAAAATGAATCGCATGAATGCTCACCTCATTGATCTAAAGGATGCAGCATACCCAAATGATAGGCCTCGCGCGGCGCGCGGCGCTTTCGACTCTGGCCCTGATCCGCGCAACAGGCGTAGCATAGGAGTGACCAGAGGTCACTATGGATACGCAGAAGGATACGCAGAAGTTTGATGAATTGCGCCAGAAAATGGTGATGGAAATCTCCGCCATCACCGCGCTCGTTGGTCACCGCATCGGCAAATACAACATCGATCCCGCCGTATTGGAAATCATGGGCAAGGTGGCCCGGCACGAATTCGTGCCGGTCGAAATCCAGCCCTATGCTTACATGGACCGCCCGCTGCCGATCGGCTACGACAAGACCATCTCCCAGCCCTTCATCGTCGCGCTGATGACCGACCTGTTGCAGGTCGGCCCGGAAGACACGGTCCTCGAGATCGGCACCGGGATGGGTTACCAGTCGGCGGTCCTCGCTGCGCTCGCACGCAAGGTGTACAGCATCGAGATCATCGAGCCGCTGGCGCAGCAGGCCATGAAGCGCATTGCGGCAGCCGGCTTCCGGAACGTGGAAGTCCGGATCGGCAATGGCTACAACGGTTGGCCCGAGCGCGCGCCCTTCGACCGCATCATCGCCACGGCAGCGCCGGACCTGATCCCCGCATCGCTGCTCAACCAACTCAAGCCCGGCGGCCGAATGGTTGTCCCCGCCGGCCTGGCCGACAGCCAGCAACTGATCCTGGTCGAGAAAGGCGCTGCCGATGGGAAGATCTCGACAAAGGAAGTGATTCCGGTGCTCTTCTCCATTCTGGAGGACGCGGCCGGGGGGTAACCCGTGACGAGTGACAGGTGACGGAGACAAACGGGTGCTGGGTGCTGGATGCTGGGTGCTGGGTGCTGGGTGCTTCAAAGTCTAACTCCTCTTGCCTTCACTCCATCCGCAGTCCCGTCTTCTGCTTTACCTTGCGTCCTTTGCGTCCTTTGCGTCCAGGGTTGCCTTCACGTTCATCAGCACCATTGATATTTGACGTTTATCAGTTTCAATGATATTCTCATATTATCAGTTTCACTGATAAATATGTCATGACACAACTCCTGACCAACAGCACGCAACTGGGCCACATCATCAAGGCCAGGAGGCGGGCCCTGGGCCTGACCCAGCATGCGCTGGCCACGAAACTGGCGATCACCCAGAACCGCATGTCGCAGATCGAGGCCGACCCGGGTACGCTCGGTTTCGATCGCCTGGTCGACCTTTGCAATATCCTGGGGCTGGACCTCGTAGTGCAGGATCGCCAGCCCCCGCGCAAGGACGACTGGTAGATCATGGCCCGAACAACCCGCACCCGGGCACTGGTCGTCTGGATCAACGGCCAGCATGCCGGCGATTGGCGGATCCCGCTACGGGGGGAAGAAGAATTCCAGTACGACGCGGCATGGATGAAGTCAAACGATGGCCGTCCGCTTTCCCTGTCCCTTCCCCTGAGCCTCGACAATGCGCCGATAAAAAACAGGGCGGTCGGCAATTACTTCGACAACCTGCTTCCCGACAGCGACCCGATCCGACAGAGGATCCAGAGTCAGTTCGGCACCGACTCCCGAAAGACGTTCGACCTGCTTGCAGCGATCGGCCGCGATTGCGTGGGGGCGGTCCAGTTGCTACCCGTCGGCGAAGAACCGGGCAACGTGCAGACGATCGACGCAAGGCCGCTCACCGAGGCGCAAATCGAGGCGAGGCTGCAGCAAACCGTCTCCTCCAGCCGGCTGCGCGAACTGGCAAAGGACGGATTCCGCATCTCGATCACCGGCGCTCAGGAAAAATCCGCCTTTCTGTATCACAAGGGCAAATGGTGCGAACCCCTTGGCAGCACCCCAACGACACACATTTTCAAGCTTCCGCTCGGCCTCGTCGGCGGCCGCAATGCGGACATGCGCTCGTCGGTGGAGAACGAATGGTTGTGCGCAAAAATACTTCGCGCATACGGCATCCCGGTTGCGAACTGCGAGATAAGACAGTTCGGCTCGCAGAAGGCGCTCATCGTGGAGCGCTTCGACCGGCTATTGCACCCCAGCGGGAAATACTGGCTTCGCCTCGTCCAGGAAGATTTCTGCCAGGCGCTGGGCCTGCCCTCCTCCAGGAAATATGAAGCCGATGGAGGGCCGGGAATCCCCGAGCTGGCGCGCGTGCTCGGCGGTTCCGAAAGCAGGGAGCAGGACCTGGCGGCGCTGCTCATTGCGCAGATCGTGTTCTGGATGCTCGCAGCGGGCGACGGACATGCAAAGAATTTCAGCATTCGCATCCTGAACCAGGGCCGCTATCGACTCACCCCGCTCTACGACGTGCTTTCATACTGGCCCATTGCCGGCCGGGGGCCGAACAACATTGCCCGGCAAGACCTGAGGATGGCCATGGCCGTCCGCGGCAAGAACAAGCACTACCGGTGGAGCGAATTTCTCCGCCGGCATTTCAACGAAACCGCGGCGCTAATCGGCATCGGGGAAAACGCCGAGCCGCTCATTGCGGAAATTATCCGGCGAACGCCCGACGTGGTGACCACGGTCCAGCGCGATGTGCCGGATGGCTTCCCGTCAGATGTTCTCGATAAAATTCTGTCGGGCCTGACCGATTCCGCCAGGTGCCTCGCCGCCATGCCAGCCTAGTGTCGTGCTTCGTCACCTGGCAAGGATTTCATCCGGTGCAATCCGGAGATGAACGCTTCCGTTTCCGGCGTGGTGGCCAACCGGATGGGGCGGCCTCAAGCAGGCACTACTGCGTCTCGAACATGGACTTCAGGTTTTCCAGGCCAACCCGGAATGCATTGTTAATGAAGCCGATGACTTCCTCGTCCGTCATCTTGCCATCGGTGCTGTTCTGATAGGTGCTGGTCCAAAGGATCAGGCTGTACCCGCGCCGGCCCTCTGTAACCTGGAAGGTGGCCTCGTAGCCGGAAACCGGAAGCGGCGCGGGATCGATGATCCGGTAACCGAACTTCTTGTCGAGCGCATCGTACGAAAGCAGCTCCTCGTCGAAGCTGGGGCCGTCTTTGACGGTCATGGTGCGGATCGTCCCGACTTCGGCGTTCTCACCGGATTTGATCTCCGAGCCCGAAAACATGGGGTGCCAGTTGCTCAAGCCATCGAAATCCTTGACCGCATCCCACACCTTCCAGATTGAAGCCCTGATTTCGATCGATTCATGAGAATTCAGAAGGCCCTGCGCCGCGGCGGGCAGGCTCGTCGTGAACAAAAGGCACAACGTTCCCAGTATGGCTTTCTTCATTTTTCTCTCCCGGTTGATTGACGTTAATTACGACTTGCCGTTGACCATACTCCAAGGCATCCCGACGCACCACACCCGCTCAGTCGCAGTTGCCCGTCATGACGCTGCTGCCGCTCTTCGGATCGAAATAGTAGGAACACTTGCCGTCGCTGCCGGTATGGCCGCCGGGACCGGCGTGCGACCAGGCCTGTCCACCGCCGCCGCGCTGCGCGGCCATGGCGCGCAAATCGAAGAACGGCGCGCCTCCCTCGACGCCGCCGACGCCGGCCGCGTTCACCCAGTAGCGGCCCGGGATCACGGTGCCTGCGATCTGCCTCAGCAACAGCACGTCCTGGGGATGCAACTCGCGCCCATTGAAGAACACACCGGTACCGCCGCCCGAAGCATCGGCCCTCAGCCGCCCGCCGAGATTCAGCCCCGGCAGGATCTGGCCCCCTGCCGGACCCTTCTCCCATCCCCACACGCCCGAGACCGGGTCGTACCAGTCGCGGCCCGGCTTTAGTCGCGTCTGGTAGGCCTGCTCGAGGACGGCAATGGTTTCATTCGTGATCGGCTCGCCGTTGACGATGACCTGGTTCTGGCCGTAGGCAATGCCGGCCGCGGCGAGCACGGCAGCCAATGCGAAACGAAGTCCACGCGAAACACAGGAACGCGAACATGCCTGCATGGCGGCGCCCTCCCCCTGGGTTGTCCTGCAAAGCATAGGCCATGTTTCCGACTTTCGCCACCGAGGGAGGCGAGGCTGCGCGGTCAGGCCTGCAGCCTGCCTGCGCATCCGCTCACGCTGCCGGATTCGGATAGCGCAACTGGACCTGCTTGATCTCGTCGAGCGTCTCCGCATCGAGTGCGATCTGCGCGGCGGCGATGTCTTCCTCGAGTTGCACCAGCGAGGTCGCGCCGATGATCGATGCGCCCAGGAACCAGCGGCTTGCCACATAGCCGAGCGCCAACTGCACCAGCGTCAGCCCGCGCCGCCGGGCGAGCGCCGCGTAGGCGTCCACCGCTTCGGAGACCATCGGTTTGCGAAAGCGCAGGCCGAGGGAGTCGAACAGCGTGAAGCGCGTTGCCGCCGGCTTAGCCCCGCCCATGTACTTGCCGGAAAGAATACCGGCGGCGAGTGGACTGTAGGCGAGCAGCGACATGTCCTCCCGGAACAGCGTCTCGGCCAGGTCGTTGTCCGCGTTGCGCGAGATCAGGCTGTAGCTGTTCTGCAAGGTGACCGGACCCGGGAATCCCAGCTCGTCGGCAGCGCGGCGAAATTCGCATACGCCCCAGGCCGTCTCGTTGGAGAGGCCGTAGTAGCGGATTTTTCCGGCCTTGATCATGGCGGCCATGGCGGCGACCTGTTCGTGTATCGAAGGTCCGGCTTTTTCTTTTGCCGGATCGAATTCGGTCGCACCGAAGTTCGGCACGTTCCGCTGCGGCCAGTGGATCTGGTAGAGGTCGATGTAGTCGGTCTGGAGGCGCGCAAGGCTGGTATCCACGGCGTCCGCGATGACGTCGGCGGTCAGGTCGGTACGGCCGCCGCGGATCCAGTCGCGGCGGCCCGGCCCGGCGACTTTGGTCGCGATGACCAGGCGGTCCCGCCGCTGCTTCGCCAGCCAGGTGCCCAGATACATTTCCGTGCGCCCCTGGGTCTTCTCGTTCGGCGGCACCGGGTACATTTCCGCGGTGTCGATGAAGTTGATGCCCTCTTCGACCGCGTAGCCGAGCTGCTCGTGGGCATCCGCCTCGGAGTTTTGCTCGCCCCATGTCATGGTGCCGAGGCAGACCCGCGAAACATTCAGGTCGGTGCCGGGGAGGTTTTTGTATTGCATGGGAAACTCCGTGACGAGGGGTGAGGGGCGTAGGGTAGCGGAAAAAGGCGGGTGCTGAGTGCTGCGTACCGGGTGTTGAGAAAAAGCAAGGTCTCGGAGCGCAGGATTGAGAAACGAGGAAGTACAGCTTTTTTCCTTTATCCGAGCACCCAGCACACAGTACGCAGCACTCGCCCCTCACCCTGCGATAAGCCTGTCGATCTCAACGGCCAGCGCCACCGCGTCATTGCTGAAGTAATGCGTATGCCCGCCGGCGCCAAGGCAGAACTCGGTGCGATCGCCAGCGCGTTGGGCTTCGACCCGGCCGTCCGGGCCGACCATGGCGATCCGGAAACGCATCGGGTCGCCCGGCGGCGTCCAGATGAAGCGCCCGACGTAGTCGCCCGAGCGGCAGGCATTGACCCATTCGCTGGCTCCAAGATCCGCCGCGCTCGGGCCGGCGGCCCCGAAGCCCGCCGCGTTCGAGCCCATCCACCGGTAGAGCAGCGGAAAGCGCTCCGCGTACAGATCGCGCAGCGGCGAGCCGACGGTGAGCAGCGACACGGGAATGTCGCCGACAAAGTCGTGCAGGCGCCCTTGCACATGCAGGTAGTGCAGCAGGTCGGCGCTGATCACCGTGCCCTGGCTGTGGGAAACGATCACGATGCGCTCGTAGCCCCCGTCCCGCAGATAACGCAACAGCGACGCATACCGGGAGAAGATGCGCGCGCGCGGCGGCTGGCGGTTCGGCGGATCGGCGAAGTAGTTGTCGATGTCCAGCACCCCGTCGATGGCAACGCGAAGGCGCCCGAAGGTTTGCGTGAACCGCGAGCCGAGGGCCACGATGGTCAGCGCGCCGCCGGCCAGCCACTTGCCGGCGTCGACCAGCGTCTCCCCCTTCAACATCTCCAGCCAGCCGGACAGCGTCTCCACCGCGGCTGGCATGCCGGCAGCCCAGGTGATTTGCTGGATGACGAAGGCGAGATACAGCAGGCTGCCGAGGATCGCGCCCGGCGGAAGGAGGTATTTGACCGCGCCATCGAGCCAGCGAATGCCGCCGCCAAGCCAGAGGCCGAGGCGCCGCGACCAGTCAGGGGCGCCATGCCGCAAACCCTTTGCATCCAGGTTCGTCGTCGGCTTGAGCTCCTCTATCAGTGACGGCAGCAGGACCAGCAACGCCGCCGCAGCGAGAACGGTAAAGGCGAGCACCAGGGGTGTGAAGAATGCACCGAGGCTCTGGACACGAGCTTCCAGGAAAATCGCGCCTGAGCGGTAGCCCGTGCCCAGAAGCATGGGTTCGTAGAGGAGATCGTTCAGGCCGTGTGCGGCGATGAAGCTGATCACCGACCACAGCACCAGGCTGAGCACCGCGAACAATCCGCTCGATCCGACCAGCCCGAGCCGCGCGGTCTGCAACGCGGCCTTTGCGTGCGCATCGACATTGCGTCCCAGCCAGAGGCCGAGCAGCAGCGCCACGATCTGCACGACCACGAACACCGCCCAAACCAGCAAGGCGGCGGCGATCAGGTATTCGCCGACATTGAGGGCGGCGGTGAGCATCCATTCGAACTGGGTCGTCACCTGCTCCAGCAGGATTGTGCCGTCGACGCAGAGGCCGAGGATGGTGACGACCACCAGAACGTGGCCGAGCCATCGCACGCCCTGCGTCACCCCCGCATAACGCTCAATCAGGTAAGAACCCGCCAACGCCGTCACCAGGGCGCTCGCGCCGAAGTAGATGTAGTGCAGCCAGCGCTCCGTGTTCAGCGAAAAGATCGCCGATGCCAGGCTGGCGACGGCGGCCGCCCCAAAAAAGATCAGTTGCGCCCATCCCGCGGCGACGGACTTTGCCCGCAGCCAGCCCAGCACACCCAGCGCGGCAAGCACGATGCTGCCCGCGCCGAAAAGCGCCGCCAGAAGCTGCCCTTGCATTTGCGGCGCAACCAGCGCGGCGGTGCCGAACACCACCATCATCAACATGCACAACTGCAGCAGCGCCATCGGCGCCTTCATCAGCCAGGCGAGCCACGCGTGCATTCGCTGCAGGAAGCGCCAACCCAGGCGGCCACCCGCACCCAACGCCACCTGGTCGACGATGTCCGCCGATAACGTGCTTAGGTGAAAAAACAACTGGTACAGCGAGGACAGCGCCTTGATGCCGCCCGTTCCGAGGCGCGACAGGTCGGCCCAGTAGAGCTCGTAGAGATCGACCGCACGTTCGTCGGCGCGTCGGCGCAGCGATATGCGTGTGGACTCGTACAAGGCGTCACCCTGGGCGAATTGCAGCCGCCCCAGCAGGTACTCATTCATCGCCAGGCCGAGGTCCTGCGATTGTGGCTCGTCCCGCGCGTGCGGGGGCGTATCTGCGAACTGCGCGCCGGCCAGCAGCGGCGCGATCTGTTGCGCCTCGAAAAAGCCGCTGGGCGCGCCCGGCCGCCGCCTCGCGCCATCGTATTTCGGCTGCGCGTCGCCGGGCTTCGCTTGCGGGGCACCGGAAGGTCCGGCGTTTCCGGGTTCCAGCTTCGCAACCGGCACCAGGATCTCGCGCATCTCACCGTGCACGTAACGCGGCGCGCCCTCCCCGCCATGGCAAAGCAGCCGCGCGACTTCGCGCACCGTCTGCCCGGGGCGCTGATCGGCAATGCCGTGAACGACGATGACGGCGACGCGACCGGACTCGCTCATCACTTGCTCCGCATGACGGGTGGATGGCCATTGAAGCAACTATGGGGAGGAAGGTCAATGAGAGGGGCGGTGACAGGTGAGCGGCATAAAGCCCCTGCTATCCTTTTCGGTCCCACCACCCCACCTTACGAGCTCGGGGAGAAAAACCGTGACGAGTGACTCAAGAAACAGGGCCGAGGTTCACCCTTACGGGTGTTCCGGACTGTCGCCCATCACGCAGGGGCCGAGGGCCGGGTAAATGCCAGGTCCCAACACCGAACCCCACTCGCACGCGCCCCTCATCATTGCTCGTTCACGTCTTGCCTTCCTTTGCGCTCCTCTGCGTCTTTGCGTTGAGATGTAGAAAGCACAAAAGAAACGCCCCGAAGGCTTTCGCGATCGGGGCGCTTTTACTGCGGGCAGTCCGGCCGGATCAGCGGCTCAAACTCCTGAGAACTTGGGTTGATCCGGTCTGCCGGCCGGTAATGCCTTGGTAGTGATTCACTGGATCACCTCCTTTCAAAGTTGCCAGACAATAGTCTAGCAGGCGCGAAGCGGAAAGCGTTTCAATCTTTCTTCCTGGTGCCTGGTGCCTCGCGCCTCGCGCCTGTCTTATCCCCGAGTCTTTCATACTCGGCGATGACCTGCGCTCCCACCAGGAGCAGCGTGGCGGCGACCTCAAAGCTGAGCAGCACCACGATCGCGCTGGTGAGCGATCCGTACACCACGCTGACCTGCGACAGGTTGCCGAAGTACCAGGCAAGGCCGTGGCGGATGCCCTCCCATAGCAATCCGGCGGTGGCGCCCCCGATCAGTGCATGTGAAAGCGACAGCCGGCCCACGGGCATGACCAGATAGATCGACGTGATGAGCAGGATCTCGAGGACGACCCCGATCGCATACAGGAGGAGGCCGGAAATGCCACCGAGCGACCAAAGGCCGCCGAGAATGACGATGTTCTCCTGGCCGACCGCATCGAGGCTGGCCGAAATCAGGGTCCCCAGCAGCAGCGCCAGACCGAGAAAGAAGATGTAGCCGAAGGGAATGAGCACCGAGACCAGGAAATGCCGCTTCTTCGTGGCGACGCGGTGGTTGAAAATTACCGACATGGCATTTTCCAGCACGGTGAAGGCGAGCGAGCTGAACACCACCATGGTCGCCAGCAACACCCAGCCGATCGACGCCCGATCGGCGAGAAAAGTCGCCAGCTCCTGCACCACGGCTTTGGACTGGCCGGGCACGATCCACTCCAGGGCGCGTCCCACGGTGGTCAGCAGTTCCGTGCGGTCAAGGAAATGCGACAGGGCGATTACCATCAGGATCAGCAACGGCACCATGGAAAGCAGCGTGTAATAGGCGATCGCGCCCGCCAGTAGCAAGCCCTGGTTGGCGCGGAACGACTTCACCACCCGCAGCGCGAACGCAAGCGGGTGCTTCACGACCTGTGGTGCGTGCTTGAAAAAGATCATAGGTTTTCGTGGCTGCAGGCGATTGGCCGATCAGGAGATCGGCAACGAGAGCTGGTCGCGCTCTCCGGAAGGGCCCTCCCTCTGCAGGGCAATCTCTTCCGGCCTGCCCAGGTTGGCCGCACGCACGCCCAGCAGGCGCAGCGGCCGGTCCAGAACCGCCTTCTTCAGACACAGACCGGCAGTGCGGCGAATAAGTTGCGCGTCGGCGGTATGGGCGGCAAGGGTTATCTCGCGCGTGGCCCGGCTGAAATCGTCGTAGCGCAACTTTACGCCGATGGTTTTGGCGACATAGCCCTTTCTCTCCAGGTCGCCGGCGAGCTGCTCGCACAGGCCGGTGAAGATCTTTCCCAATGCGTCGCGATCCTTGCGCGCGTGCAGATCGCGCTCGAAAGTGGTTTCCCGACTGATGGATTTGGGCTCGCTCTCGGTGACGACGGGACGATCATCCCTGCCATGCGCCGCTTCGTGCAACCACGCGCCGTAGTTGGCGCCGAACTGTTCGACCAGAAACCCGGGATCGGCGCCGGCGAGCCCGCCGATGGTGCGGATACCCAGCGCCTCGAGCTTGTCGCTGGCCTTCGGGCCAACGCCGTTGATGCGCTTCGGCGGCAGCGGCCAGATGCGTTCGGGAACATCTGCATGGGTCAGGATCGCCAGGCCATTGGGCTTATCGAGCTCGGAGCTGATCTTGGACAACAGCTTGTTCGGCGTGATGCCCATCGAACAGGTCAGTCCGGTGGCGAGATACACCCGCGCCTTGATTCGCTCCGCGACGGCACGGACACCGCTGCAGGGATCGTCGTCGGTTACAAGCTGCGAGCCGGACACCTCGGTGAGGTCGATATAAATTTCGTCGATGCCCCGGTCCTCGATCTGCGGCGCAACTTCCGCAACCGCGGCCTTGAACAGGCGCGAGTACCTGCGGTACTCGTCAAAATCGGCAGGCAGCACCACGGCGTCCGGCGCCAGTACCGCCGCTTTCATCAACCCCATGCCGGAATGCACGCCGAGGGCACGCGCCTCGTACGTCGCGGTGGTGGCCACGCCCCTGCCTGCGTACTTGCGCAGCGGGGTGAAACGGCGCGTACCATCCTTCTGCATGACCGGCTGGTCCGCCCGCCTGCCGCCAACCACCACCGCCCGGCCCTTTAGTTCCGGATAGCGCAGCAACTCCACGGACGCGTAGAAGGCATCCATGTCGAGGTGGGCGATCCAGCGTCGAAGCACTTATCGTTGGGAAGTTGTTACGACCATGGGTGCAATTCTAGCGCCGGGGCCTCAGCCAGGTGGCGGAAGTGCTGGGTGCTGGGTGCTGGGTGCTGAGAAAATGCAAGTCAGGTCTGCAACCCCCATTGCCGCTTTTTGCGTTTTATGGAAGCTTTCCTTCGCGCCTCCGCGGTTAGGGGTTGGAGCGCAGCGCTCGTACGACATCCGCGACGAACTGGTCCTGCCTGAACCGGATGCCTTCCGGGTCGACTCCCGTGCGGACGATCACGAGATCATGGCCGGGCACGACGGTGACATACTGGCCCTTCCTGCCCGCCGTGGTGTAAGTACCCGGCGGCACCCCGGGCATCTGGTCGAGCAGCCAGAACTGTGCGCCATAGCCCATCTGCCCCGCGACCGGCGGTCGGGTGGGTGCCGGCGTCGCCACGAACTTGAGCCAGCCTTCGGGCAGCATGCGGCGGCCATCCAGCACACCATCGTTCGACAGGAATAGTCCGAAGCGCGCCAGGTCGCGGGTGGTGGTATAGGTCTGGCTGGAAGAAACGAAGGTGCCTTGGTGGTCGACCTCCATGCGGGTGTGGTACATGCCGAGCGGATGCAACAACTCGTCGTACGGGTACCGCAGGAAACGCAGGTCGTCCGCGAGCACGTGGCGCAGCGCGCGTATCAGCAGCAGCGTATCGTTGTTGGCGTACTTCCAGCGCGTGCCTGGCGCGACTTCGAGTGGCGTGCTGGTGGCGGCGCTGACGACATCCTGCCCGCCGAAATAGACCGCATAGGAATTGTCGCCGCCGCTGAACAGGCCGCTCGACATCCACATCAGGTGCTTGTAGGTAATGGCCTGGCGCGGATCTCTCGGCGCGGCCCACTCCGGGATGTCGGCGGGCCCTTCGAGATCGAGCAGCCCCTGCCGGGACGCGATCGCCAGTAGGACTGCGGTCATGCTCTTGGAAGTCGACCAGGTGCGATAGCCGGAATGGATGCCGAAGCCCGCACGGTACTTTTCCGCCACGATGCGGCCGCCCTTGACGACGACCACACCTGTCGTCACCGTGCCTTCCTTGTCGGAATAGCTCTTGCCGTCCAGGGCGCGTTCAAGGATCGGGCCTAGCACCCGATGGCCGGCTTCGAGCCCGTCGGACCCGAGGTCGACCTTGTCACCACGGGGAAAGGGTATCCCGCTCACTTCCGGCGGTCGTGCGTACTGAACATCAGGCAGGCGCGGCACGTCGGCCGCGGACCAATGCGGCGGCAGGATCGTGCAGCCCATGCTTTCGCGAAAGGCCGCAACACGCACGAACTTCCCGGAAACATCGGCGGCCGTCACCAGCCGCCGTTTCTCGTCGATCACCGGATCCGGATAGCCCAGCCGGGACATTTCCTCCAGTTCCACTTTCGCAATGTCAGAGAGCGGCCGGCCCGCGAAGAAGTGCGCCGAGCACGTGAACAGCGCGCGGTAACCGGCGACGATCAGGGGATCCATGAGGCCTGCAACCCCGGCGGGCTGCTGGTACGGTTGCACGGCGAACGACGGGACGGCGGCCAGCAGCGAAACCAGGAAAAGTAGGCGGGACTTCATATAGTGGCTAGTGACTAGTGGTTGGTGGCTCAGAACGTCGGGGCCGCGGTACGCGGGTCGAGCAAAGTCGATAAGTCGGCTTGCCTTTCACTCGAACCCTGCGTGATGGGCGACAGCCCGGAATACCCGTAAGGGTAGCCCTCGTATCGCGGCCCGCCTGGTTATCGCTTGATCGGAAAAAAAGACACTGGCGTCATCAGGCGGTTTTCCTGCGCCTCGAGCGCGCCCATCTTGGCGCTCTCTTCGATGTAGGCAAGCCATTCGGGATCCTGCCACATCGCCGCGCGGCGCTTCTCGCGATCGGCCGCATCCTCGTACACCCAGATGTGGATGTACTGGTTGACGTTGCCGGTCTCGGTGGTCATGTAGGCGAGCGGCTGGCCCAGGTGCCGGGTCTGCGGCACCTTGCCCATTTTTTCGTAAAGCGCGATGTGTTTCTTGATGGTCTGCGGGCGGCAGGTGTAGGTGCGGACGTCGAGCAGCATGGAACTCCTCCGGTAATTGGACTACGAAAATCTGGGTTTCACATCCAGAACGTTACTTCTTACCACGCGCCGCGAGCGGCACACACCCCTGCGGGTGCATGGGTGTGTGCCGCTCGCGGCGCGTGGTGAGACGTAGGGCTGAGGTCATCCAAGCAGCGAGCGGCACGCCGCCACGATCGCTTCCGCGCTCATGCCGTATTTCGCGCGCACCTTCGGTGTCGGGCCGACAATCGCAAACGCGTCGGGCATGCCGACCATGCGCATGCGGGTCGGGTGTTCGACGGCAAGCAGCTCGGCGACCATGCCGCCTAGGCCGCCGGCAAGGTGATGCTCCTCGGCGGTGACGATGCCACGGGTTTCAGCCGCGGCAGCGAGCACGGCTTCGCGGTCGAAGGGTTTGATCGAGCTCATGTTGAGCACGCGTGCGCCGACGCCTTCCTTCTTCAACGTATCCGATGCACGCACCGCCATTTCCACCATTGCACCACACGCGAGGATGGCCAGGTCCTTGCCGGACCGCAACTGCGCCGCCTTGCCCAACTGGAATGGCGCCTGCGGATCGGTGACCGGAGGTTCCTCGACGCGGCCGCCGAGCCGCAGGTAGACCGGCCCGTCGATGTCCAGCGTTGCCAGCGTCGCCTTGTAGGCCTCGTCCACATCCGCCGGAACGATGACGTTCATGTTCGGCAGGCTGCGCATCAGCGCCAGGTCTTCGAGCGAGTGATGGGTGCCGCCGGCGACACCGAGTGAGATGCCGCTCGCCGCCGCGCCGATGACCACGCGCTGGTTCGCGTAGGCGACGTCGTTGCGCACCTGCTCCATGCTGCGCGCCGAGATGAAAGGCGCGTAGGCGCAGACATAGGGACGCATGCCGGTCGTTGCCAGGCCGGATGCGGCACCGATCACGTTCTGCTCCGCGATGCCCATTTCTATGAAGCGTTCGCGGAAGCGTTCGATCCACGGGCGGATGCCGAGCAGGTCCTGGGTGTCGGCGGAGAGCACCACGGCACGGGACTCGCGGGCGCCGATCTCCAGCAGGGCCTGGCCGAAGGCGAGGCGGGTCTGATTCGCGGACTTGGTGCGCCATTCGGGCGCGGCGAGACCGGGGGCGTTCACGCTCTGATCGTTCACGGCACCTCCAGTTCCGCCAGGGCTTTGGCGTAGATCTCGTCGTTTACCGAATTGCTGTGCCAAACGTAAGTGTTCTCGGCAAAGCTCGCGCCTTTGCCCTTGATCGTATGGGCAACCAGCGCTGTCGGCCTGTCCTTGTCCAAAGGCAGCGAGTCCAACGCATCCACCACTTCGCTCATGTCGTGGCCATCGATTTCCCGAACCGACCAGCCGAACGCCCGCCATTTGTCGGCCAGCGGATCGACGCTGATGACGTCTTTGACATTGCCGCTCTGGCAGATCTTGTTGAAGTCGATGATCGCGGTGAGGCTGGAAAGCCGGTGATGCGAGGCGGCCATCGCCGCTTCCCAGTTGGAGCCCTCGTGCAGTTCGCCGTCGCCGATCATCACGAAGGTGTGGAAGGATTTTTTCTGCAGGCGCGCGCCGAGTGCCATGCCCATCGCCACCGCGAGCCCATGACCCAGCGCGCCGGTGCACATTTCGATGCCGGCTACCTTGATGTCGGGATGCATCCCGAAGGGCGACTCGAAACCGTAGAAACGGTCGAGGACCGATTCTTCGATGAAGCCTGCCTGCGCCAGTACGGCGCCGAGCGCGGCATTCGCATGGCCCTTGGAAAGCACGAAGCGGTCGCGGTCCGGCCACTTTGGCTCCTTCGGCCGGACTTTCATGCGGTGAAAGTACAGAGCGGCAAGAATGTCGGCCGCGGAACAGGAACCTCCCGCGTGTCCCCCGCCGCCGGCACGCAGCGCGCGCCAGATATTGCGCCGCACCTGGCGGGCTTCGCCCTCGAGGCGCCCGATCAACTGCTCCGTGGATTCCGCCATATCCTGCACGGCAGCTCTGCGCCGCACGCGCCTCCGTTTTCTGGTTTTCGGAAGGATAACAGCCGACCGCGACGGCCGGGTGCAAAAAACCGTTGACGAAAACCGGCCCCGCTTTCAGGCCTGGAACCGGCGACAGGCTACGCCGTCGACCCCATCCGCGAAATGCGCACGTTCGAAAGCGCAAGCCGGTCGGCGAGCGTGCGCAGCAACGCCTTCGCGAAACGTTTCTGGCAACGCTCGCCCAGCGATTCCAGCGCTGCCAGCGAAAATTCGACCAGCACCGAATCGACGGTCGTCTCGACCGTCGCCTGGCGCCGCACGGATTCCCCGCTGATGTAGGGCTGCTCGCCGAACCATTCGCCGCGCGCGAGCACGTTGAGCAGCCGCCCCTGCAAGGTCACCTTGGCCTCGCCCTCGGCCAGCAGGTACAGGCCGTCTCCGGTGTCGCCTTCGCGCACCACAGCCGTATAGGCCGGCAGCCGCGACCACTTCCCCGCGTTCACGAATTCCCAGAGTTCCGCGTCGTCGAGCACCGCGAGCACGGGCTGGCTCTTCAGGGCCGTGAATTTTTCGCTGTCGGGAATGGCCTTGTCGTACTGGCTCAGGCGTCCCGCCTTGGCGAGGTCGAGCGCGAACTCGGCCCAGCTTCCGTAGCGGTCCTCGGGCTTCTTCTGCAGGGCGCGCGTGACAATCTCCGCCAGCGCCGGTGGCAGGTCGGGCCGCAGGTTCATGAGCGGCTCGGGGTCGTAGGAAACGAGGTTGTAGAGGATCTTTCCGACGGTTTCGCCGGTGAACGGGCGCTGCCCGGACAGCATCTCGTAAAGCACGACCCCGAGCGAGAACATGTCGCTGCGGTGGGAAACCTCCGCGCCCGTCGCCTGCTCCGGGGACGCGTAATAGGGCGAACCGACGCTCGTGATCTGGGTATGGTCGGCATTGCGGATGTACGCGACGCCAAAATCGGAAACCTTGATTCCGCTGCCCTCGGCCTTGAGGATGTTGGCCGGCTTGATGTCGCGATGGACGACGTCGTTGCGGAAAGCATAGTCGAGCGCGCCAGAGCACTTGAATCCGATTTCGACAACCTCGGAAACTGGCAGCAGGGCCTTCGGGCTCGTGAACTGGCTCAGGCTGCCGCCGGGAACGAATTCCGTGACGACATAGCTGATCTTGTCGTCCGCGCAGGCATCCAGGATGGTCGCGATGTGCGGATGCCAGAGCCGGCCTGCCAGGGCCGCTTCCGTGAGGAACTGGACCCGGGCAAAGCTGGAAAAACCGTCCGCGCGTCCGGCCTCATAAAATTTGATGGCCACATCCCTGCCCGAGAACTCGTCCCTGGCCAGGTACACAGACCCGCTGGTGCCGTTGCCCAGCTTCTTCCTGAGTACGTACTTGCCGATTTGCGTATGCACGATGCGCCCCCGATTCGGACCCATTGTAGTACCAGAACCGGCAGCCTCCGGCACTTGTCATGGGTCCTCCCTGGCCAATCGGGCAATGGTCACACACAGCGCAATAAAAACGGGCGCCAGAGGCACCCGTTTCTTTTTGCAGACTTCCGTGTAAACGGAAATTACATCTGGCCGTGCTTCTTCTTGGCGGCGTCGGTACAGGTTTTCTTTTGCGAGCCGGTCATGGGATCGCACTTCTTCAGTTCGGTCTGGTATTCTTCCTTCATGGGATCGCGGCCTTCCGCGGTTACATCCTCGCCGCCTTCCTTGACGGTACCGGCAGCCTGATCTTCAGTGGCATCACGGCCCGCTTCGCGGCCGTCAGTATTCACGTCCTTGCCGGCCTGATCAACCGGAGCACCCTGCGTCTGGTTTTGCGCGTCCTTGCCGGTGTCGCGTGCTGCTTCGTCAGCGGCAAACGCGCCGCCACTCAGGGCCAGCGCGGCAGCGCCGGCGAGCAATGTGGAAACAAGCTTGTTCATGGAATCTCCTGGTAAGGTTCTAACAGTTATTGGTAACGGCCTGGCCCATGCCTGGCTCGCACCCACTTGCAGCAGCAACGCCCGTGCCACTTCGATCCCCTGCGCAAGTCGATGAATTAGCGCTGAAACAGCGAAACCGTCATCCTGCTGACACGGTAAGACTTACGCATGCCCTTGTAATGCTTGCAACGCAATACCCCGGCCTCGCGCCAGTTGATCGTGAACGACCTGCAGGCGGGCGCGCGAGGCGCAAGACGCCCGCACACGAATTACGGGCGCGAAACGAAACTACGGGCGCCCGGAGGCGCCCGTAGTTTCACTTCTGCTTCAAGCCTACATCTGGCCGGCTTTCTTTTTGGCCGCGGTGATGCATTGTTTCTTCTGGTCACCGCTCAACGGATCGCACTTCTTGATTTGGGCGAGATATTCCTTCTCTTTCGCGGTCACATCACCGCCGGCCTGATCGGGACTGCGGCCCATATTGCCTTCGTCGGCGCCCGCTTTCCCGGCCTGATTTGCGGTCTGGTTCTGCTGGCTGGAGTCGTCGGCCCCGCCTTGTGCCTGACTCTGGCCCTGTTGGGCTGCATCGGTACTGCCGCCCTGCGCTGCCCGCTCGGCGTCACGCTGATCGGGCTTGCGATTGGGTGAGTTCGGTTGTGCCTGGGTCTGATTGTCCCGGGCCTGATTGTCGCCCGACTTCTGGTCGGCAGCCATTGCTGTGACATTCATCGTCAGCGCGGCTGCGCCGAACAGAAGTGCTTGTAAGAGTTTGCTCATGGGGTTCTCCTCTGGTGTGATGGATTCGAATCGGATCTGGTCATCGGCGAATGCGACGCCAGTTTTGCCTGCCCCTTGAGTAACGCAATGCGCATGCCACGCGACAGCGGCTTCCAAACCGCTCTTTTATAGGGGGAAGCCGACGGTTACCGGCCGTCGCCATCGGCAAACCTTGCAGCAATCCTGTAAGCCTTACCGGGTGATATTCTCGGCGCCTGATGTACCCGCGATTGCCCGTTGTTTGCAGCATGGGCCCATGGGTGTCGTAGCCTCCCCACGTTTCGCAGCGACTCAGGCCTACAATTTTCTAATCGACGTGCCATATGGGCCTGAGATAATGCCCATTCATGCGGCACGCCGCATTGCAGCACGACCCTCCGCGCGGGGAGCAGCCATGAGACATGGGACCTGGTTTAACACTTTCGAAGCCGCAGGCCGGGCGCTGGACCTGCCTGCGCAGACGCGCGAGGAGCTTGAAAAGCTCGACGACGCCCTGTACGCGATCTGGAATCTCGGCGACAACGTGCTGCTTGGCTGGACCCATGGCGACAACGAACTGCATTTCCTCTCCGTCCGCCATTACGCCATCCCGGAAGCAATCCACGCCGAGAACGACAGCGCGGCGGGCATGCCGGAACCGCCGCGATTCATCAACGACGTGCTGTCGGGCCCGAAGTACCTGCAGCCGGAAGAATTCAAGCGCATCTGCCGCGCTTTCGACTGCAAACCCGAAATCGTACGCGTCAACTTCCGCGTCGAGAACGAACGCCTTGCCGCCCTGATCAGTGACATGGTTCGCTGCTATGGGGTGTCGCTGGTGCGCAACCGCGCCGTGGTGCTTCTGGATATCGTGGAGTTTTCACTGCAATCGCCGCTGGACCAGATGGCAATGCTCAACAGCCTGGCCTACTCGGTAAACTCCGGCTACGGCCAGTTGCTGTCGAAGGACATCAGGATCGATTTCGCGCGCACCACGACGGGCGACGGCTTCTATATCTGGAATCGCGCCACCACCGCGGAGGCCAACGACGAGGTCTACAAGCTCATGATGATGATCCTCGCGGATAACGCGGTGGCGCAAAGCAAGGCCCAAAGCACCTGGGTGCCGAGATTGCGCGCCGCCTTTCACGTGGGCGAACACTACGAGTTCCATCAGGTCGACGGGATCAATCCCACCAACTTCAGCTACATCGTCGGCCAGGTGACCATCGATCTCTCGCGCATGGTGGATCGCGCGCTGCCGGGCCAGATCCTGATCGGGGATTTCGTCACCAAGGTCGGCAGCAACGGCAAGGGTCGCGCCATCAGCTACGACACCCTGGATTTCGTCGAGAGCACCGCGGCCACCCTGGACCAGCTCAACGGCCTCGATATCTCTGGCGGGAGCATCGAAAACATCCGCTGCTACCTCACCGGCCGCAGTCTGGGCGGCGGCCGATATCTGGTGAACCGCTACCATCTCAAGGACAAGCACGGCACCACGCGGATCGTTTACAACGCGAAGATCAACATCCATCGCGACAAGGTCGAGCCGATTTTCCTCGGCATCCAGAGCGACGACCTGTGGGCTTTCAACGCGGCCAAGGTGGACTCGATCAACCGCGATGCCGCGGCGACGGCGTCGTTTTTTATACGGCCGTAAGCAAGGCCTGGTGGCTAGTGCCTGGCGGCTCGTGGCTCATGGCTCATGGCTCATGGCTGGCAACTGGAAACCATCTATGCCGAATTTTGTTCCGCTGTCGATCGTCCTTGTCCGTCGCTAGCCACCAGACAGGAGCCACGAATCACTCGCTTCGGCGGACGCCTTTGCGCGGAAGTTTCGCGCGACGCCACCCTCAACAGGTCTCCCGCTGAACGGTCGGCCCGATTCGGGCTTTCATATTCAGATCCGACAGAACAGGAAGAATCCAGCCGATGATCGAATCGCTGCTGCTGGCCGTAACGCGCATCGCCACGGTGTCCGGGGGCACGGAAAAAACCAATGCGACGGGATTCTTCTTCGATCGAGCGCGATGACCGCCTGTTCCTGGTGACGGCGCGCCATGTGGTCAAGGATGAGGCCACCAAGCACCGGCCCGACAGCCTGTTGATCGCATCCTGACCCTAACAGACTAGCGAATCGCCTGTCTGCGATGAGCGGGTGAAAAAGGAGTTGCATGAAGACAGTTACGCTGCCTTCCGGGGAGAAAGTACCTGCCCTGGGCCAGGGCACCTGGAATATGGGCGACACACACGCCACCCGCGCCGAGGAAATCGCCGCCCTGCAACTCGGCATGGATCTGGGTCTGACGCTGATCGATACCGCCGAAATGTACGGCGAGGGCAAGTCCGAGGAGCTGGTGGGAGAAGCGATCGCCGGCCGGCGCGATGAAGCCTTCCTGGTCAGCAAGGTCTATCCGCACAATGCCTCGCGCAAGGGCGCGATCGTCGCATGCGAGCGGAGCCTCAAGCGCCTGGGCACCGACCGGCTCGATCTTTATCTGCTGCACTGGCGCGGCACCATCCCCTTCAGCGAGACCATGGAGGCGTTCGCGGCCCTGCAAAGCGCGGGCAAGATCCGCCACTATGGCGTGAGCAACCTCGACCTGAATGACATGCAGGAACTGTGGAAGACCTCTGGCGGCAAAGGCGTGAAGACCAACCAGTTGCTCCACAACCTCACACGCCGCGGCATCGAACTCGACCTGTTGCCCTGGATGCAGGAGCGAAAAATTCCCGTGATGGCGTACTCCCCGGTCGAACAAGCGAGGCTGTTGAAGCAACGCGGCCTGGTCGACTTTGCCAAACGCCACGGCATGACGCCCGCTCAGGCGGCGCTCGCCTGGCTGCTGGCCAGGGACGACGTCATCGCTATCCCGAAAGCGGGCGACCGCAAGCACGTTCAGGACAACGCGGGCGCACTCGAGATCCGGCTCTCCGCAGGCCAACTCCTGGAACTGGACAAAATCTTCCCGCCACCCACGGCGCCGGTACCGCTCGCAATGCTCTGAGCGAGAGGAAAGGTGAAAGGTTGAAGGGAAAAGTAAGGACAAGTGCCTCCATGCTTGCAGGCGATCGACTTACTTTCACCTTTAACCTTTGACCTTTTACCCGCCTTCCTTCTTTCCGGCCGGAACTCCCCGGCCGGACGCCAGTCTCTTGTCATAGCTCCGGGAGAACACGATGAACAGGACAATGACAGTACTGGCTGGCATGGTGGGCTGCGTTGCCACCCTGACTCATGCTCAACAGGCCGAAGACCAAAAATACATCGGGGTCGGCGGCCGGGTGCGGCCGGCGTACGAAGGCGCGGACAGCAATCGCGGTGACGTGATCCCGTACCTGCGGTTGTACGGCGAGCATTTTTTTGCCCGGACGACGCAAGGTATCCTCGAAGGGGGCTGGAGAACACAACCGTTCGGCGGTGTGGTTTTCGGCGCACAACTGGCCTACGAAGAAGGCCGCGTCACCGAAGATTCCGCGTTCCTGCAGGAACACGACTTCGAGGACCTCGACCTCAGCGCGTCACTGGGCCTGCATGCGGAGGGCGACTGGAAAGTCGGCCCGGTTCCACTGAATGCGCTCCTGCGCTACCGGCATGACGTCGACTCCGGCAATGGCGCGCAAACCGATCTGCGGCTGACTGCCGGCATCATCGACTGGGGCCGCGTGCGCGCCGGACTTTACGGCCAACTGACCTGGGGTGACGACAAGTCCACGCAACGGTATTTCGGCGTTACGCCGCAACAGGCTGCCACGACCGGATTGCCGGCCTATGGCGCAGGCTCCGGATTGCGTTCCGCACAGATTGGCGTGATCGGCGACGTCGATTTTGCAAGACACTGGGCCGGACTGTGGGGAGTTTCCCTGCAACAGGTGCAGGGAGATGCAAAGGATTCGCCGATCACCCGGGATCGCTCGAACTGGTACGCGAATGCAGGCGTCGCCTATCGCTTTTAGCGAGTACCTTAAACCCGCGGCGGGTCAGTCTCGCGTGCGAAATGGCGATGTTTTCCCAATGCCAGAATGAATTCCCGCAGGGCTTCGTCTGACCGCTCTCCGCTGTATCGAAGCAAACCGGGATCTGCGTCGCCAGAAGGGAGGTGGGGAGGAATGCCGGCCTTATCCAGCAAAATCGCTGCGGCGCCCAGAAGCAAAATCGGCTTGCAATGCCGGTATTGATCCTTCAAGAACTCGAGCGCATGACCGCTGTTGGAGAGCGCCTGTGCAGCGGGTTTCCCGTCAGGAATTATCACTGCGTCCCACAGGACTGAGGGCGCCGCCTCCATCGATACCTCGACCTCGACCGGGTCGCCCGTCGCCGTCCCTATTTGGCCGAGCTTTACGCCGACGAACCTCGGAACGGCGCCCGCGTCAGACAGGCCTTTGTGCAGGGCAAGTGCCGCCGTTCCGTCGACACCATCCGCGACGATTACCGCAATCCGCCGTGTTTTGATCCCCTCGATCCCGGGTCGCGCAAAAAGAGACAGCGCGGTGGACGGCTGCACGTCTTTTTTACTCGAGCGTTCGACGAGCTTCGGCAACGGATCGGGCAGGCTGCGCATCCCGATACCGTCGGCCACGGCCTGGGCCAGTTCATTGGCGACATTCAATAGCTGTGCAACAACACGCCGACGCACAGCCGTTGTCTGAACCTTGGTGAGCTCGAAGCGGAACGCGTTGATGATGTGCTGTTTCTCAACATCGGTCTGACTGTTCCAGAACAGAGTGGCCTGATTGTAGTGCTCCGCGAATTTTTCAGGCTTCCCGCGGACCTTGTGTTCCTCTGTCGGCTCCGGAAAAGACATAAAACCCTTCACGCCAGCCTGGAACGGGCAACCCCCTCCGAGAGAATTCGGCTCATAGGCGACGCGGCCGCGCGGTATGGACTGCCGGTGCATGCCGTCGCGCTGATTGTTGTGGACTTGCGCGACAGGTGCGTTGATCGGAATCTCGTGGAAATTCGGCCCACCCAGGCGCGAAATCTGGGTGTCTACATAGGAGTGGATGCGCCCGGCCAGTAACGGGTCGTTACTGAAGTCCAGGCCCGGCACGATATGCGCCGTGCAGAAGGCGACCTGCTCGGTCTCCGCAAAGAAGTTGTCCGGATTGCGGTTAAGCACCATGCGGCCGATGGGCGTAACGGGCACCAGCTCTTCTGGAATGAGCTTCGTTGCATCGAGAACATCGAAGCTGAAGCGCTCGGCGGTGTCCTCGTCGAATATCTGTATGCCAAGTTCCCACTCAGGATAAGCACCCGCTTCGATGGCCTCCCAAAGGTCCCGTCGATGAAAGTCGGAGTCCGCCCCCGAGATCTTCACTGCCTCGTCCCACACCAGAGAATGGGTGCCGGCCGACGGGTTCCAGTGAAACTTTACGAATTGCGACGCTCCCGACGCGTTCACGAATCGAAAAGAATGCACGCCAAATCCCTGCATCATCCGGTAACTGCGCGGGATCGCACGGTCGGACATCACCCACATAAGCATGTGGGTTGTCTCGGGCATCAGGGACACGAAATCCCAAAAGGTGTCGTGGGCGGAGCCCGCCTGCGGCATGCCGTGATGGGGTTCCGGTTTCACCGCATGGATGACGTCCGGAAACTTCATCGCGTCCTGGATGAAAAATACCGGGATGTTGTTTCCGACCAGGTCCCAATTGCCTTCGTCGGTGTAGAACTTCACGGCGAACCCGCGCACGTCGCGGGCGGTATCGGTCGACCCGCGCTCGCCCGCCACCGTTGAAAATCGGACGAACACCGGGGTCCGCTTGCCGGCTTCGGCAAAAATTGAAGCGCGGGTGATCCTGGTAAGGGGTTTGTAGCATTCAAAATACCCATGTGCGCCGGAACCACGGGCATGGACGATCCGCTCCGGAATGCGCTCGTGGTCGAAGTGTGTAATCTTCTCCCGAAGGATGAAATCCTCCAGAAGAGAGGGTCCTCGCAGGCCCGCCTTGAGCGAGTTCTGGTTGTCTGCAACCGGCACCCCCTGATTGGTGGTCAGGACACGGCCGCCTGAATCGACGCGCACGCGGTCCAGCGGCCCATTGCCCGGATTCGAGCTTGCCGGCGGCGTCCCGCTGCCAACTTTATCCGATGCATTGGATTCTGTGAGCGTGCTGCCCGTTACCATCGGGTGTGGCGGTTCGGCGGTCTGTCCTTTTGCCGGCTTTGCCGCGGCAGGCCCGAACTCAGAGGGTTTTGCCGCGTTAAATGGAAACGCCGCAGCCAGCGCCTCGACTCCGGCCATTTTTGAAGTCGCCGCATCGGACACCCCGCCTCCGGCGTCCCTGCGACTTGGTCCACTCACTGTCGAACGCGCCGACGTTTTTGACGCCGGGTTAGCCGGAGTCTGGCGGCCCGCAGACTCGCGCGGGTTGGCACCTGTGGACGCTGATTTCTTGCGGTCATCTTTACGGGCTGCCATTGTATGTATCTCCGTCAGCTAGATCGTTCATGAAAAATATATTCGTTCAGCGCGTCTTCTCGCTTTCCTGCTCTGTTAGTGCGGCGCCAATGGCCGTCCTGGCGTCCCCGATACCCCTTGTCGGTACCTGTCTGAATCCCTCCGCGAGGGAAGGTTCCCCGCAGAGCCCCAAAGCTGATCCGCGGCAGCTTCATGTCAGTCACGACGCCGTCCGCAGGTTGGCAATCGATATCCGCAAAGTCCGTACCGCTTCGCAGGAAAAAATTAATTGCGTAATCTTATGGAAACCCGGCGCGCATCCGTGGCGACGCGGAAAGAGTTACAAACCAACACGCAATCTTTTCAAAATTCTCCGGTCAGAATCGGACAAGCCTCCCCTGCATCGATCTCAATTTCCACGGTCGGTGCCGTGGTACGTATCTTGCAAGTTCGTGCCAGCAATGCTGGTGCGAATAAAAAATAGCCGGCTAACTAACTGACCAATAGAAAAAACAAAAATGAACCTGCGATCCATCAAGACCCGATTTACCGCGCCCGGTTATGCCGAACCCGTGTTGCTGATCCGCGACGGACGTGTGATCCGCCGCAATCTCAAGCGCCTGTTGATGAGTCCAGAGGAATTGATGGCGAGGCTGCGCCGCTCGGGCATTCGCACTCTGAGTTCGGTAAGCATGTGCATGCTCAACCCGGATGGCGAAGTCAGCGTATTTGTCGCCTCCTGACCCGTTTTCCGGAGCGACCGGCGCCACGGAGCAATGCCCGCGTGCACGGAATTGACGCACGCCAGCCACATCTCTGGAATGGATCGCCGAGAAACCGTTAGCAACCGGCGCGAATGCGGATCGCGTGCGAAACGGGCTTTGCCACACCACCGTCATGTTCCCCTGTCAGAGTCATTCACTACCCGACACGGAAGGCGAACCATGCAAGCGTATCCTGCAATCGGTACTTTCTCGCGTAGTCCGAACGGCGCCTTTGCGAACGCAACCTGTTTAACAAAGGGCTGGGTGAACGTCAGCAATCACGCAGCCGGGCATGGACTCGCGGCTCAAGTGTTCATCACCCGCGCGGCCTGGATGAATGCCGTGTATTTCGTACGGCTGCCCGACGACCGCTTCGATCCGGTGCGGGAGAACTGGCGCATGGGCCGGCTGATCGAGGAGGTCTGCTGCGCCATGTCGGCGCGAAAATGCCCCGGCGTCGGCCCGAGCGAATTCACGCTTTCGCTGGTGGAGGGTTTCGACCGTCTGCGCTCGCTCGAACTGCCCGCCGCACAACTTCATGTGCGGATTGAACACCAGCATGCATCGCCGGAAATATGGGTGGATGTCGCCTGCAGCCACGGTCGCCACCGGACTAGCCCCATCAATCACTGAACTGGAGCAGAGCATGAGCACCACCCTGACAGCGCCCTCTTCACCCATCGAGTTCCTTGACATCACCCCGCTGGCACGCCGCTACGGTTTCAGGGTCGACGTGAAGATCGCGCGGGAGCTCGCGGAACGGGCCGGCGATGAAACACTCATCGGTTGCGTGCTTCGCGCGGCGGCCGATGCGCTGATGATGCGCGGCTCGCGCCTCGAATTCATGAATCCGCTCCAGTCCATCAAACCACTTGAGTCCATGAATTCCCTGGTATTCGCTATCAAGACGCTACGCGCGCCCGCTCAACTGGTCGCGCACCTGCGGCTCGCGATGCAGCTCGACAATCGCCACTATGCGGAACCGACCATTACGCTCCGCCTGGCCGCCTGAATACCGCCGCCTGGCGATAAAGCGCCGGTGCGGGAAGGGCAGGACATGCCTGTCGCATGAATGCGACGGCCGGTTCAGGGGTAGTTTTACTTGCCCTCCAATGAAACTTGAAGCACCGGCCGCAGTCCATTGCGTTAATGGCCAGATTTTTCAACTTCGGTTTCCCGGCATCAGCGGCCGGCCATGCCTTGCGCATGGACGATGCCGGCGTGCTATCGCGCGCCGGCATGGCCTCCGCGCTGCCTGCTGCACCGCCGGTCTGGCAGCCCGAACCAACCTCGGCTGGCGATCCTGGAGGAGGGCCCCGGGTCCTGCTGCTGACATCGAGCCTGGGTTCGGGGCACGTTCGCGCGGCGCAGGCAATTGAGCTCGCGGTACGCGAACGTAACTCCGGTGCCACAGTACTGACGCTGGATTTCTGGTCGCTCATGGACCAGAAAGTAGCCTGGGCGGTGCGTACTGCCTACCTGCGCCTGGTGCAGGAACATCCGGCATTGTTCGACCGCATTTACCAGCTTGACCAGCGCATGTGGCGCGCAATCCTGGAGCGTAGCGAACCACCGCCCGCGGCGTTTGCCGACGTCATTGCACTCATGCCGCCCGTCAATACTGCAGAATCCAACAGCGAAGAAGGTGCGCATTACCCACACTACCGGTCGGATCGACTGATGCTGCCCTTGTTGAGCGCGGCGCTGGCAGGGCAGCTGCGCGCCACGCCGGTCGGCAGCCGCCTGCTGCGCCTCGGCCTGGTGCAGAATGCGTGGCGCCGGCTCTCACGCCGCCTTGCCGCGGAAGTCCGGGCATTCAATCCGGATGTCGTCGTTGCGACGCAGATGAACTCCGCCGCACTGCTGTCTTCGGCAAGGAAGAACGGCGGTCTGCACGCGCCCACCCTGGGTGTGCCGACCGATTTCGGACTCCACGATTTCTGGGTACAAACCGGCGTCGACTATTACTGCGTCGCCCACGAATCCGTGGACGGCCTTCGCGCCGCGGAGATGGAAGCGGGAAAGATCATGGCCACCGGAATCCCGCTGATGCCGCGCTTCCGCCAGCCGCCGACCATGGAACAGGCGCGCCAATCGCTGCGCCTGAAGCCCGGGACACCGGTGATACTGGTAGCCGGAGGCGGATTGGGGCTCGGGGTGCACGTCGTGGCGGAAAGGTTGCTCGCCTGCCGCACGCGGATGCAACTTCTGGTCATCGCGGGGCACAACGCCGCCGCACTGCGGGCACTGACGTCCCTTGCCGCCAGCCATCCAGATCGCATTCAGGTGCGGGAGTGGACCGAAAACATGGAGCTTTTCATTCGCGCCGCCGATATAGTGGTGGGCAAGCCCGGCGGACTGACTGTCGCAGAAGTGCTGGCCTGCGGAAGGCCCCTGCTGGCCACCCGCGCCCTCGGCGGGCAGGAGGGATTCAATGTGCGCTTCCTGGAACGGCATGGGGTAGGCCGACTGGTCCAGGAAGCGGACCTGGTGGAGGCGATCGAAGGCTGGCTCGCAAATCCCGATGCGTTGCGGCACATGAAGGAGCGCGCGTGGTCACTCGGCCGCCGCAACGGCGCGGAACAAATCTCCGAACTGGTGGTAAGCCTCGCCGGACAGCGCCCGGCCCGGCGCCTGCCGGGACATCAGTGATGGACTGGTTGCGCAGTCTGGTTCAGCGGGCACTCGTCCACGTCGATGGCCGCTACCAGCGCGCCAATCACCTGCAGCCGGTCGGACCTATCCTCTACGTCGGTCGGGCAACCTATCTCGGTCCGACCATCCGGTTCGACGACCAGACCGCGCTGAAAACCGGTGACGACGTCGGCATGCTGCATTTCAACAATGTCCGTTTCAGCCAGATCGAATCCAGTACTTCGACGGGGGCAGCGCTGCGGTTCACCCGTCTCATGCTCGAATCCATGCACGATCTGGCGGACCGCGCGTTCCGCGACCCGGCGTTCTGCGACCTGTCGGTGTTCCACGCGGTGAGCTGGCTGCCCGCGCACGGTCAGCGCATCGGCTTCGTCACGCGGCCGCTTCCCGAAGGGCTGAGGAAACATCTCCTGGCGGTCTGGTTCCGGCTGCTGGTCTGGGCTTTCGCCCCGGCGCCGGAAAGCCGCGGTGCGCGGCCGGATCCGCATTTCTACTGGCTGACGCGCAAGACGCTGCTGCAGCGCTTTGCAGGGAAGGAAAGGCTACGCAGGCACCAGCATGTTGAGACGCGGCCCGTCTGACGGCGAACGCATCTACCTGACGTTCGACGACGGGCCGGATCCGGTCTGGACGCCGCGGGTTCTCGACATTCTCGCAGCGGCCGGCGCGCGGGCTACGTTCTTCGTTATCGGGATGCGCGCCCGCGCCAATCCCGCCTTGCTGCGGAGCATCGCCGCGCACGGACATGAAATCGGCAACCATACCGGCACGCATCGGCATCCCTGGACACTGCCGCCCGCGGCGGCGCGCCGCGAAGTGCGGGATGGCGCCGACGCGATCGCCGACATCACCGGCACCCGACCGCTGTTCTATCGTCCCCCGCACGGCCGGCTGCGGCGCTGCATGGCCGAGGAAGCACAGGGAAATGGACAGGCCATCGTGCTTTGGAGCCTGAGCGCCGTGGACTGGGGGCCGCTGGGCAACAAGCCGGGAATCCTCCGGCGCCTGACAAAAGCCACTGCCGGGGACATCGTGCTGTTGCACGATGGCGGGCGCGGTCCGAACAAGCCGCAGCACATGACCGCGGTGTTACCGGATTTTCTTGACGCAATGGCCCGGTGGCGCCTCGCTGCGGGATCGCTGCAGCAGGCGGTGCACACAGCCGCGATCTGAGAGGGGGCTCACTTCGCCAAGGGTTAAATGTGACGGGTTAAATGTGACGGGTTAAATGTGACGAGGGGTTAAATGTGACGGGGCGAATGCGGTGGGGCTGAATGCGGTGGGCCGAAATGTGACGAGCGATCGCCGTTGGGATCAGATCGAAAGCCCAATCTCGGGCGAAACAACTGCACCACACTTGGGCCAGCGCCACCGCCGCATCGCCGCCCGGCACACGAATCGCACCCCCGGATCCAGCGCCGGTCATCGGCTGAGCGATGCACACGGACCAGACACAGGCTCAATCGGGCTTCCGGCCTCCGCGCGAACACAGGTCGGGACGCGCCATCATGATGATCTCGTCCACGACCGCCGGCAGCAACGGCACGCAACTTGAGTCAATGACGGCCGGAAAGCTCGCGATCGAGCGCCGCACTTCCTCGCAAACGCGTTTTCCATCCGGCAAGGAAACCTGCATCAGGTAGACGCCGGCGGGGTCCTGCGAAATCTGCGTCACGTGGAACTGATCCGGCTCCAGCATCCCGGCCCTCTGGGTGATCATCCTGATGGCGTTCTCAAGCAATTCCTTTCTCGTCATGTTCCGCTCCCCTGGGTGGAGCGATGACCATGCCCTGTCGCAGTTCAGCGACGGCGCGCCCACCGCGTTGTCCGGTGTGACAGAGCGCTTTGCGTCGAGTTCCGGGACGACGTCTAAAGACTACACCCAACGCAAAAGTTGAAATCACCCGCCGCTTGGCGCGGCGACGATCATGACTTCGTCGCCAGCTTCAAGGCGCTGGTCCAGGCGCAGCGCCATCTCGCCGTTGACGATGTAGAGGTGCCGTGCATCGCGCGGATCGACGCAGATCGAATGGATTTGCGCGCCGTCGGGCCCCGGAAAGATCGCGTGCTTTCGGCTGAATTCACGTCGTCACGATTTCATTCGAAGCTGAATCCCGGAGTACGCGTGTAGTAATGCAGGCCTTCGTCCTGGATGACGAACGAGCGCATGCGCTTCGTGCCGCGGTTGTGGTGCGAATGCAGCAGCGACGCAGGCGTGATCTGCGCGGCCCCGGTCGACCAATCGATGCGCTTGTCCGCGATCATCGAGTGAATGCCCTCGCCCTCAATGGCCAGGGTCACGGCAACGCCGTTGTGGCGGTGCGGCCGCTGGTCGCCGCCCGCTTCCAGCGTATTGATCGCGCTATTGATCAACGGTGTGGTGTGATAGCCGGGTGCGAAATCGTGGCAGGAGAACATCACCGAACAACCCGTGGTCCTCTCCGTTCTCTTGCGCGTGTAGACGCCCTGGAAAACACGGTCGATCTCGGCCGCGGGCCAGTGAGTGGCCTCCACAGCCGGCGTTTCGGGTGCGGGGGGACGCAGCCCTTCGAATGCCAGCAGCGGTTCGTCGCTCACACCGAACAGCAATGCATCCGTTGTCGCGCGATGCGCCGTGTCGCCGGAGGGAAAGCAGAGCACGTCCCCGGCGCCCCACGCAATGGCTTCATTGCGGTTAAGGCTCTCACCTTTCCCGTACATCACGTAGAACACTTCGCTGGAAGCGGCGAACGCGGTGCTGAGCGCCTCGCCGGCGCGGATCCGGAAGTACCGGCAGAGCAGGGTCGGCGTAGTGGCCGGATAGGTGGTCGCCAGATCGCCCGACGCATCCAGGGCAATGGCCGAAGTCGGCGTCGCCGCATCGAAGGCACGATCGCGTTCCTCGAGGAACTGGCGCACCGGAACCGCTGGATAGCCGAAGGTGAAGGGATTCTCGGACGTGCAGTAGCGGGCGCGTTGTTGCGGGGATTGCGTTGCCGTATCAGCGCGAACTCTGTCGGGTGCGTTCATGGGTGGTTCTCCTCGGCCGGGTCAGGGCCCGGATTTCGAATGCACCCAATATACTCCACTAAAAAAGCTTCGCACCGGGGCGAATTCCGTCGTGCGTAAACGGTCGATCCGTTTCAGAAATCTGCGCTCCGCCTGCCATCCTTTTCTCTCGTCTGCTCCGCTCCAGGTGTGCCCTTGTCTTTTATCTCGATTTCGATGCCATCATCTGCTCCAGGGTCCTCACCACACCCGGGTCCGGCATCACGAACGGATGCGCGGTTTCGCAGGCGCGAGCCGCGCGCAGCACTTTCGCGTCGCAGAATTTGTCACCCACCAGTGGCAGCGCCAAAGGCAGTCCGCGGCGCGTGAAGCCGCAAGGCAATGATGCGGGAATCCAGGTACTCCAGGTGCAACCGGATCGAACCGTTGGCGCCGTTCAGGCCGGGGATTTTTTCAGCTTCTGCGCGAACTTCTGCCGGAACTTCGCCACCTTGGGCGCGACGATGAACTGGCAGTAAGGCTGGTTCGGATTATTCTCGAAATATTCCTGGTGATAGCGTTCGGCGACGTAGAAGTGCCCGGCAGGCACAATCTGGGTGACGATGGGCCCGCTGAACGCCTTGTCATTGCCAAGTTCGCGGACGATTTTCTCGGCTTCCGTTTTTTGCCCGGGAGTGTGATGAAAAATCGCGGACCGATACTGCGTCCCGGAATCGTTGCCCTGGCGGTTCAGGGTGGTCGGATCGTGGATGACGAAAAACACTTCGAGCAGGTCGCGGAAGCTGATTTTTGCCGGATCGTAAGTTACCTGCACGACTTCGGCGTGCCCGGTGTCCCCGTCGCAAACGCGCTCGTAGGTGGGATTGGGCATTTCTCCGTCCATATAACCGGACTCGACACTGGTTACACCGTCGAGCCTGTCATAAACCGCCTCCAGGCACCAGAAACAGCCGCCCGCAAGAGTGGCCATTTCCTTCTCGTTTCCCGCCATTTTCCGCCTCCACCCACCTCACCCCGGCCCTCTCCCCCCGCCAGCGGGCGGAGAGGGTGACGTGGCGGTGACTAAGTTGATTTCAACGCACGAATTGAAATTTTAGTCTTTCCAGGAAGGTCCATGGGTAACGCTTTGCGCTTCTACACCCTCTCCGCCTCAAGGGGGAGAGGGCTGGGGTGAGGGGGTGGGGTGACAATGACTTCCTGCCACGCGGCGGCAAGGCGCCTGGCCAGAGTGTCGGCATGCCACTCCCGCACATAGGCCAGCCCCTCTTCGGAAAGCCGGGCACGCAGTTCGGGATCATTCATCAGCGTGACGATGTGCGCGGCGAAATCCGCCTCGTCATCCTGGGGGACCAGGGCGCCCCGCCGGGGACCCACAATGTCGCGCGTGCCCATCACCGCCGTTGAAATCACCGGCACTCCGAGCGCCATGGCCTCGAGCAGCACCAGACCCTGGGTCTCGGTGCGCGACGCGAACACGAAGGCATCTGCGGCGCGATAACAGTCCAGCAATGCGCCACTCCTGTCGAGGTAGCCGACGAACAGGACGCGTTCCCGCAGGCCCAGTTTTTCGGTCAGTTTCTTCAGCGATGCCAGCGCCGGCCCTTCGCCCGCGATCACGAGGAGCAGTTCCGGATTCTGCGCCACCGCGAGATGCAGCGCGCGCAGCAGGAAGTCGATGTTTTTCTCGTACGCCACGCGGCCCACGAACAGCAGCACAGGCCGATCCTCGGGAATGCCGTGCCGGCGGCGGAATGCCCCGCGGTCGCCACCCGCAAACTGGGTGACGGGAATCCCGGTGGGGATGACATGCATCGGAACGGTTACGCCATAGTCGGCCAGCTTGTCCCGCATCGCACCCGACGGCACGATGAGGGCGTTCATCCTATTGCACTGGGTGCGGGAAAATCGCCGTGACAGGCCGCGCAGGAATTCTTTGGGCAACAGCGGAACATAGTGGAACAGGTACTCTTCGAAGAAGGTGTGATAGGTCTCAACCCGCGGCACGCCGAGTTCGTCGGCGATTTCGATGCCGCGATAGTGCGCGATAAACGGGGTCTGGATGTGCACGAGGTCGTACTTCTGTGCACGCAGCCGCGGCATGAGCGCGCGCAGTCCGTCGGAGCGCATCATCCGGTCTTCGGGATCGAAAGGGACATAACGCGAAGCGACGCGCATGACGTCGCTTTCGGCGGAGCGCACGCCGGGATATTCCGGCGCTACGAGGTCGACCTGGTGGCCGAGTGCGCCCAGTTCGTGGCGGAAGGTCTGGATCGAAGTGGAAACACCGTTCACCCGCGGGAAGTACACGTCCGAGATCATCAGGACTTTCATCAAATGGCCCATGGCAACGGTAATGTTGCAAGGATATGCGTGAATTATTACAGGGTCGCGACAGGCGCGGCCAAGGCCCTATAATCGGCCAAAGGAACAGGGAGATAAATGATCGGCCTATTGCAACGGGTGAGTCAGGCGCAGGTCATGGTCGAAGACCGCATTGTCGGCAGTATCGGTATCGGGCTGATGGTGCTGATCTGCGCCGAACGCGGCGACACCGCGGCGGAAGCCGACCGCCTTCTGGAGCGTCTGCTCAACTACCGGGTGTTTTCGGACGCGCAGGGCCGCATGAACCTCAGCCTGCGTGACGTTGCCGGCGCGCTGCTGCTGGTACCGCAGTTCACGCTGGCGGCGGACACCCGCAAGGGCAACCGTCCCAGCTTCACCCCGGCCGCGCCGCCAGAAGAAGGCCGCCGACTGTTCGACTACATGCTGGAGCACGCAAGGCACATCCATGTGCCGGTCGAATCGGGCGAGTTCGGTGCCGACATGAAAGTCTCCCTGACCAACGACGGCCCGGTGACGATCTGGCTGCAGGTCGAACCGGAACCCGTCCCGGGAAGCGGGCCATAACAGCGGGACTCCGGGACTCAGGAGCTCATGGGGTTACCGCGCCGGCTCCCCGAGCATGAGACAATTGCTCGTTTTTGACCAGCGTTCGAAAGTACCAAGAATAATGTCAATGCATTCGAATTCCGACGGGCCGGCACCACGCGTATTACTGGTGGACGACGCTCCGGATAACCGCCTGATGATGTCGCTGTTCCTGCGGCGCTCCGGCGTCGAAATCCTCATAGCGCGCAACGGTGAAGAGGCGCTGCAGGTGACGGCTTCGATGGGCCCGGACCTGGTGATACTCGATTTTCATATCGCAGGCATGTCCGGGTTCGAGGTCTGCAAGCGCATCAAGACCAATCCTGCGACTGCGCATACCCCTGTTGTTTTCCTGGCTGCAGACGAGGATCGCGACGATCGCATCAAGGGCTTGCAGGTCGGCGCCGACGATTTCTTCAGCAAACCGGTGCGCCGCGATGAGTTCCTGGTGCGGGTGAAATCGCTGGTCAGCGCGCACAGGGCGCGCCGGCTGCAGAATGTTCCGCAGATGGTCGCGGAAACGACTCTGGGCGCGGAAGCGGATGCCAGGTCGGATGCGCCGCGCAACTTGATGGACAAGAGGATCCTCACCACGTCCGGACTGCCCGGCAATCCGCTCGTGGGCTACCAGACGCGTTTCGATGCGGTCATCCTGTTTGCCGATCTGCGTGGATTCACCCGCATGGCGGAACAGCTCGCGCCCGCACAGGTCGTGCAACTGCTCAACCAGTATTTCTCGCTGCTGACCAACGTTACGTACCGCTACAACGGCGTCATATTCAACATGGCCGGCGACAGCCTGCTGGTGGGTTTCGGGGTTCCCTTCGATCAGCCCGATGCCGCGGATCGCGCCATCAAGTGCGGGTATGACATGCTGGCCGATTTCGAAATCCTGTCTGCCGACTGGAAGGAAAAGCATGGCCTGGAGACCGGCCTTGGCATCGGCGTAAACAAGGGCGAAGTCGTCGCCGGGAACGTCGGCTCGCCCGCCTACATGAGCTTCACGATCATCGGCGACGCCGTGAACATCGCCTCGCGGCTGATGCAGCGCGCCCGCGCCGGCGAGCTGCTGCTGTCCGAACGGGTCATGGAGGCGCTGAAGGCCGGCCGGGTAGAGGTCGACGCCATCTCGCTGCCCCCGCTGACGCTGCGCGGCCGCTCCGAGCCGATCGGGCTTTACTGCATCCCGTTCAGGGGCCGAATAGACACCCGCCTCTGACGCGCAGCTCTCCGCCGCGCCACCCGGGCCGCATGGAGTTCCCGTCAGGGGCGGCGCATTGTCTGATAGAAATTCTCTATCAGACCCTTCAAAACTATCCATTGGCTCGATCGGCTGCTCCTCCCTAACATTGCCTTAAGTGCCCTCAGCAAGATTTGTGGTCATTTATCGGTACCCGGACCCCAAACCGTACCGAGTCGTCGAGTACAAACAACCAGAAGGTAGAGAACCGAAGGTAGAGAACCTATGTCAAGCGAAGTCAAGTGCCCGTTCAATCACCCAGTTGGCGGCGGCACGTCGAACCGTGACTGGTGGCCGAACCAACTCCGGCTGGATCTCCTGCACCAGCACTCCTCCAAGTCCAATCCGCTGGGCGATGACTTCAACTACGCCGAAGAGTTCAACAGCCTCGACCTGGCGGCCGTGAAGAAGGATATCGCGGCGCTGATGACCGATTCGGCCGGCGGACTTCGGTCACTACGGGCCGTTGTTCATCCGCATGGCCTGGCACAGCGCCGGCGCGGTGCCGCATGCCCACGACAAGTCGAAACGTATTGCACCTTCCATGCTGACCACAGACCTGTCGCTGCGCCTCGACCCGGCGTACGCAAAGATCTCGCGGCGTTTCATGGAGAACCCGGACCAGTTCGCGGATGCGTTCGCCCGCGCCTGGTTCAAGCTTACGCACCGCGACATGGGCCCGCGCCCGCGCTATCGCGGGCCAGAGGTGCCGAAGGAAGAACTCCTCTGGCAGGATCCGGTCCCCGCGGTCAATCACAAGCTGATCGATGGGCAGGACATTGCCTCGCTCAAGAGCAAGGTCCTGGCTTCAGGCCAGACAGTTTCGCAGCTAGTGTCGACTGCCTGGGCATCGGCGTCCACTTTCCGTGGCTCCGACAAGCGCGGTGGCGCGAACGGTGCGCGCATCCGCCTCGCGCCGCAGAAGGACTGGGACGTCAACCAGCCCGCGCAACTGGCGAAAGTGCTCAAGACGCTGGACGGCATCCAGGGCGAGTTCAACAAGGCGGCCAGAAGCGCTGACCAACGACTTCTTCATCAACCTGCTCGACATGGGCACGGAGTGGAAGGCAACGTCGGACGCGAAGGATGTGTTCGAAGGGCGTGACCGCACGACGGGCGTGGTCAAGTGGACCGGCACGCGTGTCGATCTGGTCTTCGGTTCGAACGCCCAGCTCCGGGCCCTGGCCGAGGTCTATGGCAGATCGGATGCGCAGGCGAAGTTCATCAAGGACTTCATCGCGGCCTGGACCAAGGTGATGGACCTCGACCGCTTCGACCTGGCGTGATGTCATGACCACCGCGATCCTTGCCGCTGAAAAGTGGCTGAACGACGGCCCGCTCCCGACCCGCCATCCGTGGCGGCGGGCCGCGGGCGCGGTCGTGCTCCTGCTGGGAGCGGCGGCCATGCTCTGCAGCGGCGCCAGAGGCCTCTGGCACTGGATTGCTTGGGGGCCTTCGATCATCCCGGCGCTGGGGTGACCGGGGCGGGTTCCACGATCCTGCAACCAAACGTATCCGCCTGCGCCGGAAGGCACGATCCCTGTGGCAGAATGCTCCGACAACAACAGGAGGAGCACCCCATGAAACGCTTCGACCCGGTAACCCAGGCCCGCATCGACCTGACGGCAGCCCTGCGCTCCGCCGCGCGGATGGGCCTCAACGAAGGCGTCTGCAACCATTTCAGCCTGGAAGTCCCGGGCGACCCCAGCAAGTTCCTGATCAATCCGCAGGGCTTGCATTGGTCCGAGCTCACCCCCGCCGACATGATGATCGTCGACGAGAACGGCAAGGTCGTGGATGGCAAGCATCAAGTCGAGCCGACCGCGTTCTTCATCCACGGGCGCATCCATCTTGGCAAGCGAAAGAAAGCCGTCCTGCACACGCACATGCCGTTCGCCACCGCGCTGACCCTGCTCGACGGCGGCGAACTGGACGTGTTCGCCAACCAGAACGCCATGCGTTACTACGGGCGCATCGGCTATGACCGGGAATATGGCGGCGTTGCGCTTGCCAACGAGGAAGGCGACCGAATCTGCAACGCCCTTGGCAACAACGACGTGGTATTCATGCAGCATCATGGCGTCATCGTCTGCGGCGACAACATCGCCTACGCCTTCGACGACCTTTACTATCTGGAGCGTTGCTGCATGGTGCAGGTGCTGGCACAGAGCACCGGCGGCAAGTTCAAGCGCGTGCCAGAAAAAATGGTGGCCGAAGTCGCGAAGCAGATCGAAAACGAGCGCCAGCAATCGATCCTCCATTTCGAGGCGCTGAAACGATTGCTGGACCGCAACGAACCAGGCTGGTCGCGGTTGAACTGACCCGGTAGAAAGTCCCGCCTGCCACAGCGTCCGGCTATGGCAGCGCTATCCCTGATTGGTCCGGCGTAGCGCCTTCCGATAGCTCGGGGCGCGATCAACCTGCGTCCAGTGTCTGCACGTCCAAAATCCCGGTTCGGCCGGCCGGGACCGGCGGCCTATGACTTTCCGCATATTTCCCGACGGCGCCTTCATGTCTACATTGCATCTCACGCGCACGGCACCGGCGGATGGAGGGATCTCCCGAAACCGTCGATCCAGATTAAGGCGCGATAGCTGATCGGTTCGGACAACAGGATCCGGTCCATTGCAGCAAACTTTCTTTCAAGGAGACAGCCATGAAACAGCAACAGGAGTTCGGTACCAAGTGGATCGCGGTTGCAGCCCTGGCTTTGGCATCCGCCAGCGCGCTCGCTGCGGGACCTGCCATCGTGAAATCCAACGGCGGCATGGTGAACGAAGTCCAGGGGCGTGCCGCGGGCGCGTCGCCCGGGGCGCAAGGCAAGGCAGTTCATATCGCCGACAGGACCGCGGTTTTGGCGGTAAGCGGACGCGGCAGCCAGATCCCCAATGCCTCTCCGGTTCGGGTGGATGCCAGTGCGACCGATGTGGGACATTTCGGTCGCGGTACGGCCCCGATGGTAAAGGCCAAACAGCCCCAGGGCGAAACGCTCGCCCAGAACCGCTAGGAGCGGTACGCACGCAATTTGTGCGGTAAGCGGGTGACGACGCCGAAAATGCAGGGTATGCGCTTCAAGGGCTCCGGGTGCTGTGCGCCCGGAGTCCCTTCCATTCATCCGACGCCCGCCTGGTACGGTGACAGGTCGGGGGGGATCGCGGCCGGCGCCCATCGGGAGTGCCGGATGCTTATTGCACGCAACCTACGAAACGTGATAACACGTTGCAAGCTTCAAGAAGTCCTCGGGGAGATTTCGTGAAGATTCTGCTTGCGGCACCGACCGGCTGGGCGACCGACGCGCTGTGTGGCCTGCTTCGAAAGCTGGCGCCGGGCGCGGAGGTTCACGTCGTGCCTGACGCGAGGTCGCTGGACACCCCCGGCGGGCCGGCCGACTTGATCCTGCTCGACATCGATGTTGAGCCCACGAAAGCCTCTTCGATCGTTGCCGATGCCGCGCGGAATCATGCTTCCAGCCGGATCGTGGCCATGGGCAGCCAGGAAGGCAAACGGCATGTGGAATCCCTCATTGACGCGGGCGCATTGACCTATTTGCCTCACAGTTTTACCGAGACAGTGATCATGGGTACATTGCACCTGATCATCGACAACCTGAAGGATTCGGCAAAGGACGCTGGCGCCGCGCCATCCGATGCGAACTTGCCAGAAAGCAGCGGACCCGCCGCACCAGGGGAAGATGGGTTCGGACTCACTCGCCGTCAGGCCGATGTCCTGGCGCTGGTTTGCGAAGGAAAGGCCAACCGCTCGATCGCACAGGCGCTTGGCATTTCCGAAGGCGTGGTGAAGCTGCACGTAACGGCGATCCACAAGGCGCTCAAGGTACGCAGCCGCGCCGAGGCAATATTGGTGGCGTCCCGTTCGCAAAGCGTAACCTTCCGCCAGTTAAGGAAGGCGGAGGGCGGCAAGCTGGATCTAGACTGGCTGCTCGGACACATGACCCATGAGCGCCTGCCGCGGGACAGCGTGTTGTTCCGGATCGGCGATCCCGCGGGCGAGCTTTACTACCTGCAGAGGGGCGCGATACGCCTGGAAGAGATCAATACGGAACTGCCGGTCGGAACCATGTTCGGCGAGATCGGCATTTTCTCTCCCAGCCAGAAACGCACCTGCTCGGCGGTATGCACCAGCACCACGGATGTATTCAAGCTTACGTCCGACCAGGTGAAGCGGCTCTATTTGCTGAATCCCCAGTTTGCGCTCTACATTGTTCACCTGATCTCGCAGCGACTCATGGCGGATCGTGCGCGCGTGACCTGATCGCGATCAGGGAGGTGCGCCAATGCGCACAGGAGGGGGCTGGCGCCGGAACGGAGGTCATTGACTACCGCGATCGGGGCAGGCGTCTTTGTGGGGGCGATTGCCACCGCAATGACGCTCGTTCCCTGGTTTGGCGATCTCGAGCAGGAGATCGGATTACCATGGCTGTTTCGCCTGCGCGGATCGGTTGCCCCTCCCAAGGACGTCGTCATCGTGGTGATGAATCGGCGCTCCGCTTCCAATATCTATCTGCCCCGGGACCCCGACCGGTTCCACCGCTGCCGCGATGTCCTGATCGGCTCGGCTCCCGGGTCGCATATCAACCTGCCGGAAATGCCGGCGCGCTGGCCGCGTTGCCTGCATGCAAAACTTGTACAGCGACTCACCGCGGCAGGGGCACAAGTCGTCGCCTTTGACGTGCTGTTCAGGCAACGGCCTCCGCTGGCTGGAAACGGCGAGGACGTACAAGCATTGCAGGATGAAGCCATGGCTACGGCGTTTGCCTCCGGCCGCGTAGTTATCGCACAGAAGCTAGAACTCTTTGAGGGCCGACAAAGGCTGATCGAACTCAGTCCAGCCATTTCTGGTGCGGCACTGGGAGCAGCGCCGTTTCCGGTGCTGATCGGCAAGTACGCGCGGGTGGACAGATTCATGGTCTTCCAGGATTCGGGGTGGGCGACGCCGACCTTGCCGGCGCTGGCACTCCATGCATACGCCTGCGTATTCCACGTCCATTCGGCCACCGATTCCACGCTGATCCGGCCACCCATTCCAGCCACATTCGGCCACTGATTCCACGGCCATCCGGCCACCCCTGGTCAGGGATCGACGCAAGGTAATTTG
>Ga0163151_10001118_pt1 | contig 46043 bp, 44 predicted proteins | sample OliLakLV19MP5IB2_FD_145596 | JGI IMG/M metagenome (GOLD analysis project Ga0163151, IMG submission 145596) | Freshwater microbial mat bacterial communities from Lake Vanda, McMurdo Dry Valleys, Antarctica - Oligotrophic Lake LV.19.MP5.IB-2 | ecosystem: Environmental > Aquatic > Freshwater >...
CTCTCCAGTGAAACGAGAATGCTATTTATCGGCTCGCCGATGTGTCGTCGTCACCCAAAATTGAGCATTTGGCCGAAATAGGATGGACGAGGCGCAGAAGCTGGCTGCCATCAATACCGTAAACGTCCGGCAGGGCGAGGTCAGCTTCTTGAGCGGGTTCTTATCGGACAAACCGAGATCGAGCCACGCCAGCAAATAGAACAGCACCTGGGGCACAGTACAAATCAGATGCCATGGCGATGGCAAAAACAACCCCGCTCCCAGGGCGAGCAGCAGCAGGAACGGCAACAGGAGCCTGGATAGTTTGTGTGACACGAAATGCAGCCAAAGCCGATTGGACGGCCCAAGCAACCGCGGCATGTAGAACAGCAACTGGTAGTTGCCAGCCAGCGTCCGCACCTTTCGCTTGAACTCGTTCTTAAGGGATGCCGGATAGTCGTAGACCCGGGCCGTGTCGTCAAACACAACCCGATAACCGGCGAAAAAGGCCTGCAACGGCAGAAAGACGTCGTCGAGCAGGCAACCGACCGGCAGAGGAGCCGCCAACGCCCGCCGCATCGCGTACACGCATCCAGTGGCGCCGAGCGTGGAATCAAGCGAACTGAGCCATTTACGAATCAACTTCTCGTATTTCCAATACAGCCCGACGCTAACCTCGCTCTGCGTCTCACCGCTCCGGATGCATAATTCCCCGCTTACGGCGCCGACTGATGGATCGGCGAAGCATTCTACCAGCCGGCGCAGGCAAAGCGGCTCCATCTGCTGCCGCACGTCGGTGAAGAATAAAATCTCGCCGGTTGCCTCACGCAGACCGGCGTTCAGGGCTCCGGCCTTACCGCTATGAGGAAGGTCGTAGAACACTACACCTCGCGAGGCGAATTGGCGCGCAATGGCCGCCGTGTCGTCAGTAGAGCCGTCGGAGAGAACGAGGATATTCATCGCGCCGGACGGATAGTCCATTGCCAGAAGAGAATCCAGCTTGGCAGCCAGAAACTGTTGTCCGTTGTGAACCGGCAAAAGCACAGTGACGGTGCGCGGTTGAAAGGCCCTGGTAACCGGGCGGGTGCAAAAACGGCTCAGCAGCGCCAGCAAGGCCGGATATAGGAAAAGCGTGTAGACAATAAAGAAAGCCGCGGTGACGAACAACCAAACGGCGAGAGTCATCAGGAACGGGCCGGGGCGTGAAGCGCCAGTTGTTGTTCAAAGGAGTCGATGACGCGGTCCCAGGAAAATCCTTGTGCCACCATCTGCTGTGCGTTCGCGGCGATGAACATAATAGACATTTTCACCTCTTTCGGCAATCAGCTTTTTCGTCAACGCCGCCGGTATATGGCACATCCCTGCGAGGCGTCCGTAAATAGCCATTCATATTTACCCTCCAAAGTTGCCAAGCGCTGTTGCCATTCTGCATCCCACCACACTCCGGCGTCTTGCCCTGGCAATCCAACCCGCGATGCTGTTCCTCGAAATAGCCAAGGCATGTCTGGCGCCCCACAGTCGGCGACGATTCGTGGTTTGGAATCTTCCATGTCCTTCCACCAGACTGGAAATAATCGCGCTAGTATCTTCGGATTATGGAAAAAATAGGTGGGTGTAAAGTACCGGGATGCCGAAGGCCTACCCGTTGTAAACGCTAATCCTGAACGGTTTGAAATCCATAGGTACACTCGCTCACCTGGCACTGTCAGACCCTGTATGCGCCTGCCTCCTCGGGGCCCACGGCCCGGCTCCTGACGGTCTCCCAAATCTGCCGGATGCAGGGGCGCAATTCGTTGGGGTAACTCACCGAAGCGATTATTTGCCATCGCCGCCGCCAGCCGCCGTCCTCGCTCCTTCCTAAGCAGAAATAGCCTGCCCGAACCGTCAGAGATCGATTTTGAGGGAGGCCTGAACTGTTACATTTAAAGTTACCATCCCACGCCGAAGCGAAGTCGACCCAGCCGTCAGAAACGTGACTGTGATGCCAAGATCTGCTAAGGAATGTACTTGGTCCCAGGCGTAATCGAGGACGCCTCCGATCGCATAAGGACAATAATATAAGAGGTGCTTCGACAATGATTATGTCCCCAGACAAGAAGACAGTCTGGTAGATTCGCCTGGTGGCATGGACTGGCTCGCTTCGCCCCCTTGCACCTCTCCGTCCGGCCTAGGGCACCCTCTGGACCATGAAGCCGTCCACGGGTGCGGGCGGCGCGGATGGCAAAACATGTTGAAATTCGCTAGCCTGCGATCCGTGAAAAGCGACATACAGCGGGAATCCTGGGAAGACTTCTCTTGCACGCTGGATCTTCTTCATCAGGGTCTCTGGCGTTACACAACGGATCACGTGTCGTTCGGAGTAATACACTGGAACCATGGAGTCCTCGGGGGTCAAAATCACTGCGGCCTGTGGAGTAGCCTCCTTGATCCTCAGCCCGAACCGATAGAGGTTGTCATTGGAGGGTTGGCTCACGTGTTTGATCGCTTCGCGGGTCTGCGTTGCAAGGGCTCCACTGCGTGCCACGACGAGGCCAGTGACTACCAAGCAGGCGGTGGGAATCATCCACCGGGAGTCGCCTATTCTGGCCGCGATGAAGTCTGCGGCGGATCCGGCGGCAATGGCGAAGTAAGGAATGAAGATCAGGGTCTGGTAGGGGTGAATCGCCGCGTGATTAGGAAAGATAATATACCACAGCACTGCCTGAGAGAGAATCGTGGCAATTACTACCGTTTGCTCAAAAGGCAGCCGCTTGCGGAAACCGAGAAAGGCAAAAACACACAGGTACAACAAACCCACCAACGCTACCGGATCGCCCACAGCCTCACGCAATAGATACTGTTGCGTATGATGAATCCAGAATCTGGACAGGTGAGCTTTCGCCGCGAAGCTATTGACATGAAGCATGTCCCCTGCGTAGATAGTTGTGAACCCCATCCGATAGGACATTACCTGAACGAGATCGTTCACAAGCGAAGGGTAAGCGTAGGCATACAGGAAAACGACTGCCGCGAAGGTAAGAATCACGGCGGCAGAAAGGACCAGGAATGCGGTCCTCAACTCGGGATGAAAGAAGGCGCACACGCCAATGGCAGGCAGCACAAAGGCAGTTTCCCAGGACGAAGCCGCGCCAAGACTCACACACAATGCCGCCGCAGCGAGGCACCTTCGCTTCTGTTTGGGATCCGGCTGCCGCAGCCAAAATGTCAACAACAGAATGGACGCTAGCATGAAAACAATCGCCAATTTTAAATGTAAGACCAGCGTCGCGTTTCTTAGAACGGCGTTGGAGGTCAGCGTCACGATCAACGCTACGGGGCCCGCAATACGACCGAAGCTGCGCCATGCGATTGCGGCAGTGAGCAGCGCACAGGCCAACGACAGGATGACGGCGAAAAGACGCAGCGGCGCTTCGGCTGGTCCATATCTTGGGACGAGCAGGGAAGAGACGATCGGAAACAAAGGTGGCCAGTGGGTGTAAGGTCCAGGGTCCGAGCCCCAGGGAGGGTTGTTGTTTACCGGCACCAGATTTTGAGGAAATTGCTCGATCAGCCAAAAAGAGCGAGCCATCGTGGCGAAATCAGCGCTGACCCATGAATCAAAAGGACCTCCGAGGCTATTGATGCCATTCACCACCGACGCGATGAGGATTAGGCTGGCGCAAGCCAACAAGAGCAGAGACAGAATGCGGGATACGGGATTCTCTTTCAGCTCGCCTGAACTGTTCACGAATGGATACCCCATCACTTCCATCCCTGCAGCAGAGAATCCGGAGTGAAAAGTGCTGAGAAGTTGGGCAGGTCAATGAATAACAGCGCACCCAACACAATCGAGCACATCACGACGGAGGCCATGAGGCTCTTGTTGCGGTGCAGGTGCTCAGGGTTCTGCACCACGCTTCCATGCTCGAAAGCCTGATCGAAATAGACGGCCATCACAAGTGCGACAAATGGGAAGCTGAGGGCAAGTTCAATCCGGTAACGTGCGATGAAGGCTCCAAAAAACAGCATTGCGGCCGCGCCGTAGAAAGTAATTGTGGTCAGCAGGATTCGCTCAGTATACCGTGACAGGGACTTTCGGTAGGAGCCGATCCACTGCGAGCCTGTATACTCTCGGAGTTCGCTAAACCTTTTCAGTCCCATGAAATAACAACCGACCATCAAGTAGGCAAGGAGAATCGAGATAGGCGGAACAAGCACGGTGTCCACCACCAACTGCCAGCCGAGGATCATGCGCAGCGGGTTGTTGACGGATTCCGACAAAACATCGAGGATCATAACCTCTTTGGTTCGAAGAGGCCTTACATTGTAGACGATACCCATGATCCAAAGGGTTGCCAGAGTCAACGTGAAGGGAACGGAAATCGTAAGGCCAAGGCCGAGCCCTATCACCATCATAAGCAGCCACTGAGCATACGCCAGCGGAACGCTTGCCAGGCCTGCGGGAACGGGGCGGAACCTTTTTTCCGGATGGTGCAGGTCGTGCGGTGCGTCGAGGACCTCGTTGATCACATAGTTGCTGCAGGCAACGAAGCAAATGGCCAGACTTCCATAAATGCAGCGAGTGATGGCGTCCCCCTGAGACAGCGTTACTACACCGGCACTGTAAGGAAGTACGATTCCGGGGAGGACAAATACGTTCTTGACGATATGGTCAGGTCTGGCAATTGCGAAGTGTGCTTTAAGCAGACCGACCCAACCATTGCCGTTACTGTTGATGCTGCGATTCATAAAGTCTTGGTCTTACGTAGAACGAACACATATGAGTCCGCGATATTCAAGGGGACAATTCGCTCATACAACCATCGGAGCGGTACGATTCGGTCTGCCAGTCGATTCAGCCACTCTAGAGGAAGATAGACTGCGAGGCGCTCGGCGAGATAGGAGATGGGAAAGAACCAAAGGGGGCGGAATGAGTTTTCCACGATCATATCCACCTTGTCAGCCGCGAGTTCCATGGTCTTGCGATTGAAATATCCGACATGTGCCAGCCTGAGATGCCACCAACGCTTGCCTAGCAGGCGGGCCGCAATGCTGGAGATGTCCGGAGTCACAACAATAAAACGACCGTTCTCTGTCATGGCGTTCCTGCAATGCTCCATCAGGGAAAGAGGGTCGCCAACGTGTTCGATGACATCAACAAGGAATACATAATCGTATCGTTGGCCAACGAGGTTTGAATGAGGGTACAGGCCTTCTTGCAATTCAACACCGGAGAGAATACGGGCCTGCTCGACCAGGCTGTGGCTAGGTTCGACGCCGTCCACCTGGATGCCGCGGGCCTTAAGATCGGCAACTAGGATGCCGACTCCGGCACCTACTTCGAGAGCAGAATGCGCCTGAGGATACATGCGGACGATCTTGGATGCGAGCCATCTCATTTGCAGTCGCCGGTTGTCGAGCCCCTCAGCGTAGCCCGGATCCTCCATTTGTTCATAGAGCGACTGCAGTTGTCGTAACTCGTCACCGTCGGCGTAGATGAACCGGCATTCGCTGCATTGCAGGAGCTTCAGCGTCACGCCGTACCTCGCATCCGTGATCCGAAAGTCACTCGGACAAAGTTCGCGGTCCAGGTTTCGTTCCTTCCAAACCGACGCCGTCATATTCTTGCAGATCCAACATTCCATTTTTGTTTTACCCTAGCCCAGACCGATCAGGCGACCCAGTTCGAAATAGTCCTTGGCTCCCATCCAGTGCATGCCGGGTGAGGACGATCGACCGATGATAAAACATCGGACACCGGCGCGGCGGGCTGCTTCCGCGTCCACTTCGACCCGGTCGCCAATGTAGAGAGCCTGCTCGGGGCGAACCGCAAGCATCTCCAAAACGGCGAGCAGGCCCTTGGGATGAGGTTTGTAGCAACCAATGCCGGCATCACCAGCGGCGGTAACAGCTTGGAAGTACTTTCTGACTTCCAGCCGGTTAAGCTTTTCTTCCGCGGGATAGTCCGAGAGGACACCCAAGGTTATTCCTTTGGAATGAGCCTGCGCGAGGAAGGGCACCAGCCCAGGGTAGCGACAGCCCAGCAGAAGGGGAAGTGGAGCCTGCACAAACCATTCCTTGACATAGCAACGGACTGACTCTATGTCGATTCCGCTCATTTCCGACGCATATCGGAGTTGGACTTCGTCAAGCGGCTCCTCGAAATAATCTGTGTGACGCATGTGCTCCATTGCCCTCCGATATGCAGACAGGCACTTCGCGATCCTCCGTCCGCGACTAGGCGTGAACGTCAAACGGCGGACCATGCGCAAGACCATCTGAATACGGAGCTTTGTCGCACTGTAAAGTGTGCCGTCAACGTCAAAGACAAGCGCGCCTGGCGCAATGGTTAGAGCCACGAGCAACCTAGCACCAGCGCGAAGGCAGAATTAAGGAATATCTGACAACCGGAGAAGGTCATTTAACGAATAATGGTAGCACAACAGACGCCAGATTATGCAGGTCATGGTGGAGACCAAGTTCTCCCCGGAAACCAACAACACACTATACTCTGTAGATTTCTCCGATCATTGGTTGTGGTTCTCGTAAACTTCGAAGTTGTTGACAGTAAGAATCCCCCGGCAGAGCCGGGGGCTTTACGATGGCTGGCCCCTCAAAGGGGCCTGATCGCCATCGAGGAAGGACGCACCCCCGAGCAATTCCGGGTCGAACAAGCACCCGACGACAGCGGATGCGCCTAAAGAATGGATGGTACGGCAGCGGAACATACTCCCGGAACTGTCAAACTGCTGCTGCCTCCCCGGCAGAGCCGGGGGATCTCCTACGTTGGTTTAGGGGGCATTCCTTCTTTCGATTCCGATGTTCAGCACCCGATCCCAGCATCCCAACACCCAACAATCTGATCCTTCAACCGCTCTGTCAGTAGTTCGACGCATTCCCGCATCATACCCGGCCCGTCTGCTTCCGGCTACGCCGGGTTAGCAAGAAGGAGAATAGAAGTCCGACAATACGGTAACGCGGGCGGTACTTGTTTGGAAGTAATACGAAAGGTGAATGGCCTGCGCGTGGATATCGCCTGTCTGTAATGGGCAAACTTCCCGAGCAAGAACAACATTAACGGTGGATGATTAAATAGTTCATGATATATCCCGCCATTAATTTGTTGAACTCGCACCCTGTGTCGATACACTTCGATCGGCGTTTCGCCCTGAGCTAACGTGGAGCTTGCCTTCCACATATCGACATCGTTAGTACCATAAGTGTTCCACGCCAGCAGGATGTCTACACACAGGGCTCCAAACGCAACCACGAGTGCCCACCGGATGAACCTTGGAGGGCCTTTTTGTGTTGCGATATCCGATCCGGCTAGTTCTCCTGATAACGGCACATCACTTGAACTCCCTCTCGAACGATCAGCCATAGTTTACCCCGGCGATATACCCCTTACCATCATGCATTAAAGATATCTAAGCGTCTAGGAGTGTGTCGGAATGAAAGGTGAGCCCAACATAGAATCGACAACATAAAAGGATTGAGTGCGCAGAAAGAGTCTGTAAGTCGTGGATTCTACGTACAATAAGTTTTCTCTCCGACACACTCCCAGGTTGTTATCATTTGTCGAATCGACGGAAGGATCACCGTATCCGCGCACGCCGGCCTGGGCATCTCTCCAGTGAAACGAGAATGCTATTTATCGGCTCGCCGATGTGTCGTCGTCACCCAAAATTGAGCATTTGGCCGAAATAGGATGGACGAGGCGCAGAAGCTGGCTGCCATCAATACCGTAAACGTCCGGCAGGGCGAGGTCAGCTTCTTGAGCGGGTTCTTATCGGACAAACCGAGATCGAGCCACGCCAGCAAATAGAACAGCACCTGGGGCACAGTACAAATCAGATGCCATGGCGATGGCAAAAACAACCCCGCTCCCAGGGCGAGCAGCAGCAGGAACGGCAACAGGAGCCTGGATAGTTTGTGTGACACGAAATGCAGCCAAAGCCGATTGGACGGCCCAAGCAACCGCGGCATGTAGAACAGCAACTGGTAGTTGCCAGCCAGCGTCCGCACCTTTCGCTTGAACTCGTTCTTAAGGGATGCCGGATAGTCGTAGACCCGGGCCGTGTCGTCAAACACAACCCGATAACCGGCGAAAAAGGCCTGCAACGGCAGAAAGACGTCGTCGAGCAGGCAACCGACCGGCAGAGGAGCCGCCAACGCCCGCCGCATCGCGTACACGCATCCAGTGGCGCCGAGCGTGGAATCAAGCGAACTGAGCCATTTACGAATCAACTTCTCGTATTTCCAATACAGCCCGACGCTAACCTCGCTCTGCGTCTCACCGCTCCGGATGCATAATTCCCCGCTTACGGCGCCGACTGATGGATCGGCGAAGCATTCTACCAGCCGGCGCAGGCAAAGCGGCTCCATCTGCTGCCGCACGTCGGTGAAGAATAAAATCTCGCCGGTTGCCTCACGCAGACCGGCGTTCAGGGCTCCGGCCTTACCGCTATGAGGAAGGTCGTAGAACACTACACCTCGCGAGGCGAATTGGCGCGCAATGGCCGCCGTGTCGTCAGTAGAGCCGTCGGAGAGAACGAGGATATTCATCGCGCCGGACGGATAGTCCATTGCCAGAAGAGAATCCAGCTTGGCAGCCAGAAACTGTTGTCCGTTGTGAACCGGCAAAAGCACAGTGACGGTGCGCGGTTGAAAGGCCCTGGTAACCGGGCGGGTGCAAAAACGGCTCAGCAGCGCCAGCAAGGCCGGATATAGGAAAAGCGTGTAGACAATAAAGAAAGCCGCGGTGACGAACAACCAAACGGCGAGAGTCATCAGGAACGGGCCGGGGCGTGAAGCGCCAGTTGCTGTTCAAAGGAGTCGATGACGCGGTCCCAGGAAAATCCTTGTGCCACCATCTGCTGTGCGTTCGCGGCGATGGAACGGGCGATAGCAGCGTTAGATAAAAGCCGGGCGCAGGCTTCGGCAAAAGCCGCGGGCGAGTCGGCGATGAGAATGTTTTCTCCGCCGGTGTAGTCCAGTCCCTCAGCGCCAATGGCGGTCGATACCACCGGCACACCAGCCGCCATGGACTCATAGATTTTCAGGCGTGTGCCACCACCGATGCGCAAGGGAACAATCGACACGGCCGCGCCCCACAGCCAGGGGCGGATATCGGGAACGGTGCCGGTGACGCGAATATTGACGTCCATCCGCGCCAGCTCTTGAATCGCCGGATCCGGTTTGCGGCCGGCAACGATAAACGGGCAATCCGGATGCGTGCGCCGGAGCAACGGGAGGATTTCTCGCGCGAACCACAGGACACCGTCCACATTCGGCATCCAATCCATAGAGCCTGTAAAAACAAGGCCTTTAGGGGCGGGCGCTTCTGGCGGCGGAGAGAAAAAGTCGAGATCGACGCCCGTGGGAACGTCCCCGGCGCGCGCGACGCCGAAGGAATTGCGCATGCACTCACGGTCCCCGGAAGAGACAGCAATGACCGAAAGAGCCCGACGGCAGGTCTCCGCCTCGTAACGTTCCATGCGGCTGGCTTGCAGGCCGAAATAGGCCCGGCGGAGCGGATCGGCGGCGTGTTCGGCATGGCGGCGCCAAATCATGGTTTCCACATTGTGCTGGAACAGGATGGCCCGGTCCAACGCCTCGACATTGGGCGTCGAAGCCAGAAAGTCGCACACGACATGGTCGTAGTTTTCGTCCCGCATGGCCTGGCTCACCCGGTCCCGCAAAGCAGGGGAGAACGTGCGGCGTATGGCTACGGGCATACCATCGGCCAAGCCGCGAAAGAGTTGTCCGGCGAATGCGAGCGAGCCCCGGGCCGGCAAAGTATGCGGCACCGCTATGACGCGGGAACAGTATTCGCTGGCGCGGTCCGGACCTTCGGGCTGTTGAGGATCCGCAAGGCCGGCGAAATGAACCTCATGGCGCCGGTGAAGCCGTTTAACGATTTCCAGCGTCCGAATCTGCCCGCCCCTTGTGGTGGGATGAAGAAAACAAGGCGCCACCCACAGCAGTTTCATTGCCGCACTCTGGCTAATAGCCCCTCCTCGCGCAGGGAAGAGTTACCGTTCAATACCACCTCGCTCCAGATATCGAAGTTCAACAGGCGCCAGATGCGGTCGGTTGCATCTTCCGTGCCGCGGCGATGGCGGTCGAGAAGTTGTGCCAGCGCGGGCTGGTCAACGTATTCCGCCAGAAGAGAAGAAGGCCGCTGCAAACGATCCAGCAGCGGGGCTGATTTCGGGTCCATCAGCCATTGCCGCAGCGGGGTGGGGAACCCCATCTTGGGACGGGATAGGATGTCTGGCGGAATCAGATCTTCCACTGCCTTCTTAAGAATGTATTTGCCTTCGCGCCCGCGAATTTTCATACGTGTGGGCACGCGCGTGGAGAATTCAACGAAAGTATGGTCAAGGAAAGGAACGCGGCTTTCGATCGAGCAGGCCATACTCATCTGATCCTGCTTCATGAGCAACTCGACCAGGTAGGTTTTCAGATCGGCGTAGAGCATGCGGGCCAGTGGCGGCTGATCATGAGCCTGATCCCAGTAGCGCATGAAATTCTTGTACGGCGCCGTATACGGAAGCCGGAACATGTCCTGCATTTCCTGCCCGGAAAAGCCGGAGTAAAAGTTATTCAGATAGAGGGATTCCACCCCGGCGCCGCGGACCAGGAACGTGTGCCCCAGCTTGCGGCGGAGCCCAGCCGATAACAGGGAAGAAGTCTGGATCTGCCCGGCTATCGCCCGGCGAAATGCGTCCGGCGCCAAGCCATAGATACGCATGGCAGACTGATTCCACGCATAGAACTGATAGCGGTTATAGCCGCCGAACATCTCGTCGCTGCCCTCCCCCGTCAGAACGACCTTTACTTCGCTGGCCGCCAGTTTCGAGACAAAGTAAAGCGACACGCTGGAAGGCCAGGCGATCGGCTCGTCCTCATGCCAGATCAGATCCGGCAGCGCCTGAAAGAAATCTTCCTGGGTGATGGTCACTTCATGGTGTTCGGTACCAATGTGATCGGCCATCTGCCGCGCATAGCCCAGTTCACTCCAGGCTGTTTCACCGTAGCCGACAGCGAAGGTCTTCACCGGACCGCTGCACATCCGCTTCATCAGAGCCGCGATAGCGCTTGAGTCGACGCCGCCACTGAGAAACATCCCCAGCGGCACATCGCTCATCAGCCGCATCTGCACGGTTTCCTCCAGCCGCCGGCGGCATTCGGCAATCCATTCGGCGTCGGAGCGTTCCTCCGGCACAGGCGCTGGCACGTCCCAGTAACAACGAATTTCGGGCTCGGGGGCCGCGGCCGTCAGATCGAGCGAGAGCCAGTGGCCAGGCGGCAGTTTGCGGATCCCGCGGAACAGCGTTTCCTCTCCGCTGGTATAGCCGAAGGACAGATACTCACTGAGCAGCGAAGGGTCGAACCGGGTGGAGATGTCGGGATGCTTCAGTAATGCCTTGATCTCGCTGGCGAAGGCGAACAACCGGCCATCCCACCAGTAATAGAACGGCTTAATGCCCAAACGGTCCCGGGCGCAAAACAGTTGACGGCGCGTGTTGTCCCAGATGGCAAAGGCGAACATGCCCCGGTAGCGCGACAGGCTGTCCGGTCCCCATTGTTCCCAGGCGTGGAGAATCGTCTCGGTATCGCAGTGGGACTGATAACGATGGCCGGCCTGTTCCAGCGCGGGCCGCAACGTATCGTGGTTGAACACCTCGCCGTTATAGACAATGACCAACGAGCGGTCCTCGTTATACATCGGCTGCCGGCCAGCGTCGGAGAGATCGATAATGCTCAGGCGCCGGTGGCCCAAACGCACTTGGCCATTGTCATAAAATCCTCCGGCATCCGGACCGCGGTGGTGGATCGCTCGCGTCATCGACTCGAGTGTTCCGGCGCCGTAAGAGGAAGGACTTGTTGTTAAAAAGCCGGCAATACCGCACATAGTAAGAGTAAGGTCCGGGGAGCGGACCTTACTTTGAGTATATCGGCGGTTCCCCGCCTGAACCTTGGGTTCTTTCTCGTCCGGTGGCGATTCCGGAGCGTGGCGCTGGTTATAGCGCAGTGCAGTCGTAAATCATGGTTCGAGGCCCCGAAGCGGGATTCCCTGGGCACCGGCCTTTTCAATCATTCTCGGCAGACTTAGGCCCATTCGCTGGCTTTTGTGGTGTTTTTGGGCAGGGCGCCGCCTTACGGGTTAGCGTTTGGTGGATGTCAGGCGGCCTTCCGGAGTGCCGGCGGGTTGGCAGGCGGCGAAGAGATCGGCGAAGAGGCGGAAGAAAGCTTGGGGGTCCTCGTTGCAGAAGACGGCGGAGTGGGGCTGGGCAAAATGGGCGAGGATGGTGGTGCGGCGGCCGTGTTTGAGGGCGTTGGCGCGGGCGCGGTCTTTGCCGGAGCCGGTTGTAGGGCCTTTCGATTTCGACCAGTTTTCGCGGGCGATTTGAGCTTTTACTTCTTTGTTCATTTAGTCCTCCTCGTTTCTTTTACTTCTGGTTGGTGAAGAGGAAAGGCCTCTCGGGCCGGGAGGGCGGCGAGAGGCCTTTTCGTTTCTGGTTTTGTGAGGCGGATTTGTGTCCGCTTCTAGTTTGAAGCTAGCAGGTGGAGGGCGGTAATCGAACTTTGATTTGGTATTACTGTCTGTATATTGTTGAAAGTAGTGGGGAAACGCTATTTTGCAGTTTGGTGACCGTCGATTTTTGAGGGATCCGTTTTGCAATTGTCGGATGGAATTGAAGTTGCTTGTGGAAGTGCACTTTTGACCTCTTGTGCAGCATTTGGGGAGCGACCAGGCAACCCGTTCAGGCGGCCGTTGCGTGATAGTATGAGCAGAGTAGAAAGAAACGAGAATTGCTCTTGCCCGCACCTTTGCCCGGCTACCGCCTCTATCTGCCGTCGATTGCCCAACGCTTTTCCTACTGTCGGGGATAAGGCAGAATTCGTCTAGCCGCCGGGAGCCAATATTCCTCACAATATGATCCGTCGAACGTGGAATGCACTGAAGAGCATAGGCGACATCAAGGATGAACTCATCTGGAAGAGTCGACCGCCCTATCGATCTCCCTTTCCTCTCACATTTCCGCTGGATAAGGGTTTGACAAATAGGTGTTTCGTCCGGTGGCCGATAGCTTACGAATGGGCGACTGCATCGAACTTCGTAGATGACATTCGAACGGGATTAGCAACCCATGTACCTGTTGAACTTGCCGACATCACGCAAGGAGGACAGGGGGTCGTGTGCTTCGAGCTTGTAATTGACGGCAGGCCACACCGAATCACCATAGATTATTTTGATCGGTTTGATGTCATCAATCAGGAATCTCTAACATCCGCCGCCGTTTATTTCAAAATGCAGTTCCACCGAGACGGTTACAAATCCGCACGTGTGGTGCCTGGCGGTTATGTTTCAGGCAGTTCTTCGACCTATCATTACATTGCGCCACTACGCAGCCGCGCCGATCAACATCGTCCGCTTTTCGATGTTTACGGCCGTTTTGGGCTTACTTTTGCACGAGAAGTCCGTCTAAACGCTGTTAAGGCATTACGAGAACAGTCTCGGTTTCGATACGAGGGCGGCGCTTCCCTTGTTCGCTATAGCCGTTCTCTGTCGGAGGCGGGCAGCGCCCGCGTCGGCATTGATCTACCCGGCAACGGTGACTTTTGTTTTCGTTTGGTTGACTATCTGGCCGTTGGAACGGCAATAGTAGCAGTCCCCCATCGCACAATCATGCATGTGCCGTTGATCACTGGAACACATGTCGCATATTGTTCCAGTGATCTGTCGGACCTGATTGATATATGCCAGTATTATCTGGAACACGAAGACAAGCGAATTGAGTTACGAAATAATGCGCGGGGGTACTTTGACCGATTTCTTCATCGTGATCAGCTCGCTGCCTATTACCTAAGCGAATGCTTATCAAGAATTTCTTAAAAAGGAAGTGACTACAGATGCAACTCACAATCACTGGGGGCGCCGGTTTTATCGGAGTGAACACTGCCATCGAATTTGCTGAGTGCGGTTACGACATTTTTGTCATCGACAACCTGAGTCGCCGAGGCGCCCGCGCAAATCTCGAATGGCTTCGTGAACAGCTCGGAAGGCTAGGGAGAAGGCTGGATGTTGCCGAAACGGATATCCGGGACTTCAACGCCCTTCGGGGGGTGATGGCCGCGAAGCACACTGACGCGATCATTCATTTAGCCGCGCAAGTGGCTGTTACATCTTCTGTTGCCGATCCGCGGGAGGATTTCGAGATTAACGCGCTCGGCACCTTCAATGTGTTAGAATCCGTCCGCCTTTCCGGCAGTAAGCCAAAGATACTATATGCATCGACAAATAAGGTGTATGGAGGAATGGAAGGCCTGGAGATAGAGCTTCAGGAAAGCTCCGCTTCCAAAGCAGGAAGAGAGAGATATGCTTACAAGGATCTGCCGAACGGGATTGCGGAGACCGGGCTACTGGACTTCCATTCGCCTTACGGGTGTTCGAAAGGCGCAGCTGATCAGTACGTTAGGGACTATTCGCGGATCTATGGAATTCCGACAGTTGTCTTCAGACAATCCTGCATATATGGGCCTCGTCAGTTTGGGATTGAGGACCAGGGTTGGATGGCTTGGTTCGCGATTTCGGCTGTGAGTGATTCGCCCGTCACAATCTATGGTGATGGAAAGCAGGTTCGCGATGTACTGTATGTTACGGATTTGACTAGGGCATATCGGTTAGCGATTGAATCGCCAGGTGATTCGATTAACGGCAACATCTTCAATATTGGGGGCGGTCCCAGGTTCTCGTTGTCGCTGCTGGAGTTAATCGACATGTTAGAAGATATACTTGGAAAACGATTCGCTCATTCGTTTGATGAGTGGCGCCCTGGGGATCAGCCGGTTTATGTAAGTGATATCCGTCACGCGGCGGAAGTTCTAAAGTGGGAGCCAAAAGTGGATCCTAAGCATGGTGTTTTGTCGTTAGTTCAATGGATACAGGAAAACAAAGCCTTGGTCGAATCCCAACTCCGCGGCCTGTTGCGATAGATCGAGATAGCCGGGTATTGCACTGGCAACGTACTCGTGGTTGAACGCCTCGCCGTTATAGACGATGACCAGCGAGCGGTCCTCCTTACACATCGGCTGCCGTCCAGCGCCGGAGAGATCGATAATGCTCAGGCGCCGGTGGCCCAAACCCACTTGGCCGTTGTCATAAACTCCGCCAGCATCCGGACCGCGGTGGTGGATCGCTCGCGTCATCGGCTCGAGTGTTCCGGTGCCGCGGGATGAAGGAGTTGCCGTTAAAAAACCGGCAATACCGCTCATAGGGAAAGTAAGGTTCGGGGAGCGGCCCCTACTTTGCGTATATCGGCGGTTTCTCGCCTGAACCTTGGGCCGGCGCGCTGGCCTTTTCTTTGTAGCGCACGCGATAGAGCTTCAAGTTCGGTTTCGTGGTCGACGACTTGGGGAATACATTGCGGTACAGGAGCGTGTACTCGGCCAATAATTCCGTATCCTTCATAAAATGCGCGGATTTCTGCTTTAGGTCGGCTAGAGTGTCTGAGTTGGACCACAAATCGTCTTCATTCACCAGAAGATACTCCGGCCGCCAGAAATCCACGCGGTCAGACAATGGGTCAACGGCATCCAGCCCGCGGTAGCCGATATCGAGGGCAGTAATGCGGGGGTCAAAAAGCTGTATCCAATCCGACAGGCCATGCGCCAGCAGTTTCGCGCCACCGGGGTTGGCGCCGGTGATGCGGCGGGCGATATCGCGTGAGATCCCAACATAAGTTTGAGCGGGCTTTTGCGATAGCCACAAATGATAGTAGGGAATTTGCACGCTCAGATTCGCCAACAATAATAGGGCCGCATACCCTTTGGAGTAGCCAGCCCCATTCCAGGCGGCAATGCGAAAGGCCAGAAACGTCCAGGCAAAAATAGTGGGGAGATAATAACGAGCCGGCTGCAGAGGGAATAGCCCCACAATCGTCGTGTTGGCGAGAATCCAAGCGGCAAATAGTTGGACAATCGGATCCCTCAGTAATTCTTTCCGGCGTTCCCGGCTCTGCCAGAAGAACCCGGCCAAGGCCGCCAGCAGCATGGCTATCGCCGCCGGCAGAATGGGCATGTTGAATACGAAAGAGTCCAGCATTTGCCGCACGCCCGTCCCGAAAGAAACGGTAAAGCCTTCGGCCCTGGCATGCGTATAGGAGACGGTCTGCGAGACTTCCGAGTATGCATAGAGCAGCAGGCTTATCTGCAGAGCGGCGCCCACTCCCAAAACGGCGATACGGCCAAGCGCCGCGCTTAGAGACCCCTTTCTCCAGATAGACCAGGCCGCCAGGCACTCTGTAATCCCGATGGCGACCAGCAAGGGAGCATAGGTCGGCTTGGCCCATGCGGCTGTGACGGCAGCAACAAGCGCCACCAGCAGACCCTGGTGCGGAAGTCCGGTGCGCGGCCCAGATCCACACGGCCAGCAGGCTGATACCCATGGCCGCCGGATCGGCCGTGGCTAGGCGCGTGGAGTGGAAGAACATGAAGTTCGACGCCGCGGCAAGCGTCGCCAGCCAAGCCACCGAAGCACTCACGGACAGCCGGCAGATGGACCAGAAGCTGATCAGCGCCAGCCCGCTCATGAAAATGGATACCCAGCGCGCCACCGTCCAGTGCATCCCAGCGATTTTCATGGCGCTGGCAACCAGCCACACATGAACGGGTGTCGTAAACGTGGCCATGTTTGCGTCTCTAGGGGTCACGACGCTCCCGGTTTTTGCCAACGCTACGGCCGGTTTCAAATAGAGGCCTTCGTCGGTCAGGTAGACTTGCTGAAACACCTCTGTGGTGACGTAAGGCGCGTCAAATTCCCAGCGGGAAAACCACACCCCGATGATGCCAAACAACAAGAGTAGAACAAGTCTTTTAAGCGGGAGTATCTGTAGATAAGGAGGCATACAGCGCGTGTAGATTCTTTGAAAACTGGTCAAGGCTGAATTGATCAATCACGCGCTGGCGCCCCGCCTGGCCCATGCGGCGTGCCGCTTCCGGGCAGGCGAGCATCTTATCCAGGGCGGTAGCTAACGCGGGCGCATCGGCGTGTGGCACCAAGTAACCCGATACTTCATTGTCGACTACTTCCGGAATGCCGTCGACGGCAGTAGCGACAACCGGCAAGGCCTGCGCCATCGCCTCGAGAATGACCAGCGGCAATCCCTCCCAATGCGTGCTGAGCGCAAAGATCTCCAAGCCTCCCAGAAGGCGCTGCACGTCTTCGCAAAACCCGGCAAAGTGAAACAGGGATTCGACTCCGTACTTTTCCAGCTCCGCCTTTACACCCCGGTAGTGTTCGCGATGGGTGGGATGGCGTTCATGATCACCCAATATGACGATGCGTATTTCGGGATAGCGATCCTTTAACAAGGCGGCGGCGGCAATCAGAGTGGTGAAATCCTTTTGTTCGGCAACGCGTGCGGCCATGCCAATCAACCGGCTGGCAGGAGGGAGCCCGAAACGCGTGCGGACCTCTTCCGCCGTGGCTGCCTCAATGGAAGGCGCTATGCCGTCATAGAGAACCACTGCGCGGCCCGGTTCGTGAGGATAGCCAAATCCGGCGGCGGTGTGCCGGGAAACGAAGACGAAACGGTCCACGAAGCGCAATGGTCTCCAGTCCCGTCGCGGAATCGATTCGTTGCGATTGCGCACATGGGTCACCAAGCGGCAGCGAGCCAGTTTGGCCGCCAAGGCGGCATACTGCACGGCGCCCCAATCGGAACAATGGACAATGTCAATCCGGCGCCGGCGAAACTCCCTGGCCAATTGCCAGGAAGCGTGCAGATAGCTCCAGGGGGAGCGGTAGGAGGGCTCCACTTGCTGATAAGGAACGGTGGTCTGACCGGCGTTGTGGAAAAAAGCCGTCACTTCCGGTGCTCCGCTGGGGCAGAAAAATACAGACGAATAGCGACCGGCCACGGCGCGTGCCACCCGCAAAGTGGCGTGCTCCGTTCCGCCAACGCCCTGCCATGGAAGGATGTGGGCAATCGTTTTCATAAGGGCATAAGCCGGTCTCTCCAGCGTGGCGGGAGCCATCGTGCCACCAGGGAAACCTCTTGTGGAGTAACAATCCGGAATGAGTATAAAAGCCCAGCGTAAAATAGTCCGAAAACCATTCCGCAAGCCATCAAAACGCTAATTTTCGGCAGCGCCGGCAGCAGCGCTTTCATACCGGTGATGGCCAGGCCGGCGGCACCCGCCGCGAGGGCGATATGCAGGGCTGGGATCATATAGCTGACCTGCCGGCGGGAGAATCCGACAATCCAGCCGCAGAACACCGCCGTGCCAATGCGTTCCAGAAAACCGACCCCCACTACGATTAAAATCGCACTCCAGGGTCCATAAATCGAAGTTGCCCACCACAACAGCGAAAACTGCAGAATGAATAACAGGACACGGAGACCGAGAAGCTGGTATCGATACTCCGCGTAAGCGCGCAGAATAGGGTCGATTAACAGCACGCTCATCGGGATCATTATAAGGTTCACACGGAAGATCGGTACGCTCTCACGATAACGATCGGTGTAGAGAAACGTCAGGAATTCAGGCGCGACCACCATCAGGAAACAAAATAGGGGAAAGGCAACCAGCGCCAGTTTGCGCAGCGCCCGCAGCGTGAGAGTAGTTATCTGCTCTATCTCGCCCTGCCGCTGTAACAGGGCAACCTGGGGAATCAGCACAACCGCTGTAGCTTCTCCAATCAGGCTCATCAGCGGAAGCTGGAAGCAGCCCACGGAGTAAGTAGCAAAAACGGCGGATCCGAAGCGGCTGGAAACAAAGTAATTATGCAAATCAGTCTGCAGGCTGTAGAGCAGTCCCGCCACGCCCAGCGGCAGGGCATATGATAACTGCCGGCGTAAGAGTCCGCGATCTGCTTGCCGCCAGAATCCTGGAAAACGGCTGATCAGATAAGCCGCCACCACCATACACTGCAGTACACCCTGAATAATAGCGGCAACTAACACGGCCTTCAGGCTGGCGTTGATAAGCGCCGCCGCCACCAAAAGCGCCGTGCGCGCCGTTTGCACAAACACCACCACCACGGACGCCAACCGCACTTCCTGATTAGCCAGCATCATTGACTCCATGACGCTTCCGGCGATCCACAGCAGGATAAGAGTAGCGATAGCAGGGACATAAGGCAAAACGCCCGGCTCACTGGTGAGCCGCTGCGCCAACTGCGGCCACAATAGGAACACACCGGCCGCCATTGCCCCCGCCGACAGCAGAAACAACATGATATTGGCGGCAATGGCGCCCTTCCGCTCCGGTTCCCGCGGCAGGAAGTAATAAACGCTCATACCGACGCTAAGCGGTAACAGTGTGATGGCCGTATTGATGATCAGAAATACCTGGCGATAGAGTCCGAATTCGACCTGCTCCAACCGGCGGACGAGCAGCATCGGCAAGGCGATGGATAAGCCGAATCCGGCCACCTTGGCAATTAGCATCCATGCGCTTCGCTGCGTCAGCCCCCCCTCGCCTCCGGCCCCTCCCTGACCGGGTGAAAGGAGGCCGCGCATATAAAAGAGCACGGATACCAGCCGGGGCGACATACGCAGAACGACTAGTAGCAGGGCGAGCTTTCTCGATGGCAAGGTCTTCTGTGCCTCGGAAAAACCGTCATAGGCGGACTGATAATCGCCCCGCGCGATTGCCTGCTTCGCTTTAGAGCTTGCCATCCGCGCGCGCAAACGTGTTTCCTGGCGCGCGATAATTTCTCTTTGTGCTGGGGTCCGGGCGTAAAGTGTGCGGGCTTTCTCCAGCACCATCAAATGGTTGCCGGCAATGCCGTTGGGATCGGAAGTCAGGCTTCCGGCACGGCGCCGCTGCCGGGCGAGCGCTTCCCGGTGAAATCGAATCTTTCCTCCCTGGCTGGCCACACGCAGCCAGAGATCAAAGTCCTCCCCGGCGCGCAGCGATTCGTCAAAGCCGCCGGCGTCAATTAGGGTCTGCCTTCGAGCTAGTGTGGCGCAATGCGGTACAACGCACCGTTCCTCCACAAGCGCCTCAAAAGCGCACAGGCCGCCGGACGCGGCCCCAACCACCCGAGAAACCGCACTTTCCCCAGCGTCCGGCGAGTCCGTTGTGCGCGGTTCATTAAGAGTTGCTTCCCCGTTTGAAGGCTGCAGCATCGAGATCCGGTTCCCGGTCTCGGGAGTGTCGCCGAAGATCACCGCGTCGCTGTAGATCACATCCGCGTCCGGATGCTCGGCCAGAAAGCGGAGTTGAGCCTCCAGGTAAGTTGGCTCCCAGGTATCGTCCGGGTCCAGCGATGCGATCCACTCGCCCCGCGCATGACGCAACGCCGCATTACGCGCCGCCGCCACCCCGCCGTTGGCTTGGTGAATATAGTGAAGGCGCTCCCGCCAAGGTGCGATAGCCCGCTCCAACTCCTCCGTGCCGCGGGATCCATCGTTCACGACAATCACTTCAAAATCGGTAAATGTCTGGGCGAAAGCCGACGTCAGCGCTTCCGCCACAAAGGCGGCGGCATTGTAACAAGGCATCACGATGCTGACTTTGGGGGAGGCCACGCTTTTTACCAGTGTAGTGCTCACCAGCGTGATCTTTATTAACCGCGAGAAATCCTATAAAGTCCACGACAATGATGGTGTATCCGGATCAGAGCGTATTCTGAAGCCGATAATAGATGATTTTTGCGGTTTCCAGCGCCAAGTCACAGAAAGCACTCCACCGGCCGTTCAGGGTCGATCCCCGTTTCCCTGCATCCGCCACCGGGCGGACGGCCAGTTTGATGCCCGCTTTCTCAAAAAATCGCCGCGACCGGTAAACATGATAGTCGCTGGTCACAAGAACCTTAACCCCGGCTTCCCCAGCCAATAAACGGCTCAAGTTTTGGGCGCTATCCCGCGTGTTTAACGAAGCGGTCTCAACGACAATAATCTCCGGCGGTACGCCGCTGGCAACCAGATACCGGCGCATTTCTTCGGCGATTGGCGGAAGAATCGGGTCGCTGCCTCCACTGATAAAGATCTTTCGCACCCCGCCCTCGCGGTAGATCAGCGCCGTATAAGCAGCACGCCAATAGGAAGATTCCCCCAACATCCCGCTGCGGAGTTGCGATCCGGTTAACACCACCAGAACCTCTCCCTGGGAATCCAGCCAGGGCGAAGCCAGCCAGCCAGCCCAAGGCACAGTTACTGGCGTAAACAGAATAATGGCTATTACTGTCCCGAACACCGCTAACGCCGAAATCAGGCCGCGCCACAAACCAGTCATGGTCTTGATCATACCGGCAGACCGCAGGTGCGCGTTAATAGTAGAGTGCGTAGTTCCGCGGAGATCCGCTTTCGCCTCCAACAGGAGGTGTTCAACTTCTTTCATTTTCTGGCGCCGCCGTCGCTTCCCGATCGGGACCCCGTTTCTCCTCGTCCGCTATGGCCTTCCGGCTCCACGGTGGCAGCCAAGCTGGCCGGGTCCCCGTTTGCCGGTCAAGTCCTGGCGCTGGCGCGGCAAATTGACAATGGCTGTCTGCCGCTGCTGGGCTATCAACTGCAACTTCCCCGGCCCATTCCCTGGCGCCAGGATCTGATGCACGGCCAACAGACAGGCCTGCATTGGTTCCGCCGCCTGCCTTACCTGAACTTCTCTCAAGTCGGGGATCACAAGGTAATCTGGGAGCTAAACCGGCATCAGCACCTTATGGTCCTGGTGCAGGCGTGGTTATTCGATCAGGACCCCCGTTGGCTGCAATCAATCGCCTCCCAGCTCGATTCCTGGCTCGTTGAAAATCCCTATGGCCGCGGCATCAACTGGACCAGCGCGCTCGAGGTTGCTTTCCGGGCGCTGTCCTGGCTCTGGATTCTCCATTGGACCGGCGAGGCATTGCCAAAAGCGCTTCGGCGCCGTTTATTGGAATCGCTTCATGGCCACGGTGTTTACCTGGAAAGGAATCTATCCTACTACTTCTCCCCCAATACTCACCTGATGGGAGAAGCGGTTGTTCTCTACTGTTTGGGGGCTTTATTTCCGCATTTCCCCCGGGCTGCGCACTGGGAATCCTTAGGCGCACAGGTCACGGAAGCCGAAATCGGCAATCAGGTGCGCGACGACGGAAGTCACTTTGAACAATCGAGCTCCTATCATGTCTACTCCACAGACTTCTTCCTGCTCTATGCGATCACGGCGCAAGCCGCGGGCCGCTCGCTGCCAGCCGGATACCTTTCGCGTTTACGTGCCATGGGCCGCTATCTGCACGCTCTGCTGGGTCCAGGAGAACGTATTCCGCTGCTGGGTGATGACGATGGAGGCCGGCTCTTCTATCCATACGGGGAGCGCGACACGTTCGGCCGCGCCTCGCTGGCTGCCTGCGCCCTGTTTCTAGATGAACCTGCTTGGCCGTGCGGTGAGGAGGCCATTTCGCCGGGGGCCGCCTGGTGGCTCGGTCCGGTGGCGCCATCAGGATCAGCCGGCAGACCGAGCCGGGAATCCCGCTGGTTTCCCGATGCGGGAGTTGCCTGCCTTGCCCAAGGCGAGTGGCAGGCGGTGGTGGACACACGAGCCTTCGGGTTTGGCGGCGCCGGCCACAGTCACGCCGGCGCGCTAAGCCTGGTGCTGCGCCGGGGAGAACGGGAAGTGTTGATTGACCCCGGCACCTTCACCTATATCGCCGACCTCGCCGCCCGGGATCGTTTTCGTTCCACCGCCGCTCATAATACGGTTGGCATTAATGGCCTGGATCAAGCCACGCCGATGGGTCCGTTTCGCTGGAGCGACAAGCCTTCTTCGAAGGTCTCCGCCATTGACCTGGCGGCGGGCACGCTTACGGCATCGGTGGCCTATAGGGGGTTCATTCATACGCGCCATATCGCGATCACGGCCGAAAAGGTGACCGTGATCGATGAAGTTACCGGGCCTCCGGGAGAGCATCGGCTGGAACTCTATTGGCATTTGCCTGACCCGGTTACCGCGATACCGCCTTGGCTTGGCCTGGATGGCGCCGGAGAGGTGCGTCCGTGGAAGCGGTCGCGTTGTCTGGGCGGGGCCGAACCATCCGCGGTAGTGGTTGTGAGCCGAAACGGGCCGTTGCCAGCCCGTTTCGTAACGGCAATTGCCTTGGATTGAACGAAATTGGATTGAACGAAAAGCGCCGGCTACGCCAGATACAGCATCGGTTTGCCGCTCGCCTGTAGCCGCTCCCGCATTTCGGCGGAGGGGCTCTGGGTAATGATCAGATGGTCCGCCCACTCGATCAGCTCATCCACGTTTTTCTGCATCAGGTTGCCGATGTGCGGAATCGTGCGGAACAGGTATTGCTGATTGGATCCATATATCTTCGCCAGATCGATATGAGGATCAAAGACCCGTAGGTTCCGGCCTTTACCCACTAGTTGTTCGATGAATTGCACAATCGGGCTTTCGCGCAAATCGTCGGTATTTTCCTTAAAAGCGATTCCGTAGATGCCCAGACGTTGGCTGGGCAGTTCCAGGGCCCGGTCCACCATGCGCTTTAAGTGCCGTTCGTTACTGGGCAGCACGCTGCTCAGCAACGGCAGTTCGATGCCTGCATTCTGCGAACGATAGATAATGGCCCGCAAATCCTTGGGCAAACACGAACCGCCAAAGGCGAAACCAGGCCGCAGATAAGCCTTGGAAATATTCAGCTTTTCGTCGCGGCAAAACGTCTCCATCACCTCATCGGCGGGAATGTCCATGCGGGTGCAATACGAACCTATTTCGTTAGCAAAAGCCACCTTCACCGCGTGATAAGCGTTGCAGGCGTACTTAATCATCTCCGCTGTGCGAATGCCGACAATGCAGGGGTCGGTCGCCAGGGTGTCATAGAGCGCCGCCACCTGGCGCGCCGCGGCTTCATCTTCACTGCCCACCACCACCAGCGACGGTTCCATGAAGTCGCGCACCGCCACTCCTTCCCGCATGAATTCCGGATTGGACACCATACGGACTTTCGGGTGGTTGCCGAACACCTCGGAATACAACTGTTGATTGATGCCTGGAAAGACGGTGCTGCGTATCGCCACCAACAGTTGCTTGGTTCGCTGGTCGAGTGTCGACGCAATCTCGCTCGTTACACGGCGAAGGTACGTCATATCCAGGTTTCCGTTTACATCGGAGGGGGTGCCCACGCAGATCAACGCGATATCGGCATCGGCTAACGCGGCGATGGTATCGGTAGTCGCCTTCAGGCGTCCGGCGCGAACCCCATCGCCCAGAATGCTTTCCAGTCCTGGTTCGTAGAAAGGCGCTGAACCTTCCATAACCGAACGCACCTTGAACTCATCCTTATCGACGCCAATGACCGAGTGGCCCACTTTTGCCAGGCAGGCAGCGCTCACGCATCCCACATATCCCAAACCGAGAATGGTCACGTTTTGGGGATGGGTTGTCAGGTTTTCCATAATATCCTCGTTAGTTTCTCACGCAATCCGCGATAACGCGGCGGTGTAAACCCCTTCCATAGTCTGAACGGAACTCTCTTGTGAGAACCGGGCATAAATGCTCTCCGTCGCGGCTCCTGCCATCTTCCGCGTGGTCTCGGGATCTCTGACCATGGCATCCAGGCACGCCGCCAATGCATCGGCGTCCCCTGCCGGGAACAGCCGTCCCGTAACCCCGTCCTCAATCAATTCCGGATTACCGCCCACGGCGCTGGCAACCGTCGCGCATCCGCAAGCCATCGCCTCGAGCAGAGCATTTGAAAGGGCTTCCGACAGCGACGGCAGGACAAATATGTCCATGCCGCATAGCCAGTATTGAACTTCGGCCGTCGATGGAACAAACAGAACCGAGCCGCCCGGCAACCGCTCCCTGGCCAACTTCTTAAGCGGCTCTTCCATGGTTCCGCTGCCAACCACCACAAGCCGGGCGTCGACAGGCCGATGGCGCATGCGAGCGAATGCTTCCACCAGCGTATCGAGACCTTTCTCGGGGCGTAACGCGCTCACCACACCCACCACAAGGCTCGCCCCCGACAGTTCCTGTGGACGCTTTCCGGGACGGAATTGAGCCGTATCGATGCCGTTGTGGCATAGGTGAATTCGCTCGGCGGCCACGCCTTCGTCGCGCATGTGCTGAACAAGTCCCTGGCAGTTCACCACCACACCGCGCGCCACCCGGTCGCTCGCCCGCAACAGCTGCCGATAAAGCGGTGACGCCAACTCGCGAAACGCCCGTTGACTGGAGAGCAGAACGGGCACGCCTGCCCAACGTCCGGCAAACATCCCAAAGATGTTCATCGGCGTGTCGAAGCTGTGAATCATCTGAATTCCGTGAAGGCGGACATAAGCACGCAGTTGCCCGGCGGCCCGGAATATATCCATGCCCGCAAAAGAACGGACTCCGAAACAAACTGTGGGTATGCCGGCGCGCTGGATCTCCTCAAGCCGAAAACCACCGGGCCGCAAAGTGCCTACGTGCGGCGCGAAACGCGAGCGATTCAGGTGACGGGCAATCACCGACAACTGCCGCTCGCTGCCTCCCTGCACCAGATGCCGGGCGAGTAACAAGACCGGCGTGGGCTCGCTCAAGCAGTCCTCTGGGCGGCGGTGAGTATTCGCGATTCGGGCGCCACAAGGCAAAAGCGTCGGCCTGCCATGGCTGCTTTGTCACTATACGGGCCGGGCAAGGCCTTGTCCTGAACCAGAAATCGGCCTGTGAACGGTCGCCGCGGTGCGCGGGCGCGGGATGGCCGGCTTTCCAACCGGCACCGGCGCCGGAACGGCCGCACGCGCTTCTGCCACCAACTGGCGCGCCATAACTCCCGCATTATCAATAAGCACCATCATCATCGGCATATAAAACAAGTAAGCGTTACTGCCAAAAACATTCGTCACCAGGAGGCATAAGCCCGATATCAAAAACACGCTTAGCAAATAGCGGTAGGGCTCAAGAGCCGGAACTTTGAAAAGGGCAGCTCTGGCGCGCCAAAGACGCCAAAGTGGCCCCATTAGCGCCGCCAAATAGAGCAGGAACCCAAGGAGTCCGGTTTCGCTCGATACCTGGGTGAACGAATTGTGGGAAACCTGCCAGTCGGGACGTTGGCCCGATGACGTGTCCACTTCCACTTGCGCGACGTCGTGGACCCCGGGTCCGACCCCGAATAGCGGATGCGAGAAGGTCATTGTAACGCTTTCCATCAGCTTCTCTTTTCGATGGGTGGCCGATGCGGTGGCCTCTACAATATGCTCGTTTTCCTGGAACAATGTCTTCAACCGCGTTGCCACTCGATCGGTCAAGGAAACACCGGCTACCGCTCCGACAACCATAACCATCACGATTAGCTTTATTCGATTGGCGCCATAGGAAAAGACAAACATGAAAAACAAGCTGATCAAAAGCGCCAACAGGGAGGCGCGCGACCCAGTTCGGAGAATCGCTAAAATTGCCAATGGGATCGATACGAGCGCGACAATCTTGCTCAGGATTCCCCAGGATCGATCCAGTAGAAACAGAAAAAGGAACGGTAATCCCACCAGGATCAGCAGCGCCAGATCGTTGGAGTTTGCTAATGTACCACCACCCATTCGCAACCGGTCATCCACATCGAAACGGCCGAGAACAACCGTAAAGAAGCTGATCACCGCCGCGCTTATTCCTAAAACCGCGGCGAGTTGCCGAAACGACTCCGGCGCTCGAATGGTTGCGCTCGTGCCCATCAAACCAGTCACCACCGGTAACCAGGTGAACACTAACAGCTTAAAACTGCCGCCCTTCCAGTAGCTGAACACGGAGCATATCAACATCCACACTGAGAACAACAGGAAATATCGTAAGGAGCGGTTGACACTTAGGACCGTATTGATACTTCCGTTAAACACCGAAACCAGCAGGACAAGAATCAAAAGTGCGGAGAGAAGAAAAGGAATGTATACGCCCGTTGCAAGCGAGATCGTTTCGAGCGACCTGCTATAGATAATGAAAACGCTGAGTAATGCCAGGCCCACGGCGAGTGCCGATGGCGGCTGGATAGCTCCAAGCCGCACAGGTCCGCCCAGGGAGGGTGAAAAGGGCGGATTGGGAATGGATGTAAGCCTGGGCTGCATGAGGCGGGAGGGCGCTCCTATACTCATTATCTAACTATCGGTTGCGGAAGATATTTCTTTTAGAGCGTGTGCCAAGGCGGTGGTATTGGCGTCCAGGGAGTATCGGGTCGCGATGACCTCACGGCCTGCGGCAGCAATCGCGGCGCGCAGCGGCGGTGAATCTATTAACATGCCGATTGCAGTGGCAATCGCATCGGCGTCCCCCGCCGGCACCAACAATCCGCTCACCCGATTCTCAATCAGTTCCCCAATCCCTCCGATGGCCGGCGCCACGCAAGGGACTCCCATCGCCATCGCTTCCATAAGGACTACGGGAATGCCTTCGGCAAAACTCGATAGAACCAGCGCGTCGGCGCTTCCATAGATCTCCGGCAGCCGGTCCCCGGCCACCCAGCCCAGAAATTCCACCGCATCCGGCAACAAGCCCAACCGGCGGGCCTGCTCTTCGAGTTGCGGCCGGTCCACCCCGTCCCCGGCCAGGCGCAAACGCACAGACCGTCCCTGCCGGCGTAGCGCCGCAATGGCTTCCAGCAGCAACGGATATCCCTTCACGCTCACCAGCATTCCTGCCGTAACTACTGTGAACGGCGGCGATGGATCGGGCGTGGCTGGCCGGTAAAGGGCGGGGTCTATACCTAGCCGGATGACACGAAGTTTATGCCACTCCTGGGGTGGCGTTATCTTCATCATCTGGCTACGGCCAAACGAACTGATCGCGATCACGAAACGGGCAAGCTGGATCTTCTCCGCCAGACGGAAGCCGCGGACATCTTCAAATTCCCCTGATCCATGAACAGTCAGTGAGTAGGCGATCCGCCCGGCGAATGTAACCCCAAGCAAGTAGGCTACTGTCGACGTGTAGTGTGAATGCACCCAATGGATGCCTTGCCGCTCCAAACGATCGCCGATCATCACAGCTCCGAAGAAATACTTCAGATTCGCTGGAATGCGCGGCCACTCCCAGCCACTGAAGGTCAACGCCGTTCGGAGGCCGCGCAGCCAACCCCCGGGATTTCGCGCCAATACACGTATCTGTGCCGTTGCAATAGAGCTGATACTCTCTCGATTCAAGTACCAGGTGCGCCGGAACGCAGCATTTTCACCGGCTGTAAGCTGTTCTGGCGGACGGTCAGGATCGCTAATAGCGATCGGAAGAATAGAAAATCCCAGTTTCTCCATCCGCTCTATCTCGCGCAGCATGAAAGCGTGATTGTGGGCTGGGAACCGGCTGAGGAGCCAGGCCATGGCGGGCACCTGAGCCATAGGCTATTCCTTCACCACCTGCAGGAGCTTGCCGGATTTACTGGGGGGAATTTCGGCCACCCACTCCAATGTAACCGGCACATCACCCAGCAAATGGCGCAGCAAACCCAATAGTTCTTGTTCGCGACCCGTTGGCATGGACGCTCCGCACAGCAAAATGTGCAGCGCCCCGTCTTTCTTTACCCGTACCTGAAACTGGCGGACTTCCCGGAATTCCTTGAAGGCATGGTTCCAGAAGATGTTGTTGATCATACGGCCATCGGGCAGCCGCAGCATGCCCGCAACTCGCCCTTCCAGTTGGCTCAACGCAAAGATGCCCGATTCATCCTGGCACGAAGCGGCGGACGAACCCAGATCCTCAATCTCATAGCGCAGAAACGGTGTGCCGCGGCCGAGCGTGCTGGTCAGAAGAAGGCGGCCCGCCTCGCCGGGCGCCGCGGGCTTACCAGCGTCGTTGACGATCTCGACGAACTGCCACGGACGGAGAACCCGCAGCGGCTCGCCCGCGCCAAACTGGCAGGCAATCACGGAAAGCTCACGGCCCCCGTAACGGTTGAGAATCGGTACGCCGAAGGCCTGCTGGAAAAGGTCGCTCTGTTCCGGGAATAGCATCTCCCCGCCGTTCCAGGCCGTCCGCACCGCGCCGGGCGGGACACGCCAACCGGCATCTAATACCTGTCGCGCCAGGGATTCCAGCATTGAGGTATATCCGTAGATAGCCACTGGCCGATGGGCCTGCAAAAGATCCACCAGCCGTTCGGCCGTTTCCCGGCGAAGCTGGAACCCATCCAGAATAAAGTCGCGGAGCAACCAGTTATTCAAGCGGGTTTGTCTTGACAACCGCTTCCCGATGTCGCGCTCCGAACCCCAGACAACGAGGGTAGCCATACCCGGCCGCCAGCCCATCCGCTCTCTTGTCCAGGTGTTGAGCGAGGTGGCCGCCAGTAGAGCCGGCATGTCATGAAAGAAGCGGACGGGTTCACCGGTCGATCCGCCGGAAGCATCAATGCGGCCTGTCAAACCGAACCGCCGTGCCATGTCGTCCGGGGCAAATTGCGATTGCAGCATCTTCTTCGTGACGATCGGAAGCTGCGGCCAAATGCGCCACAGTTCGTCAGGATCGGCAATGCGCGCCGCCTCTTTCCACTCCGGCAAACTGTCCTCACGCTGGCCAAAATACTGGATCTGCACCTGCAATCGCCCGGCGATTCCGCGGAGCTGGGCGGCCGGGCTGGCCGTCAGAAACTCATCGAGCGGTGTAGTATCCAGCGCATTGTTCCGCAAGTAACGCCGCCACCACAGGCGGCTCAGCAGTTCTCTCATCCCGGCATCCCGGCAGGGGTCAGTTCACAGTGCCCAAGCCAGCCCGATGGCGCGGTAAACGGCCGGCCCAGCACGGGAGCCAGCGCGTCCGGTGTAACCGTTCCCGCCGCGGTGCGGACGGCGATGGACGAAGGAGGGAAGTTGGCTATGGGATAGGAAAACGCACCAAAAGACTCGCGAACAAGCGGAATCAGTTCGGGATTGAAGCCCATTAAATGACAATGAACCCATTCGGCCGCCGCCGGGTTGGCGGCCGCCGTCAGAAATCCCGCTGGCGCCGGTACGTTGGCCAGCGGCCCTTCGCCCTCGCCGGCGACGATGGCATCGGTGATCGAGAGCACTTGCCGTTGCGGACGGCTCTCGATGGTGCCCCGGGCGGTGCCGTACCGGAGAATGCGCTGCAGATCGAGACACATGCGCCAGACCGTATCATTGCCGAACCAGGAGCCTTCCAGATCCTGATCCTCCGCGCCCATCCACAGGCCCAGGCTGGTCAATACCTCGGCGGCGCGGCTCAGGCGGGCTTGCGCCCCGCCCACGGCCCGCCTGTTGGCGGCATCCAGCAGATCTTCGGCCCGTTCTTTCCACCAACTGCCGCCGACGTAGCAGTCCCCGCCGCGCGCGCCGCCGCCACGACGGTGGTGCGGCAGGAATTCCTTGTTGCCGTTGATCCCTACCAGGTTTTTCAATGCGCCCGTGACACCCGCCTTTTTATGCGTCTTGAGCTTGGGCAGATTGACGACCACATCGGCTTCCAACAACTCGGCGGCAATCAGATACTGATGACGGCCGGGCGCATGGCGTTGCGCCAGCAGATCGGGATCGTACATGGTTACACGGAACCGCTCCTGTCCGGTTGTGATCGGCTCCAGCAGGCTTTCCCGGCCGAGATCGAACAAAACATACCGGTCGGCCGGCGCGCAATGTTCTCGTTTTTCCCTGGCAAGAATGGTGCGGCGAAAATCTCTCCACGCAACCGGGTCCCCGCGGCGGGCATACTCTTCCAGTCGTGTATCGAGCCGCAGGTCCGCCAGCAGGCGGGGCAGATCGCAAGACTGAACCGGCGCGTCCCCCACAATGACGCCGGCCGGCCGGGTGAGCAAGACATAATCCAGCACCGCGCAGAGCACATCCGGATGTGTCACCAAACATTCCAGCCCCGCCCCGGATTGGTTTTCGTGCAGCACCCAATTGGGCTTGATGACAATGCGGCTGCCTGCTTGAATCAGGCCGCCCAAAGGGTTCCAGTCTGGCGTGCCGTCGGTAGTGGAGGGGCCGCACCAGAGCCGCAGTAAATCACGCGTCGCTTTCTGCGCGGTGTTCACAATGGTTCCGCCCGGGAGCTCTATCGCTGGGATGGGTTCAGATAGAAGGGAATAACCAGATTCAACCAGGCGAGTCAACGTTACAGTGGCGGCCGCGGGATCAGTATTTTGGGACATCTTTTATCGTTTGGCTTTGACTACAGAGGCTAAAGAGGTCCAGCCCAGCGTACGGAATAAAAAGGGATCAGTGGGAACGAGCGTGTCGGAAACCGTTTGAATGAACCTCCTGGATTTGAGTATATCGGCAATCATAAGGAGGTTCTTCACCCCAAGGCCCCAGGGTGCTGTTCGCAAAACCCCGCCGGTGTACCAACCTGCGGGAATTCGATTCACCGACCATTGTGCGGCTGTAATACCCGGGTTCCGGCCTCTGCCGGAAAGTCGCGCACATTGTACGCATACAGCATGTAGTTCTGAAACCTGTCGGGTGTGAACGGAACTCCCGAAACGTGCAGGCGATAACCAAAGCCCCCGCCCGTGAGCGCCTCCAGCAGACCGGGTACAAGATCTTTATCAGAGCCATTATCCTGGTGAATCTCGATAATCATCTGGCGGATGCGGCTCAGGCGGCCCGACGCGGCGAGTTCGCCGATAACCGCGCACTCCGCTCCCTCTATGTTCAGAATCAGCAGGTCGACGGCCGAGTCAACGAACGGCGACAGCCGCTTTCCGGGAATCTCTACATAGGCTGTGTGCTGCTGCCCAGACACATAATCGAATACGCTCGCGACGGGGCTGCCGGCGTGTTCGTCAAATGTGCCAAACCGAAGCAGGGCGTCTTCCGACCACAGGGCAAAGGGGTGCAACGTCACGTCCGGCCATCCATTAGCCCGGATGGTGCTGGCGAGCAGGGCAGCGGTTTTCGGCTCCGCCTCGAACGCATCGATCCGGGCGTCCGGGTAGATAAGCTTTAGATACGCTACGGCGAGGCCAATGTTCGCTCCACCCTCGATAATGCGCGGCCGCTGCGTCCCGGCATTAATGTCGTAATATCGGTAAATGAAAATTTCTTAAAAAACTGCGATAACGTCGGACAGCCGTCCGCAGTGGATCGTCTGCCCGAGGATACGGACCGCGCCGGGGTTGCCGTGACCAAGCGCCTGCCGGGCAAGCAGCGACAAGTAAGTGAGCAGTAACGGTAAGCGCGGCAGCTTCTGACGCCGGAGGCACAAACGCAGTACATTGCCAAGAGTCTGCACGGCTGGCATTAGAGATGTTCTTACTGTACCTTGGGATCCACGTAAAAACAAATTCACATTTGGGGCGAGATGGAATAGTTCCAAGACGGCAGTATCTTGGCTCGAGCGAGGCAGAAATTATCCCAGGTTTCAGCGTCGGGAGACTGGCCCTTGTCGTACTTCTTGCGGTCGAGGCAGGCAGAAACGGCGAGGCCGGTCTTGATACTGGCGGTGCGGATGAAGTTGAGAACTTGTTGGTAGCTGGTCAACGGTTCGGCGGACCAGTTCTTGGAGATTTCGGAGAACAGCCTGTGTTTGATCGGATTCCATTTGGAATTGCCGGTGGGGTAGTGGGCCACGGTAACAGTGAGACCAAAAGGGTTGGATAGTAGCGACTGCAGTTCCGATTTCCAGGCACGCGGCCGACTGCCGTCGATAGCTCCTCCGTCGGTGAGAATCAGAATCTTGCCGGCGTTGCGGCAATGGCTCCATCCGGGAGTTGTAGCGCGGGGAGCGCTTCAGATAGCGGGGAATAACCGGGTTCAACCAGGTGAGTCAACGCTACAGTGGCGGCCGCGGGATCAGTATTGCGGGACATCTTTTATCGTTTGGCGTCGACTACAACCACTGAGGCTTGCGAGGTGCAGCCCGGAGTATGCGAACTCCGCCGGAAGTCTGGTGTGGGAGCGGACCACGCTGGGGATATCACAGAAGGAAGCGGCGTGGCGGATGGGAGTTGATCCATCGACGCTGGCGCAGTGGGAGCGGGGAGAGAGGGCACCCATAGACAGAGAGCTCGAAACCGTGGCCAGCTTCTTTGGGGATGACGCTAAGCTGCGTACGCGCCGCGCCGGGTAAGCCCTGTTTAACCTCCAGTTCCCCGCCCATAGCTGTCAGAGTCGGCTCGAGGCGGCATCAGCGCGAAGGATTTAGACGGGTGGCTTCGACTACGCCGACGCCACCCCGTGCGCCCGCACAGGATGTTATCCTTCACGTGGAATCATGAAACGCCGCCATCTAGCCGCGGTTTCTCGCACACGCCGTAGCCTGAACGGTAGCACTGACACGTTACAATACGGGACAATGAATAATACAACAGGACCGTCGCATCGTCACTACACCCTCAAGCATCGGATTACAGCGTTTGTGAGCACGAAGTTCTGCGACGGTCTGACGTACACCGTTCGGCACGGGCTCCTGACGGGAATGCGAAGGAGGGGCGGACTCGGGTGGATTCCAACGGCGCACACAGACACGCCGGAAGAGGCCTTCTGGCGAGCGTTGGACTTGCGCGACAAGGTGATTTATGACGTCGGGGCCTTTCACGGTCTATTGTCGCTCTGGTTTGCTCGGACGGCCCGCCAGGTGATAAGTTTCGAGCCCACTGCGGCCAACAGGAAGCGCCTGCTAGAAAACCTGCGCCTGAACCAAATCGAGAATGTAACCGTGCGGCCGTACGGACTCGCGTCGGCCGATGCTGAGGTGGAGTTGGTCTATTCGCCGCTCATGCCGGGTGGCGCGACCGCTGCCCCCACCCTCGCTGAGAGCATCCGCTCGGACCCGAAAGCCACCATAGAAACTATCATCGTGAAACGCCTCGATGATGAGAACGCGCCGGTGCCGGATCTCATCAAAGTCGACGTAGAGGGGCTGGAATTGGAAGTGCTCCAGGGCGCGGCTGAAACACTGCGCCGGCACAAGCCCGCGCTCTACCTTGAAATGCACGGGGAAACGATGGCGGATAAACGTCGCAAGGTCACCGACATCGTGGCGTATCTGACCGCCTCGGGGTACACCAATATCAGGCACATCGAATCGGCATCGGCGATCACGCCTGCGAACGCGGAGCGTGCTGCCGAGGGCCACCTGTATTGCACAGCCTCTTAGCCGTAGTGTCCTGTCTCGTAAGTTCTCATAACAAGTAGCAGAGAGATAGCGTCTCTAGTACAAAGGAGTACGGAGATGCGAACCGGACGCCCAATCCCGCAACTTAGTCTGACCGAAGCGGAGCGCGAAGTGCTACAGAATTGGGTTCGACGACCTAAATCAGCCCAAGCACTGGCGCTGAGATCTCGGATGATTCTGCTCTGCGCCGCCGGCGAAACCAACACGAACGTGGCAATGAAATTGGATGTGAGAATCCAAACTGTCTGCAAATGGCGACAGCGGTTCGTGGGTCGGCGGCTGGACGGATTGTTGGACGAGCCGCGTCCCGGCACACCTCGCAAGGTCAGTGACAAAGACGTCGAGCGCGTGCTGACGATGACGCTGGAGTCCCCCCCCCAAAGACGCCACGCATTGGAGCACTCGTGCGGCAGCCGCCCAATCGGACTGAGCCGGAGCACGATCAGCCGCATCTGGCGCGCCTTTGCGTTGCAGCCACATCGGAGCGAATCGTTCAAACTGTCCAAGGAGCCGCTATTTATCGAAACAGTTCGGGATATCGTGGGGTTGTACTTGAACCCTCCCGATCGTGCGTTAGTGCTGTGCGTGGACGAGAAGAGCCAGATTCAAGCGCTGAACCGGACGCAGCCCCTGTTACCCATGCGCCCTGGGCAGGCCGAGCGACGCACGCACGACTATACTCGGCACGGCACAACCTCACTGTTCGCTGCTTTGGATGTGAAAACCGGCCAAGTGATCGGCGAGTGCCATCGGCGGCACCGGAGTGCTGAGTTCCGCAAGTTTCTCGACACCATTGACCCGGCCGCGCCTGCGCCGCTGGAAATCCATCTGATCATGGACAACTACGGCACCCACAAAACAGCGATGATCCGCCGCTGGCTCGCAAAACGACCGACTTTTGTGCGCGGACTTCAGAGACAGGACACTAGCATGGAATCCTTAGAAAATTGGAGAAGGCAGCTTGGAGGAGAGTTCGGTGAAATCCACCCCGTGGTCTTTCCCGTTTAGCCCATTGTTTTTCAAGGGGCTGTTGGCCGCCAAGGCTAAGCCGCGATAGTCTTTATCGGCGCCGGCGAGGTCGACGAAGCGCACTCCGCTCCTGCTCGAAACAACAAGCGTGCCAGGGGGGTAAGCGTTCTTTAGAAAATCGTTCGAACGTTCTTGATCGGTGCCTCCGGAACTGTTAACGAGTGCATTCTTATCCCAGACGAAGTCTGGAAAATAGGAAGTGAGAAACGCATTCCCTTCCCCGCCTACACCGTAGACAGCCCGCTCGAGAATGTTTCCGCGGAATTGGTAGCCAGGTAAAAGACCTTCTTCCTGCGGGACCGCAACCAAAGTAGCATTGGTCGAAAATCCGGTATTGTTTTCCACCGTCACATAGCCCGCCTGGTGGAAGAAAGAGAACAGGCGAGAAGTGGGATAAAACAGATTGTTATTCACGTTCACACGCTGAATCGTCGCCGGTTGTGACATGGCGCCGGCGGATGACTGATGACCAATCAACACCAGTCCCTGCAACGTGTTCTTCACGACATTGTTGGAGAAGGTGACGTCCTGCGTGACGCAATAGGAACAGCCTCCATCCTGGTTAGTCGAGGTGAGCAACACGCCAGTACCGGCTTGCGCGTCAACCCAGGAGTTCTCCATCCAATTGCCGTCCACCAAAACCCTTTGCGCGCTTTTCAACTCGAACAGATTCTTGACACTCCAACGCGCACCCGCGAAGGATGGGTGATCCGCCTTCCAGGTCAGCGGCTTGAAAAAAGTATTGCGGCGAATCTCAAGGTCAGACGGCACGACGCCCACCGTGGCCGTCGAATTCGCGTCGGGAGGCGCAGAGAGTTCGTCGAAGGTGACTTCGCTCTCCGTAACCTCACGAAGGACCGTATAGGCGTGCTGACCGGTTTTCCCACCAACCGTGAACATGATCGGCGTTCCCGCACTAAATGGGGGGACATCGACAAGCGTGGCTCGCGTTGTTGTGGCGCCCTCCTTTACCGTCATTCGGAAAACGAGCATGGGGTCCGATCCGCCAAACAGGATGTTCTCGCCAGCCGCTTCCAAGTAATTGTTCACAATCTTGAACGGACCCGGGCCGTTCCAGCCGGCAATTCCCTGAGAGTCCTGGCCTTGCACGTGCACTTCAGAAATATAGGAGTCGATGACGGCCTGCCGGGCGCCATGCATCGCAACCCCGCGGCGGCATTGGCATTGCGGTGCGCCATGAATATACATCCGGTCCAACGTGATGTCGGAAGTCAGGAGGTCAAAAGTCGTTTCCTGGCCGTCGCCCAAGCTGATAATTGCGTAATTTAGGCGCACATTTGGGTCAATAGTGACCTCTAAACCCGCTAATCGCCACCGTGCGGAGCCGTTTTCCGTCCGAAATGCAGGCAAGTCGCGCGGAGCGATAATCTTCGGCATTAAGGCTGCATCGGAGGGCCTTACGCGTTTCCCTTCGGGCAGGCGGTCCAGAGCGCTGGAGCGCACCGTAATCCATCCATCGCCCGGTTTGTTGGTCAGCAAGAAACTTCCCGTAAACGATTGGCCGGCGGGCAGAACCACTTCATCGCCCGGCCGGGCATTGTCGAGAACAGACTGGAGATTTTCTCCGGCCCGAACCTGCAGGATCCGGCCGGTTGACGGAATCCACGTCGTGTTTACATACTCACGCGGCAATTCAGCCGTTCTGCTGGCCTTGCTCGCCTTTCCGCGAGTCGATGAGACCACCTGTGTGCTGTTTCGGACCTTGGAAGGACTGGAGGTATTGCTCGATCGCCGGCTGACTTGGCCTTTCAGACAGGCTGGTAATGTAAAAACCAGGCCAAGCAATAGAAAATGGGCGGCAGCAGTACGTGAGGCATCAACCATACTTTGTATTGCACTCCTACTCACAGGACCTCGTTGCGGCTGTTTAAATAGTCGCAACGTCACCCTTTAAGTATATCGGCAATCATCAGGAGGTTCTTCACCCCACAACCCCTACTACTGTGCGAGGAGCGAAGCGAGCAGCAGAAGGAGCATCAGGGGAGGCGTGGAGTAAGGTCCTGCGATGAGGATACGGAGCGTCACTGAACTGGTGTACTAAGCCCTGACGTCTATGCGGACGCTGGGCGAAGAGGCTTCTCTAAGACACCAAGAATGTTGGTACGGCGGTCCTTCGGGAGACAGCCCATGAAGAGCGATTCAAAGAAGCCGATAGGGCCCAGGCGAGTGAGGGTGGCAATGGAGTTCACGTAATGGAGGCGGTGGACAGCCAAGCCAACCCGCCGGGAGTGTTCCTCTAAATCGCCCAGACGATTAGCGCGATAGTAAGTAGGGAAAACATCATCGGCATGACGCCGTTCGATGAACCAAATGAGGCGTTTTTTGGGTCCGTCGGGAATCAGGTACGCCAACTGGATCATCGGACTGTATTTGTTGGGCGTGACGAAGACGAATTTGCCGCCAGGCTTGAGGACGCGAGCCACCTCGGCAAGGAAGGTTTGGGGTTGGTCGAGATGCTCCATAACCATATTGGCAGTGACGAGATGAAAGCTATTGGCTGCGAATGGAAGGGTGTAGCCGGAGCCGATGGTGCGGTCGTGGATATGTGGATGATCGAGGATGGCGTTGTCGAAGTCGATGCCGACGATTCTCTTGGGTGTCACAACGATTTTCTGGATGTCCTGGGAAGGCATCGCCCAGGAGGGAAAGAGCTGGCGGCCGCAACCGATGTCAAGCCAGTACGAATCGGATTCGACGGAGTCCAGTAATACTTTCCCGTAGCGGGTTTGGATATGGACAAGATCTAGACCCAGCTTATCAACGGCCTTTTGCGTTAGATTTCGCCAAAAACTGCCCTGCGTTGACACAATTAGTAGTATATCGAAGTAAGCGCGTGACGCGCCGTCGGCTCGCCTGTTGGATTCCGTGCAACCCGGGTTAGACCGGGCTTTCCGGCCGCCTCGACGGCCAGCGCAGTGGGTTGCGTCAACGGAGGCGCAGTTTGCCCATGATCTTCCCCGTCACTACCTACGCGCGCCGTCACGATTTGTGAGGGTCCAAGACCCGAGCCGGACACCACTATGATTTGTCCTGGAGCGATCGGATCGGCCCTTGGAAGGACTGGAGGCATTACCCGATCGCCGGCTGACTTGGCTTTTCAAACAAGCGGGCAAGGTAAAAACCAAGCCCAGCAATAGAAAATGGGCGGCAGCAGTACGTGAGGCATCAACCATATTTTGTTGTATTGCACTCCTACTCAAAGGACCCTGTTACTACTGTCTAAATAGTCGCAACTTGACCCTTTGAGTAGATCGGCAATCATAAGGAGGTTATTCACCCCATGGCCCTAGGGTGCTGTTCGCAAAACTCCGCCGGTGTACCACCCCCCACACGTCACACGGTAATAATAGATGCGATCATTTAAAAGCCCGGTCACATCGGCCCGGACACTCCTTCCCGTCCGAACGATCGTCACACTGCCATCGGCCGGTGTGAGCGATTGATTGGACGAAGCTGTTACGGTGCAGGCCTCGGTTCCAGGCGCGGAGATCCACAGCGTAACCGTTGTCGCCGTTGCGCGCTGTCCACGTATCCGAAACGCAAGGAACGGATTATTCTGTCCGTTTACGCTCCCGGCTGTGGCCCAGTCCACGAGATCTACATCGACGCCCATGTCCAGGCCGTCGGTCGCCGTGCCTTTGGCAGCCGAAGCTGCCTGCACGCGGAAGTTTCCGCCGGCCGGGTCTTCCAACACGCTGGTGATTGCCCCGATCTGCACGGTATCAGCCGGAAAGGTCGGCCCGCTTCCCCCGCTACAGGTATCGCCCAACGAACCTGGAGTTGTGAACACGTTTTTCCGCATATCACTTACCCCTCCAAAACCGGTTACCACGTTGCGCCACCAGCAATGGCTCGCGAGTCCTCCCGAAAAACCGTAGAAATACCCGGTGAAGGTAGAATCTAAAATGTTATCTCCGATATAGTTAAACCCTCTCAGCGAAGGATTGTCATCTTCGTTGCTGCCAATCAAGCCGTTGCTGCCATAACCTGGGTAGTTGTACACCGTATTGTGCCGAAAGACGACGCTTTCGTTCTTGTGGGTCGTTAGAAACCGGGCTGTGAGAGCGTTGGTGTTCACATAGGGAGCCGCTACCAAGGTAAAGAGATTATGCTCAATGCGAACCTGCCGGGTAAGGGTGTTGCCGGGTGGCGAGGCCAGATAGTTGAGATTTCCGAACCCAAAGCCAGAGTTCACTTCCTGGATTTTGTTGGCGATTACGTGGACATCCCGCACGTTGTAGTTCGGAGTATAGCCGCCGCTTTGATTGATAACAAATGCTGGACCATACTGGCCGGATTCCCATACTTTCTCGAACGTGTTCCCGTAAACATACACGCCTTGGCCATCTTTTAGTTCAAAGATGTTCTTCACAGAAAATGAGGGTGGCGTAATGCCGGAAACACTCCAGGTCGAAGGAGCCGCCGAACAGACGTACCATTGCGATGCAGTGGTGTCGAGCTGATACTCCCCAACCATGCAAACCCGAGCGGGGACACCTGCCGCGGAAGTGCGGCGCCACTCGGGTTTTTTGCGGAAATGATTGCCGATGAAACGCAGATCCCGTTGCGCGTGACCCTGCAACGACATTTCCGAGTTACCGACGCCATTGCCGCCGCCGGTCAGGAAGTTTTCGGTCGAACCCTCAATATAGTTATTGATGATAAGTACCGGACCCAGACTCTGCCCCATCCAAATGCCCTGGGCGTCCGTGTTGCCGCTCTTGCACTCGGAAATATAGCTATTGGTGACGATCATGTTCCGGGCATGCAAGGCCAGGCAGCGCACCGGCCCTTCCCGGAACGGGACGCCATGCAGATAGCTACGGTCGATCAGGAAGTGATGCGGTGTTTTATCGGCCCTATTTTCGGCAGCGCTCGTAACGCCGATCTGCATCAGCGAGTACTTGGTAGTCAATCCAAGGTCCGGCTGCGTGATCTCCAACCCTTCAAATGCCCAATAACCGGTGCCGCTGCCATCGGCGGTGACAAGCGTTGGGTCCGTACTGCCGGGCGGACTGATAATCTTCGGCATCTTCGCCGTATCGGAGGGCGAAACTCTCACGCCAGGCGTAAGTTCAGCAAGTCTGCTTGACCGGATATTCACATATTTCCGGCAAGCCTTGGCGGGCACCGTGAATGCCCCGGTGTAAGTCTCGCCCGCCTGTAGCGTGAGCACGACCTGTTCACAGGTGGTATTGTCCTGATACTGTGCCGAGGCATTGATGGCGGTCTGCAAATCACTGTATGTGCAGCCGGTGTTGCAAACACTCCGGACCGCGGAGGCAGCATCCAAAACCGGCATAAGCAACAGCGTAAATAAAAGTCGAGTTCTCATCGCGCCACCCCCGTAGCCGAGAAGCGGAAGTAATCCAAGTAGAGAACCTGATCGTTCCCGTCGCAGGAAGTCACTTGAAAGAAAGGCTGCAAACTTGTGGAAGGCAGATTCGTGGAAACCGTCGTTTCAGCGCTGTAGGCAGCGCCGTTTACGCTAACAGCGAAGCGCAGCTGCGTCTCCCCGGACAGTTTGCGTACCCGTGTTTTCAACCACTGGCCGGCGGATACAGTTATTCCGCTGCTCGTGGCTGTTGCCGCGCCGCTATCGCGAGTGATGTAGTGAAGAACGGCGCCTTCAGCGAAATTGGTTGTGCAGCCGGTGGAATTGGCCAAACGAAACATCGCGCCGCCGGGTCCATTCATCGTGCCGTCGGAGGACACACCCACGGCGAATTGATAATTCGCCGTCAATGTAGCTGGTTGCCAGATGAAAACCAGCTCGAAAGTAGCAAGCTGCGAGAGATTCAAAAATCCGACATTCGCCCCGCCCGCGTCCTGATAAATGGAGTTGACCGCATTGGCGCCGCCGGTTATAAACCGCAACACCCCCACACGTGTTCCGCTGTTGAACCAGGCGGCATAAGCCGGGTTTCCGTTCGTCCGCCAACTCAATTCGGAGTACCCGCCGGTGCCCGAACCTGTGTAGGGAAAATCATCTTTCAAACACACGGCGCCTTCGCTCATGCAGTCGATCGTTGAAGAACCGCCCCCTGTGCCCCCGCCGCCGAGTAGCTCCCAGGAATAGGCGCTCGCCCCCGTTTTGGCGCAGACATAGAAGCTCGCATTGGATGCACCCGTATCGTTGCGCACATATAATCGGCCCGCGTGCGCGGCGGCGTTGCATTCTCCAGTCGCTGGGACGCCCGCCCCATTGCGCATTCTAAACATGCTGGCCGCGCCGAAGTCATTCGATCCGGTCCAGTCATTATTCCCCCCCAATCGCGGCACATCGCCTGTGTCAATCTCCACGGTTGCGACACCAGCCGCCTCGGTGATGGAGATTCCCTGCCCCGCCGTCAGCGCGCGGCTATGGAGCAACGCACGCATGTCAGTCACCGTGGACCACGCGCCGGCCGTAATCAGCACCTCTCCCAGCGGAATGCTATTGGCCGGATAAACCGGCACAACGCTTTGCTGGGTGCTGCAACCCGCCGTGCAGGTCAGTGTGACTCCAGCCGATAGCGAATGGTCAACCAGCACCACCCCGGAATCGGTAACGTAGATACGCGCCAAACCTGTGCCTGTGCCAGCTCCAATCGTCACCGTAATCGGCGAGGCGATCACAGTCACAACATTCCCAAAGCGAATGTTGCAAGGAGCAGCCGTTGTGCAGGCGCTCCCGATCATCAATAGTGTGCCGCTCACCCGGACGACAGCCAGATCGTTCCAAGGCGTCGCGCTGCCGCTGCCGCTGCCGCCGCTGGCGCCGCCGCTCAACTGAATCCACGTGTTGGCAGCTACACACCCGAACAGATTCTGTCCCGGAGTGGCCGTCGTGCGAAAGAATAAGTCGCCGGTCGCACAAGTGGCAGGTGCGGTTGTTCCCGTTTTCACCGGCCGCGTTGCCGGTGCCGCTGAAAAATCTACTTGCTTGGTTTGTGAACGAAGGTCCACTTGCGTTTGTGCCAGCAGCCCCGCCGTGGAGCTCAAAGCTAACAGCGCTCCGAAAGTTCTTAAATACATTGTTGGAATCCTTTCCCAGTCTAGTCTGCCGGAAGCTCCGGCGAACGTCTTCAGACTACAGGCCCGGACCTGGAAACAAACGATGTGATAGCCACAAAGTATTGAAAATAAATCACTTCAAAATCAGGCGATTCCCTTTACTAACAATTCCTGCATCCTTCATAATGGAGTTTGGCCCTATCATCCGCAGTGTCGGCTGAAGAAGAATTGCGAACATGGCTCGAACATCTGCGGTGGCAGCACGGCCCGGTTTGCCCTCATTGCCGATGGCAGGCGCCGGGAGCCGTCACAGCGAGACAAGGAGTGTATCGCTGCCGGGCGGCGGGTTGTCGGCGTCAGTTCACCGTAACGCTTGGCACAGTGCTTGAGCGAACGCATCAGCCGCTGACCATCTGGTGGCGCGCCGTGGAGGCGCTGACGTCGACGGCCAAAGGCCTCACCATCCGCCGGTTGCAACGTCAACTGGAGATTCCTTACCGTTCAACCTGGTGCCTGGTGGAACGTCTGCGCAAAATAGCCCCCTCCTCCAGCAGCCCCTTCACGCTGGCGCCGCTAACCTCCCAGGAGGTCTTTGCACGCCTCATGGCCCGGCCCCATATCCTGCCCCAGGAACGGTTTGACGGCTTGGAGAAACAGGAGCGTCGAATTGAGGCGCGGCGAAACCGGCTGTCAAAAGAGCCCCTTCCTTCCTAATGCCAACTTCTTTCTTATTCCAGGAGCGCTTGGCCCTTCAATCCCGATCGGAGGCTCCCAAGCTTCGGATCGGTGTGATGGTGGATTCCCTCCGATTACCTGCCTGGATCCGGCGGATTCTAGAGAGTATTGCCGCCAGTACTTTCGCCGAGCTCAGCTATGTGATCGAGCGTGTTTCACCCGCTTCGCCCGCGGCGGCGCCAGCACCTGCGCCGCTGCGCTGGCTCGGCGTGTTGCAGGATCCCTTACGACGACGCCATCTGCTCTACGATCGCTATCTGCAGTGGGATTCTTCCCGCAATGCCGCACCCGGTGAAATGGATCCATTTCAAAGCATCGACTGTTCCGACCTCCTGGATGGGCTGCCCCGGCTGCGGGCCACTCCCTTGCCGGGAAAGATGATCCACCGATTCAGTGAGCCCGACCTGCAAAAGCTCTCTGACTGGGCGCCTGATGTGCTGCTCCGTTTCGGCTTCAATATTCTTCGCGGACCCGTGCTGCAGGCGGCGCGCTACGGCGTATGGTCCTTTCACCACGGCGATAACGATGTTTACCGGGGCGGGCCTGCGCATTTTTGGGAACTCGTGGAGAACGCCCCGCTAACCGGTGTGTTGTTGCAAGTTCTTACGGAAGAGCTGGATGGCGGCGTGGTGTTGGCCAAAGGACTGGTGCGTACCGAGCAAGGCATTTCACTGGTGCGCAACCGGTTCAACCCCTATTGGTTGGGCACATTATTTGTCACCCGGAAACTCCGTGAGTTGCATGAAAATGGCTGGGAATATCTCCAGAAGCATGCGGTGCCTAATCGCCCCACGGCCTCAGCCAGCCACATTTACAAACGGCCTGATAACACCCAGATATGCCGGTTTGTGGCTCCCCGCCTGGCTGGCAATATTGGGCGGCGCCTGCGCCGCACCCGTGTCGCCGGGGACTTCTGGCGCATAGCTGTTCGCCGTTCCGAACCCGTTTCACCATCTGCTGTATTGGCGGAATCTTTCCCGGCTGCGGAGTTCCGCTGGCTGGAAGCGCCGGCTGGCCATTTCTACGCCGACCCTTTCCTCCTTGCCGATGAGGAAGGCGGCCTTCCCTGGATCTTTTTTGAAGACTACAATTATGCAACCCGCCTGGGAGAACTGCTCGCCGCGCGTCTCACGGCCACCGGCGGTATGAGCACTCCGATCTCGATTCTCAAACGGCCGAGCCACCTCTCCTTCCCCCATGTCTTCCGGCATGCGGGACAGTATTGGATGATCCCGGAGGCGGCCAGCTCGGGCGTTGTGGAGCTGTTGACCGCACCGCATCCGGCAGGACCTTGGACTCATTGCAGTAATCTCCTGGAAGAGATTCTAGCCGTCGACACGGTTGTCTGGGAGGAAAATGGCCATTGGTGGATGTTCACTTGCCTGTATGGGCCGCATCGCTCGGGACCTGAGCTATGGCTCTTTTCCGCCGGCGATTTGCTCGGGCCTTGGCAAGCTCACCCGGCGAATCCCGTTTCGTCGTCCATTACCGATTGCCGTCCGGGAGGAGCAGTGTTGCTCTCCGGCGATCGGCGTTATCGAATTTCCCAGGACGGCAGCCGCTCCTATGGTTATCAGCTTGGCGTGCACGAGATTGTTACCCTCGACGCAGAGCATTATGAAGAACGCCTGGTCCGGAGAGTTTCGCCCAGCCAGATTCACGGAGCGCTAGGCGTCCATACTTACAATCAATGCCCTGGTTGGGAGGTTATCGATGGCAAGTTCCCGTCTCCCTAACAGGGGGACGCAACTCTAAACCAAACCGAAACGAGCAAATGCCCATCGCGCCAGGGGAGGCGAAATGCGCAACAAAAACACGGCGGCATGCAACTTTCGCGAGCGAAAAAACCGGCTGGCCGCGGAGAGTTCGGCGATCGCCTTCGGATAGTCAGCGGCGAGCAGTAGGCGCTTGCCGGTTTCCAGTTGTGATTGCGCCGTCCACAGACTCCGTGCGGCCGCGACAGCCGCTCGTTCTTCGCTTGAGAGTTCCCCATTTGCCTCGAGCTTATCGAGCGCATGCAGTCGCCCTGCGATCATGCCGCGTGTATCGACGGACGCACTCGTTGCGCGCTTTCGATAACGCACCAGGGGCAGGGACTGGTATCCAATCCGGCCGCCTGTTCGCAGCACTCTTAACCAGAGGTCAAAGTCCTCGGCCCGGTTCATGGACGGATCAAATAAGCCGGAGCGTAACAGCGCCTGACGCCGTGCCAGTACTGAAATAAATACGGTGCAGCGCTCCGCGACCAGACTGGCGATAGTGACTTCTCCCACGGACGGGGAAAACTCCATGAACCGTCTGCCGGCCAGCGGACCCTCGCCGAAAAAAACCGCGTCTGAATAGACAACGTCCATATCCGGATGCTGATCCAAATAGGCAATTTGATCGGCAAGATACGTGGGTTCCCAGGCATCATCGGAATCAAGAAACGCAATCAGATCGCCGGTAGCGGCGCGTATCCCAGCATTGCGGGCGCCGGAAATACCTGTGTTTTCCTGCCGAAGATAACGCAATCGGGGCAGGTAAGGAGCTAAGGCGCGCTCCAGATTCACCGTGTCAGGGCAACCATCGTTGACGAGGATGATTCCGAAGTCCTGGCAGGTCTGCCGCAGGATAGAGTCAATCGCTTCGGCAACATACTGGGTAACCGAGTATGCGGGAACAATGACACTGACGGTTGGCATGGCGGAAGAGGGAGACGGGGCGCTGAAATCGCTTCGACCTTTAGTTTCTCATGAGCGAGCGTTCATTAAGGATCGGGATTACGGCGGCAAGCCTGGTTTTCTCGCTGTGAATGGATTATTAAGAGAGCGCCAGGAAGCCGGGGGTCAAGCGGCCTTCTGCTCTGAACTGTCCGTTTGAGCCTTAGGGCGAAACCGGGGGAACCAGCGCCGGAACACGTCTTCCAATTCGTTATTGAGAACCTTCGTCCGCGTCTGTAACAGCAAGTGCGCTCCCTTCAGCGTCCACTGCATCTGCTGTTTCTTCACAAACCGGCGGCTCACCACCTGGTTGATGGTCGATTCCACAAACGCCGTGCTGATCCTTTCTCCCTGCCGGTACCGCTCCCCATAGGTATCTTCTCAATAATTCGGGGAACGTCGAAGGCCGACGGGAAGGGGGCGCTGGAAACCCAACCGGAACTCTGCAACATTTTTGATTAGTTTTGTTTGATTTCTCTGGACATTCCGCCGCGGCTGTTTTAATCTGAACTGGATGAGTGGCAGCCAACCTACGGAGAGTGCGGTCGACCAGATCCTGAAGCAAGTCGA
>Ga0163151_10001120_pt1 | contig 46027 bp, 36 predicted proteins | sample OliLakLV19MP5IB2_FD_145596 | JGI IMG/M metagenome (GOLD analysis project Ga0163151, IMG submission 145596) | Freshwater microbial mat bacterial communities from Lake Vanda, McMurdo Dry Valleys, Antarctica - Oligotrophic Lake LV.19.MP5.IB-2 | ecosystem: Environmental > Aquatic > Freshwater >...
GCAGCTGCACCTGTTGGTGAGCCAACTCGACGTGCTCGATACGAAGACCATTGACGCCGAGCAGAAGTCCGCGTGATATTGTGAACGTCGGTGGAACCGGCTTTTCAACTAACGGAGGGACATTCTCCAAAAAAAGCATTTTTTGAATATTTGGCGGTAAATTTCCCATCGAGTTCCCGAATTACAGTGGGCAGAATAAGCAGAGTTTACACATTCTGCTTATGGTAATGATTGTGGTTCCTTTTCCAGTTTCTTTTCCACGGCCAGGCGGCTGATTCGTTACCTAGAAGATTCTCTCGGGGGGGTGATTGCCTACTCGCGTCAATGTGTTGACCACTGGTAGTGCTAGAAAACCTCCGGCGAATTCTTGAAAGTAAGCATCTTTGGTTCGTTTCCTGCCGTAGCTTAACAATTCTTGAAGTGTAGTGTGCTGTTTCGACTTTCGTTGGAAGCCAAGTTCTCGTCCGGTTTTTTCACAACTATGGGAGATCGCTAATGTTTAAGAAACTCTTGCAACTGGCATTGCTAATCTTGGTTGGCATGGGCTTACCATCGCTCGCCTTTGCGGCCACTCTTGATTGGGATGGTGACATCGATTCCGAATGGAACACGGCCGCTAACTATATTGATGAACTACTCTTGGTGAACCCAGCTTCTCCGCCAACTGCCGCTGATCGCGTCGAGGTTGATGATGCCGTTGGCAACACGCCTGACATCGGGCTAGGCGACGTCGCTGTCGCTGGAGAAGTCCGGATTGGCCGGAACGAAGGCGCTGGCCTCCTCACGATCAGCGGTGGCTCACTCACTACCTCACTTAATCGTTTTCGCGTCGGTGCGGCTGATGCCGGAGGTCCACAGGGTACATTCGTGATGACGGCAGGTACTTTGACGGTCAACAATGCGAGCTTTGTGACTGGCAGTAGCTCAAAGGGACATGTCATCATGAGTGGGGGAACGATCTCGATTCCGGGAGGTGGTTTTGATTTTAATATGGATGAAAATACACCCACTGCCGCCAGTATTCTTGATATGAGTGGCGGACGCATCGAGGTCAACGATGTGTTTCTGGTCGATCAAACTGCCACGGTTAACCTTTCGGGTGGGGCAATCGTCACGACGAGTTCCGGCGGTGCCCTCCGCATTCGGCGAGATTCCGTGGTGAATATCACCGGTGGACTCTTAGAGACCAAGGATGATTTGGAGCTCGGTAGTGGTGCCACGGCAGGCGGTACGGTTAATCTTGATGGCGGCGTATTACGAGCCTTCCGGTTGAACGGCGCGCCGGGACCAACTGGCATCGTGAATATCAACGGCGGTAAATTGCAGTTCCTTAACTCACAAGAAACCGAGACGGAAGTCGCTGGCTATATCACCAGCGGTTACTTTGCCACAAGTTTCCCTTCGCTGTTTGTGAATACCGTGGACGTGGATGGTCTGCTCTACACGCAGGTATGTGCCGTCCCCGAACCCGCCACGATGTTTTTGTTCCTTCTCGGTGGAGTGGGTGCGATGCTCGCACGACCGAGAATTTAGAGCTTGGCAGCGAATCATTTTACTAAGATTGACCAGGAAAAACTTTGGCGGCCAGTGGCATCACTTTTTGATGCCACTGGCAAGCCAATTATAATGTTGTTTGTTAACGCATGAATGTTTCTTAACCGTATTGCAGCTCTCAGGAATCATAAAGATGAGAAGATGCCCTCGATATTTTGTCTGTCTCTACGCTTTGCTTTTTTTGACGGGAATCGCTTCGACACTGCAAGCGCAATCGTTTACTTATCTCTGGGATGGAGATACCAACAGCGATTGGAGCACGACCACCAATTGGAATGTCTTTGGGGGTGATCCGATGCCGGGCTTGGGCGATCCTCTCATACCTAACAATACGGTTCGTGTGGAAATCGCCGTCGATGGCTTGGGAGCCGATCCGGCCCCAATTATTGACACAGATAATGCTGTCGTACACCAAATTCGTATCGGTCGCAGCGAAGGTCCAGGCAAATTGACGATTACGGGTGGCTCACTCTCCACGGGCAGCGAAGTCGGGACGGTCAAAGCTCGTGTCGGCAATGGGGGGGCTGGCACTCTTGTCATCAGCGGCGGAACGCTGAATGTTATCAACGGCACGTTAACCACAGGTGATGGCGGAGATTTCAAAGGTCAGATCAATATGACCGGGGGAGCGATTAACATCACCGGCGCAAACCGAGACTTAAACATGGATGAACTGCCCACGGGCTTTAACAATGCCCAAAGTAACATCAATATGTCGGCTGGAACGATCACCATTGCCGATGTGCTGTTGGTCGATCACTTTGCCAGTATTGATCTCTCAGGCGGCACGATTACCGCGGCCGCTGAACAACCAGGGGCCATACGTGTACGACGCGACGGCGAAATCCGTGTCACCGGCGGCCTTCTGGAATCCAAGGACGATCTCGAACTTGGGAATGGCTCGATCCCCGGTGGCACCATCAAAATTGATGGTGGTATCGTGCGAGCACTGAGCTTCAGCGGAGCGGGTGCCGCAGGCGAAATTAAAATCAATGACGACGGTTTGCTCCAGTTTCTCAACATGAACGAAACCGTGGCCGAGGTTGAAGCTTACATCACCAGTGGCTTGTTCACCACCTCTGCGATGAGCGGCTTGGATGTCACGACGGTGGATGTCAGCGGTATGCTCTACACCCAGGTCGCCGTGGCTTTTGCGGGTGTATTAGGCGACTTTGATTCAGATGGCGACGTTGATGGTAGAGACTTTCTGCTCTGGCAAAGAGGCGGCTCACCCACGCCCTTTAGCGGTGCAGATTTGGCTACCTGGCAGTCTAACTACGGCGCGCCACTCATGGCCGTTACCGCGGTGCCCGAACCTACTTGCCTCTGTTGGTTGGCTGTGACAACCTTTGGCTGGATCGCAGCGTGTTCTCGCCGGCGCTGTGTATAACTTACTACTCGATTAATGCCTAATTGGCATTGTAGGTGATCGATATTCAAACCCCAAAAATGTCGAACAGTTGGGTTCCACTGCAGGGAGCACTTCTTTTAGCCTGTCGCGAGAATAGGCATAGCCTTCTGTCAACTTACCTTCCCACCAGTCGTAGCTCTTGAATTCCTCAGCAGGCAAACTCTAGCGTCCAAATGCAAGAACAGTAAAATGATCGTGCATTTGGCCGTCTTGAATTTGTCCCGAGCTTGGTGTCTGTAAGCTATCCCGGCCGGATTACCCGCCGAAAATCCGCCCCTTGCTTACTGCTTCCCTAGCTGCCCATCAAGCGGCTGGGTTGAGTGATGTATTCAGCGGCCACTACGAAGGGGAACATTGGCTGGCGACGTTTGGAGTCTATTTACTCGACGAAGTGGGAACCCATTCACCGTGACAAAGATGCAATTTCAGTTCTCCCAGATCGGTGCCAGTCTTTCTAGGCGTGGCGGGATTGTCGAGTTGATGGATGACCTGGGCGAAGCCCTCAGTGGCGCGGGCCAAGGGGAAATGCGGATGCTGGGAGGTGGCAACCCCGCTGCCATCCCCGCAGTACAAGCCGTTTGGCGGAGCCGTCTCCAAGAGATCATGTCCGATGCGGATTACTGTGATCGTGTCTTGGTGCAGTATGACGGTCCCGCGGGCAACCCAGCGTTTCGCGAGATTGTCGCTGATTGCTTTCGCAGGGAGTTTGGTTGGAACGTCACCGCGAGGAACATCACGGTGACGGCAGGCGGGCAGATGGCGTTTTTTCAATTGTTCAATTTGCTCGGCGGGGTTTCGGGCAACATCACGCGCAAAGTACTCTTACCGATTGTGCCGGAATATATCGGCTACTCCGATCAAGGTGTGTGCCCTGAGCTGTATGCAGGGTGTCTTCCCGAGATTGAATTGCAAGGGGATCACGGCTTCAAGTATCGCGTTGATTTCCAGCGGGTTGAGGCTGTCGAATCACTCGGGGCAATCGCGCTCAGCCGACCCACGAACCCCAGTGGCAATGTGCTGACCGACGGTGAAGTCGCGCGGCTGCGTGAATTGGCGCGGCGACGCAATGTGCCGCTGCTTCTCGATAATGCGTATGGTTTGCCATTTCCCGGCGCGATTTTCACGGCAGCCAAGCTGCCCACCTGGGATGAAGACTTGGTGATGGTGTTTAGCCTCTCGAAGCTGGGGCTCCCTGGCGCGCGGACGGCCATCGTGGTGGCCCATGAGGAAATCGCCGCGCGCGTGGCGGCGATGAATGCCGTGATTGGTTTGGCCAACAACAACATGGGCCAAGCGATTGCTGGTCCCTTGCTCAAGAATCGCGAAATCCTGCGCCTCAGTCGCGAGGTGATTCAGCCCTTCTACCGCCAACGTGCAACATTAGCGCTGGAAGTCGTGGCTCAGGAATTCGGTGATGACTTTCCTTATCGTGTTCATGCCGCCGAGGGTGCGTTCTTCCTCTGGATTTGGTTTCCTGAGCTACCCATTTCGAGCCGCGAGCTTTACGAACGATTGAAGCAGCGCAACGTGCTGTTGGTGCCGGGCGAGTACTTTTTCTATGGCTTGCCGAACGACTTGGATTGGCCCCATCGCCAGCAATGCGTCAGAATTACGTTTTCACAGTCCGAACAGACGGTCGTCGCAGGATTGCGAATCATTGCCGAGGAGCTTCGGCAATTGCATGACTCAGTTTGAAAAGACCACCAGCGACATTTGCCAGCACTTTGATTCGAGCTTTTTTGGGTTGTTCCACTCTAGCACTCGCAGCTAAGTGACGATTATGCTAGATAGAGGGAATGACCGATCTGAGTTCTTTCGGCTGATTCATGTTTATTCGCACTTCTTACCTACGACGGATGACGAGTTGCCTGGCGATTTTGATATCGTTCGTAGGCAGCTTGCAGCAGTCGCATGCCTTCTGCCAATGGACAGAGTGCGGGTCTGCTAGCAGTAAGCAAGCGACTTGCCAAGCCGATCACGCTTCTTGCAAGTGCTGCCATGACGAGCATGAGCAGATTGCCGTGATCGAGGCGACTTGTTCCGAGCCTTGTTTAACTCAACACCAGAATGTGCCCTGCCAGCAACATTGTTGGTGCTGCCAAGCTTCTGATCCGCTCCGTGTTCCCACCGACGGCACCAGCAGTGCCAAAGAATTGGTGACGGATAGTTCACTCGTGGCAGTGGACTATTTGTTTGGTGGACTGACCGAGCAAGTTGCTTCGCCTTTCGACGAACATACCTTTCGAGAGGTTGCTTCTCTGACCGCTGCCGAGTTCTGCGTGCAGCTTTGCCGTTTCCGGATTTGATTCCGCGGCGAGCTCAATGTTGCGCACGCTGCGCGACATCTTCTATCTAGTCAGTTCATTCGATCAATGATCGTTGCGCCCGCGCTGTCAATGAAACTTGCATCGAATAAATTTGCCAAAAATCCAATAACGTAGGAATTCAAAGATGAGATGGAGTCAATTACTGACACTATTTGCACTGACCAGCTTGCCGTTCGCCACCGGCTGTGAAAAAGCCACTGATTCCAACGCCACTGCCGCTCACGCCACTGCCGTCAACATTGACGGTAGCAAGTTTCTGCTCAGCGAGGAACCTGACGGTGCCATCGGCGTGATCGCGGCTCGCGAGTCGGCCGAGGATGGCAAGCCGCTCGTGATGGTCGGGCGCATTGGTGGCGCGGCTAATCCCTGGATCGAAGGTCGGGCAGCTTTCACGCTGCTCGATGCTTCGATGACGGTGGTCACCGAAGGTGAGGAAGCTGAAGGAGCGATTTGCACGGGCGATTGCTGCGCTAACGAACGATTGACTTGCACCGCCATGGTGAAAGTCGTTGATGCCGAGGGCCAACTGATTGCCGTGGATTCCCGCCAATTGCTCGGTGTCAAAGAAGCCGACATGGTCGTGGTCGAAGGCAAAGCCCAGAAGGACAAGACCGGCAATTTTGTGATGCTTGCCAACCGCGTATACATTCGACGTTAGTCAGACAGAAAGCCACAAAAGATATGTTCGGTCAAAAACTCTTGCCCTGGGACTACGGTGTCCGGAATCTGTTCCGGCGACCATCGCGAAGCGCGCTCACGCTTGTGGGGCTCACGATTGTCGTTCTCCTGGTGCTGGTGGTGGTTGGGTTTATCCGTGGGTTGGAAGCGTCGCTCACGGCCACGGGCAATCCCCACGTCGTGCTGGTGTATTCCTTGTCTTCCGCCGCTGACATTGAAAACTCCGCGATCCCCGCCAGCACGCCGACCCTGTTGACGGCCAGTGTCGATGGGGTACGTAAGCAACATGGCGTGGAGTATGTGTCGCCTGAGTTATATCTGGGCACACGTATTTCTGCTGAGGGCATGGCTGAACCGGGCTTGGGACTCGTGCGCGGCGTAACCACCGCCGCGCCTTTGGTGCGCGAACAAGTGCAACTCGTGGAAGGCAGTTGGCCTCAGAGTGGCGAAGTGATGGTCGGACGCTTGGTACATTCCAAGCTGGGTGCCGACGCCGATGCTTTGGCAATCGGTCGCGAAATTTCGTTCGACGGCCAAACCTGGATCATCAGCGGTCGATTCACCGCAGGTGGCTCGGCGTTTGAATCGGAAGTCTGGTGCCCGCTCGCGGATTTGCAAACCGCGCTCAAGCGGCAAGACCTCAGTCTCGTCGCCGTTGCCATGCAATCCTCTGATCGCGTGGCCGATGTCGACTTGTTCTGTCGTGAGCGAATCGACTTGGAATTAAAGGCCGTGGGCGAAGCCGATTACTATGCGTCCTTACAAAAACATTATCGTCCCGTGCGGATGCTGGGCTGGGTTGTGGTGGCATTGGTGGCCGGGTCAGGCATCTTCGCTGGCCTCAACACGATGTACGGAGCCGTCGTGGGACGTATCCGTGAGCTCGCCACACTTCAAGCACTCGGGTTTCGCCGCCGAGCCATTTTGCTGACCTTAGTCCAAGAGGCGACACTGATGGCCTGCTTGGGAGCACTCGCCGCCTGCGCAATTGCCATCAACACGATTGACGGCGCGGCAATACGCTTCACCATGGGAGCGTTTATGCTGCGAATCGACAGCATGGCCATCGCGGTGGCGTGTGGAGTTGCGGCGCTCTTGGGCGTCGTGGGAGCACTACCGCCGGCGATCAAAGCCATGCGACTCCCCGTCGTTGAGGCGATCAAATCGATCTGAGTCTTGAAAAAAGCATGAATATGGCAACCAATCAGTCACAACCCGCGGAAAAAATCGACCTCAGCCAGTTGGCCGTGGATCGCGGTCCCAGCAAGCCGGTCGAGACTTTCGCGCCGAAAAGTCCTTGGGTCACGCGCTACGCGTTGCCTCTCGGTATTCTGGTGGCATTCGTTTCGCTGTTTGCCTGGGCTGCCCGTGACACGTTTTTGCCAGCGACTTCGGTGACCGTAACACCAGTTATCGTCAGCCGTGCCGAAATCAAACAAGCCGGGACTCCCTTGTTTCAGGCGGCAGGCTGGATCGAACCGCGACCCACGGCAGTGCTCGCCTCGTCTCTGGCCCCTGGCGTGATCGAAGAACTACTGGTCGTCGAAGGGCAAGAGGTCAAAAAAGGGGAACCCGTCGCCCAACTGATCGCAGCCGATGCGAAGATCACGCTCCGCGAGGCACAATCAACATTGCAATTGAGAGAAGCCGAACTCAATCGCGCGGAAGCATCGCTGACGGCGGCACAAGCCAATCTTGAGCAGCCTTCCGAACTGCAAGCCATCCAAGCCGACGCGGCAGCAAAACTGGCGAACACACGATTGTCGCTGGGCAATCTGCCATTTCAACTGGAAGCCGCCAAGGCTCGTCGGGAGTTCGCGGCAGAGAATCTCGCGCGCAAGGAACAAGTCGGCGAAGCCGTTTCGGGCAAGGCGGTGCGCGAAGCTCGTGCCGAGTTGGCCGCTGCCTCCAGCGTCTTGAACGAATTGGAAGCCAGAGAACCGATGCTGCAAGCGGAACTCGCGGCTTTGATCCGCAAGCGGGATGCCCTCGCCAAACAATTGGAGTTGATGACCAACGAACGGCGGGCAGTGTCCGTGGCCGCGGCGGAAGTTTCCGCTGCCCGGGCCGTAGCGGATCAAGCGGAGTTAGCTGTCGAAACGGCAGAACTCAATCTCGACCGCATGACCGTGCGAGCGCCGATTGCTGGCCGCATCCTGAGCTTGGAGGCCCGACCCGGTCAACGACTGAGCGGCAACAACCCGCTCGCCGAGCAGGGATCAAGCGCGGTGGTCAGTCTCTACGATCCCGCAATGTTGCAGGTTCGCGTGGATGTGCGGCTGGAAGACGTTCCCCAAGTCCAAGTCGGACAACCGGCGACGATTCAAACGGCCGCCTTGGCAGAGCCAATCACCGGCACGGTGCTATCGGTGACAACCCGCGCTGATATCCAGAAGAATACTTTGCAAGTTAAAGTCGGCATCGACGCACCTCCCGAAGTCATCAAGCCAGAAATGCTCGCCAAGGTAACTTTTGTGGCACCTCCATCCCCAGTTTCCGAAACGGTTGATGGACAGTCGCCATTACGAATTTTCGCGCCACAGGCACTTGTGTCCAGCGGTGAAGGCGGTGCATCGATCTGGGTCGCCGATTTGACCTCTCGCGTTGCCCAGCTCAAGCCGGTTGAAATCGGCCAAAGCACACCAGACGGTGGCTTGGTCGAGGTGACTAGCGGCTTAACACCCACCGACAAGCTGATCGTCGGCGGCCGTGAGTCGCTGACCGAAGGCGCGCGGATTCGCGTCGCCGGAGAGGATAATACCATGCAAACAAACACGCCGAGTTCAGCGATTGGCCATTCTTCAGCAAATAGAACTGCCCTAGCGCCGACCGTCCAGAATTGAATATTACAAGGAATACAAGCATGTCGCTCGTGGAAGTCATCAATGTGACCAAGGAATACGCCAACGGCGAAGAAACGATCCGACCGTTGGATGGGGTGAGTCTCACAATTGAACAAGGAGATTTTGCCTCGCTGATGGGTGCCAGCGGTTCGGGCAAAAGTACACTGCTGAATCTCATCGCGGGAATCGATCTGGTGACCTCGGGTGAAATCATTGTGGCAGACACCGATATCACGCGACTCTCCCGAGGGAAACTGGCCGATTGGCGGGCGGCGAACATCGGCTACATCTTCCAAACGCACAACTTGATCCCGGTGCTAACGGCTTACGAAAACGTCGAACTGCCGTTGGTGTTGTTGCCGATGACAGCTGCGGAGCGCCGAAAACGAGTTCAAATCGCGCTGGAAGCAGTCGACCTGACTTCACGGGCAACCCATTATCCCCGTCAAATGTCGGGTGGACAGGAACAACGGGTCGGCATTGCCCGCGCGATTGTCGCCAACCCCACGATTGTCGTAGCGGACGAACCGACGGGAAGCCTCGACGACGAAACAACCGAGCAGATCCTCGAATTGCTGGGACGGGTCAACCAAGAATTGGGCATGACGCTGCTGATGGTGACCCACGATGCCGATGCCGGCTCCAGGGCCAAGCGGCGGATCCGTCTCGAACGGGGTCGGCTCATTGAGAATGGTCAAGAAACATCCGTGCATACGTTGAGGACGGCGTAATTATGTTTCCCTTCGCTCCTTATGTTGTGAAAAGCTTGTGGCGACACCGCGCCCGCACGATTCTCACCGTGAGCGGTACGGCCGTTGCTTTATTGGTCTTCTGTTTCATTGGTTCCGTGCAGAAAGGTTTGCTGGCCTTGACCGAAGACCAAGAGGCTGGCCGTACGCTCATTGTTTTTCAAGAGAATCGCTTTTGCCCGCAGAGCAGCAAACTGCCCCAAGATTACGCCTCGACGATCGCGAAGCTGCCTGGCGTGACCGACGTGGTGCCGATCAAAGTGTTCACCAACAACTGTCGTGCCAGCCTCGACTCGATCGTGTTTCAAGGCTTACCAGCGGAGAAACTGAAACAATGGCGAGAATTGAGTTTGCAGTCGGGTGATTGGGGTTCTTTTGAAGGTCAAGACGATGCTGCCCTCGTGGGCCAAGCGGTTGCCGGTCGCCGAAATCTTGCTGCCGGTGACAAATTTACGATCGGCGACGTTTCGGTTGTCGTCAAAGGTATCTTCGCCTCCTCGGTAGCCGCCGAGGATAATCTGGTTTTTACGCATCTCGATTTCTTGCAGCGAACCCGCGGCGTTAATGAAGCTGGCACGGTCACTCAGTTGGAAGTGCATCTCGCCGACAATGCCGATCCCGAAGCGGTGGCCGCCAAGATCGATGCGGAATTCCACTCCGGCCCCGTCGCCACCACCACCCGCACTAAAGGCATGTTTCAGGCCGACACCGTTTCGGACCTCGCCGAGTTGATTGGGTTTGTCCATTGGCTCGGCTACGCCTGTGTGGGACTCGTGCTCTCGCTCGTGGCAACGACCACCGTGATGGCGGTGCAAGATCGCATCAAGGAACACGCGGTCCTCCAAACCCTGGGAGTGCGTCCCCTGGGAGTTTTTCGCTTGGTCATCGCCGAAAGTTTATTGCTCACCGTGATCGGTGGCGTGCTGGGAGTGGTGGGGAGCATGGCGTTTCTGTATTCGACGGGTCTCTCGGTGGCTGCCGAGGGAGTCACGATTGCCTTTCGCCCTTCTTGGGACTTGGCGGGGCAAGGCATCCTCATCGCCTTCGTGGTCGGACTGATTGCCGGATTAGCGCCGGGTTGGCAAGCGGCTCAGTCACAGATAGTGGCTGCTTTAAGGCATGGATAGCAGTTTATTGGATGGCGTTAGAATCGCAATTGTGCCGATAGATACAGAATGGCATTCTCGGTCCGATGCTGGCATTGCCTGGGTATTGGTTCCAACGTAGATTGATGGCAACGGAGGAAAGCGGTTTTCCCATGTATCGAAGAATCATTTCCAGTTGCGTGTTAGCGGGTTTTCTCGTTGCCCAATGGGCAGCGATTCCGCACGCACACGCAGAGGGAAATCCTCTCGATCATGACACTGCCCCTCATGCCCACTTTTCAGCAGTTGGCGGCTTAACACACGACCACGACCATCAGCATGGCACCCACGATCATTGCCATGCCACTCCGATAGCGGCACGCGATAGCATTTCGCCTGATTCTGGTGCCAGCAGCGTTCCAGATCACGACCTAGATGCTGTTTATTTGCCGTCGACGGGGTCGATTACGGCGACTTGCGGAGTCGAGCATGGCAAGCTGGCTGCGACTCCGGTTGTATTTCACGCTTTCGACAGCGTTCTCTTCTTTGGCACTCTCAACGATACTCTGGTTGCTGCTGCTTGCCCATCCAGTAACTATGCGTCGAGTTGCGCTCTCTATCTAGCACTGCGCACATTGCGTATTTGAGCTAGCATCTTTAGCTACCTCTTGGCTCGCTTGGTTGCTTATACCGCGCGACTCTTGTCGGCCATCCTGTTTGAGCAGTGTCCCCATCGCTAACTGTTTTTCCTTCGTCCGGCATCGTTTCATTCTAGGTGCAATATGGTTCGTCGAATCGTGCAATTTGTAGTTGTGAGCTGCGTGCTGCTGGCCCTCGCAGGCGGCGTTTGGTGGAGCTACCAACACTTACGGTCGAGCCCGCCACCAGTTGCGATGCCGTCGACGATGCCTGCCGAAGAGGAAGCGGGTCCAACTGACACGATTATTGTCGGTGATCAAGCGCAGAAGAATCTGGGACTGACTGCTAAGCGGCTCCAAGCCGGCGTATTCTGGAAGACGATCACGGTCCAAGGCATGATCGTGGATCGTCCTGGCATGAGTGATCGTGAAGTTGTCGCACCCGCCATCGGATCGATCAGCCAAATATTCCATGTCCCCGGTGATATGGTCCGGCCCGGTGACATCTTGTTCACTCTCAAGCTGGCCAGTGAATCACTCCAACAAACACAGACCGAATTATTCAAAACAAGTCAGGATATCAAGATCGCCGACGCCCGACGCAAGCGGCTCGAAAGAGGTGGGGAAGCCATTGCTCAGGCCCGCGTCATCGAAGCCGAAAGTGAAATCTCTCGACTGAAAGTTGCTGTCCAAGCCTATCGACAGGAACTACTCAATCGAGGTTTGTCTGACGATGAAATCGATGGCGTGGCGGACGGCAAACTGCTGAGTGAAATTTCGCTGGTTGTGCCACCGCGAGCATTGCCACAAGCGACCCCTGAAACCTCACTCGCTTCGACATTAACCCCAGCGAATGAACAGCCGTTCGCTTACGAACTTCAGGAACTCAAAGTCGCGCTTGGCGAGCAAGTTCAGGCCGGCCAATCACTCTGCAATCTTTCCAATCATCAGTTGCTGGCCGTGGAAGGCCGAGCCTTTCGGGAAGAAACATCGCTCTTGGAAAAGTCCGTTGAGGAGGGCTGGCCTGTTGCTGTTGACTTTCAGGAAGCGCCCGGTGCCGACTGGCCACCACTTGAACAATCGTTTTTGATTCGTTACATCGCCAACGAGATAGATCCCGTGACACGCACCTTTGCTTTTCTCCTACCACTCAAGAATCAGTATAAGACCGTTGACCATGGCGACAGCAAGCAATTGCTCTGGAGATTCCGGCCAGGGCAGAAAGTTCTCTTGCGCATTCGCGTCGAAAAACTGGACGATGTGTTTGTGCTCCCCACTGACGCGGTGGTTATCGAAGACGCCGATGCCTTCGTGTTCACTCAAAACGTCAATACGTTCGAGCGCAAGAGCGTGCATGTTTTGTTTCGAGACCGTGACCAAGTAGTCCTCGCCAACGACGGTACGTTTCCGACATACAAAAAGGGCCAAGAGCAGTGGACGATTCCGGCTGTGGTCCGCAACGCCGCCCCGCAGTTGAATCGGATGACCAAAGCTGGCTCCAGCGATGTACCGAAAGGTTTTCACATCCATGCGGATGGCAGCCTCCACAAGAACGAAGACGAAGTAAAGTAACAAGGATCGTTTATGCTCAACGCTGTCATTCGCCTGTCCCTGCGCTACCGGACGCTGGTTCTCGCCGCGTGCGTCGTCGTACTTGTGTACGGAAGCTACCTGACGACGGAAATTCCCATTGATGTCTTCCCTGATCTCGACCGACCACGGGTCGTCATTCTCACGGAAGCCGCCGGCCTCTCCTCCGAAGAAGTGGAAACGCTCGTGACGCTCCCCATCGAGACTGCCATTCTCGGTGCCTCCGGGGTAGAAGCGGTGCGGAGCCAATCGAGCCAGGGAATGAACGTGATCTATGTCGAGTTCGACTGGAAAACCGACATTCGCTACGCGCGCCAAGTTGTGATGGAGCGGCTGGCGACCGTACCGATGCCCGAAGGCATCCGCCCGCAAATGACGCCGCCGGCATCCATCATGGGGCAAATTCTGCACGTCGGCTTGCATCGCCGCAAGGGACCTCGAGGTGGCAACCTTGCGGCAGTTGGTAATACCGGGCTGATGGCGGAGCGGGTCGATGTGGACGGCCTGCCGGAGGTATCCTTATGGCGACCTATGAACCGAAATGACCTTGAATCGTGGGAGTTTTTGGAGATCCAAAGCTTCACTTGGGATGGCGAACAACCAAGCCGCAACGCTTCGTTTGTCCATGACGGACGCCCTCACTCGGTGACCTTCCGCACGCCCTTGGAACAACGGATGGACCTCCGTGTGATTTCGGATTGGGTCATCCGGCCACGCCTCTTGAAGCTGCCCGGTATAGCCGAAGTGCTCAATATCGGCGGAGACATCAAGGAGTATCAAGTCCTTGTTGATCCGACAAAGTTGCAGGAATATAACGTCTCGTTACAAGAGATCGAAGCCGCTATCCAGGCCAACAATCTGAACACCAGCGGTGGATTTTTGGAGGAAGGCCAAACCGAGCGTCCAGTGCGCATCATCGGACGGCTGGGACCGTTACCGCAGCAAGTCCTCAGCGACTTGCTTCAAGTGCCCGTCAAGATGCTGGGCGACCGGGCAGTACTGCTGGCACAAGTGGCCGACGTGGTGGAAGGCCCAGCCCCGAAACGGGGCGATGCCAGTATCGACGGCTTTCCAGGCGTCGTGATCACGATCGTCAAGCAGCCCCATGCCGACACACGCAAGCTCACCGACGAAGTGAAAGCAGCCCTCCGCGATGCCGAGTCCACGTTACCTGCCGACTTGGTCATCAATACGGACCTGTTTCAACTCAAAGGCTTCATTGACCGTGGCATTTATTATGTCGAAGAAGCCCTCGTCATCGGGGCGGTGTTGGTTGTCATCGTGCTGTTTCTCTTTCTGCTCAATCTTCGCACAACGTTCATCACGCTCACCGCCATTCCACTGTCGCTGGTGATCACCACGTTGGTGTTTCGGCTGATAGGCGTGCTCACGGAGACGGAACTCTCGATCAACGTGATGACGCTGGGCGGTATCGCAGTGGCCATGGGAGAATTGGTGGATGACGCCATCGTCGACGTGGAGAATATTTTCCGGCGACTCTCCGAGAACAATGCCTCACCCAAGCCAAAACCGGCGTTGCTGGTGGTCTACGAGGCCAGCCGAGAAATTCGCTCGGCGATCGTCTTTGGCACGGCCGTGGTGATCTTGGCGTTCATGCCGCTCTTTGCTTTGTCTGGTGTTGAGGGCCGACTGTTTACACCGCTTGGCGTGGCTTACATCGTGTCGATACTAGCTTCGCTGTTGGTCTCACTAACCGTCACCCCTGTGTTATCGTTCTACTTACTGCCGCAATCGAAAGCCACGCACGGCCATCAGGACGGACTCATGCTACGTTGGCTCAAGTCGCTCGCAACTCCATTGATTCGCTTCAGCATGCGCCACGCGGGTCTGTTGCTAGCGGTGACTTGGATACTCGTCGGTTTTAGCGTCTGGCAACTTACGAGATTGGGCGCTGATTTTCTACCGAAGTTCGATGAGGGAAGTGTGCAAATCAACGTCGCGATGCCAGGGGGATCGTCCCTCAAAGCTTCCAACGATGTGTCGGACGTAATCGACATGAAGCTGCGGACAATGCAGAAATCGCCCGAAAATCCCAACGGGCCCGTGATGCATTTTGCGCGTCGCACGGGCCGGGCGGAACGCGATGAACATGCTCAGCCGGTGAGCGTGGGCGAATACATTCTGACGATGAATCCCAATTCGGGCGTCGGTCGGGACGAATTCTTAAAAACAGTCATCACCGATCTCCGGGCCGAGGTGCCAGGAGTCGAAATTGAGGCAGAGCAGCCGCTCTCGCATCTGATTAGCCATATGCTTTCCGGTGTCAATGCCCAGGTGGCGGTCAAAATCTTTGGGGATGATCTCGATAAGCTCAGGCAAATCGCCGAACAAGTTCGCTCCGCACTCTCGGAAGTAACCGGCGTCACGCCTCCCATCATCGATCCGCAAGAGCGTGTGGAAGAATTGCACGTCGTGTTGCGGGCCGATGCATTGGCTGTTTATGGGATCAGCCGCGAGTTTGTCGCTGACTTCGTGCAGACGGCCTTGAAAGGGGAAGCCGTCTCAAAAGTTTTGGAAGGGCAGCGTCGTTTTGACCTGGTAATCAAACTCCAAGAGCGTTATCGCTCGGACACGGACTTCCTCAAGGAGTTGCGACTGGAGCTGCCAAACGGACGTGGTCAGTTGCGCCTGAAAGACGTGGCCGACTTTCCTGAAACAGCCAGCGGCCCAAATCTCGTCAACCGGGAGAACGTCAGGCGAAAACAAACGGTCCGCTGCAACGTGACAGGCCGTGACTTGGCGAGCGCGATCACGGAAATCGAGCAAAAGGTCAAGGAGAGAGTTCTACTGCCGACGGGATACTTCCTGGAGTTCGGCGGACAGTTTGAGGCGCAGCGGTCCGCCACGCTGCGGATTTCTAGTTTGGCTGGCGTTTCAATGGCGGGCATCTTCGTCGTCCTCATGATGCTCTATCCTTCAGCCCGTATCACCTTTCAAATTCTCAATGCCATTCCCACCGCTTTCATTGGTGGCGTACTGGCCCTGATGGTGAGCCAACAGACGCTCACCGTGGCGAGTCTGGTTGGCTTTGTTTCGCTCGGTGGGATTGCCGTTCGCAACGGCATTTTGCTGGTGACCCATTACTTCCATCTGATGAAAGAAGAAGGTCAACCTTTTTCACAGGCAACCATCTTGCGTGGCAGTCTGGAGCGGCTTGCGCCCGTACTAATGACTGCGCTCACGGCAGGGATCGGTTTGGTCCCCTTGGTGGTCGGCGGAAAGAAGCCCGGTTTAGAAATCCTCTACCCGGTCGCCACCGTCATCTTAGGTGGTTTGGTGACCTCAACGTTTTGTGAATTCCTGCTACAGCCCGGCTTGTTTTGGAAGTTTAGCGGCAAGGATGCCGAGCGGTTGGTGCTTAGCGAAAGTTCCGAGGACGATCTGCTGCAAAGTGTTTGAATAGAGGAGTTGTTGTTTCTGTTTTTGTTCTTTAATGAGAGGGATAATGTGATGAAAAGCTTGAATTTGTTGACCGCGAGTATGTTGTTTGCGACGGTCTTTGTGATCGCGCGCGCGGAGGCGCAACAGGAAGACGCGCATGGAGTAGGACCAAACGGCGGTGTGGTCTTTGATCTGGGTGCCCACCATGTGGAGTTTACAGTCGATCATGAAAAACAGGAAGCGAAGATCGTTGTACTCGGGGCGGACGAGAAGAGTCCCGGCTTCGTTGCCGCGAGTGAGTTTATCGTGGTGACTAAGGAGACACGAACGGCTGACGGCAAAGTCGTTCCCGCCCTGACGCTCGTATTGCTTCCGCAAGACGACTCCAACGGCAAGGCTTCGACGTTTGTAGGAACGGACCCGGGCATTGCTAATGTTGCCGACTTCGCTGGCTCAATTTCTGGAGATATCGACGGCAAGCCGGCTTCCGGCGAATTCGATGAAGCAGCGGGCGGACATGCGCATGCCACTCCCCATGATGGTGTCGTCGCTGTTCTGAAAGGACAGTCAGGCGAGGAGGTCGGTTTCTTGGAACTTAAACTCCACGACGACAAGGGTGATCTCGAACTGTGGATCGGCAAGGATCGCCAAATGAAGGAGCCAATTGATCTACCCGCCGATACGAAAATCGACGTCTCCTTCAAGGACCTTCCCGGAAAGTCTGCTACGCTCACTGTGCGAAACAATGAGAAAAACGAGGATGAAGACGGAAACGCCAATCTGCGTAATGGCTTGACCAACTACTTTATTTTCCCTGGCAGTTCGGGACAGGATGCAAGCTGGCTCGTAGGCAAAGAGTTCAAGTCCAAGGTCGAAGTTACTTTGACTGCTGATGGCGAGCGCTATCGGTCAGAAGAGTTTGTGCTTATCCCCCATACTCATGCCGACGGACATGCGCACTCCCATGAATAACTGCTTCCGAACATCAACCCATGGTGGCAGAGGGAATCCATGAGTCTCTGGAACATCATCCGTATTGTGATTGCAGCGATCACCATAGTTGCGGTTGCGGAATTATCCAAACGCTTTCCACGCTATGGTGCTTTGCTGCTTTCCCTGCCCCTGGTGAGCATTTTGGCATTTATCATGAGTTGGTATCAGCATCATGACCTAGGGGCGATATCCAAGCTCGCCAAAGAAACATTGATTCTGGTTCCTTTAGGCCTGCCGTTCTTTCTGCCGTTTGTCTTTTCCCAACATCTGGGACTTGGGTTTTGGCTGTCGCTGGCACTGGGGCTTGGCTTAGCAACGGCGACGATTGGAAGTTGGTTCCTGTTTGGCCCCGGTAGTTAATTGGTGCATAAATGGCAGCAGAGACAGCATACGGACTTTTGTGATTGTTCCTGCATTAATCAAGGGGTTCAAGTTAAGGATATTGGCGTTGTTAGTAACCAGCGTCCGATTAAGAATAAGAAGGAGAGTCAAGGATGACTCAAAATATCAAATTATCGCTATCGCTGCTGGTGCTGCTAGCAGGCTGTGCGTCCGCGCCCCAAGGTCCGGTGCCGTTGCCTGCCGTTGCGCCTATCTCGACCGAGCAGACCTCTTTTGAGCAAGCAACCTTCACGGAGAGCTTGCCCGCCATTCAACAGCCGGCTTCGGTCGCGGTGAAACAAGCGTCGATGGAAGAAGAGGCCGAGTTGCTTGTGCCACCGCTAGCAGAACCGCTTCCCGATGCGGGTCTCACGATTGAAGTGTTGGAGCAGATGGCGCTCGCCAACAATCCCTCAATTGGTCATGCCGCTGCCCGCGTGCGGTCGCTTCGCGGCAAGTACGTGCAAGTCGGACTGCCTCCCAATCCGTCGGTGGGCTATGCCGCCAGTGAAGTGGGCCAAGAAGGCTTGGCGGGACAACAAGGTGCGTTCGTGGGCCAAGATTTTATTGGGGGCGGCAAGCTGGAAAAAAATAGAGCCATCGTCGCCGCGGAAATTGACAAGGCGGAACAGGCACTCGCCGCCACCCGCATCCGAGTGAGCACCGATGTCCGCATGAGCTACTATCGCGCCCTCGTTGCCCAGCAGCGCGTCGAACTAGCGACATCCCTGGTGGAGCTTATGGGACAAGCCGTCCAGGCTTCCCAAGACCTACTGGAGGCCGAGGAGATTCCCAAAGCGGGACTGTTGCAGACCGAAGTCGAACTTCAGACAGTGGAGATCGTTCTGCGTAATGCGGAGAACGAAGTTTCGGCGGCTTGGCAACAACTTTCCGCCGTCATCGGAGACTTGGCCCTACCGCCGCAAAAATTGGCGGGTGATCCCAAGTTATTGCCCGACGAACTTGTCTGGGAAGAAACTTTGGGACGCATCACCACCTTGAGTCCAGAAATGGCCGCTGCAGTGGCTGAGTTATCGCGTTCACGTCGGGCGCTCAATCGAGCCTATGCGGAGCCTGTGCCCGACCTCAACACCCAGTTCATGGTGCAGTATGATGACAGTACCAACTTTACCGTCGGTGGCATCCAAGTAGGAATCCCCTTGCCGCTTTGGAACAAGAATCAGGGTGGCATTCGCCAAGCGCAAGCGGAAATTTCCGTTGCTAGCCAGAACATTGATCGCGTGGCGCTCGATTTGCAAAATCGACTCGCCACAACTTTCCGCGATTACGCGAATGCACGTTCCCAAGCCCAAATGTACTCGGCCAACATTCTCCCCCGGGCCGCACAAACTTTCGATCTGGTGCGAATCGGCTACTCACAGGGCGAGGTCGGTTATCTGGACTTACTCACCGCCGAGCGAACTTATGCCCAAACGAATCTGGCCTATCTGGATGCACTTGATGCTCTCTGGCAAAGCCATGTCAAAATCGACGGCCTTCTCCTGACTGAAAGTCTTGCGACGCCTCCAGAGTGAGGTACGTCCCTGAATGCTCACGACCGACTAAGTGTCTTGGGAGGTTATGCGTTGCAAATTTGGCCGGAAATCGAAAGGGTAGTAGGAGTATGAGAACGCTTTACAAAGCCGCGGTGTGTATGATTGGAGTAAGCTTACTGATGGGCTGTCGCGGCTCCAACAATGCTACTTCACCGTTATCCACTTTGGAATCACAAGCTCTATCAAACGTGTCCGCGAGATCGGAAGTGGCAACCACACAGCTTCGGGATGCGGCTCTCGCCGCTTACCTACCAGACGAAAATGAAATTGATGAACCAGTCGAAGATTTATCGCCGCGAGTATCTTCCAACGGCTCTGGTCGCCCATCCAGGGGGAATTCGTATTCGTCGGGTTGTACTTCGGGATGTTGTAATTGAGAGAGATTGTCGATTTTCTAGCCGTTTGGATGCAGTTTTGCTGTAAGTTGATGTAGACGCTGTTGGTGATGTAGACAATACTTTGCGTTTGGCTTCCAAAGTCTACAAATTAGCATGAATAGAATTATCACCATACTTACAGTTATCAGCATCATGGGCCATGCCATCGTGGGATGCTGTTCGCATACAGTTCATTTTGCCGCGTCTCACGCACTTCCCGCGGTCTCTGGTGAACATGCGGCCCACGAAGGTTCGCATTCGCACCACAATCACAGCCACGACGACACTTCGCCCTGCCAGCACGCACCTGCTGAAGACCACGACTGTCAACACGTCAAGTGTCAGTGGTTGGCTTCGGCCGGCAACATCGATCTCGCGTTGACTTCTCCCTTCCATGCCACGGGAGTTGTATCCGAGGTGTTCTCGACTCAAGCCTGCGCCACTCTGACACAAAATCTAACAACACTTGCGGAGTCTTCTCCCGCGCTACCGCTGCGCTCGCATTTGGCGCTCGGCGTTCTGTTGATCTGATGGCGGCGCTCTTCCCGCTCTGCCGGGCTTGGGCCAATGAATGCCTTGGCTCGTGACTCCTGCGCAGTTGGTCTGCGTCAGTGCTTTCTTTCGTACAGCTTCCCTATTCCTCGCTTACTTGCCTATGAGGCATGTTTCGAGGGGAACACACTCGCATGGCTAAAACCAAGATTCAACCGCCACCAAAATACTCCAAGCGCATGGTCATTGGAGTGAGTCTCGTCTGTTTCACGCTATTCGCAGCGATCACCCGTGATAAGTGGTGGCCGCGAAGTTCTAGCGTGAATGCCGAGGCCACGCATGGTACACCGACGTCGGCTGGAGAAGATCTCCACGAGCACGAAGGTCACGAGCATGGTGCCGCTCACTCTCACGGCGCCGACGATGCCCTGGTTTGGCCAAGCCAAGAAATCCAACACGCCGGCTATGTCATCCGACTTGGCCATCATGGCGAACATTTGGTAGCCGGCAGCCCGGTAGAGCCCGCCGTTAGCATTACCCGCGATGGACAACCCGTCCCCGACGCGCAAGTCTTCAACAGCCTCTTGAGTGAAGATGGCAAGCAGACGTTAGCCAAAGAAGTTGCAACTCTCTACGTACCTGCTACCACGGAAGAGCCAGCTCACTATGCGCAGGGCGATCTCGCCATACCGAACGACTCGGAGCGCGTCATCATTCGGTTTCGTATCGTCTTGCCAAGCGGTGGCGAGGAATTTTCGCACGACCTGACTGTTCTGGCTGAGCAAGGACATGATGACGCCGGGCATGATGAGGCCAGTTCCATTGAACTCAGCGCGAACGGCCTACAGAACATCGGCTTTGAGCCTTTTGAAGTCCAAACAAGCGATTTTGAAAAGAAGCTCGCGTTGCCCGCGATTGTCGCCGAACGTCCAGGACGAAGCCGCATTCACATTACGGCCTCGATCACTGGGATTGTGACTGAGATTTTTGCCGTTGAGGGGCAAGCCGTCGAATCCAAGGCTCCGTTGTTTGAACTACGGATCACGAACGAAGAAATGGTCTCCGCTCAACGCAATTTCTTGCTCACTGCTGAGAATATCAACGTGGTGGACAAAGAGCTCGCTCGACTGCAAGCGATGCCCGAGGGGGTCGTCGCTGGACGCCGCATCCTCGAACAGGAATACGAAAAGCAAAAGCTTTCAGCCTCACTCTTGGCCGAACAGCAAGCTCTCGTCGTGCATGGACTCACCGAGGAGCAGGTGGAGAACATCCTCACAACACGTCAGTTGCTGCGCACTATCACGATCAATGCCCCCAGCCATGTTCACAAAGACGACGGCTGCGAGGAGGAGCATCTGTTTCATGTGCAACGACTCCCTGTCTCCCAGGGGCAACAAGTCGAAACCGGTCAAGAATTGGCCGTGCTAGCCGATCATTGCGAGCTTTACATCGAAGGTCGCGCCTTTGAGGACGATGCGGCCAAGTTGCGCGAAGCCGCGAAAAAAGATTGGGATATCCAAGGGGCACTCTTGGTTGGTGACAAGCAGAAACAGATTGTCGAAGGATTAAAGCTTCTGTATTTGTCGGACCACGTTGACCCCGACTCACGCGCGTTTAAGTTCTATTTACGTCTGCCAAACGAGATCGTCCTCGATCAAGAATCGACCCCTGGTCGTCGCTTTATCGAATGGAGATTTAAGCCCGGCCAGCGGATGGAACTGCGCGTACCCGTCGAGCGCTGGGAAAAACAACTTGTTTTGCCAGTTGAAGCGATCGTCGACGAAGGTGCCGAAGCGTATGTCTATCGCCAAAATGGCGACCATTTTGATCGCGTGTCGGTTCATGTCGAGCACCGCGATCGCGATGTGGTGGTCGTTGCCAACAATGGCTCGCTTTTCCCTGGCGACGTGATTGCTGGACAAGGTGCCTATCAAATGCACCTGGCACTCAAGAACAAGGCGGGCGGTGGCGTCGATCCCCATGCCGGCCACAGTCATTAATTGGCCTAGAAAGATCGTCCATGCTGAACGCCATTATTCGCTTTTCGCTGCAGAATCGTCTGCTCGTCATCGCCATTTCCGTTTTCCTCTTGGTCTACGGCGGCTGGCAAGCGATGCAATTGCCGATCGACGTCTTTCCCGACCTCAATCGACCGCGCGTCGTCATTATGACGGAAGCCCCTGGGATGGCACCCGAAGAGGTGGAGACGCTCATCACGTTTCCACTGGAGACAGCCCTCAATGGAGCCACGGGCGTGCAAGATGTACGCAGTTCCTCGGGAGTGGGACTCTCCGTGGTTTACGTTGAATTCGATTGGGGGACCGACATTTTTAATGATCGCCAGATCGTCAACGAACGCTTGGCACTTGTCGGCGATCAATTGCCAGAAGGTGTGAAACCACAGTTAGCGCCCATCTCTTCAATCATGGGCCAAATTCACATCGTTGGCATGTACAGTGAGGGCAACAAAACTCCTCCCATGGAACTCCGTACCCTGGCGGATTGGGTGGTTAGGCAACGGCTGCTCACCATCCCCGGCGTTTCCCAGGTCGTCGTGATGGGAGGCGAGCGCAAGCAATTCCAGGTTTTGGTTGATCCCAACGAATTGCTGCGCTATGGCGTTACGTTGCAAGAAGTGAAGACGGCTCTCCGCGAAAGCAATCAAAACACTGCGGGGGGCTATCTTGACGAACAAGGCCCCAACGAATTCCTCGTCAGAGCGCTGGGACGCATTAAGAGCATCGACGAAATTGGCCGAGTCGTGGTTGTGCAGCGCGACGGACAATCCATCACGCTCTCGCAGGTGGCCCGAATTCTCGAAGGTCCACAAGTCAAGCGCGGAGATAGCGCGGCTTACAACCGCTCCTCGGACGGAACCTTTGCTGGGGGCCCTGCCGTGGTGCTCACAATCAATAAGCAACCCAAATCTGACACGCGCGCGGTGACACAAGCCGTCGTCGCCGCACTGGAAGAGCTCAAGCCGTCGCTGCCTGCTGATATCAGAATTCTGCCAGAACTTTATCAGCAAGAGACCTTCATCGACTTGGCGATTGAGAACGTGATGGAAGCTTTGCGAGATGGTGCCATTCTGGTCGTGATTATCCTGTTCTTGTTTTTGTTCAATCTGAGAACCACCTTTATCACGCTGACCGCAATTCCCCTTTCCATCGTGATGACGACGCTCATTTTTGCCGCCTTTGGGTTGTCGATCAACACCATGACCCTGGGCGGCTTGGCCGTCGCCATTGGAGAACTTGTGGACGACGCGATTGTCGACGTGGAAAACATCTTCCGGCGCTTGAAAGAAAACCGACATAGCCCTAACCCCAAACACCCCCTGCAAGTGGTTTACCTGGCCAGCGTCGAAGTCCGCAATTCAATCGTGTTCAGCACGATGATCGTGGTGTTGGTCTTCTTACCGCTGTTTGCCCTCTCGGGAATGGAAGGGCGACTGTTCACGCCCCTGGGTGTGGCCTATATCGTGTCGATCCTGGCTTCGCTGCTTGTTTCACTCACAGTGACTCCCGTACTTTCCTATTGGCTGCTGGGGAACTCGAAACTGGTGGAGTACGAGAATGATAGTTTCGTGCTGCGGGGCTTGAAATGGATCGCCGAACGGGTGATTTGGTTCAGTTTGAGCGTCCCCAAACTCATACTACTGATCACGGTAGCAATGGTCGCAATCTCGATGATGGCTCTGTTACGACTTGATCGTGATTTCCTGCCACCTTTCAACGAAGGCGCGATCCAGGTCAACGTCTTGCTGCCACCGGGCAGTTCCTTGGAAAAATCAAACGAAGTCTCGACACAGGTCGAGAAACGACTTCAAGAAATTGGTGATATCACGGCGTTTGTTCGCAAAACCGGACGTGCCGAGCTTGACGAACATGCCGAGGGAGTCAACGTCACGGAAATCATCGCCACGATTGACCCAGAAACCGAGCGCTCCCGCGATGAGGTCATCGAGGAAATCAGCGAGGCCTTGGCGGATATCCCAGGCATTGTGACGGCGGTTGAACAACCCTTGGCCCACTTGATCTCTCACATGCTGTCGGGTGTGAAGGCGCAGGTGGCGATCAAGCTCTACGGCGACGACCTTGATATCCTGCGACGTCAGGCACAGTCGATGCAAGCCGCGATCGCGGATATCGAAGGGGTGCGCGATCTGCAAGTCGAGCAGCAAGTCATTATCCCTCAGCTCCGCATCGAAGCCGATGGCTATAAGCTCGAACAGTTCGGCTTGCGACGCAGCGACATCAACGATTTCGTCGAAACCGCCATGCAAGGAGAAATTGTTTCCCAAGTGCTCGATGGTCAACGCACGTTCGACCTGCTTGTGAGGCTAGATGAAGAGTATCGCGAAGACATCGAGGCCCTCAAGCGACTGGTGCTCGAAATCCCTTCCGGTGGCTCGGTGAAGCTTGAGGACGTGGCGCGCATTTACAAGGCAGGCGGGCCGAACACGGTGAGCCGCGAACAAGTCCGCCGCCGGATCGTGGTGCAGTGCAACGTGCGTGATCGCGGTCTTGTCGATGTGGTTGAAGAAATCAAGCAGCGATTGGCACCGCTGGAAGCCAACCTGCCCACCGGCTACTTCCTGGAATATGGCGGCCAATTCGAGAGCCAACAGTCCGCCTCGAAAACAATAGCTCTGCTGTTTTTGGCATCACTCGTGGGCATCTTCCTCGTTCTGTTCACCATGTTTCACTCGATCAATCTGTCGCTGCAAGTGATGGCGGCGCTGCCGATGGCGTTCATTGGGGCCGTGGCGGCGCTGGTGATTACGCAGCAAACACTCACCGTGGCCGCGATGGTTGGCTTCATCGCGCTCGTCGGCGTGGCTTCGCGCAACGGCATCTTGCTGCTGAACCACTATCTGCATCTCGTGAAATACGAGGGCGAAAGCTGGACCAAGGAGATGATCGTCCGGGGCGGCTTGGAACGACTGGCTCCCGTGCTGATGACCGCCCTCACCGCTGGGATTGCACTCATTCCATTGACACTCTCAGCCGGCGAGCCTGGTAAAGAGATTCTCTACCCCGTGGCCACGGTCATCGTGGGCGGCCTGATTAGTTCCACACTCTTGGATTTCTTCGTCCATCCCGCTTTGTTTTGGACAATGGGTCTCGGATCAGCGCGGCGGGTCGTGGAGGCGGAGGAACAACATATTTCACTCAAGGATTAACCGAGCTTTTGCCACATGAATGATGAGTTTGGCTTTTTATTTTGTACAATAGGTGCGACAAGTTTCTAAAGGAGGTGAACCATGAAAAATTTTGGGATTGTTTTACACTTGGTTATTTTACTGGCTGTCGTCGGCTGTGGATCGTCACCACCGCCCACCATGATGACGGCTACCCAGGCGACTCCCTCTGAACACGGTCATTCGAGCGAGGGACCACACGGCGGCGGACTGATCGAACTCGGTAACAACGAGTACCACGGCGAATTCGTCCATGACGATGCCGCGGGCACGGTAACGATCTATCTGCTCGATTCGGTGGCCAAGGCCAGCGTGCCGATAGAGACTGCCGAGATCACCATCAATCTTAAGCATGAAGGGCAGGGGAAACAGTTCAAACTCGCGGCGGAGGCTGACGCGAGCGATCCCGCCGGGAAATCTTCCCGGTTTGTTTCCAACGATGTCGAGCTCGCGAAGGACTTGGATCAAGAAGGTGCCGACGCACAGCTCGCTGTGAACATCAATGGCAAGCCGTATCGGGGTGCGATCGAGCATAGCGCGGTCGGCCATGGAACGGCAGATCACGATGAAGCGCACGCGAATACGCCAGCCGCTCATGGTGGAATCCTCGTTTCCCTGGGTCAAGATAGCTACCACGTTGAAGCGATTGTCACGGACAGCGGTGAACTGCAACTCTACACGCTCGGAAGCGATGAGACACGGGTGATGGATGTCGAGATTCAGGAACTGGTCGCCTATGTGAAGCCCACGGGCGCAACAGATTCGACGTCCGTTCAACTTAAACCGCAGCCACAACCGGGTGATACCACAGGCAAGGCTTCGCTGTTTGTGGCACAGCTTCCCGATTCTGCCGTGGGACAGAATGTCGATGTGACTGTTCCCAACATCACGATTGCCGGCGAACGATTTCGCTTTGGATTTTCCACGCAAACCGCTGACCACGGCGATGCCGCGATGCCCGACAAAGTGGCTGATGAAGAAGAGCAGAAACTCTATCTCACTCCGGGCGGAATCTACACCCAGGCCGACATTGAAGCGAATGGCAACATGACGGTCTCCGAGAAATTCAAGGGGTTTATGGCCAAGCACGACATGCACCCCAAACCGGGCGATAAGATTTGTCCGGTCACGATGACCAAAGCGAATCCCGCCTGTTCGTGGATCGTGGGCGGAAAAACTTACGAGTTTTGCTGTCCACCCTGCGTCGATGAGTTCGTGGCGTGGTCCAAGAGCGAAGAAACAGCCAAGGACATCTTGCTCCCCGAGGAGTACGTGCAAAAGTAGTCGCGCCGATTGGCCTCGAACGAAAACCAGTAACCTTCAAACTAAAGCAAGGAGACATTCCGTGAAAATTATATTTTGTGTCAGTTTAGTGGTTTTGATGAATCTCCCATTTTTTCTTGTTTGCGAGGTAGCCGCACAGCAGCACCACGCGGCAGGAGGCACGCCCACGAAAGAAACAGCCGAAAGTGAAGAAGAGGTAGAAATTCAAGCGAGCATGGCCAAGCTCGCGGCGAAAGATCGAGCACTGGCCGAGTCACAAGGGTATTGTCCCGTCATGACAGACAACAAATTAGGGACGATGGGAGCGCCCATCAAAGTGATGGTCAAGGATCAGCCCGTATTCTTGTGTTGCGCCGGTTGTCGTCGAAGGGCCCTCGCGGCCCCCGACAAAACTCTTGCCACGGTCAAGGAACTTCAAGCGAAAGTCGTGGCGGCAGAAATTGAATCCAACTTGGCAAAGTTAAGCCCGGAAGATCGGCAACAGGCCGAGGCTCAGGGATTTTGTCCCGTGATGCCCGATAGCCAGTTAGGAGCGATGGGAACACCCGTGAAAATCATGGTTAACGACGAACCAGTCTTTTTATGTTGTGCCGGTTGTCGCACGAAGGCGCTGGCCAATCCCGACCAAACGCTGGAGACCGTGGCAAGCCTACGTGTGAAAGTGGCCCAAGCGGCGGAGCAAAAAGCACGGGTGAAAGACAAAGTCACGGAGTGAACATAGCGATTAAATTTGCAACCGGATGAGAATTGGCGACGACCGCGTTCTCATCCGGTTTTCCAACACTTTGCACGAGGACTCGAACATGAGACATCTGTTGTTGCTGCCATTCGCACTCGCGGTGCTCGGCTGCCTGTCGTCCGAAGCTCAATTGGAAGGCGGACATGCACACGAAAGTTCGGGGCACGACGACGGCCATAAGTCTGCGATATTAATGGTTCAGACCGAGCCTGCCACGCCCAGCACCGGAGTACCCGTTGCACTTAAACTGATGATTCACGATTCCGCTGGCACGATGGTCAGCAATTTCGATACTCTGCATGAAAAACGCGTTCATTTGATTCTTGTACGTGAGGGCCTTGATGAGTTTGCTCATGTGCATCCAGTTGTCGATGAACAAGGCAATCTCACGGTAACCCACGAATTTGCCAAGGCAGGAAAATATCATCTGTTCGCGGACTACAAGCCCACAGGCAAAGCCGCCTCTGTTGCCAGAGCCGAAATGGTCGTCTCCGGGGAGCCATCCCCACCACCAGGGCTAACGGTCAACGTACCCGGCCAAGTAATTGCCGAGGGGTTTCAAGTAGAGGTCGAACTACAGAACGAGAAAGCCGGCGAGGAAGCGGAGATCAGGTTTCGACTGTCTGATGAAACTGGTCAACCGATTGATGATCTCCAGCCGTATTTAGGTGCTCGCGGTCATTTGGTGGTACTCAGCGCCGACGGCAAGCAGTACGTACATGCCCACCCATTAAGTAAACATACGGCCGATAACGAAGTTATCTTTAGATCCCATTTTCCAGGGACGGGCCTCTACAAAGGCTGGGCTCAATTTCAGCAAAAAGACAAGGTTCGTACGATACCGTTTGTGCTGCAAGTACCATAAGGTGTCATCATGCTATTTGCCTGCCCAACCGCTTTCGGCAATTGAGTTGTCGCTGTATAACAAGTTGAATCACCACGATTGGTCGCGCTGGACCATGGTTGTTCACACGATTCCTCGTCACGCGAAAGAGATTGGTCAAGCCGATGCCCCCCAAGTGGACTTCCTATCGAAAGGGAGATGACTTCGAGGATGCCGTCTGTTTTCCCCGCGGCTGCCAAGAGCAATACCTTGTTCATCCAGGGCACTCGCGGTCGTCGCTCGACGAGCGCGGCATCTTTTTGAGCGGCATCAGTCGTTTTATTTCTCCCTACGTCGTGCAAAGACGCAATCCTGGTTATCACGTCGTGCTCCTCACCATGGCTGGGACTGGCACCTTGTTGACGGAGGGTGAAACTTCGGAACTCAAACGCGGCGACCTCTTGGTTGCCCCCTCCCAGAGCGAGTACCTATACAAAGCCAAGGAAAACTGGTCCTGCGTCTGGTTTCATCTCGCCGATGACACGGAATGGGCTAAGGTGCTGCCGCAAAAAGTGGTGCTGCTCCAATCGCGTTATGTCGAACTGCTCACCGTCATCGCAAATCAGTATCTCAATGAACGACGCAGCCGTCTGCCCGATTCGCATTCGGCTCTGCAATCGTTTGCCGACTTGATTGTGCTGTTGGTCGACCGCGAGCTGCGCCAACTGCCGCATAGCCGCGAAGATGTCGAAATGCGCGGTCGCATCGACCAGTTATGGAAGAAAGTTCATGCCAATTTGGCCTACCCCTGGACCACGGAGAATTTGGCCAGCCATGCGGGCATGTCCCCCGCGCATTTCAATCGCATCGTCAAGCGATTTCAGAAAGCGACCCCCATGGCGGTGGTCACCAACTATCGCATGCAGCTCGCCCGCGAGATGCTGTCGTTCACCGAGCATAACCTCGCAGCGATCGCCGCGAGTGTCGGCTACGAAACGGCCTTTTCCTTTTCCCGGGCTTTCAAACGACACGAAGGCAAAAGCCCCAACGATTTCAGAAACTCGCTGCGGCGAAAATAATTATTGGTTTCAGTCGCCGTCGTGAATCCCCGGTTCGTGACTCAAATAGGCATGGAGCGGTACTTCCTGGCCATGGATCGTGAGGGGGGTCGCAATGCCTAATAAGTGATGGTAGAAGGCAAGATTCCAGTAATCAAAGGAGTATTCACGAGCTCATGATCAAAGGCATTAGTTATTGGTCGATGGAACACGGGCTCGCGGGAACACATTCCATTCGAGCCGCTCTGGAACAAGCACAATTGGCGGGATTTGAAGGCTTGGAACTCTGTATTGCTGTTGATGGAGTATTAACTCCCGCAACGTCGCTCTCCGAGTGCGAGAAAATTCGTAGCCTGATCGCCGAATCGGGTTTGGTGGTCGAAACTCTGGCCAGTGGCATGAGTTGGACCTACAGCCCCACCAGCAACGATGAACAAGTCCGAGACCAAGCCATTGACCTGCACGTCGCGGCCATCCAACGAGCAGCCTGGTTGGGCTGCCAAGCCCTGCTATTCGTGCCGGGAGTCGTGAAAAGTCCCATCACGCCCCGCGAAATCGTCCGCAACGACGTGGCCCTCAAGCGGGCAAAAGTGGCCGTTGCACGGCTCTTGGAAACCGCCGAAGAATGTGCCGTTGATTTGTGTCTGGAAAATGTCTGGAACGGCATGTTCACGTCGCCGCAAGAGTTGGCGACTTTCGTGGATTCGTTTAGCAGCGACCGCCTGGGCGTGTACTTCGACGTGGGCAACGTCCTGCGCTATCATCAGCATCCGCCGCACTGGATCGAAATGTTGTCCCACCGCATCAAACGCGTTCATCTAAAGGACTTTACCGAGCGCTTCGGCTGGGAAGGCAGCTATCAGTTTTGCGAACTGGGAGGGGGTGATGTGCCTTGGCAAGAAACCATGCAAGCTCTGGACGCGGTTGGATACGACAGCACGTTGGTTGCCGAGATCATGCCCTATTGGGAAGGAGTCCTCGAGCAAACGAGCATGGCTATGGACGCCATACTTTGCTTTTCGCAAGCCCAGGGCCAAGCGAGCCAGCATCGCGTGGATTTCGCGGAATCGTCGAACGAGAAGCCCCATTTACGAGATGCTCGCCTCCCAGCCAGTCTCCGCCAGAGTTCCTAGCGAGGTTGGACGCTGGACCGACCTCCAGGGTATGTCGCGAGTGCTCTCGAAGGGACCTGCCCCGGAGTGAAAAGTCGCAATTGGCACCTATTTTTTAGCATTTATGCCATTTTCATGTAAAAAACGACTACGTAGAAAAAGTCCACGAATGACAGTAATTGGTATGCGGAAAATCATACAAGCTATTCTCGCCTACGACGCTCCATGACAAGATCAGGTTAGGCGGTAGGAGATTACTGTGTTGACTGATGCGATAAGCACACAAAACAGCCTTTTCTACTCTCACACTTCCGCCGAGTGGGTCAATTTTCAAATGCCTACCAAAAGCTCTGGAAAGAATCACATGCCGTGCTTCAATCGTAAGAATGGAAATGGTTTTACCCTCGTCGAGTTATTGGTGGTGATCGCCATCATCGGCGTGTTGGTGGCCCTGCTGCTACCGGCCATCCAGGCTGCTCGCGAATCGGCGCGACGGACGCAATGTTCGAACCAGCTACGACAGTTGGCGATTGCGTTTCAGAATCATCACGACGTGCACCAGCATTTGCCAACGGGTGGCTGGCTATTCAATTGGTTAGGTTACCCGGAGTACGGCTACGGTAAAAATCAACCGGGTGGATGGCTCTATAACGTATTGCCGTACATTGAGCAACAGAATCTTCATGACTTGGGCAAAGGTCTCACTGGAGCTAGCCGTGCGGCCGCTACCCTGCAGCGTGTGCAATCACCATTTGAAGGGATGACTTGTCCCAGCCGACGCAGTACCAACGTGTTTGCACTAACGAGCACAGTGCTGCCCTACGCCTATTGCGAAACGCCAATAGAAGTATGTAGCAAAACAGACTACGCTGCCAACGCGGGTGACGTGTTTGTAGCTGAGCCCACGGCTGGAGGCTCGGCCATTCCCTACGGCGAAACGGACTATCTCACAGGTAAGAATTATGCCTGGAAACCTATGTGGACTTCACGAGAACCAAATAACCCGAATCAAGTCATCGTCATCGGCGATGCGACAGGGGTTGTTTATACGAGATCCGAAGTTGCTTTTCGCAATGTTGAAGATGGAACTTCAAACGTCTACATGGTGGGTGAAAAATATATGTCCACCGATCACTATTTGGACGGGCTGGATAAAGGGGACAATGAACCGGGCTTTAGTGGGGCTAATGCGGATACACTTCGAGTTACGGCAAGCCTGATTCAATTCAATCGCGCCATTGAGTTGTCTTCTGATCAGCCGGGTCAAAACACCGGCGATGAGCTGAAATTTGGATCAGCCCACTCCTCCGGCTTCAATATGGGTTTTTGCGACGCCTCGGTGAGATTTGTAGCCTTCGACGTTGATCCAAATTTACACAAGCTCCGTGGCAACCGAGCGGATGGGGTAGTCACCGCAGACCAATAGGAGCAAATGCTCACTACACTAAGTTGTATTGACAAGGAATCAGAGGATAATAGAGGTAGTTGTGCGATAACATTTTTTCTGTAACTCGTGGCATCTAGGAGAATGTACTATTGAACAAGAGATTCCTATTATTGGCTTGCGTAAGCTTTGTGAACTTGTGTTCCATCGCTGGTGCAGGAACTTACAAGACGATTACTATTGACGACGACCACTCAGATTGGATTGGTGTCCCTATAGTCAATATCGATCTTGCAGACAACCCGGGCTCTGTTGATCTCGCGGAAACGCAAATTGCTAACGACAACGATTTCCTTTACATTCGCAACACTTTTCACGGCAATCTGTCGCTAAATTTGTTTACTGGGATCGATGTTGACGAAAATGTTGCCACCGGCTTTGACATTTTCGGATTAGGACTAATCGGTCAAGATTCGGGTTGGCAAACTGATTTTCCGTTTACCTCTTCTAATAACGCATTCGGAGGCGATGTATTCAATAACGGCCAAGGAATGACTGGTGATTTCTTTGGAATTGGTGCAATCTTGCTTGACGCATTTGCTGATTCCAACGAACGCGAACTGGCCATCTCGCTAGACATTGTACGCAACCCTCCCACGGCATTGGTTAGCGTCTTCCCAGACAATACTGTCCGTCTCTTGTTTTGGACTGACCTAGGTGGCACTGATGTCAGCACCGTCATTGACTACACCCTAGCGGTACCAGAGCCTGCCACAGCAGTTTTGCTTGCGGCTCTAGCGGGTTGTTTGACAATCCAGAGACGACGTTAAACGCTAAATGACCGAACAGGGCAGTTGCGCGGAGTTCCGCGCAACTGCCCCTTATTGAGACAATACTTATCAATTTCAAGGAAATAATCTGTCAACTCGCGACATGTGGGATGACATACAAATACAGGTAACTTGCTATGCTCCCAAATCGGATAGGTGTTCCACTTTTAATCATGGCGTTGATGCTGACCGGGAGTGGTGTCAACATTAGTGATGCGTACGGCGTTGTTGCTCCGAGCACCTTCAATAGCAGCATCCAGGTTCAAGGCGAGGCCGCAGGCACGGAATTCGACGACTGGGCTGGAATTCCAATTGGTTACACGGACAACGGTGGTGTGGCGGACAACCCAGGCGGTTTCGTCGACATCAACACCATCCAAATCGCTAATGACGATGACAATTTGTATATCTACGTCGATCTCGTGACCTCGGATATCGTTGCAATGGCGACTATGTACCTGGCGTTCGATCTCGATAATAACTTGGCCACTGGGCACAACCTTTTCGCGCTAGGTGCAATCGGATCGGAACTCGGTTACCAAACCGACTACCCTTTCGTGCAAGACGCTGCTAACTTCAACACGGGTGTGGATGGCGTTGTCGAGTTCGGTGGAGATTTTATCGGACTCGGATTTACCTTTCCGTTCTATGATGTGAATGGACCTCCGAGAGGCAATGGCATGGAATGGACCATACCGCGAAGTTTGGCGATTGGTCCCACGGCTCCTGGCACTCCCGTCTTCACCGGAAATACTTTTACTTTTATTGCGTATACCGATCTTGGGAACGGTGACCTGCCAAACACCGGCGGGTCATTCGAACAGATTACCTACACGTTTGCCTCCAATCCCAACCCGGGTGACCCGGGCGATTTCGACGGAGATGGCGATGTCGACGGCAGGGACTTCCTGCTTTGGCAGCGGGGTGGCTCACCAACCGCGTTCAGTCCCGCAGATCTACAGGATTGGCAGACCAATTATGGAGCCGGCGGGCTAGCGGCATTCGCCGCGGTTCCTGAACCAAGCAGCGTCGTATTTGTCAGCGCGTGCCTGATCGGTTTGTTGACACGCCGTCGCCGTGCTTGAAAAATTTCTTGAGCCGCTGTGCAGCGGGGCAGCATGCACCCCCGGTCGTGTGCCTTTTTGCGCACGGCCGGCAGCGGCTGCTAGAATGAGAAGCAGAGTATTTAGTTTCCAGAGAACATGGTGATGCCGTCATGGACATGGCGGCCTCTTTGCCAAGGATCGAGTTAAGATGGCCTGCTTAGTTCAGAGGTTGGGTGGACAGCGTGCATTCGCTCGACGATGGCTCGCCGTGGTGAGCTTAGCCGTCTTGGCTTCGCTGCCGCTCAAGTTAGCCGTCGCCGAGGAACCACCATTAGAGACGATTACTTTTCAACCTTCGACCGTGGATTTCGTGAATCCTGAAAGAGGGTTTTACCACTTCCGCGATCTGACCAACACCTCGGGCTACAACACCGTCCGCTCCCAAAATCATTCTCTGATTTACGGACGCATCCTAGCCAGCAGCTTTCGGAACACTCCGTTCAGCCCAGCGTTTCTCAATCAAATCCAAGCGGGCTTCAATGCGGCCCGTGCCAACGGGATCAAGGTCAAGCCACGCGTGGCTTACAACGATGACGGCGGCGCGGACGCGCCCAAGTCAGTGATTTTGAATCACATCCAGCAGCTCAAGCCTTTGTGGGAAGCGAACAAGGACGTGATCTACTCCATGGATGCCGGCTTCATCGGTGGCTGGGGAGAATGGCACAGTTCCACCAACGGCTTGGACACCAACGCCAATCGTACGGAGATTCTTAATGCGATCCTCGACGCCTTGCCCGCGGATCGAATGGTTAATATTCGCACGCCCCATTACAAACGAGCGATCTTCAACGGCTCGCCAGCCAATGATACTTTGAAGATTACCTCTGCCAATGCGTTTGATGGTTCTAACCTGTCGCGCGTAGGGCATCTGAACGATTGCTTCCTCGCGAGCGCAACCGACTTCGGTACCTACGTAACCTTCGGTTGGACTCGCGAAGAGGAACTAACCTACATCGGTGGTGAAAGCCGCTACGCTCCTCATGGTGGTGAAACATGCGCCGACAGCCCCTTTTGTGCCTCGGCCAACGCGATTTACGAAATGGAGCAATTGCACACGGATTATCTGAACTACGACTACCAACCCGCCGTGATTCAGCGCTGGCAAAATGAGGGAAGCCTCGACGAAATCAGTAAACGGCTAGGGTATCGTTATGAAATGCAAACGGCGGGTTTGCCCGCTGCCGTGAAGCCGAGTGGGATTTTGGAACTCGAATTCACGATCGACAATGTTGGCTTTGGCGAGTTATTCAATCCCCGGAATGTCGAGATCACGCTCAAGAACAACTTGACCGGTGTGATTTCCTCGGCTCCGTTGCAGATCGATCCGCGGTTTTGGAGTGGCGGCACCAGCAACGACGTCCAAGCACTGCTGAGCGTGCCCGACGACATGCCGGAAGGAACGTACACGGTCGGCATCAAGATGGCCGACTTCGAGGCGTCGCTGAGCAACGACATCCGCTATTCCATCCGCTTTGCCAACGACGGCGTTTGGGACAGCGTTGCCGGCATCAACGTGCTCAAGACCAACTTGCAAATTTCACAGAGTGCCCCAGGGACAAGTTATCAGGTCGCGGGATTCGCCGAAGTGTTGGATATTAACTCTCTGCTGCTAGCCGGGGATTTCGATGCTGATGGCGATGTGGACGGCCGGGATTTCTTGGTGTGGCAGCGTGGCGCGGGGACGCTCTATCAGGCGGATGACCTCGCGGATTGGCAGGAAAATTATGGTATGAGCCTTGCGCCTCTGGCTGAACTGCAAACTGTGCCCGAACCTAGTAGTACGGTAATTGCAAGTTTGCTCGTGTTCGGAATGCTTGTCCCTCGAAGGCGCAAGGCCTAGGCGGTTTTCGCTACGCACCATGAATGACCAAGTTGCTAACCTCGTTCTCCGCTTGCCGGTGGCCGTGATCTGGCTATCACTTGTGGCGGCAGCTATTGTGTGTTGTACTGCGGTGCGCACTAACGGCCAGGTCACAAAGCAAACGATCACATTTCAGTCGTCGAATGCGGAGTTTCCTAATCCTGAGCGGGGATTTCTACGATACACCTCACTTACGTCTCCTGGCAGCTACCCGCAGATTCGCGCCCAAGGCCAGACGTTGGTCTGGGGCCGCGTAATCGCCAGCGAATTCCGCAATCAACCTCTTAGCGTAGCATTCTTGGATTCGATCCAAAACGGATTCAAGGTAGCCCGCGCGAACGGGTTGAAAGTAAAATTCCGCTTGGCTTACAACGATGGCTTCCAGGAGCCCGATGCGCCGAAGTCTGTGATATTGAATCACATACAACAACTCAAGCCGCTTTGGAAACAAAATAAAGACGTCATCTTTAATCTCGATGCGGGATTCATCGGATCTTGGGGGGAATGGCACAATTCCACCAATGGTCTTGATAACACGGTTGATCGCAGCGAGATCCTGCACGCTATTCTAGATGCCCTACCCGTGGATCGCACCGTCGCAATTCGTTATCCACACTTCAAGCGCGAAATCTTTAGCGGCTCTCAGCAGTCGGATGCCGCCGTGATCACCGCTGCTAATGCGTTCGATGGCAGCGATCTGTCGCGCGTTGGCCACCACAATGATTGTTTCCTCTCCTCGGCCACTGATGTTGGCACCTACGTGAATCCAGGCGGGCTGTGGCCGCTCAGTCGTGAGCTTGACTACATCGGCGGCGAAAGCCGCTATTCGGTCCATGGCTGTGAAACCTGCGCATTACATGCCAGAAATAACTCGCTCGCCGCAATTGCAATGATGGAGACGCTACATACCGACTATCTCAACTTGGATTACCATCCAGAAGTCATTCAGAAATGGAAAGACGATGGCAAGTTCGAAGAGATCCAACGTCGCTTAGGGTATCGGTTTGAATTGCAAACGGCAACTCTGCCCAACGCAGTAAAGCCGAGCGGACTCCTCAAGATTGAATTCACGATCGACAATGTTGGCTTTGGCGAATTATTCAATCCCCGGAATGTCGAGATCACGCTCAAGAACAACTCAACCGGAGTGATTTCCTCAGCCCCATTACAAATTGATCCCCGGTTTTGGAGTGGCGGCACCAGCAACGACGTGCAAGCCTTGCTGAGCGTGCCCGACGACATGCCGGAAGGAACGTACACGGTCGGTATCAAAATGCCCGACCTTGCAGCTTCACTTAGGAATGACGTACGCTATTCAATACGTTTTGCCAACGACGGAGTCTGGGACAGCGTTACTGGTATTAATGTTCTTAAAACCGACTTGCAGATCACTTCGACTGCCCCGGGTGCGAGCTACCAGGTAGGTGCGGAATTCGAGGAAGTTCAGGATACAAGCATTCTGTTGCTGGCCGGGGATTTCGATGCGGTTGACATCCTACTATTCAAACAATTCCTGAACCTGGTAGCTGGGCGATTGCCAGTTTGTTCATCTGCGGTACTGTTATGGTTAGGATGCGGATGCCTCACAATCGAATCATGCGATCAATCTAGGTACACCCATGGACTCGAATAGTTTTCCCTCCGATCGCCGAGAGTTTGTCAGGCGCTCCGCGGCCTGTGCTTTGGGTGTGGCCCTGCTGCCTACTTTGGGCCAACCGAGCTTAGCCGCTGCACCCGTGACGACTCCGTCGACAAAGCAAAGATTCTACACGGCCGTGAAATGGGGCATGATCGAGCACCCCGGCACGGTCACCGAGAAGTTTCAGCTTTGCAAGGACTTGGGTTACACAGGCATGGAGTTGATTAGCCCGCTCGAAGGCTTTACCATCGAAGACGTGCTCGTGGCCAGTCAGACAACAGGCATGCCTGTTCACGGCGTGGTTGACATGAAGCACTGGGACATCCGGCTTTCCTCGCCCGATGAACAGGTTCGCCAAGAAGGCGTCGCTCATTTACGGCAAGCCCTGGAAGATTGTCATGCCCTGGGGGGCTTTTCCGTTTTGCTGGTTCCGGGCAAAGTCGACGGCGCGCAAGAAACTCATGACGATGTGTGGGCTCGATCCATTGTGGGCATCAAACAAGTCCTCGACACGGCAAGCCGACTCGGGGTGCGAATCCTGATCGAAAACGTCTGGAATGGATTTTGCGAAACTCCCGAACAATTGCGCGACTATCTTGATGAGATCGATAGCCCCTGGGTGGCGGCCTACTTCGACATTGGCAACGTGCGGAAGTTCAGCCCCAGCGAGGATTGGATTCGAGTGCTTGGCGAGCGCATCGTTAAGCTTGATGTCAAGGACTGGGGCGATACCGAAGGCTTTTGCAAGATCGGCGACGGCGATGTGAATTGGCCGGAAGTTCGCCGCGCCTTGGACGAAATTCAGTTTTCAGGCTGGTGTACCGCGGAAGTGGAAGGTGGCGGCGCGGAAGAGTTGAAAGATATCCAGCGTCGCATGACCGAGGTGCTTGATTTGGGATAGACCAGTCACGAGAACTGGTCGGTTCATAGTTTTTCATAGGCAGGTTCCTAAGATGTCAGACATACCCTCCTTACAATTTCCTTCGCGTCGCATGTTTCTGCAAAACTCGGCGGTCACGGCGGCCGCTTTGGGAACGCTCGGATTTCCTCAATCGGTGCATGCGGCGGGAACGGATGTTTTGAGAATCGGGCTCGTCGGCTGTGGTGGCCGCGGGACCGATGCCGTGATCAATGCCCTGACGGCCGATCCGCACACCGAGTTGGTGGCCATTGGCGATACGTTCGCCGATCGCACGGCGTCTTGTTTGAAAACCCTGAAAGAAAATAAGGACATCGCCCCTCGCGTGGCGGTCTCGGACGACAGCGTCTTCACCGGTTTCGATGCCTACAAGCAGGTGATTGATTCCCCCGTGGATGTCGTGCTGTTGGCGACGCCACCTCACTTTCGTCCCGCTCACTTTGCTTATGCGGTCGAAAAGGGAAAACACTGCTTCGTCGAAAAACCGGTGGCGGTGGATGTCCCGGGTGTGCTGAGCGTGCAAAAAACGTGTGAAGAAGCCAAACGCAAGAATCTGGCGGTCGTGTCGGGGTTGTGCTGGCGTTACGACTTGGGGGTGAAAGAAACCATTCAGCGCATCCAAGATGGTGCGATTGGCGACATCATGGCCATCGAATCTCGCTACAATGCCGGCACGCTCTGGCACCGTGGGCGGGAACCCGAGTGGAGCGAAATGGAATACCAGATCCGCAACTGGCTTTACTTCACTTGGCTCTCCGGCGACCACATCAACGAGCAAGCCATTCACAGCCTCGACAAAACCGGCTGGCTTACAGGCGACATCGCCCCAATTCAGGCCATGGGTATCGGCGGCCGACAACAACGGACCGACAAAAAGTACGGAAACGTCTTCGACCATCATGTCGTGTTTTACGAATATCCCAACGATGTGCGTGTATTCTTCACCTGCCGGCAACAAGACAATTGCAGTTCGTTCGTCGATGAAATCGTAATCGGCACGAAGGGCACGGCCCGCATCTTGACCAACCTCATCAAGGGCGAAAAGAAATGGAAATATAAGGGCCCCAAGCCCAGCATGTACGTCCAAGAGCATGAAGAAATGTTCAAGAGCATCCGTAGCGGTTCGCCGATCAACAACGGCGGCTACATGACCAACAGCACGCTGCTGGCCATCATGGGTCGCATGAGCACCTACAGCGGCCAGGACGTGAAATGGGAGGACGTGATCTCGAACACCGACAAACTCGGCCCCAGTAAATACGAGTGGGCCGATGCTCCGCTCGAAACCGTGGCGATTCCGGGAATGGTGCCGGTCGCCTGATTAACATTGTTTCGTCGCCCAACCTTTTCCTTCCCCCTATAGCGTCGTGATGGATTGCGTGATTGCCACTCAGAACCTACTCATCGGAATCCTGTTGAGCGGGGTTCTGTTGTGTTCTGATATTCGGGCAGAAGTTCCGGGCGTCGTGTCGAGCCCCAATCCGGAAAAACTCTCCGTGCCGGTGCAGGATGGGCACATCGTACCTTACAAGCAGGAAATTCCGGGGGCCAAGGTTTCATTCGAGATGCTCCCCGTCCCAGGTGGCACATTCGAGCAAGGCAGTCGCCACAAAGATGCGGCAGCCGACGAGTCGCCCCTCGTGAAGGTGGAGGTGGAACCCTTTTGGATCGGCAAATGCGAAGTGACCTGGGCGGAATACAAGCTCTTCATGAAGCTGTGCAGCGTCTTCGAGGGATTTGAAGAGCACGACATGCGCGTCGTCACCAAAGAGAACGAAATCGACGCGATCACCGCACCTTCGAAGCTCTACGATCCAAGTTTTACTTTTCAGTCGGGCGAAGACCCGCAAAAGCCGGCGGTTTCGATGAGCCAGTATGCCGCCAAGCAATACACCAAATGGCTCAGTTTGCTCACCGGCGAATTCTACCGACTGCCGACCGAATCGGAATGGGAATACGCCTGTCGGGCGGGGGCTGATTCTGACTATTATTTTGGTGATGACGCCGCGAAGTTGGATCAGTACGCGTGGTTCGAGGACAATGCTGACTATGAAACACACTTGGTCGGTCAAAAGCTCCCCAACAACTGGGGCTTGCACGACATGGCGGGGAATGCCTCCGAGTGGGTGCTGGACGAGTATCGTGCCGATTGGTACGAAAAGTTGCCGCAGCGCTTGCTCACGACCAGCGAAACTCTTTGCTGGCCTGAAGTGCTCTACCCGCGCGTTTTGCGCGGCGGTTCGATCAATTCCACGGCAACCGGTTGTCGCAGCGCGGCCCGGCGGGCCAGTAACGACGAGGAACTGCGCAGCTACGACCCCAATACTCCTAAGAGCCCCTGGTGGTTTGCCAGCGATGAAGCCCTCGACATTGGCTTTCGTATCGTCAGGCCGCTAAAACAGATTTCCCGCGAAGAGCAAGAAAAATACTGGCAGGCCGACCTGCGGACTATCACGCGCGATGCCAACAAGCGTATCTTCGAGGAAGGCCGGGGAGAACGCGGACTGGTTGACCAGCAGCTTCCCCAGGCAACGGCAGAATTGCAGCGCAAGCGTCAGCAAACCAAGGAGTCCCCATGATTACTGTAACGATTCTCGTCCTGAACTTATTCTTGTCGGTCATGATTTGCGTCGCCCAGGACGCGGATTTTGTGCCGCTGTTTGATGGCAAAACCCTCGATGGTTGGGAGGGAGAGGTCGAAGGGTACGAGGTCAAGGATGGCCTGTTGGTCTGCCGCCCAGGCGCATCGGGGAAGTTACTCACCGAGCAAGAATTTAGCGACTTCGACTTGCGTTTTGAGTTTCTGCTCGCTCCCGATGCCAACAACGGGGTCGCGATTCGCGCACCGTTGGAAGGGGACGCGGCCTACGAGGGGATGGAGGTTCAGATTCTCGATAACGAGACCAAAAAGTACGGAGAACTGCTCGACTTCCAATTTCATGGCTCGCTCTATGGCATCGCTCCCGCGTTGCGGGGATATCTCAAGCCGGCTGGCGAGTGGAATCAGGAAGAAATTCATTGCCAGGGTCGCCATGTTACGGTCACGCTCAACGGCACAAAAATCTTGGACGTGAATCTCGACGAAGTGGCCCCCAACGGTGTGACCGTCGATAAAAAAGAACATCCGGGCCTCAAGCGCACATCAGGTCGCGTGGGTTTTCTCTCACACGGCGACGAAGTCTCTTTCCGGAACATCGAAATCAGAGATAACAGCCAAGCAGCGACAGCGAAGTCCGCAACATTGCCTCAGTGAGTTGTGCGCTGCTCATTCCAAAGTTTACATCGTGAGGATTCTATGATTCGTGTTGGCATCGCGGGTGTTGGATTCATGGGAATGGTCCACTACCTTTCCTATCAGAAACTGCGAGGGGTGAAAGTGGCTGCCCTCTGCGAGAGCAACACGCGGCGACTGAAAGGGGATTGGCGAGATATTCGCGGTAATTTCGGTCCGCCGGGGCAGATGATGGATCTCTCGGGCGTGGCGACTTACACCGACATCGATGAAATGCTCGCGGATGAATCCTTGGACATGATCGATGTGACCTTGCCCCCCGCGCTCCATGCCGACGTCGCGATCAAAGCCTTGCGAGCGGGCAAGCATGTCTTTTGCGAAAAGCCGATGGCGCTGACCGTCCGCGACTGCGATCGCATGAGCACGGCAGCCAAGCAAGCCAAAAAACTATTGTTCATCGGACATGTACTGCCGTTCTTTCCCGAATATGCCTGGGCGCTGAAAACGATTCAGAGCGGCAAATTTGGCACGCTTCTCGGTGGCAGCTTTCGGCGCGTGATCTCCGAGCCGACCTGGCTGGCGAACTATTGGAACGCTGATCAGGTGGGCGGCCCCATGCTCGACCTGCACGTTCACGATGCGCACTTCATTCGCTTGTTGTTTGGCAAACCCCATTCCGTCGTCTGTCGCGGCAGGATGCGCGAAGGGCTCGCCCAGTTTTGGCATAGCCAATTTGATTACGGCCCTGAAGGCCCCGTCGTCTCCGCCACCAGCGGAACCATCGACCAGCAGGGGCGGTCCTTCAATCACGGATTTGAGATTCACCTGGAAAAGGCGACCCTCCTGTTTGAGTTCGCCATCCTGGGCGATCAAGGCGCTTACTTAGTCAAGCCCACGATTCTCGTGGGTGGCAAAGTGCAGCACCCGGAAATGCCCGACGGCGATCCGATGCACGCCTTTGCCGCCGAGTTGCAAGAAGTTTTGCGCTGCGCCCGCCGCGAAGAGCGCTCCCAGATTCTCGATGCCTCCTTGGCACGAGATGCCATCGTCTTGTGTCACAAGCAGTCGGAAAGTTTATGCCGACGATGCTTTGTCCGGATGTAACGGCTAGTCGCTGAAAAATCATGATCGCACCAGTTTCCGGAAGTTCAGCGACCAGTAAACCTGCTGAGATAAGTGTGCGGTTGGACTCGCTGGATACCTACCGCGGTCTGACGATACTGCTCTTGGCTCTGACGGTGCCCAATTATGATTGGGCAGCGCGGATTGCCGAGGCGCACCCCGATTCGAGCTGGATTCAAGCACTCATGCGCCAGTTCGATCATGTCGAGTGGCCAGGCATCGTGCTCTGGGACATGATTCAACCCTCGTTCATGTTTATGGTCGGCGTGTCGCTCGTCTATTCCTACAATGCCAGGGTCCGACGCGGGCACACTTATTCACGCATGTTCGTCCATGCCGTTATCCGGTCACTCCTGCTGATTCTGCTGGGAGTGTTCCTCAGATCGCTCGACAAGGATCGCACGTATTGGACTTTTGAAGATGTGGTGACGCAGATCGGCTTGGGCTACGTGCCGTTGTTTTTGCTTTGGGGCCGACGACCGGCAGTTCAACTTGGTGCCATCGTCTTGATTCTTGTTGGCTACTGGTTATTGTTCGCGTTGTGGCCCACTCCCACGGGTAATCCGTACAGTGGCTTCCTGGCTCACTGGAACAAGTCGGGTAACCCCGCGCAGTACGTCGATCAATGGTTTCTTAATCTATTTCCCCGTGAGACGCCGTTTGTGGCCAATGACGGGGGTTACTACACCCTCAACTTTATTCCCTCGCTCGCCACGATGATTTTCGGCCTCCTGGCTGGCAATGTCTTGGCTGATCAATCCGCTCCTATTTCCAAGCTACGTCGCTTGGTTTTATGGGGCGTGGGTGCGATTGCTGTCGGCATGTTGCTGCACGTCGCGGGAGTTTGCCCCATCGTAAAAAAGATTTGGACCCCCAGTTTCGCGCTCGTGTCGAGTGGCATCTGCTTGTGGGTGCTGGCCTTGCTGTACTACTGCGTCGATATCTTGGGCTGGCGCAGGGTTTCCTTTCCCGCGCGGGTCGTGGGGATGAATTCCATGGCCATCTATTGCCTGATCTACATGATTGCCGGCTGGCTCGCCAAGAATCTGCAAACTCATTTGGGAAAAAGTGTGTTTGCCGCGTGGGGTGATGCGTATCAACCGCTGCTCATGAATCTTGCGGTGGGCGGGTGCTTGTGGTTGATCTGTTTCTGGATGTACAAGCGGCAATTATTCTTGCGAATCTGAAAAACGCGGCGGTCACTCACCGGGACGCACGGACATCGATGCTAAAATTTGGCCCAATTGCGATTTTCTCGAACCTGGCAATCGCTTGCTGGTTGTCCGTTTGCTCAGTCCGCGCGGCTGAAGTTCTCTATCAACTCAGCGACGCCATTCTGACGAACCCCGAGAGAGGGTTGTACCAACAATTGACCGCGCATGCGGAGGGCAAGGCCCTTGACGCGAAGAGGCTCCGCAGGCTGCGCGAACAAGGTCTGACGCTGCTCTTGCGGATGTACTATCTCGACAAGTTTCGCGCGGCGGATTTGAGCGACACGCAATTGCAATTGATCGAGGAAGACTTTCGCGCGATTCGGCAGGCGGGGTGCAAGTGCATCCTACGTTTTGCTTACAGCTCCAACATTGGCAAGCCCGATGCCCCGCTCAAAATTGTACTGCGGCATATCGAACAACTTGAACCCCTCTGGCGCGACAATGCCGACGTGATCGCGGTGCTGCAAGCGGGCTTTATTGGTGCCTGGGGAGAATGGCACGGTTCCACGAACAATTTAGAAACTGATGAGGCCGTGCGCGCCATTGCCGAGCGGTTGTTAAAATCGCTGCCTGTCTCGCGTAGTGTTCAGATCCGTACGCCCACTTTCAAACGGACCATCGTGGGTCACGACCAGCCTCTTGACATTGCCAGCGCGTTCACCGGCACTCCGCAAGCACGCTTGGGTCATCATAACGACTGTTTTTTGGCGGACGACACCGACCTTGGCACCTATGATCCGGCCCGGCTCTCGTGGGATAAAAACTACGTTGCAACCGATACCCGATACGTCCCCATGGGTGGTGAAACATGTTCTCCGAGCTCATTTACCGAAAGCAAGTCTGCCCGCGCGCAATTGCAGCGCATGCATTGGTCGTATTTGAACCAAGAATTTCATCCGGCGGTAATCAAGGCTTGGGAACAATCAGGCTTGCTGGACGAGGCCAAAAAGCATCTGGGCTATCGGCTTGCTCTGCTCACGAGTTCCTGCGATTCGCGCGTCGCGGCGGGAGCGACTTGGAACATCACGCTCAAAATCCAGAACTTGGGCTGGGCCGCTCCGTTCAATCCCAGAGACGTGAAACTGGTGTTGAAGTCCCCGGAAAGTTCTGACGAATTTCAGGTAACAGTCCCGACCGATCCTCGGGAATGGCTTCCCGGCGAACCACAATTATTACGGTTTGCCATTGGTATCCCTAAAAACATGCCGCCAGGGAAGTTCGAGTTGTTTCTCAGGTTGCCCGACCCCAAGCCACGCTTGCAGCATCGGACCGAATATGCCATTCAACTTGTCAACGTGGGGCTCTGGAATCCGCAGACCGCAGCTCACGATCTGAAGCAAACCGTGACCGTCGATCAAGAACTTGCCGTGGAACCATACACCGGCGAGATTTGGTTTAAGCTCGCTCAGTGAGAATCGCATCAACGAGTTCCTGAGTGGTGCGCGCTTTCCTTCGCCATTCAGCGCCGACTCCCCAGCGCCTCGGCAATCGCCGCGCGCAGAGTTTGCAAGCTCGCCGGTTTGCGCACGCATGCGTCCACTGGTTCGTGTTCGAGCACCAGCTCTTGAGCGTCGGGATGCCCTGAAATGAGAATCACCGGTATCCCCCGGTTCGACATAAACTCCGCCGTGGCCAGCCCGTCCATGACTGGCATGTCCAAATCGACGAACACGAGATCGATTTCGTCGACGCACACTTCGATCAATTCCGCGCCATCCCCCACGGCATAAACCACCTCATGTCCGAGAGCCACCAACAGGCGAACCAAGATATTGCGGCTCGCTGGCTCATCCTCGGCCAGCGCGATCCTGAGGGGCAGAGTCTCAGCGGGGGTCATGGTGTCACCTGGGCCATGGCGTTCGAGGGGAGACAAAGTTTCCCCGTTTACGGAAAGTCATAGATAAGATTTGCGAGGCGAGTTTCTGGCGAGGTGAGCAACAGTATTATTTTAACTTCCAAGCTCTGGGATGCGAGTATTGGCAATCAGTTGCCAGCGATCTGAACAAAATGGCGCTCTAGACATTTCGATCTCCGAGACAAACGGCCCCCCGCAAAAACTTACGCGCGAATCAGAAATCGCTTAGATTCCGCAACCGCAACCAGTCTCCCAGACGCGGCCATCGGGCGACATGATGGGCGTGTGCGCGAATACCGGTGGTGTGGGTTGCGAATTGTCGTAGCCCCCGAAACGAGCGACCGGCGACCAGTCTGGACTGACGGCTGGCAAGTCCGGTGCAAGCTTAACAAATTCTTCGCTGCCATGAACCACTTTGCCGCCGACTATAGTGAGTACGCTTTCTAATGCGTTCAACCGTTAAGTGTAGCGGTATCCGCAGTGCGCGATGTAGTTACGACATTCGTGTTCGGTGAACAATTCGAGGACTTTTCCGCAGAGTTGCCAGAGCTTTTCGGTGGTCCGTTGGGC
>Ga0163151_10001123_pt1 | contig 45945 bp, 41 predicted proteins | sample OliLakLV19MP5IB2_FD_145596 | JGI IMG/M metagenome (GOLD analysis project Ga0163151, IMG submission 145596) | Freshwater microbial mat bacterial communities from Lake Vanda, McMurdo Dry Valleys, Antarctica - Oligotrophic Lake LV.19.MP5.IB-2 | ecosystem: Environmental > Aquatic > Freshwater >...
TCTCTAAGGTTCCAACAAAAAGTATGTACGGTTTTAAAATTTTAAATTTCTTATTTATAATATTTAAACTTTTTTCTCTGAGTTCATTTTGAAAAGTGTTATCTAACTTACTCTGAAGATAAACTTGACGCACACCTTCACCCACAACACTGATTCTCTCAGCACTTAAACCCATTTTTTCAACTAACTGATTTTTCGTAAACGTCGCAGGTACAATAATATGATCTGCTCGATTAATCATGAGTTTTAATTTTTTAGATTGATCTTCAATAAACCTTGAATCAGAGAACTGTCCAAAAATTGAAAACAAGTCATGAACGGTTGCGATTTTTTTACACCCTCCCATCAAAGGCAAACGGGTGTTAAGGCCGTGAAAAATTTCAAAACTATAACCATTAAAATAAGTTACGGGGTCAAGTAATACTGAGCGCTGTGCATTTTCACTTAAGGGCAGTAGATATTTGCCACCCTTAAACCAGCGTGTGATTCGATAAGAATGTGTGATTTGATCGTCACAAAATCGAGATTGATACGCCTTTACAAGCTCTTCACAATAAACACCGGTTCCGGTTTTTTGTGCAAATGCTGCAGTAGTAGTATCAAAAGCTATTTTCATGCAAGAAACTCAACCGCCGCTTCATGTACACGAATCGGTCTGATTTTTTTCATACAATCATGTGTACCGATGGGGCATTGGTTGTGACCATGAGCTCCACACGGACGACAACCTAGTTTTGCTTCAATTACTTTTGATTTTTTACTCCAAGGTGTAAAACCTTGCTTTTGTACTGTGGGTCCAAAAATACTTACAACAGGTGTCCCCACAGTCGTTGCCACATGCATGGCACCACTATCATTACAAATAAGTAGGCTTGATACTTTTAATACTTGGGCAAGCTCATAAATCGAAGTTGTGCCACACAGATTTACAGATTCTTGAATTTCTATTGAGATCTCTTCACAAAGTTTTTTTTCATTAGGAGCTCCCACTAAAACAATCTTATGCCCCTCATCAACAAGCATCTTTGCCACTTCAATATAACCTTCTTTAGTCCATTGTTTTGTGTTCCATTGACTTCCTGGAGCAATAACTACAGCATTTCGGTATTTTTCAAATTTTGTATTTTCTTTAACTTGAACATTCAGAGTAAGTGTTTCTGCTGGAAGTTTTGTGTGAGATAACCTTAACCCTTTAAGAAGACTGAGTTGGCGTAATACATCGTGTTTGGCTTCAGGGCGTAACACATACCTATTATATGCAAAAAAACTCCACAGGTCTAAAAACCCCACACTTAATTTGGGTTTTAGTCTAAACGCCCAAAGTGCTGTTCGAAAACTACGATGTGGACTGATAATGACTTCTGGTTGGAATGCTTTCATTTTTTGAAATGCTAGCTTTAGATTTGATTTACTACTTTTATCAACTTCAATAACTGTATCAACTAAACCCGTTAATAAAAAAAACTCACCAAGATTTTTACGACATAACAAAGCAATTTTTGATTCAGGATGATAAAAACGCAACGCTTTAAGAAGTGGTATGCATAACAACACATCACCCAAAAATGCAGTTTGCATCACTAAGATAGTCAGGGTGCGCCCTTCTCAAGGGCTTTAAGGTAACCGACGAGTTTGCCAATCTTGATTTTGGCTTCGAATTTTACAGGAAAATGTCGCTCATCATCGGTGTACCAAAAGAAAACCTCACCCATGGGTTTAAAAACACCCTCGGCCGCAACTTGAGGTTGAATAACTACAGTTTTAAAATTGCCCAAGTCAGTTTTTAAAATTTCGCGACGAATAACTTTTGCTTTAACTTCCCAGTTTTTATTGTCATCACTTACCGGGTAAATATAAGTCTTGCCTTCTTTGAGAGCAAACATACGAATATAATAAAGTGCTGTGTAAATATCTTGGGAAAAAGGTCTGAGATCCCAATTTTTCTTTTTTTCTTCAACACCTGACTCTTGCGTAACTTTACGTTCCCAAAAGCTTGCCTTTAAAGTTTTCCAATCAAAGATTTGTCGCACTTCGCGAAGTTGTTTTGACTCTTTTACTGAAATAGAAAAATTAATAGGAACCAATTGTTCGTAATCCATGTAGCTATTCGCAAAATCATCAATTTTATAAAACATGCTAAATACCGATGAACTATCCAGCTTAGAATAAAAGTGATAGGCTTTTCTGCCGTTCACCTCAACATACGGTTTAACCTCTAACGTTATATCACCAGCTGAAACTCCAAAATACGTGACCATCATCGTCACTTTTTCACCAACATGAAAAGGATCCACTATGGGACGCCGACCATTAAAACCCTCAGTATCTTCAACTTCTGGCTGACGAACTCCTGTGACAACAGCTTCAGGTACTTCAGGTGATTCGGGACTTTTCTTTTTCTTTTTTCCCTTCATCTCAACTTTTGTAAGTGGTTCTAAACCAAGCTTTGGAGTTGCTGTTGAAGCAGGTGCTGAAGCCGAATTTTTTTCATCTTGAGTCGGAGCAGGCAAAGGTTTGATTACTACTTTATCATCATATTCTTGAATTGGCCCAACAGTAGTGTTGTTATCCTTGAGAGATGAACTGGCACATGCGCTTAAAAATACAATTACTAAAAGTAAGTATCGTTTCATTTAGCGTGCGCCCCCTCGAAAAGGCTTCCACCGTCGGTGAATCCAAAGCCACTGCTCTGGGTATTTTTTAATTATCTCCTCAATCTTACTTGTATACTGCTGAGTCATGAAAGAAATATTTCTATCTGTGCTGCCCTGTTCCATAAATGAAACTTCCTCTTCAAATATAATCTTAAGGCGCCCGTCTGGAAGTCTCACATTGTAAACGGGTATTACCGGGGCCCTAGTTCGATCTGCAAATAATGCAAGACCAGCCTGAGTACCCGTCTCGTGTCCAAAAAAAGTCGTTTTCACACCTACGGGTGGCCCCATGAATTGGTCTAAAATAAAACCAATAGCCTCTTTTTTACGAATTGCTCTTAAAATATCAAAAGTCGACTTTTCTGCACTGATAATTTTTATTCCTCGAGCAAGCCGGAGATCTACCCAAATTTGATTTAAACCCCGTGCTTTGAATTTTTTGGAAATAACGCTAAGTGGAATATTCATATGTGCATTGCATGCACTCATGAGCTCCCAACTTCCAATATGAAGACTTACAAAAAATAAACCCTTACCCTTATTCATTGCGTTTGTGTAGATCTCTCGATTCTCCACAACAACAAGTTTATCAAAAAGTTTTTTGTCGAAATAAGGCAAAAGTAACACTTCTATAAAACCAGTTGCGTAATGTTGAAAATTTCTTCGTGCCATAGAAAAACATTTTTCTTTGGGCCAATCAGGAAACGCCCTTTCGATATTTTCTAAAGCAACACGCCGCCTAATAGGAACAATGTAAAACCATATTAATCCCAGTGTATCACCCATAAGCAGATGAACACGACGAGGTAAGCTTGCAAACAGATAACAAAGAAACTTAATTAAAATGGTGAGAAGCTGCGTCATATATATTCTCAATTGATGGTTCAAATTGAAGTGATGTTTCGATGATTCCCACTGGGAATAAAGTCACTTGCGAAGATTTTGCTTTAAATATCTCTCGCCATTTTACTGCGTCTTTTTCGGTGATCAATGCTATTTGAGCACCAGAATTTTGTGCTAGTTTTAAATATTCATTCACATTTTCTAGTGTGTAAACCGCATGATCATCACGTGTCTTATGACCCAAAACAATGATCCCAGTATCTTTTGCCAATCTCTCGAAACTTGCAGGATTTGCAATTCCAGAAATAAGAAATGCTTTTACTCCCTTAACTTCAATTGACTGTGAAGTACGAATATCAAGACATTGTTTAAAATTTATTACACTCTGAGAGAGATCAATCATGGTGGTTTTAAAAATACGGTCAGCTAATTGATCAATACGATCATCTGAAACTTGATTCGCTCGGGTGATTAATACAAGATCAGCACGTAACAATGCGCTCCAAGATTCACGAGCAAAACCTAATGGCAAAAGATCGTAATGCCAATCGGGCCTTGTCGAATCAATTAAAATAATTTCATAATCTCTTGCCAATTCGTAATGCTGAAGTCCGTCATCCATAATAAAAACATCAACATCATTAATAGTAGTTGCTGCTTTTGCACGTTCATTACTTACTAAAATCTTAGCTTGAGGATGTTTTTGATAGAGCCAAAGTGGTTCATCACCAACCTCTTCTGCTCTTGAAGTTTCAGAAATTATAATCGTTGCGTTTGATTTTCGCCCGTAACCGCGGGTTAAAACACAACACTTAAGGCCCTTAGCTTCAAGTTGGGTCAAAAGATAATCTACAACAGCTGTCTTGCCTGTTCCACCGACCGTGATATTACCAACACTGATGACAGGTTTTGAAAGTTTAACGATATGTCTGAGTCCTGATCGAAATGTGAGTCGATGGAAATAAGAAAAAAATCGATATAATTGTACTAGTGGCCATAGAAATAGAGTCATGAGTGCTCTCATTTAATCAACGCCTCCAATTCATCTACAACTCTATTATTTGCTCCGCCATTGCCAAGCTTTGTTTTAATCAATGCTAATTTACTCTTAATTAATAACCTATAGTTTTCATCATTCATAAAGCGTATCGTCTCACGCGCTAATTGATCAGGGTTTGCCTCTTCTTGAAAAAATTCAGGAACAGCTCTTTCACCTAAAATGAGATTCGCCATACCAAAAAATTCTGGCCCTTTAACTAATCGCTTCGCTAAGAAGCTAGTCAATTGATTCATCTTATACATAATGACCATGGGTGTTTCAGCAAGCCCAGCTACAAGTGTAGCTGTACCACTAGCAACAATACAACTGTCACAAAGCTGAAGAATTTTTAATGGTTCATCTTTGACAAGTCGTACCGCGATTTTAATGTTTTCAGGAATTAGCGCTTGCACCTTCGCTAACTCCAATGAGGGAGCTACCAAAATCAAAAATCGTGCATTTTTCTTTTGTTCGCTGATTTTTTGCGCTGTTTCTAATTGAGTCTGAAAACAATATTTTAATTCAGAATCACGGCTCCCAGGCAAGAGCCCAATGAGAAATTCGCCATCGCTGACACCTAATTGCTGTCGGCCTATTTTTTTTTGCTCATGAGTTAAAGTGTTTTGAGAAATTTCGTCTAATAGAGGATGCCCCACAAAAGTAACAGGCACTTCAAATTTTTTGTAAAAATCTACTTCAAAAGGAAAAACAACTAAAAGTTTGGAGATGATTTTTTTTATTGTATGCACACGCCCCTTACGCCACGCCCATACTTGAGGACTAATATAATAAATCACGGGTATAGATAACCCATGAAGCTTTGCAGCAAGACGCAAATTAAAATCAGGATAATCAAGTAACAGTGCAACTTTTGGTTTTCTGATTTCAGCTTGAGAAACAAGATTTCTAAATGCTCGGCTAATTACACCCCAATGAGCAAGAACTTCCCATAAACCCACAACAGCCATTTTTTCAGACTGCTCAATGATTTCACAGCCAAGACTTTCCATTTTCTGACTACCAATGCCAAAAAATTTTGCCTTAAGGCCGCGACGCTTTGCCTCTTCGATAATTCGAGAAGCGTAAAGTTCGCTAGAGGCTTCTGCCGCTACAATTAGAATTTCAGATTTGGAGACTTCGCTCACGAATATTCTCGAGGATTCTCTCAGCTAAAGATAAGGCAGCGAGTCCATCTTCGCCGCTGACAACAGGACGTTTGTTTTCGCGAACACAATCTACAAATGACTGTGTCTCTTGTAAAAGAGCATCACCCTTTTCAAGACTCCAAGATTCGTGATTTAATGGCGGAACACCGCCAGTCCACTCACCCGTCTTAACCAAGAGATCCACACTTCCTTTACCGAAATCGATTGATAAATATTTGTCCTGTTCAAAAACTCTAAATTTTCTTGTGGCTTGTTGTGAAACACGAGAAGCCGTAACGTTGACGATCGTGCCTGATTCAAATTCAATACGCGCATTTGCAATATCAACAAGCTTTGTCAAAACAGGAACACCAACAGCTGAAACATATTTCACAGGTGATTGTACTAACGATAAAATAACATCTAGATCGTGAATCATCAAATCAAGTACGACATCTACGTCAGCACCCCGTGGTGTGAAAGGTGCGAGTCTATGCACCTCGATAAACAAGGGGCGTTTTAAAACTTTTCTTGCAGAAACCATGGCGGGGTTGAATCGCTCGACATGGCCAACTTGAAGAGTAACATTTTTCTTTTTTGCTATTTCACAAAGTTCACGAGCTTCTTCAGATTTGACAGTTATAGGTTTTTCAATGAAAACAGAAATTCCATTTTCTAAAAGCCATTTGCCAATTTCATAATGACTTGTGGTGCTAGCTGCAACAGTTGCAAGATCAATACGCCCTGCGAGATTTTTATAATCAGCGACGTATTCAGTATTTAACTCTTTTGCAACTTCTTGACCCTTTTCGTGGCGATTGTCAGAGACAGCTACAAGCTCAACATTTGGTATCAACTTATATTTTTGGGCATGAAAACGGCCTAAATAACCAACCCCAATAACTGCAGCTCTAAGTTGCTTCACAAACCCAAGCCCCTTTCGCTTTTCTTTACGAAATCTACGAGATATTCAATTTCAGGTATTTTTTCACACTCATCAGCAATTCGAGAAAGAGCTTCATCAATTGTGGCAGAACCTTTTGTCAGTATTCGAATTGCACGATTGATATTAGTCACAGCATTTTCAGAAAAACCTGCACGCTCTAGGCCGATTTTATTAGTTGCACGGATCGTTGCATAATTGCCCTGAGCAATACCATAGGGCAAAATATCTTTATTCACCATGGATGCACCGGCTAAAAAAGAGTTTCGACCAATTCGCACAAACTGATTCACAGCACTTAATGCGCCAACTGTTACTTTATCTTCAATAATGACATGCCCTGCGAGTTGTACTTGATTTGCGAGCACGTTATTATTACCGATTGTATCGTCATGACCCACATGACAATAAGCCATAAAAAGATTTCCACTTCCAATGATTGTATCTCCCTGACCGGTACCGATACTTATGGTGACACATTCTCTGATGGTATTATTATCACCAATAATCACTCTGGTTTTTTCACCTTTATATTTCAAATCTTGTGGTGGGCCGCCGATAAGTCCGAATCCAAAAAGTTTATTATTTTTACCGATAATTACTTCGCCGGCCACAGAGCCTACAACGACGTGACTATCAAGAATACAACCGTCACCAATGGTAACGTTGTCATGAATAAAGCAAAAAGGCCCTATGGTAACATTTTGCCCAATTTCCGCTTTTGGTGAAATTACACTTGTTGAATGAATCATGAGTTATCCTTTTTTGGCTGACATTTTGCGAGCATATCGGCTTCAGCAACAATTTGGTCATCAACATAGGCATCACAATGAAAATAAAAAATGCTTCCTCGATCTTTAAGAATTTCAACTTTGATTTTAAGTTGATCCCCAGGCACCACGGGTTTTCTAAATCGCGCATTATCAATTGACGCAATCATTACATCTAAAACTTCACCTGGTTTACTTGGCCTATAGGCTATGAGTGCCGCTGCCTGTGCCATAGCTTCAATAATTAAAACTCCCGGCATGATAGGTCGATGGGGAAAATGTCCTTGAAAAAAATTTTCATTGATCGTGACATTTTTAATGGCCTCAATTTTACGACCGATCCATGTACCTTGTGGAGCAGGATCTATATGGGTGATCCGGTCTATTAGAACAAAGGGATATCGGTGCGGTAATCTTTTTAATATATCTTCAATCATCATGACTTCTGTTCCCCCGAATTATCACCCAGTTTTTCTTCTAAACGTAAAAGTCTTTTGTAAATTTCAGGTAATCGCAAATAAAGTGCGCGTGTACGCAAATATTCGTTTAACGGTTGTGGAGGATTACCCTTCACTACAACATTTGATGGTAAATCTTTTGTAACACCAGTTTTACCACCAACAGAAACGTTATCGCCAATTTGCAAATGCCCTTTGGTAGCAGATTGCCCGGCCATTAATACATTATCACCAACTATAGTATTACCACTCACACCTACAAACGCACAGAAGATACCTTGTTTACCAATTTTTGAATTGTGACCAACTTGAACTAGATTGTCGATCTTAGTGCCTTCGCCAATGACTGTATCGTCAAGTGTTCCTCGATCGATAGCAGAATTAGCCCCCACTTCAACATCGTCATGAAGTATCGCGCGCCCTACTTGAGGGATTTTTTCATTCACGCCTTTATTTTTAATAAAACCAAAACCATCACTTCCGATGACAGCCCCCGCGTGAATCACATTGCGCTTTCCGACGATACAGCGATGATAAATTTTTGCGCCACTGTATAACACACTTCCTTCACCAATGACCGCACCCTCACCAACCCAAACACCTGAATGTAAAATAACATGAGCTCCGACTTGAGCCTTAGCGCCAATACTTACAAAGGCCTCTATTTGTGCCGTGGGGTGAATTGTTGCCTCAGGATGTATATCTGCTTTTTGCGATATGCCAGCACGTGCTTTGGGTGTTGGGAAAAAATGCGAAATAAGATGAGCAAAAAGTGCGAACGGGTTGTCAGCCAAAATAAAAACTTTATCGCTTTTGAGATTTTCATCTAATGATTTAAAAAGTTTTTGATTCGTAATCCAGCATTTTGACTGGCTCTTTTTTAGTGAGCCAAGATATTGCTCTGAGGCAATAAGACAAGCAGAATGGGGGTGAGCCAAAGCAGGATCAGCAACCCCATCAATAAGAAAGCCCGGATCTCCAATGATCTCGGCTTTGAATTTTTGACTGACTTCTCCTGCCGTCATCTTCAATTTCAATCACACTCTTTGCTCAGGTTGCTCGCTTTTACGCGCACCTTTACTTTTTCTTATTAAACTCAGCAATTACGCGATCAGTGAGATCGATTTTCTTTTTTGCCCATAAAACTGAATTTTCGGCTTTTTCAAGAATAACGGTGTAACTCTCTTTTTCACCAATATCCCCAATGATGCTGCGAAGTTTTTCTAAAATAGGCTGCGTGAGGTTACGCTCACGCTCTTGAATTGCGAGCTGACTTTTGCCAACGAGATCGCGGTATTTAATCATCTCTTCTTGAAATTCAAGTTGTTTTTTTTGCTTAACTTCATCACTCAAGACCATGCTTTTCTTTTCAAGGTCTTCACTGAGTTTTTTAAGATCTTTTTCTTTATCTTGAAGATCTTTTTTCTTAGAATTAAATTCAGTTTCTAATTCTTTCTTAGCTTTTTTCCCAGCATCTGTTGTCTGAATGGCTTTTTGCATATCGATGTAACCAATCTTTATCGTCTCATCAGATGCCATACCAATACTGCTTAAAAGAAATACAAACCCAACTAAAATCTTTAACATGAAATACTCTCCTTTTTAAAAGGGTGATCCAATACTAAATTCAAAATTACTAAACGATTCATCAGGGAGACGATCAATCGGGAATCCCCATTCAAAGCGCAACGGCCCGATTGGTGAAAACCATCTAAATCCAAATCCCATATCCTGACGTAATGCTGATACCAAAATAGCATCATCAGCGGTTCCAACGTCATAAAATAAAACGCCCTTGATCTGGGCCTCAGTCACGAGAGGAAATTCAATCTCACCTTGATAAAAGAGCTCTTGAGTACCGCCATATGAAACAAGTCGAGGCGATGTTAGAGCAACGGCTGCGTTATTTGTTCCAGGCTGACAACATGTGGCCAAGCGTTTTTTACCAATGCTAAACCAATTGTAACCACGAAGACTGTTTGCACCGCCCAAGAGAAATAGTTCGTTAAATGGAACTGATTTACCTTGAGGTGCAGTAATAAAACCGTAATTAAGATTGTTACGCACTACAAGTTTCCAAAAAATTTCTTTATATGCCCGAGCGTTACCAAGACCTTTTGTATATTCTTTTGTACCACCTAATAGGCCACCGGCTTGCTCCATAGAAATGCTGGCAAAATATCCATTTGTTGGAGCCCAACGATCATTTCGCTGATCATAGACCACAGAACCTGTAATTGAACTTGTAATACCACTTACTGTTTTTGGATCATATAAATTCAAATCCGCATAGGGATCCATATGTACTTCGGTGCCATCGAGTTTGTAAGTGATGTAGCCATTGAGATATTCAGCAATAGGGTGACCTAAACGAATATCACCGCCGCCTTTTACTTCATCATAATTTGCGCGTTTATTAAGGGCCTTGTAACCATCAAATCCAAGTGACCATTCGGTGTCGTAAAAATAAGGCTCTGTAAAACCTAAATTATAGGTTTGTCCTAACGAATTCACATTAAGTGAAAAACCCAATACCTGGCCTTTACCAAATAAGTTTGTCTGATTGATTTGACCTTGAAATAAGAACCCACCAATTGTGCTATAACCAGCACCTACTTGAATTGTTCCAGTACTTCTCTCTTTTACTTGAATATCCATATTCAATATCGTTGGACTATCAGGAGGTGTTGAAGTGTTAAAGATAACTTCGCTGAAATAACCAAGACGTTTTACGTTCTCTTCTGATTTACGTTTACGTGTCTCATTATACAGTTCACCTTCGCGAATTTTCAATTCACGACGCACAACTTTGTCTCGTGTTTTGGTATTTCCGGTAACTGTTATTGTGCCGAAGTAAACTTTTTGACCCTTTTCAACTTCAAAAGAAATATCAACCAATCGCTCTTTCTCACGAATGGTAGTTTTTGGAATAATATTGGCAAATGCGTAACCCAAATCACCGTATTTAAACTGCAATGTCTTAAGATCTTTTTGGAGTGTTTCGTATACGAAGATTCCTGATTTTTGAATTTCTGTTGATTCAAATAATTCTTCTTTTGAAAAAAGAAGATCCCCTGCGAAATCAACTTTTCCGACGCTAAACTGCTCACCCTCTTCGATACGAATAGTAATTGATATACTGCGTTTATCAGGGCTCACGTATACTTGAGGTCGATCGATTTTAACTTGTACATAACCTTCATTGAAATACAGATAATTTAAAACACTGACATCTCGATCAAAGGCATCTTGCTTGTAACCACCTGATGAAGAGAGCCAGCTAAAAAATCCACCCTCTTGTGTTTGCATTGAAGCCTTAAGCTTAGAATCAAGCAAGGCTCTGTTGCCTAGGAATGTTACTTTTTTTACTTTTACTTTATCATTTTCTTTAATGTCAAAAGTGAGTTTTACTTCTTCTCCAGGCTTTACATCTTCAACTTTTGATTGAATGCGCGCTAGAAAAAAACCTTTGTCTTCGTAAAGCTTACTCATCTTATCAACAGCTTCACGAATCTTATTTTGATCAAGGATAGTATATTGCTTTAATGACGCCGCTTCTTGAAGATCATCTTTATCGACACGATCATTGCCCTTATAAATGATTTCAACAACTGATGGTTTTTCAGTTATTTTATAAGTGAGTTCAACTCCACCGCCAACAGATTGTTTATCAACTTCAACGTTATAGAAATAACCCATGTCATAAATACTTTGAACATCAGCACGTAAACTCTCGGAAGTGATGGGTTCGCCAACTTTTGATTTCAGTTTTGCGCGAATAGCATCAGGTTCGATTTTTTTAGTACCAGTAACACTGATTTTTGAAACAGTTCCCGAAACAACAACAGCACGCCCAGGGCTACTTTCAACAGGTCTTGGGTTTCGCATGAGAGTTTTTTTAGGGAGCGCTTCTACAGTTTTAGATTTTGATTTTTTTTGAGGAGCAGCAAGTAAATTAGTCGCAGGTAATGCCAAGTGCATTGCCCACATAAAAATGCTCAGCAAAAAAATTCTTTTACGAATCTTCAATTTTGTTAAAACCCCAGTGATTTCATATATTTACACAAAAACAACACATGCTAACAGCTCTTATTCTGTTTGTCAAAAGAGGAATACTTAAAAAACCAATGAATTCAAAAACCTTCGCGATTTAGAAGTGCCGCGTCATAACCGTTAGTGCCATTGCCCGTCACGCATTGTTTTAAGTTTTGGAAATTTTCGTGCAAACTCAAAATCGTGAGTGACAGTCACTAGAGTTAAGCCACGACGTTTTTGGAGTTCAAATAGTAGATTTTGTACTTGTTGGCCGTTTTTTTGATCTAGATTTCCCGTGGGTTCATCTGCAAAAACCACAGCAGGTTGTCGAACAAGGGCACGGGCTATGGCAACTCTTTGCTGCTCACCACCACTCATAGTGGCGGGTCTGTGGTGAAGTCGATCCTGAAGACCTAATTCTTTAAGTAACTGCTCTGCAGATCCACGGGCTTCACGAAAACTGATTCCCCCAATAAGAGCAGGCATCATGACATTTTCAAGGGCTGTGAATTCAGAGAGTAGATGATGAAATTGAAAAACAAATCCCATGGTTTTGTTTCGAAATACGCTGAGTTGATCATCATTCAAAGCAAAAATATCTCGCTGTCTAAAATGAACTGTACCTGACGACGGACGATCAAGGGCTCCCAATAAATGAAGAAGTGTTGATTTTCCAGCACCACTACTACCCATAATACAAACCGCTTCTCCAATGTAGATATCTAAATCAAGGCCTCTAAGAACATCAATTTTTGTAATAGCGTTCTTGGGTAAACTTGGGTCAGGTTCAGAAGTATAGGTCTTCTTTATTCCACGAGCTGAAATGAGAATGTTATTATCACGAGTCATATTTTAATCCCTCAACAGGATGAAGCTTTGCACCTTTTATAGCTGGAGCTAGGGTCGAAAGAAAGCATAACAAAAATGAACTCGCTAAAATCATAATAATATCAATCATACGAACCTCAACCGGCAGACGGTTCAAATGATAAACTGCAGCTGGCACATAAATGAAATTGGTCTTTGCAATTACTAAACACACACTTAAACCTAGAGCTATTCCTAAAATACTACCAAGGGCCCCTAGTACCATGCCTTGAAGACTAAAAAATCTTACAAGCCTTGCTTGAGTTGCACCCATGGTTTTAAAAACACTGATATCGCCGTAGCGCCGAAGCACTGAAATAAAAAGTGTGCTTGCGATATTAAAACATGCTGCAACAGTCATAAAAAGCATGACAATAAAAATCACAATTCTTTCAAGCTTTATAGCAGCAAAAAGATTGTGATTTGATTCAACCCAATCGCGAGTTAAATACATAAGCCCTAACTCTGTCGAAATGAGAAAACTTGCATCACGTGCTAAATCGGCATCGGTGAGTTTAATTCTTAGGCCAGTATAGACGGGGCCAAGACCACCAAGATCTTGAGCAGCTTTTGCAGAAGTGAGCATAAAGCGTGTATCGTATTGATGCATGCCCATATCCATGATGCCTGCGACTTTGAATTTTTTAAGCCTAGCGCTAAAGCCTAAAACTTTCATTGTTGAATTATTCTTAGGCAAAACTACACTCACTTCATCGCCAATTTGTAATTCAAATTTTTCAGCCAATGCTTGACCAATAATCACAGGAGGAAATTTTTCAAGCCCAGTCCCTAAGTTAAAATCTCCTTTAACTAAGCGAGGTCTTAGTGTGAGCGTTTTTTCAACATCGTTTGGTTCAAAACCCTCAACAACAACGCCACCCAATTTTCCCTTATGCGCCACCATGCCTTCAACATGTACAAAGGGCGTGGTGGATGTGATTTGTGGAACCAGTTTTTGAAGCCTGGGTTCTAATTCACTTAACGGATCAAGGGGGGCTCCACGCTTGAGAAGTAAGATGTGTCCGGTCACATCAACAACAGCATTTTTTATTGCAGATTCAAAACCACTGATAACAGATAATACGACAACGAGTGTCCCGATTCCTAAAGCCATCCCGATAATAGACAAAATTGAAACCAGGTTAAAAAACTGGCCCCGTCTTGTTTTCATGTATCTCCAGACGACCCAGAGTTCAAACATTCGTTTGTGACCTTAAGAAAGCGTATATGAAATCATCAATCTCACCATCCATGACGGCATTAACATTTCCCGTTTCATGATCAGTGCGATGATCTTTAACAAGTTGGTATGGCTGCATAACGTAACTTCTGATTTGTGAACCCCATTCGATAGCTTTTTTCACAGAATTCATTTTATCGCGTTCTTTATTTTGTTCTTCAATTCGTTTTTCATATAAACGTGCACGTAACATCTTAATTGCTTTGTCTTTGTTTGCGTGCTGACTGCGCTGACTTTGACATTGAACGACAATACCCGTGGGCATATGAGTGATACGAACAGCAGATTCTGTTTTATTTACGTGTTGTCCGCCAGCACCACCTGCTCTGAAGGTGTCTGTTTTTAAATCTACGTCTTTGATTTCAATTTCAACGTCGTCCTCAACTTCAGGATAAGCAAATATAGATGCAAAACTTGTGTGCCTGCGCGCATTGGAATCAAACGGACTAATACGCACAAGTCTATGTACACCGCTTTCTGCTTTTAAATATCCAAATGCATACTCACCTTCAAAACTCATGGTGCATGATTTAATTCCAGCACCATCACCGGGCGTGAGATCTTGAAGTTCGACTTTATAACCATGATGCTCACCCCAGCGGGTATAAAGGCGCATGAGAATTCCCGCCCAATCACAAGCTTCAGTGCCACCAGCACCAGAATTAATTGTCAAATAGGCACTGCTCAAATCAGCAGGTCCACCTAACATTTTTTTAAGTTCTAAATTATCGGCTAGTTTTTCTGCACCCGGAAGTGACCCTTGAACTTCACTAAAACTCTCTTCGTCTTTACTTTCTTGAGCGAGTTCTAAAAGTACGAGTCCATCTTCAACCATGCTTTTGAGCAAATCAAATTCACTTATGGCTTTTGATAAAAGGCTTTGCTCTTTTTGGAGCTTTTGCATTTCTTTTTGATTGTTCCAAACTTCGGGACGCTCTGTGAGTTGATTTATTTCGTTAAGTCGAGATCGTTTGTTATCGATGTCAAAGATAGCTCCGCAAGTCTTCAGCACGGGTTTTTAACTTTTCAAGAATTGCTTTAACTTCGGTTGCATGTACTGACAGTGACATTGTATTTCCTTCTTATTTGCTCAAGCGTTTAAAAAGTTTATCTTGGAGTCGCATCATTTTCACTTCATCTTTGCGGCTCTTCTCATGGTCATAACCCAAAAGATGTAAAAAGCCATGTATTAAGAGATAATCCATTTCTTGCTTAAAAGAAAGTCTATGTTCTTTGGCCTGGCGTCTTAAAACAGGTTCGCAAAAGACCAATTCACCCAAACCCATGCCTTTTTCTTCAGAGGCAAAGCTTAAAATATCGGTAGCGTAGTCTTTTTGACGAAATTTTTTATTAAGCTTGCGTGCAGCCAGAGTATCTAAAAAAACCAGCGACAAATAGGGCTGTTCTTTGGAGTGAGGTTTAGCTTTTTTGATGATTTTATTTTGAGAAAAAAGTTTAAAAAGCTTTTCACAAAGAGCCATAGCCTTAACTGTGGGTATGGGTTTTTTTGAAAAAATATGACATTCGATTCGAGTTTTTTTCATCTCCCAATACATAGCGTGAAGGAGGGCATTTTAGCAATAATTTGGTATGCATCTTGAACTACCCACAACTTGAGACATTTTTATTTCACCATAAGTAACCAATTGGAAACCAGGCGGGTTTACTGCCTATTTCCTAAGCAATGGGTGCCAAAATGCGGATTATATTACTGTTCACATGTCTAACGATTGTCGCTTCGTGCGCAAAAAAAACTGAAGAAATAAAAGACAAAAAAACTTTTGAAGAGTCGATTTTGGTTTCTGAAAAAGATACCAGCACTGGTGGATTATTAGTTGGTAATATTAAAGGTCAGTTCAAATCCACAGACCGCTGGGGAGCTACTAATCCCAGCACTGAAGTTTACTCAAAAGGTTGTAAAGTTCAAGGTGAGTCTGAACAATCAGCCACAGTTAATCTAGCATTACCTCGAACCTACACTGAAGCATTTGAACAATACTCAAGTGATGCTAAAATTTCACTAACACTTAATTCAAAAATTACTTCACAAAATAAATCAGGATTTAAAATTATCAGCACATATAAAGACTCCTCAAGCCTTGAGACTGTGAAGCCGGGAGCGAAATTTGAAGAAACTTGTCAAATTAAAAGAAAAAGCGGCATGGAGTCTCTTGAATGCAAATATGATTCAATCGCACTTGGTCTTCGTGATGTTTTAACTGATATCCAAAAGTGTGTTGCGAGTGGCGAAAATGAAAAATTAATTTCAACAAGTACTTTTGGGAATTTCATCTTTGCTGATAAAAAAGTGGTAAAGGCCTATTTTAAAAATGAAACGATTACGAGCACAAATATTAAATGCACAGGTATTCCTGAATTCAAAGGTGATTTTACGCACACGGTAATTACAACAAATGACGTTCTCACTCGCAACGTCGTTACGTGCGGTGGTGATACGATTTATGTCTATGAAAAAGCTGTAGACGAAAAAGGGAACGTCGTTAAAGAAACAAGCTACGAACTTTTGGGTTTTGAGAAATAAGAAATGCGTAATTCTGTATTTCTATTCATACTTTTATTCAGCTTAACATGCCAAAAGGTACTAGCTGTACACCTAAGCCCCCATTGTGACCTGGTTTTAAATCAACTTTCTGAAAAATCACATTATCAACATTTAAAAAATCCTGAAACCTCAATGAACGATGCTCTTGAGGTAAAAAAAGAATTTGATAAGCTCACCTTTGAGCAGAAACTTAAAATAAAGATTCCACATTTTGAAGCACAACTTCCCAGCCTTATTACGAGGCTTCGCAATGCCATAGACACCAATAACAACAATAAAAAATTAAAAAGGTATTTTTACTTGCATGATGAAAAGGGACAAACTCAGATTGAAAATGTTTCTAATGTAGAAGAAGCACTCACCTATTTACTTAATGAAGCTGAATTAAAATTAAAAAATCACGATGTTACATACTCTTGGTATCTAGGTTTTGTTAACGACTCCTTATTTGCCATTGAGGCAGCGACAAAAGAATTTCGGTTGCCTTACTCATTTAGTCGTTTATCAAGAGAAGTTGAAAATTACATACAAGGCGAAATCGCGCCTGAGTTCTTTGAGCTGATAGCAGGTAAACAAAACTGGGAAAATACTGTTTCACAATATCCACTCATATTTAAACAAGCAGCATCAATAGAACCCTCCACCATACAAGCTCATCGTCTTGCAGCTGCTAAAAAGATCATTTATTCTATGACCGCCCAGGGGTTCATGTATTGGCCCACATTTGCAGATTTAGAGTTTTTCCATTTTTGGGGAAAGTTTGAACAAGGAATATTTCCAGCAGTTATACTTGAAGGTGAAAACATTAATTATGATGAGCAAATAAATGTTTCCGCAGCCAATTATTTTTCTCATGACCTTACTGGTCACCCACTACAATGGACAAGAAATAATCACACTGAAAATAAACAAAAATTTATTCATAAAACTTTTGAACTTTTTGAGAGCATTGTTGATCGCCTCACACCTCAACTTCAAAGCGAGATTAAAGTCATTATCGCCGCTACAAACCACGAAGCTTCACTTTGGCCATCTCACTATTACTATAAAGAATTTTCAAAAAAAGATATCCTCAAACGACTTAAAAGCTTTCGCAATCCACAATCATTAAGAGAAATCGTGAACAAAGAAAAACATCTCAGCCATTTACGTGGTTTAAGCGACATCGCTCTGATAGCGCACTTTCATTCTTTCACCTTTGTGCATATTTCAATTATACTTGAGACAGTTTTTGCAACCGTGATTGCAAAAAATCCAGAATTACAAGAGCCGTAATCTCACTCATATGCTTACGCAGTAGTTGAATGAGATTTCTTTGAGCCCGAAGGCCTAGGTGCAGTCGGATAATCAATTCTCTGATGATAAATACCAAGTAAGATTTTTCCAAATGCCTCTTCAATAAGGGTTAGATCTTTAAGCGTCATACTGCAATCATCGAGCTGACCATCCATGAATTTTTTCTGAACTATGGTGTGCACAATCCCTTGCAGGCGTGCAGGTGTGGGCTCATCAAGTGTGCGTGCGGCAGCTTCAATACTATCTGCGAGCATGCACAATGCGGCCTCACGAAATTGTGGTTTTGGGCCCGGGTAACGGTATTCATCCTCACTTGTTTCGTGCATGTCTGCATCTTCATGTTCTTTTGCACGATGATAAAAAAAGCTAATCAGTGTTGTACCGTGATGTTGCTCAATAACATCAATGATGGGTTTACCTAGTTTGTATTTTAAACCCATCTCAACGCCATCTTTTACGTGGGCAATGAGAATTGTCTTACTCATCGTGGGATTTAAATGATCATGTCTATTTTCGCCAGCACGTTGATTTTCAATAAAATACTGAGCGTGATTTGTTTTCCCAATATCATGATAATATGCACACACTTTTGCTAACAACGGGTTAGCGCCAATGGCTTCTGCGGCAGTTTCACACATACTCCCCACCACAAGACTATGATGGTAAGTTCCTGGGGCTTTAACGATCATCTCTTTTAATAACGGATGATTAAGGTTACTGAGCTCTAGAAGTTTAACATCTGTCGTATATACAAAAAGTGATTCCCAAAGCGGAATCAAAGTAAGGGCTATAAAACTTGCCAGTAAACCACTTAAAAACCCAGCTGGCGTGTTCCAGAGAAGTTCTGTTTTTAAAATTTCAGGAGCAGGATTACTCATAAGTGTAGCGCAAAAAATCAAAAGCGCATTTACAAGCCCCGTACGTAATCCGGCGAGATAAAGATCATTTCGTTTTTTACATCCATAAACTCCACGAGCTGCAATTATGCTTGAAGTAAATGTTAAGGCCATGAAAGTCAGATTTTTCTCGAGTAGCAAACCCACAACCACAGCCATGAAAAGTGAAAATCCCCACACAACTTCCACTGCTGGGATAGTTAGCCCCACAATCATCACCCCGGCACTTGCAGGAATAAGATAAGTATAAAATGACGCAGGAACATTAGGAAACTGCTCAATAAAAGCAGCATTGGCAAAAAAGGCCATAAATTTTGCGATGGCTGTCACAAGAAAAACAATCACACCCATAGAAACAAAATCTTTTGTGGTCAGATTAATTCTTGTGACAAAACGGGATAAAAAACTTCCATAACTTACTATAAGTACTAAAAAGAAAAGTGCAGTTATTAGTGAAATAAAATCTTGATGTCTTGAAGCTTGAAGTTTTCTTAATTCATTTAAAATTGTAACATGAATTTTTTGTATAGGAGAACCTTCTCTGACGATTACTTGTCCTTTTTTAAGGGGCACAATGACATCACTTATTGCATCACGATTACGTTGCCTACGCATTTCTGTTTCAAGTTTATTTAGAGTAAGATTGGGGATAATAAGTGATCTGACAAAATCAGTAATTTGCACAATATCAACTGGCCGAGTAAACCCTGTGTAAATTCTTGAACCCAATCGATTGCGAACTTCTGAAACATCCATGAGAGACTGAGTATCGATAATAAACTCTTCGCCTTTACTTCCACGCTCTAATAAATTTACGATGATCCGATCACCCCTGAAAAGACTTGAGTCTTCAACAATTTTTTGACCACGCCATCTTTCAAGACTTTGCACAACTGCTGACTCAACACTGGGCTTAAATTTTTGTAGTGCAAGCCAATGAAAATTTTCTTTAGAAATTTTTAGACCACCAAGAGTCGTTTCAAAATCTGACTGACGAGTCATAAATTCACGAACTTGAGCGCCATAATTTTCTTTTGGCCACCCCTCTTCGATCAAAAGTTTACGCATGGTACCCATGGCGGTTCGTACACGCGTCGCAAGTTGGTCATAGAGATTTACGTCATAATCGTAGACTGGTGGTATGCCTAACTCTGATTCGCTACGTTTACGATTTGTTTGATCAATATCAATTACTTCAAAAGCTAGAGGGCTTTTGATATCGGTGCGGGCGAGGTCACCTTCTTTGAAACCTGAATAAGAAACATCGTAATCTAAAGAAATAAAAAAGCTAAGGGCCAGACAAAATAAAAATAAAAGCGCAATACTTCTGAGTTTAAAACGCGTATCAAGAACGTGCGCAATTCGGCCAGCAAAGGTTCTCTCGATACCAAGTTTATTCACCCACCCGATGAAGTCTTCAGAGTTTTTCTGATAGCTCCACCGCGTGTGTGGTTTTTGTTGTTGATCTGGCCGTAGTGGTCTGAGATTCATAGTTGCACCTGTATAAAGTTTCGGCATTTTTTGCCAAAACATCAGGTCTTTATATACATAAAACGCACAGCGTTACATAAAAGGATTCAAAATATGATAAAACCCCCAAGCACATTGCGTCAAATGTCTAGTCTTTGCGATATAATGAATGGCCTTTTGTCCCCCCAAGGTTGCCCCTGGGACCAAGAACAAACTCCTAAAAGCATCACACCAAATATACTCGAAGAAGCTCACGAACTTGTTGAGGCTATTGAGAAAGAAAATCTAAAAGATATAAAAGAGGAACTTGGAGACGTTTTACTACAAGTGGTTTTTCAATCAGCTATGTTTGAAAAACAAGGGCATTTTAATTTTGATGATGTCGTTGAAGGAATTTGCACAAAGCTTGTAACCCGCCACCCCCATGTATTTGGAGATATCAAAGCTAAAGATTCTCAAGAAGCTTTACAAAGCTGGAATGAAGCAAAGAGTAAAGAAAAAAAATCTTCTGATGACGGTGTATTTAACATTCCAATTTCATTACCAGCACTGCAACGCGCTCATAAAATAGGAACAAAAACCACGTCACTTAAATTTGATTGGGAAGGTCCAGACGGCGCTTTAGAAAAAGTAGTCGAAGAAATGGAAGAGTTTAAACAAGCGTATAGGTCTGGGGCTAAACAACACACTGAGGAAGAGCTGGGGGATCTATTTTTTGCACTGGCCCAGATGGCAAGGCATCTAAAACTTGAAGCCGAATCTGTGGCACGGGCCGCTAATCGAAAATTCGAGACTAGGTTTAAAAAACTACTGGAACGGGCCACCGCGCAAAACTTAGACTTTAACTTGCTGTCACTTGAAGAAAAAGAAAAGCTCTGGCAGCAAGTTAAAGATGAGGAATGAAAAAAAAATCAAACCAAGTAATTATCGCATTTTTTATATTGGTACTTTCATTTCAGTCACAAGCTGACATCAAAGCACCCACCGTAGCACTGCCGCCGGTGTCGACGCGAAATTTCGATACGCGTTCTTATGATCTCATTCTTGAAAAATTTAAAACTGATCACCCCGAAGAAAATAACCAACTGTGGGCTCTCTACACTCAAGGTCAGCATTGGCAATCAGAAGACATTCTAAAAGCATGCGAGATTTTTAAGAAACTAAGCCTTAATGAAGAATTTCCTTTGCATGCATTTTCACTAATCAATGAAGCACTTACTTGTAAATACACAACAGTTGAGTCTGCACGCTCACTATTTGAAAAAATAAATAAATTCATTGAAGTAAAAAAACCAAAGCGTTGGTTACATTCAGCGCTCGTTGATGCAAGTGTACCGCTGGCTTATTTATTGGGGCCTGAAACTTATGTTAATCAATGTTTAAATGCCTCTAAACTTTCTCGCTCGCGAAAAAACAAAACTCTCTATTTGCAAAATGCTCTTAGTCAGGCAAAAAAAATCAGCGTTGCAAAATTTAATGAAATTCAAAAAGAACTTTATCGTTTAGCTCCCCGACTTAACCCTAAGCCTGAAGATTGGTTTTCTGTCGGGCTCGATGCGACTTATAGTCACGATCATGAGGCAGCGGTCATTGCTTATGAGAAAGCTTTGAAGCAAAAATCAGTGAGCATTCATAGAACACGCATTACTTTTGAAAATTTAAAACTCGCATATAAAGCTATTCAAAAAAAACCAGAAGCACTTGCAACTGCGGGTAGGCTTTGGAAGTATGACACTGTTTTTTTTAAATCTCAAAAAGGCAAGGGTGACACTACAAAAAACTTTCTCTCAAGTGGCTTAAGCTTCGCCCGATTTGAATGGACAGAACATAAAGACAAAAAAGCTCTTAAATTATTATCAACTCTTGAAAAAATGATTAAGAATAAAATCCCCACAGGTGAGATTAATTTCGTTCGAAGTCTTATTTTTCAAGAACAAGAAAAAATGAAACCAGCACTCCTACAAATGGAACTCGCCACTCAAAATACAGACCCTAAAAACAAACTCCAATTTCAATGGCATAACGCTTGGTTGAATTTCAAACTCAAAAACTACGACACAGCGATTTCGATATTTAATTTACTACTGAGCACTGAGCAAGATCTTGGCCGACGTGCACAACAGATATTTTGGCTTGGCAAAGCTTACCAAGCAACCAACCAACCTGAACTCGCTAAAGCCAAATTTGAAGAACTTCAAAATGTCGACCCGTTAAGTTATTACTCACTTCTTGCATATCGCGAATTAAAACTCCCTATTCCAAAACCAACAAGTCTTCATGCTGGCGGGTTCACAAAACTTCCTAAAAAATTCTTCAGTTCAACAGAAGTTTCTTGGACGCTTTTTGATTGGCTCATATCTGTTCGCGAACTTAAACACGCCAGGCAATTTCTGGACGAAGAATCACCCCTGCCTGATGTGGGCATTGAAGATTGGCAAAATATATTCCAACAATATGCAAAAGCCGGTTCATATGCCGCAATCTTTGGCAAAATATCAAAACTCACATCTGAAGAACGCACGAAAATTTTAGTTGAAAATCCTGAGTTTTTATTTCCAAAGCCCTACAAAGAACTTATTGATTCAGCCAGCGCACAAACAGGTTTGTGGCCTGAGTTTATACTTTCAATCATGAGACAAGAATCAAGCTTTGATACACTCTCTGTAAGCCCCGCCAACGCATTTGGATTAATGCAGATTTTGCCACTCATCGCAAAACAGTATGACTCAAAAACAGGCCTTCGTTACAAAGAACCCCAAGATTTATTAGACCCTGTATTAAGCGTGAATTTCGGAGCACAACATTTGCGTAATTATTGGGATCTCTTTAACGGCCAATTTGTACTCGCCTCAGCGGCATACAATGCTAGCCCCGAAGCCATTCAACAATGGATCAAAAAACGCTACCGTGGAGACCCACTCATCTTTATTGAGGACATTCCCTATGAAGAAACGAGAACCTACGTAAAACTCATCATGCGTAATTTTATCAATTACTTACGCCTCTACTCACAGGGCGAGACCATAAACTTCCCTGAATGGTGCCTTGAGGATATCCAAGCGTCCAATCTGTAGTCAGCTAGAGCTAATATATATACTGTAATATCAAATACTTAGCCTAAGTTCTGAGCGGCACCCCCTTTGCTCTTAATCCCTGTAGAGACGAACGAAAAAGGGGTTACCAACATGGCTCAAGTAGTAAAATTATGGGTTCTCAGCTTTGCCACAGGCGCACTAGCAGTACTTGCCGTACACGGGGCAACTATGTGGGTGAGTGGTGATTCACAAGTTTTACCAAGCGATTCAACACGTATGATGAGCTTAGGAAGCCCCAAAGTTATCAATTTAGATAAAGCCAAAGGTGAACAAAAAATCATTATGAATGACCCTAGTATTCAAAAAAACTGGGGCCTCATGGGTACTAACGGCGCAAGTGATATTAAAGTCAACAATGCTTGGAGCATCACTCAAGGTGATCGAAACGTTGTTGTTGCCATCATTGATACGGGCATTGATGTTAAACATTCTGATCTCCACGCCAATATCTGGCAAAATCCTGGTGAATCAGGGCTAGATAAAAACGGTAAAAGTAAATCAACCAACAGTATCGATGACGATAACAACGGTTACATTGACGACATAAATGGCTGGGATTTCGTAAATAACAAACCATTTGTCATTGATAATCATGGCCACGGAACCCACATCGCCGGCATCGTTGGTGCTGTTGGCGGCAATGGCATTGGCATGAGTGGTGTTTGCCCCAAAGTCAGTTTAATGGCGCTTAAGTATTATGATCCCACTTCAAAAGGTAATGATAATTTAAGAAACACAGTACGCGCTATTCGCTATGCCGCAAAAATGGGTGCACACATTATTAATTATTCAGGTGGTGGAACAGAACCCAACGACGATGAATTTGAAGCGATAAAATATTCCAATGACAAAGGGGTTCTCTTCGTAGCAGCTGCTGGTAACGAACGCTCTAATTCTGATTTAGCTCCATATTATCCAGCTGATTATAATCTTCCAAACATCATCTCTGTTACAGCCATTGATTCATTTGCTAAGGTTCTTAAAACCAGTAATTACGGAATCAAATCCGTTCACCTCGCAGCACCAGGTGAGGGAATTTACTCTACACTGCCAAATGGCAATTACGGTTTAATGACCGGCACTTCACAGGCAACAGCTTTTGTGAGTGGTGTCGCAGCCTTGATCTTGGCTCACAATCGAGATTTTAATGCAGCACAGGTGAAAAAACAAATCATAGCAACAGCTGATGAACTACCCGAACTTCGCGATAAAACAAGTACTAGCGGAAAACTCAATAGCTATGCAGCTCTTGCGATGCTCCCCGCAATTCCCGCCACGGGTATTGCAACCGCAGTTGCATCAGCACCCATAACAGTCACTGTTGAAGGCCAGAGAAACGAAAAAGTTACTCTTAATGCACTTTTACAAGCCATCAGTACGCCGAACCAAATAACTGGAAAGAGAAACGCTGCTCAAGCACTTTAATTGTTGAGATTTCTAAAAGCGAAAATAAAAACTAAAATCGCACACCCAACTGCGACAAGCCCACGCGCTTGAGGTAAAAATAGTCCAAGTAAAATCAATAACCCCGCAACACCTGTTATGATTCCTGTAACACGCAAAGGCTGTTTTTTATTTGGTTTTTGCAGAGTCGCTACATATGTAGCTGTGGCAAGTTCTATAATTCTAGTTTGCATACGAAGTGCTATCTCATCATGTGGATTCACCGCTAATATCGCTCGATACTGGCTACTTGCAAATGCAAGATTGTCTCTATTTAAACAAATCAAAATAAAAAACTCATGGCGTTTATCATCGATGTACTGTGATTTTACGGCGTCCCAAGCAGACATTACCTCTGGTCCACTGGGCGGCACCACTGGCTGTGGCGGCTTTGCTGTTATTATTCTTTCAAAAAGCACTCCACATTTTGGACATTCTTTATAATCAACATCTGATTGCACTCCACAGCGAACACAAGTGTGAAGCGTTTTTTGTACAACCGTTTTAATCGTAGCATTAACTTTTGGATGTAAACCCATTGGAATAAAATCTTTACCATCAAAACTTTGAGATCTTACGGTTTGAACATCAGGAGGTTGTGGCCAATTAAATGCAAAAAAACCCTCACACCCAGTACATTGAAAACGCGCCTGTCCATCAGCAAGACTTTGGGTCTCAACCATAAAAAGCTTTTGACACTCTGGGCAATTCACATGAATAGGGTTCAAGATCGTCTCCACAAAAAGCCTAGCTATTTAATACACTTTTGGCAAAGCCCAATTTTGAAGAATATTACATGCCATTCAATAACTTAGCGCAATGCTCATTATAGTACTTAAGTTTTAAACAATATTGCCGATCGGTTAGGTAGTTAGTGGGCGTAACTATGGAGCGTGGCATGAAGTTTTTCAAATTAGTCTTCGACTATTTTATTACACCAAGAAGAAGAATTGGGTATCTATTAGCATTATTTGCCTTTGTACAAATAATACTGTTTCAAAATTGTGGCGATGTAAGAATCAAAGGTTTAGGAAAAAACCCAATTTCCATACCCGGTGGAAGTGCTGACTTATTTAATTTAGCATTGGCGATTTCTGAGTCAGCAAGACTTGGTGTACCACGAGAACAGTTCGTGAATCCGTCCACGGGGGCTGTGAGCCCAACTGTACTTTATGCGCCTCTTAATGGCGATGCTGCATGGCCAGTAGTTCAATATGCTCCACCCACAACTGTTATTTCAAAAAACTATTTTAAAGATCTGTTTTTTAGTTCCGCTGTCGCACAAAACGGAAACATAATCCCCATTGGTTTATGGAGTGGCGGAAGATTACCAATCAAATTCTCAAGCGATGTAGCTGCAAATCTTAGAGAAACTTTTATTAAAGCCTGTAACGTTCTAGCATTTGATAATCAACCTGACTATGTCGTTGGTGCGATAGCTGGCGTGTCGTGCATCAATCATACAAATGAGAAAAACTACGTGCTTGTTAGAAGCACTGTATTTAATACTTCATATGCAAACTTAGGCCGCTATGAAAACACTCATAGCGAAATAGGTCTTGCTCCCTTGGCGGATGTCTGGACAATCATTCATGAATTAACACACATACTGGGCATTCCCCACGTGCAACAGTGGGCAAAAAGAGTTGACTTTATAAAAGTAAATAGCGCGCTCCACAATGATGTGAATTATAAAATAGTATCAAACTTTAATGGACCTGATTTTCTTTTTAAATCTTTAATGCATTACAGACGTACTGAGATTTCTAATGGGCTGTTTAATTTTGATCCACTTGAAATTTATAAAAATGTCGAGATCGGAAGTTCTGAGTTTACTGCTGCAGACGCTGCTGTTATTCGCGCAGCATACTCAAACACTTTACCTCAAACTGGTGAAGTGAGTCTCACTTCAAATCCAAATGCTATTGCCAATTATAATCAATACGGTTTGACTACAGTAACCCGAGTGACTTCACCCTCTGATGGCGTAGTGCGTGCTAGCACAAGTTCATTTTCTGATTTCACTGTGCAATACGAACTCACCAACACGGGTGTAAAAGATTGGGATGTAAACAGCAAAATCACTTTTCAGCTTTCTACAAACGCTGGTGGGGCTGGTTTTTTTATTGACGGAGCTTCACGCACAATCAACACACGTGTGCCACCCTGTAATGGAAGTTCCGTTCCTTGCACAGCGCTGAATAAATACACAGTAAGTTTTAAACTAAGAACACCAAGCGTATCACAAGTAATTGAGCTTGTTGGATTCATGAAAGTAGGCGATCTCCAATTTCCCGATGATGGGGTGAGATTTCCCATCACTGTAAGAGATATAAATGGTGGTGGTATATTCATCGTATCAGTACTGCCTCAACCGATTTCTGTGCCACGCAATGGCGAAATCAAAGTACCAGTACTGGTTTCAAATTCAAGTAATCAACGTTTAGCTGACGGTTCACATCTGTACTATTACTACACCGATGCTCAGAAAAATCCGATCTCTGAACCCGCAGCAATACCAATTAAAGTAGGTGCAAATAAGGCGTTAAGAGTACCATTAATTGTAGCACCTCAATTTCAACCACAAATTTTCGCTGACAGCATTGCCTATATAGCAAATGGTGTTAAGGGTGAATCAGATCTACAAGAACCACCATTGATTCCTCAAGATCATGTTAAGCCTGTTCTGCCAGTTGGTAACGATTTTGGAATTGTTTTATATGTAGGTACTGATCCAAATAACCCTGTAAATCCCACAATCATAGCCATGAATTTAGGCCCCGAAGTACTCAGCGCAGCGTGCCCTGCTAACACAACATCAAATTGGGCATCGTTCAATGCACCAAGATGTGGACCCGAGACTGGCAGTGCTTATGGTGCGACCGCTGGTTGTACTGTAGACGGTAGATGTTATGAATATGCGGGTGTAGCGAGTGCTGAATCTGGCGCTTGCTATCGATTAGCAAGCTGTACTCAAGCTAATGATTGCGGTGATAGAAATAGATATTGTTTTAATAGCAGCTATTTTGGTACGTCTGGCAGCCGATGCTGGGGCACGAATCGTGAGCCGGCTCTCTGCCCACCCACCCAAGGGGGCTATTGCTCTGGCGGAACAACAAATCCGACTTCATACGGAGTACCCGAGTGCAAAGATGGGTGCGCTACTTCTGGACCATCTAAAGAAAGATGCTTCTACTTCTTATCGACTATGCCAAATGGGGATAATTGTTATTTTCTCCAGGCTTGTTGCTCACCAAATACTACCCGCACTTGTGAAGGACCCATTGAAAATGGAATTGGTACCGGAACGGAATCTTGCCACAGTGGTGGTGCCGCTTGGCGACAATGTGTGTTCACTACTGCAAAAAGTTGCAATGCAGGGTTTCACCCTGAGGGCAGTAGATGTGTTGCCAATCCTCTAAATTGTATTCAAATTAGTAAACAACCACAGCCTGCAATACAAGACTGCATAGCAGGCTGTACTGGCTCGTGTGCTGTAAATGATGGAAAGGCACCCAACGGTGAGCAATGCGGTCGCGCGGAAGCCTGTAGCGCGGCAACACCTACACCAACTGCAACGCCCAATATTACACCCATACCAACGGTAACTCCTACAGCGACGGTAACTCCTACAACGACGGTAACTCCTCTGAACTGCGGTCAAATGGTGACAGCTGCTGGCGGCGGAGAAGCGGCCTGCAGTCATACCACATGTCCGACAAATTTCTCACCAGTGGGAGTTTCCAGCGAATGTAATCCATGTTGCCGAAGAACTTGCACCCCAAGTTGCGGTGACACCGAACAAGCATGTAGCGGGGATCCATACACTGGTACATGCGGTATGCCGTGTGAAGGAACCAAGGATTGTACTTCAACACCAACACCGACACCCGAATCAACACCGACACCGACACCAACTCCTACACCAACACCAACTGATGGTGGTGGTGGTGGTGGTGGCAAATATACACCGCATTTTTGACAGAAACGTCTCTAGGCCTCTGATCTTACTTATGATAATAAATAAGATCAGAGGACATCATGAAAAAACTGAGCAACTTTTTGGTGCTTTCACAAAATGCATATTTCAGCGCGATTCTTTCAGCAGTGCTCATCGCCACCAGCTACCCACCATTTCCGGCATGGGCATTGTTTTTTGCACTTGTTCCGCTCATGGTCAGCTGGCACAGAGCTCCAACAGCTAAACAGATTTTACTCACAGGCTTTGTTTGCCAATTTGTTTTTGTCTTCATTGGTTTTAACTGGATAGCACATACAGCTAGAGAATATGGCCACTTGCCATGGGCATTGAGCATTCTCGTTTTGATAGGCTTTTGTTGTATAGCCTCACTACATGTTCCTATCGCTGGCTACATCGCCTACAAAATTAATAGACGATGGCCGCTCACACCAGGTTGGTTTTTCACACTTCTAGCGTCACTCTTAGTTGCTGGTGAATGGTTTTTCCCAATGATATTTCCATGGAATTTTGGGTACCCGCTTTTATTTAGTCATTTTAAATCAAGTCAGCTCGCAGAATTTATCGGTTTTAATGGCCTAAGTTTTTTGGTTTTACTTTCTAATGCAGCTTTTGCAACAGCTTTTGTGAAATACCCAAAACCTGGTTGGAGCCGATCTGTTATTGTTTTTGTGTTTCTACTTTTTTGTGCAGAATCAATAGGCACTTATGTAGAAAAAAATCTTGGCCTTGAAGATAAAACATTACACGCCCTACTCATTCAACCCAATATCGGAAACTACGATAAATTTTTAGCCGAACGAGGTGCTGGGTATCAAGAACCCGTTGTTCGAAAATATTTTGATCTCACAATCGAAGGTTTAGCAAAGTCAGCCTTAAAACCCGATATCATTGTTTGGCCTGAAACTGCTTATCCAGCAAGTCTTGATCCTGGTTTGCAAGACGGTTTTTATCAGCGAAGAATTTTTGATTTTGTCAAAGCCCAAGCAATTCCAATGCTCATTGGCGCTTATTCAGAAGACCCCGGCGATAATAATAATAAATCTTATAATGCCGTATTTGCCATTGATCAAACAGGCACAGCTAAGCCTGGGTATCGTAAAAACATACTTCTCGCATTTGGTGAGTATTTTCCAGGTGCGCAATATTTTCCTTTTTTAAAAGATCTCATTCCTGAAATATCTGATTTCGGACGAGGTGCGGGGCCTATGGTTTTTCAATTAAATAATACTTCTTTTTCACCACTTATTTGCTATGAAGGGCTTGATGTTTCATTCGTAGGAAAAACAGCTAAACTTGGAGTTCAGATTTTTGTGAACGTCACAAATGATAGCTGGTTTGGAAAATCTTTTGAACCCTATCAACATATGATTATGACTATTGCTCGCACCATTGAATTTCGTAGACCCATGATTCGTTCAACAAATACTGGCTTTAGCGTCATTGCCGATGCGCGAGGTCACATACTAGCTAAAGGCCCGCAAGATACTGAGTGGGCGCAAACAGTTGATGTGCCATATTTTAGCCAAGTTAAAAATACTTTTTTTTCAAAAATTTTAGATTTTATTCCATTTATTTTCTTAATTTTACCTTTTCTTATCACACTCATTGGTCGTTATGTCGGCAAATCACAGAGAACTTGATTGGCCAAGTTTATTAGATAAACTTTCTGCACACGCTCACTCTGAGCGCGCAAAAGAACTTTGCCGAAATCTCAGCCCTCAAGATACATCTGCGAAAGCAATACTTCTTATTGAAAATATCAAAGAAGCACAAAGTATAATCTTAGAATCTGAGTTACCCGATCTCTCAGTCATTGATCATATTTCACCAATTTCTGAACGTCTTAATGTGCACGCAGTGCTCGATGTGAAAGAACTCATCGTTTTAAGGCAATTCTTAAACACTGCTCAAAATTTAAAAACACTTCTTAAACAGCCAAAAAATAAATGGGCAAATTCTGAATCGGCAAGAATAGCTGATTTTAAATCACAAATTTCTGCAATCAATCATGTTCTCTCACCTAGTGGCGAAATCAACGAAGACGCTTCACCAACCCTTGCATCACTTTGTGAAGAGCGAAGACGTTTGGGTCGTGAAATTTCAAAAACCCTTGATCAAATCGTAGCTCGTCGGCAGATGGAAAATATTCTTCAAGATAAATACGTGACCAATCGCGAAGGTCGCATGGTTATTCCCGTAAAAAGTGGAAGCCAACATGACGTCAAAGGCCTTATTCATGACGCCAGCCAAACCAAACAAACAGTTTTCATGGAGCCCGACGAAGTTATCCCCATGAACAATCGACTACGCGAAGTTCAAATTCATATCGCCGAAGAAATATACCGCATCTTAAAAGAGCTCAGCCAATATCTCACACGCTTTGTAACCTCTTTTATAAATGCCGATCACTCACTCATTGAAGCAGATGTCACTTTTGCCAAAGCTTACCTGAATCAAAATATCAAAGGAACTTTGCCGTTATTTTCAAATCAAGATCGATTCGGTTTAATTAACCTCAGGCATCCACTATTAGTTCTACAAGGTATTAAAGTAATTCCAAATACAGTTACCATGGGAGAAAATAGAAAAATTCTTTTACTCTCTGGCCCCAATGCTGGTGGTAAAACAGTTTTACTTAAAGCAATTGGCCTTGCCGCGCAAATGGCTAGGTGTGGATTACCTGTGGCTTGCGATGATGGGAGTGAACTTCCATTTTTTAAACAGATTGACCCCATTATTGGTGACCTACAAAGTGTGGGTGAAAATCTCTCAAGCTTTAGCTCACACATCGCAAGACTAAACCTTGCAAGTCGTATTAAAGGTGAAGGAAATCTTATTTTAGTAGATGAAATTTGCGGAGCCACAGATCCAGAAGAAGGCGCTGCTCTTGCACGAAGTTTTATTGAGCATTTTTGCCAGCAAAAAGTATTTGCTGTTATTACAAGCCATTTGGGTCCACTCAAAGAGCACTGGTCAAAAGAAACTGGCGTTGAACACGGCAGCCTTGAATTTGATCTCAAGACTAATAAACCTACTTATCAATTACTCATTGGTTTTCCAGGACGAAGCTTAGCACTTGCTGTTGCAGAAAAACTTGGGGTGCTACAAGACATTATAAAAAGAGCAAAAAGCCATCTTTCACCTGTAGGGCTTGAGCGCTCACAAGAATTAGAAGAAATTGAAGATTTTAAAGAACAAATTATTGAATTAAAAAATCAAACCCTTATTGATAGTGAAGAAGCAAAGAAAGCGAAAAATCAATATCAAGAATTAGTTAAAAAATTTCGAGAACAAAGAGATCGCTGGTTAGAGAAAGCCTTGCAAAAAGCTGAGAAAAAAATCGAAAATCTTATTGAAGACGCAAGACAAGATAGACTTCGCAATAAAACACTTCACGATATCAAAGCTGAACTTCCAGAAATTGTGAAAGCAAAACCTTCACAAAATAAACCACAAACACTTGAAGACTTTAAGCGCGATTTTAAACCAGGCACCCCAGCCTACTCCACACGCTTAAGCAGGCAAGTGATTATTCAAGGTGAACCTGATCATAAAGGTCAGGTGCCAGTACTTGCCGACATGATGCGCGTTCAACTCCCTTGGCACACACTCATTGGCCTTGGTCAAAAAGAAGAACAACCAGTTCAGGTAATCAGACGCTCCTCTTCAGCTCAATCAATTCCCATTGACGATAACGCCTCAGAACTTGATTTACGAGGGCAGCGCATCGACGAAGCTGTCACCCGGCTTGAAAAATGGCTAGATGACTGTATGCGTGAACAAAAAGACTCTGTTAAAATCATCCATGGCTTTGGAACCGAACAATTAAAAAAAGCAGTTCGTCAATTTCTATCAAAAAGTCGTTATGTAGCAAAATGGAATGCAGGAGACAAAAATACCGGTGGTGATGGCGTCACCTGGGTTACATTAAGCGATTAATTAGACTTAATTTCTGACCCACAAAATAAATCTAAAAAGGCTAATGTATCTCTAATATAAAGCGGAAAATATTCAGGCTCATCGTTACGCGGGCTGAAATTAAAAACAATTGCGGTGCGATCTGACATACAATTACGAGTTTGAAAGTTTTTTTCATCAATAATATCTACAAATTCTTCAAGACCATTAATATTTAACTGTTCATCAATTGTCAGTTTTAACCGATCAAAACCTATGAGGGTTTTCTTAAATGAAGAAAATATTTTTCGCTTATCAGGCAAACTCACTTTAGATGACATGTTCTTTTTGGTATCACTCACAAGCTTATTTATAAATTCACCATAAGTATCCACAGCATTACTAGCTGCACCAGCTGTAACTGACATTCCCAAGGAACAAAGTACTAATATTAATAATATAACTGTGCGTCTGAACATTGACCCTTCTCAATATCTGAACCTTCAATTAATTTTAAATCCTTACTTACACTTGCCATATAATGAGAAACTTCATGACGACGTCTCTTATCTTTAATTGTACCAGGAGCGTGCCCTGTTCTTGTTTTTTTACGCAAGAAAGTGTTAAATCCACTATTAGGATTAAGCAAATCGAGTTTATCACGGGTCATAGTATTATTTGTAATATAGGTTCTATAAATGCGCTTGGTTTCGCCCAATCCAACATTATAAGCGTGTGAAGTTAATTGCGTGATCAATCGTTCTTTTTCTTTAGGGCTAAAACCTCTCGGAAGTCTCTTAGAATGTGCTTCGATTAATTCAAAAATACCTTTTCTATTCATCGTATGATTCATTGCCGTGTAAACCAGATTCATAAGAGGACTTTCAGGCATGCTTATCGCTTCACAACGATTATTTTTATCTTTAAAATTCATCTGTAATTGAGGTCTTTCCATAATGTATTTTATGGGCTGACAATGTTCAGCTTGATTTTTCGCAACTACTTCAGCTCCAAACTGTTGCCAGTTTTTTGGACGATTAAGCGTCTCAACTGCACCGCCAGTGATTTGCCCAACACCCGCGCAACTATTACCACTTACCGCATTTACTTGAAAACGCGATTCATGATTAATGAGGGCAAATAATTCCTTCGGAGGTATACCAAAACAATCCATGACACGATTATATGTATTATAAAGCACCGAACTGTAATGAGTTGAAACACAAGCTTGCGGAACTTTTTTTCTATTATTCCATTTGTCGCATTGTCGAAGATCAATAATACCTTTAGTTGGCAACATCTGAGCTTTTTGAATACATTCAAAAGGAACCACTTGGTTCTTAAAATCCGAAGCTGTTATTTCAAGCACACTTCGTTGCCAAACTGGCAAATCAGAAATCTTACTTAAAAAATAGCCCCGATTTTTATCTACTTTTGAACAGTCTTCGCCTTGGGTATAAATCTTAGCAATCTTAGCATAGTCACGCGCTGATGAGCCTTGATCACTCACAGGTAAATCTTGTGGAGGGGCATCTCCTCGGTGTTTAACTTCAGCATTACTTACCGCAGACAATGTAAGTATTAAAATGAATATCTTTTTAACCATAAACCATTTTACCACCAACCGCTCCACCCACAAAGAACCCAATAAATTTTTCTTTAGACCTAAGTCATATGTGGAAAATCTTTAAACAGCCGACAAGTGTGTATGCACATTCAACACAAACCAGCCTCACAAAATCAACGAGTTACATCCTTTGGAATAGATCTCTTTGTAATTATCGTTTTACAAGCTGTTTTCGGCAACTTCACGCTGTGGGTCTATCATACGACTTGCGCTAAATACGGTGTGCCCGCTGACCATGATATGGAACTTTTTTTAAGCCAGTTTTGCGGAGGCTTTTTCTTCCTCGGCTACTTTACACTTAGTCTAGGATTATTTGGAAACACACTTGGCAAACGCGTGATGGGTTTACGCGTTGTAAAGTCATCAACTCAAGAGTCACTTACAATGCCCGAGGCTTATTGGCGCGCAATGGGTTATCTCATGAGTAGTTGGACTTATATGATTGGTTTTATTCTTCCTTGGTTTCGATCGGACAAGTTGGCTCTCCACGATCTGTTGTGCGGTACCCAAGTGGTAAGATCAACTCCGATCTCAGCGTCGAGCGCACTTCAGCTCGTGCTCCCCCCGCACTTATGGCCTCATCAGAACCAAATTCTGCCCACACAAGAAGCCCCCTCTTTGGCTCGAACAGGAACCGACCGCTAAGTTTATGCATAAATCCATTTTTCTTTTCAATGGCCGCCGGCATATGGACCTCACCCTTAACACTTATTTCAGCACAGGCAAAATCTCCACATTGTTTTGATCCCAAGTATTTTGAAACAATACTCACTTTCAATGGTAAACCATTTTCTTCACTTTTCCATGAATGCTCTGACTTCCACTCTTCACCTACATTGACGGGTTTTTTAGGTAAAGGAAGTGGTGGCAAAAAAAAGATAGAAGTTTTCGGGTAATTCCCCGCCTTCTTGATTTCTCCACTTCGAGTACTTTCCACCTCCATGATTTCACCCAACTCCGGATACGCCAGATCATGGAGATTAACAAATCCATCTTTCCAAATGGTTTGTATATTTTGAATAATATTAGAATTTTTTAATACTTTTGTAGTCGTTGTTTGAACTTTAAAATCTACAGCTTCTATTTTTTTATGCCTAATTTCTTCTTTATCAAAAGTGCGAGTAATGGCTAGTGAACAATTATTTACTAACTCCACACGCCCTGGCTCACCAGAATTTTTAAGTGTCACAGGATCTTCCAGAGGACGAAATTTTACTACAGAAGACTCACTAAGAATTTGTGGGGATTGAGTTTTCACCTCAGGTATTGGCTTATGACTACAAGCCTGGCTGAAAAACAAACATCCAATCAAGCACAATGAATAAATCGTTAAGTAGTTTGTGGTCAGAAATATTCGTGGCATGTCTTTTGTCTCTCCTATAGATTACAATAACTATTGCATAGGAGCTTAAATTTTGAAACGAACAATATTGGTACAAATATTATTGTTAACAGTCGCAACTGTGTCACTTAACACCGCTTGCGCGCCGTCAACCGACAATTACAACAAAAGTATTTGTGGCGCAAACGTAGTAGACAGAGGACTTCAACTTTTAGTGAAAAAACTTAGCACTAGCGAAGATTACACAATGGAACTCTGCGCCGCGGCGAATCCTGTGAGTACATATTCAGTTTATGGAGCCATCACAGAAACTGAGCTCACACCCATTAATATTAATCTTGCTGCATCTATGAGACTCAGGGCCGTTGTGGCTAACAATACAGGCTCAAGCTTTCAGGTGAGATTTCACGGAACAGACAAATATTTTGCAATTTACCAAGACAAACAAACAAGCACAAACCTTGTTCCCGACGCAACCGAACAAGGCACAATGGTTACACCCCATCTCTTGCCTGGAAAAAATTAAAATTCACTCCCACTAGATTTTAAGACAAACATTTCGCCTTTACGAAATCTATCGACAAGCTTTAGATCAACCGTCGGAAACCCAAATATCGGAAACGTAGCTTGGGTTAATTCATCTTCAATGGCAACGACGATATAGGTTACATTTTCATTATCCTTTTGATAACTCGCCATATAGATCAAAAACGTTACACCTTCATCGTCAACAAGTCGCCAGACTTCTGAGGGTTTTTCAACAGTAGATAGTTTTAAATCATTAAACTGACTAAAATCTTCCGTGTCTATATCAGTCGATGACCGATGCAAAAGCATTTCTTCATAAAGTTGAAAAGCAATATTCTCCTCAGTGATAACATCATCTAGAATATCCAAATCATCATTTTCTGTTGCATCAAAAACAAGATTATCTCTACGATATTTTTCGATTAGTTTTTCATCTCGCGTTGGAAAATGCATGTAGACAAAAACCGGCTTATTGAAATCATAGTAAACAGCAGCCACATAAAAAACACGATCTTTTTCATGAAGAAATTCACCGATGAGAAAACACATTGGAGGTTCATCTTCACTGGTATCAACCTCCCAGACCTCGTCTGGCTCATTGAGTAAAATCTTCAGAAAGTGTTCATATTTTCTAAACTCTGGAAACTTGATATCATCAGGTGTACGCGCCGCAATGTACTGATCTTCTAACGCTTCAATTTCTTCTTCAAAGTTTTCATGAATACATTTCTCAGAACAAAAAATAAGGTCATTGTGTTCATCAACGAGAATGGCTAGTTCGTCGTCAGTAATTTTCTTCCCGCAATTTGAACACGTTTCAAAAATTAAGCGACGAACCAATTACCACTCACTTTCAAAGACCTACGTTGACACCCAGTGACCAACTTCGTCCAAGGCTGGCTTGAGTTGTAAGATCACCAAATGCTGCTTGGGCAGCACCATAGCTTTGCTGTGAAGCTAGTGGAATTGCAAAGCGGCCCACTAAATCCATTATTGGACTCAAATGAAAAGTAACTTGCAAATCCGCAGCAGTGTAAAGGCAATCTTTTACAATCACTTCGTTCATGTAGCGTAACGGATCTGCATGCTTCACTACATATCCACCCTGAACAACCCAATCTTCATCGATATTAATTCGAAGTCCACCATACCCATCTAACTGGTTACCGACATTTAAACCAGCCTCTGCTTCATCAACTTTTTGAATGTAAGTTGCCTGTGTAATAACTGCGACTGAGTCAAAATATTTCGTGAGCGAAAGTCCCGTGTGATATTCTTGATACCGAGCTGCAGCGATTGTTTCTTTTTCTGGGCGAGAAAATCTCACACCTCCATGAACCGAGAGCCATAAAGGGTGGTACTCTTGAAGCTGAAGTAATTGTAGGTAAGCTCCTAAAAAGGGGTTTCCAAGCTCATTAAATTTTTTCTCACCAATTTCATTTCTGACAATTGCATTCCCAGAAATAAGTGGGAGTTTACCCATGAGGGTAACGCGCTTACCGAGATCTTGCTCGATACCAAAGGCATAACTTGTAAAACTAATACTCTCTGGAGGTGCAGCCGTAGCTGAAACAATATCCATACTCAATCTCGTAGCGTGATGGCTCGAAGTTCCAGAGTCATCAACATCAAATGTTTGAGTATTAGTTTCTTGCGCATTTGCTGTATTGATTATCAGTCCTAAAACCAAGACCAAGGCCGAGATGGGTGATAAACGACTATTAAATTTATTCATGAGCGTCCCTGCTCCTCTTGATAATTATTCAGATTACATCATAGCAGTGCTTGCATCTTCGAGTAAACATTCCTTAAACTGAATATAGTAGGTTTTCTGCAAGGAGGCAGATCCCTTTATGGTTTACATCGATAAAACTCAAATGGAACAAGTTGAGTATTTATTTAATCAATCCGCTCAAGGACTCCACCTCCTGTTCGACAATGCCAGTATCAGGCGTGTTTTGAGTAAGCCAACTGAAGAAATGGATTTTTTCACCTTTGAAAATGTAAATCGCATTCAAAAACTACTCTCTGATTTCATAGCTAAAGACTCACTCACCGCTAAAAAAGATTTTTTAGAAATGCTTGATCAAGAAACATATGATCTTCTACTTAGAACGTATTTTAATATCGTTGAAAACAGCATCTTTGAGCAAAATAATCTAAAACACTAAAACAACACTAAAACAACAAATCCACAAAAACAACAAATCCTAAAGAAATTTTAATAACTCGACGATAAGCCAAGTAATGAATACTTGGGCAAATCATTTTATAATCATATCTCTGTTCATTTTAACTTGTAATCATACAAGCCATGCAGAGTATCGCGTCTATCGCCTAGGTATTAAATACGATGTTAATCAGAAGAATGAAAATGAAGTAATAACCTCACTGGATCACCTTCAATATGAAACTTACTACAAGATCACACCAACTCAACAAACACGCCTCATTGAGCATTGGATGTGCCGTGGCCGCACGAATGATTTTGCTAAGTATTGTGCCAAACCCGTGATTCAACCACTAGATTTGCCAAATCAAAAACCCGGACCTCAAATACAACAGGCCCAAGGTCTAAGTTCTCCAGTGCAGAGAGCTCCCGCTCAACAGTAATTCGCAAAACATGTTACACTAAATTCATACTAATTTATCTCATGGAGGAGATAAATGGCAGACATTACGCGAACAGACGCCAATCGTGACTTAACACAAATGCGCGATCGGTTTGAAAAGCAAAAAGAAGAGCTCAAAGATAAATATCAAGAAGAGCTTACGGATGTCCGTGAACGCTATGACAAAAAGATTCATGAAGAAGAGAAATCCGGTCAAGCAGTAGTTAATCACATCCAAACAAAAGTAAAACATAAGACAGCTGCTGCTGAACAAGAAGCAAGTGAGCGTCAACAAGCTCTTGATACTCAGACAAATCAAAAACTTGAAAACCTTAATAAAAAGCAAGAATCTCAAAGTGCTCATATCGAACAAACAAAACAGCATTATGCAGATTGGGCAAAAGCACAAAACGATCAAGTAAAAACACAAAAAGAACACCTCAGTATTCGGACTTCAGCTCAGTTAGAAGCAATTAATGAAACAAGCAACAAACGCCTAGAAGAAGCTCAGAAAAAAGTCGCAGGCAAGTCAGATAGTGTTCATGAAAAAGGCAACCAACAAATCAATGAACTCAAAGAAAACTATCAAAAAAGACTAACTGCTGTTGATAACCGAGAATCAAAACGCTTTCAAGAAGTCAGAGAAAATCATGCGCAAAAATTTAAAGATGAATCTAAGAATTTCCAACAAACAATCGTAAAAGAGAAAGACAATCATTCAAAAACTCTTAATCAAACACGCGAATATAATATTACAGAACAAGAACAGCTTCGTCAAAAGACCACAAAACAAATCAATGACCAAAGAACAACAGCAAAAATCCGCATTGATGATCAAATCAAATCTGACAGCACTCAATTACAAAAATCAAGACAGAGATACCTAACAACAGAAGAAACTCAACAGCAAAAACACGAAAAACAACTTCAAAAACTTGAGACTGATTCTAAAATGAAGTTTGTGGAGCAAAAAAATACTCATAAACAAAACTTAAAAACTGAAAAACTTGAATTTAAAAAAGATACTGAGGAGCTTAAACTAAGACAAGACACCCAGCGAACCAATCAAATCAACAGGCAGCAAAAGGAATTTGCAGATCTTCAAACCCATCACAAAAATCATTTAGACTCCCAACACGTTAATTTTACAGATAAGTTTGAAAAAAATGAAAAATCTGCGCGGGACGCATTTACTAATCAAGGTCTCACCTTGGGTCGTGAACTCATCAATCAAAAGAAGCAATTCTTAAAAGCCTCTGATAAGTACGCCGGCAAAGAAGCCGACCCATTTTATCAAATCCGTGATAACAAAACTAATTTTTATGAAACTTCTGGCGCCTATGTTTTAAAGGCAAAAGTTCCTGAACATGAAAAAAACAATATTGACGTACGAGTAAAAAATGATCGAGTCACATTAAGTGGAAATCGCACTTTCAATGACCAAATTAATGAAGAGGGTAAAACCGTTAGCACCCATAACGTTCAAACATTTCAAGAGCGATTTGATATTCCCAAAAAGGTAAAAATCGACGACATCAGCAAAACATATGACAATGGTGTTTTGACTGTTGTCATTCCAAAAGTAACTTAATAAATAATTATGATTTTTTTACGAGACCTTCGAGTTCGGTAAGCATGAACTGTAAACGACTGTGCATTTCTTGAAGACGAGTAACATTATCTTTTAATTGATCCATTGAATCTTTACGAATAACCGAATCTTTTCGTTCAATAGCGCTTTGAAACAAAGTAGGTTTAGCTGTCGCTCCTACCGATTGAACTTTACGCAGGAGATCCCCAAGATTTCCGTACACAAAGCCTATTCCAGAACCTCTATCATAAAGAGCCATGTCAACTTCCTCCACTAGATGCTTGATGCGTGCAAGTATTTGCTCACGCACTGATACTTCATTATTAAGCAACTTAGATGCCATCGAACTCTTATTCATAAAATTCATAAACTCCCGGAATTACTTTAAAAACCAATGCTGCTGCTTCACTGCAGTTATTCTATGTGAGAGCTTACTGACCTTAATCGTCACCCCACAACAAAATAATTCTTAAAACAACTGAAAATCAAATGACTTACCGCAGATATTAGAATTTTTTACATGAAGCTCAAGAGTGTTAGTGGTTTTAGAAGAGTCTTCGTGCTTTAGAAGGCTTGGAAGTGTGTATATGTGTCAGTACTCACATTTAACGCTAGATATGTCTTCTGGAGTAAGATCACGACGCTTCGTACCGCTTGAAAGATAGAGGGCCATGACTGACTGCTCAGAACCACTATGAGCTAGGCCCAATACATGGCCAAGCTCATGAAGAAAAAGTGATTCAATATCGACATCGTTGTTACCAGGATTTGTCGAGAAGGCAAAATTCTGCGCGTTAACGCGAATGTCCGCTTCTGTGATCTGATTATCGACCCAAAAAATTGTGGTATTAGCCTGCTGAGTGTTGTTCTGAGTTTCCCATGTTTGTTCCCAATAAATTACACTCTTACGATCTTGAGTCGGAACTGAAGAAGGGAGCGAACCTGCAAAATCAAAAATCTGTTGGCCAATGGCTTTTTCCCAAGTTGCAAAAGAAGCTTTAATACCGTCGTGAAATTGAGTTGGAACACTTGCATCAAAATACATTTTAATTGGAGTTTGTTTTTTCCAGCTTACTCTTTGCGCTTCATTATTAAGCACAAAACCACAACCAGCCTGAGGAGATGGCCCTTTGGCACACTGAATCTCAAAGATTATAAGACTTGCTAGTAATATCCAATTGATTTTGTTCAAAGTTTCTCTCCGCAATCTTTCCTACTGCCACTTAGAGCGAAATAAATGCCAGAGCTAAAAAGCTAGCTAACCCCTTATTTCTTTAAGAGATTTATTGAAAGGCAAAAACACATAAAAGAAGACTCATTTGGTATATAGTGAATTTTGAAAATACTAGAACCCCTCATAATGCGCTAAATATCTAAAATTATGAGTTAAATTCTGTGTCTAAAAATCAGTCACTACTTACAACGAAAAAAGGCACAAACCCCAAGCAAGTCATCCTCACATCGAATTACGTGACACAAATTCCAGTAAGTTAACCCTAACATCAAATTCCATGGCACAGGCATTGCTCTACTATTTGTATCATTAGAATAATGCTGGTTTTACGAAACAATCGTACCAAAATTAAAATTGAGGCGGCGAAAATGAATTCCAAAACTAAAATCATAAGCATGGTTATATTTCAATTTGTCATTACAAACTGCTCCTCACTCCAATCTTCAAAAACGATAACGACTCACCTGGATCCACAATCTAAAATTTTACAAGCTGACAAACCAACCTGGACAGCAACACCACCAGTTCTTGATGGACTCCTGATATTAAAGACAATGAAACGCATTCATGCTCAATCGATGCAATCTGATGATCTCATCGAAAAAGTTTATACAGACACAGTTAAGGGCAATCCTGTTCACAAAAAAGAATATGAAAGCTTTCAAAATAAATATGGAACCTGGGAAGACCTAGAGGTTTCTCGCAGAATTTTAAATGAGTTATTTGAAGAGTCCGAAAAAGGCTCGATTTAAATAATCTCTCCAACGGTGGCAGATTGACTCCAAATTTTAAAAACCCGCCATAATGTCACTACTTATTGGCGGCATCTGAGCCTATATTCTATTTGGCGTTCGGAATCATTGGCCCTCCCTTTGCTCTAGTACTCATGCATAGGGCTTCGGTTACCTGAGGTGTTCCAATACACCGATACCGATCACCCACAAAAACAAATAATATTCAAACATCCCACCTCCGAGCGAGGGATCTAAAAAAGATCTCCCCGCTCTCCTGCGATTAATTCGATATAAAATAATTCCAAATAAAATGCCCATCTTGTAGTCAATATAGTTCAAACATGTCGCATATTCGCCACTAGATCTCACTTTAGTTTGGTGCCCTTGCACCGAAAAGAAGGTGAGGTAGTATGGCTCGCCAGACATTATTTCTTTTTATATTAGGTTTAAGCTGTATTGTGATGCTTTATCAGAATTGCGGAATGTAACTTTGCTCCACAGCCCCAGACCTACCAAGTAATAAAATCCTTGAGTTTTAAATGCTGACAGCTCCCGAGTATTACGTACTCAATTGCTCCTAGTTTTATCCCTATAGATTTTACTTTCAAAATCAGTAAATCCTGAATATGAATTGGCTTTTACAAAATGAAAATCTATTATTTATGAAAATCCATAATTTGTTGATTTGACAAATATTAAAGGGGATAAATGAAAAAAATATTAGTTACTGGTGGCGCTGGATTTATCGGAAATCACTTTGTGCGTTATGTACTTCAAAACAGACCATCAATTCACATCATCAATCTAGACTTGCTAACTTACGCTGGAAACCTTGAAAATCTTGTAGACCTCAAAAACAATCCCCGCCATGAATTTGTAAAAGGCGATATCTTAGACACAAACTTAGTGACTAATCTAGCCCAAGACTGTGATGCCATTGTTAATTTTGCTGCTGAAAGCCATGTTGACAGAAGCATCACTGGCCCCGAAGCTTTTATTCAAACAAATATTAATGGCACTCAACGTTTGCTAGATGTGGCTCGTAATCTAAAAACCAAGCGATTTCTCCAGGTTTCAACAGACGAAGTGTATGGAACTCTAGGTGATACAGGTCAGTTCACCGAAGAAACTCCCTTGGCTCCCAACAGCCCTTATTCCGCAAGCAAGACAGCGGCCGATTTACTTTGCCGAGCCTATCATCACACCTACGAAATGGATATTGTCACAACAAGGTGCAGTAATAATTATGGCCCCTTTCAATTTCCTGAAAAATTAATTCCATTGATGATCATGAATGCAAAATCGGACAAAAAATTACCAGTATATGGCGACGGCTTAAATGTTCGCGATTGGATTTATGTAGATGATCACTGCGAAGCCATATTGGCCGTATTAGAGAAAGGCCGTGCTGGCGAAATATATAATGTAGGATCAGATAATGAATGGCCTAATATTCAAATTGTGAAACGAATCCTAACCCAACTCAAGAAGCCAGACTCTCTCATAACTTATGTTAAAGACAGACCTGGACACGACAGGCGCTATGCAATTGATAGTTCAAAAATTAAAAATGAACTCGGATGGCGCCCAAAAACATCTTTTGATGAAGGATTACAACGCACAATTAATTGGTATTTAGAAAACACCCAATGGCTCAATAATGTTCAAACAGGAGAATACAAAAAATACTATGATACCCAATACCAAAACCGCTGATTCCAAAAACAACCACTGAGTCACTCAACCAAAATTGAAACCGTGCTATTGTCTAAATATTAATAAAATATCTTTATCTAAATATTCAAAAAAAAATGTCTCTGGTTAAATTTTATTTATTACAGAACGAACTGTCTGAAGTACATGTTCAACATCATGTTCAGTCATAGAATAGTAAATCGGCAATCGAATGAGCCCTTCAGAAATAAGACGAGTGTTAGGAAGATCTTTAGTTGGACTAAAACCATTCTCTTTGGCAAACGGCGCGTCATGAAGCGGCACATAGTGAAAAGTAACTCCAATACCTTTTTCTTTTAATTGCGAAATAAGCTTTGCCCTTACCTGGGGATCAACTGTAAATGCTGCAACATGGCCGTTAGTTTCAACATCTGAAGTTGTTTTTTGCCAAGTGATTTTTCCTTCAAACTCTGCGAGCCCATTTTTATAACGTTCATAAAAAGATTTTCGTTTACTCGTAATTTCCTTAAGCTTTTCAACTTGACCAAGAGCTACTGCAGCTAATAGATCCGATGCAATATAACTTGAACCGCGATCTACCCAAGTATACTTGTCGATTTCTCCTCTAAAAAACTTCTGCCTATTTGTACCTTTTTCGATTTGAATTTCCACTTTTGAGGCTATTTCTTCAGAATCTGTCATGAGTAAACCACCTTCACCTGAGGAAATATTTTTTGTCTCATGCAAACTAAAGCAGGTTGTCCACGGTGTCGGGCCGATGAATTTACCAGATCTTTTTGCCCCCAAAGATTGCGCAGCATCTTCGATTAAAAATAATTTATTTTGCTTACACAATTCTCGCAAATCTTCAATACCCGCACTTGAACCAGCATAGTGGACAGTTAATATAGCCTTTGTTTTTGTGGTTAATAAGGGTGCAACAGTACGCGCTGATAAATTCCATGAATCTAATTCGACATCAGCAAAAATAGGTTTAGCACCTCTAAGCACGACAGCATTGGCCGCGGATACAAAGCCAAAACTCGGCATTATAACTTCATCACCAGGGCCAATATTTGAAATTAAACAACTAATCTCAAGAGCAGAAGTGCAGCTGGTGACAAAAAAAACATATTTAACCTTACAGATTTCTTTAAGCAGATTTTCAAGTGCAATTGTTTTGGGTCCTCGACCGCACCATTTGCCAGAATGTAGTGCTTCAAGCAGATACTTTTCTTCATTACCAACAACAGACATTTTATTAAATGGAATCGTCATTGTTAAAGATTATTACCGTGTAATTCGAATTGCCATGAAATTTATTTCCCAAAAAAATAAGCCCGTAATTTCTTACGGGCTTAAAAAAAATGCTGGCATCGTGCTACTCTCACACACGGTTTCCCGTGCAGTACCATCGCCGCTGACGAGCTTAACTTCTGAGTTCGGAAAGGGATCAGGTGTGACCTCGTCGCTATAGACACCAGCAAAGTGTCAAAACGTAAAATTTTGAAAATTGATATATGACCAAAACGACAGTCTCTTGAGATGAATTTCAAAAGAAAATAAAGGTAAGCCTCACGTCCTATTAGTACCGGTTAGCTAAACGCCTTACGGCGCGTACACACCCGGCCTATCAACCTCATAGTCTATAAGGGGACTTTAGGGGCCCGAAGGCCCAGGGTAATCTAATCTTGGAGTTGGCTTCCCGCTTAGATGCTTTCAGCGGTTATCCGTTCCGAACATAGCTACCCAGCACTGCCGCTGGCGCGACAACTGGAACACCAGAGGTTCGTCCATTCCGGTCCTCTCGTACTAGGAATAGCTCTCCTCAAATTACCTACGACCACAGAAGATAAGGACCGAACTGTCTCACGACGTTCTGAACCCAGCTCGCGTACCACTTTAATTGGCGAACAGCCAAACCCTTGGGACCTGCTCCAGCCCCAGGATGTGATGAGCCGACATCG
>Ga0163151_10001124_pt1 | contig 45928 bp, 35 predicted proteins | sample OliLakLV19MP5IB2_FD_145596 | JGI IMG/M metagenome (GOLD analysis project Ga0163151, IMG submission 145596) | Freshwater microbial mat bacterial communities from Lake Vanda, McMurdo Dry Valleys, Antarctica - Oligotrophic Lake LV.19.MP5.IB-2 | ecosystem: Environmental > Aquatic > Freshwater >...
CGCGGCTGCGCTTTCTCTTTATCCCGGCCAAGATGTGGAAACACGCCGGGCGGACGGGAATCAGCTACAGCGAGAACTACGAGGAGAAGGGGTTGTTTGATCGCTTGATGGGCCGGTTGCGCGCGGTCGTTCTGCCCGGCGAGAGCTTCGCGCCGGTGGTTCCGGTGGCGCTGGAGTGAGAGGGACGCCATGCCGTTTCCTAAGAGTCGGCCGTGCATAGAATTTTATTCACTACGCGCAAACTCAAGCGGGCATGGCAGTTGAAGACGAGGTGCGGTGCAGAGGAGGTGAAAACGGTAGCGGAAAATCTGGCGGGACTTAGAACAACTTAGTTTTGACCTGTGGCGAAAGTGACGGCGCGAGGGCGCCGGGGGGTGAGTTGTGTCTGCTTACGACTGGCTGCGATCAGCTGATTCTGTGCATAATTTAGGTGTCAGATTGGCTGTCAAAATGTCCTGATGTTGTGGACGACTTGGGCTAAAGTACTCACGGCGATGCGGCAGGAGTTATGGTCCATCGTCTACAGGACGGAAGGTGAAGTGGAACAGGCCGCATTCTGTCTCAATCGTCGGCTAACTGAACACAATCCGGGACATCGTGCATTCTGTCCAGTTTGCCCGTAACACAGGCGCAACCCCTCTAAACATCTGTTGCACCTTATTGCGTTTGGATCGAAACAAATTGCCGCCACGGTGGCCGCAGCCTGCTCGTTTGTGAGCGCGATAACAACAGCGCCGCCTGCGCTGTCTGCCGAAAAGAGGTACTGCTCTCCGACCGCATGTTCCGCATCGTCGTGCGTGCGAAAGAAATCCGCGCCGCCATCATCCTCGGCGATTGGAAACAGATCGCCGAGAAGTCGTGGCGGCGCGGAAATCAATTACCGGTCCTGCAGCGCCAGGAACCCAAACGGCGTTCCGCCGCCCGTCGTATCAACCGCGATTACCGTCCAAGCCGAACCGGCTGGAAACGTTAGCCGGCCACTCTCAATAGCGATGGTCTTGGTGCCCGCCGGGGTCACGCGAGCCATATAGCCAACATTGGGACGCAGCGCCAAGTAGCCTGAAGCCGCGGCAAACGGAACGCCCGTCAACGCCGCATCGCGTTTCACCAGCGTCTGGTAAGGCGCCCCAACGTAGACGTCCACTCCGGGCGCACTGGGCGCTCCGTGCACCACCCGAACATAGGCATTTGTCATTTCGTTGGGAATATTGTCGGCCAGCACCAGCAGCCGCAGTCCGGGCGTTTTCGCAGCAAATCCGGCAGCAATCACCGTCAACGTAGTACCGGGTGTAAGGGTCGCATTCAGTTCGGCCACCTTGGTCTGCGTTCCAGCAACAAAGACCTGGAAAATGCGTTGTCCAGCGGGCAGTTCGACGTAGTCGGTCGCTCCGCGATAGGCAATGTTATCAAGGGCGACAGCGCCATCGACGTAGATGTCGACGGACGGCGCGTCCGGGCTCGCATGCACCACGCGAACCCGCGCGGAAGGCGCTTGGGCAAACGTCAAGCCAGCAAAAAGCATCGCGGTCGCAGCTATTTGCATGAGGAACTTCTTCATGGGTCTTTTCTCTCCGTTTTGATTTTGTATGACTCCACGGTCAGCACAGGTCACACGGCATAACAGATAATCCCCACGCACCCCTTGGCATCAATTTATTTTCGCGATTTCAATAGCAAAAAAGCGGGCTCAGAAGCTCTATCCAAATGGCTTGTTTTCTGGCATTCTGCTGCCATCGCGCGGGATCCACCTCAAATGCCCAAATCAAAGCGCCAAAGACCAGGGCCGCGAAACGGGGCTTTGGCGTTGCCGTCCGCCGGCGCCACGTTAAACGGCGGGCCGCGAAGATTGCCCCAAATAGCAACGAAGCCGCCAGCGCGAATCGATAATTGCCCAACGTGATCACTGCTAACTGCAGCGCCAGCGCGGCCGCAATCATCCAGCCCAGTCCCCGATCCCAGCCCGCCAGGAGGTCGAACATCCGGGGTTCGTCCGGCCGCCCAATCAACCGTGCGGCCGCCGGAGCCAGCAGCACCGCCGCCAGCACAAACAGGGGGCGCGCGCAGCGTCGATCAGGGACAACGGACCAACCCATGAGACTAACGCGGCCGCCTGCAAAACGGCCTTTTCGAAGGACCGCGACGCCGCCATCCCGATAACGAAGGTGAGAAGCACCACCGGCAGTGAGACGACCAGAATCGCCACCATCGGCCCATGCAAGATCGCGAGCGCATCGGCCTTGTCCCGCAACAGGAACGGCCAAAGTTTCGACAGCACCAACGAGGACACTGCCGCCGCGCCTAACGCAAGTGCGACTGAATAAAACATTGGCTTCGCCAAGGGATCGGACACCGCGCCCGATGACTTGGTTCCGTGATAAAGTAAGCGCTTTATGAAGCGGAAACTCCTCGTTCTCGGCATGGTGTCTGCTGCCGCCGTACTCCTTATGGCGCAGGCACAGAAAAAGAAAGGGGACGCCGGCCGATGGAATCAACCGGTCGGCTATTCGGACACGCCGGTCATTCCCGAGCAGAAGTGGAAAGTCCACGACATCGCGCGCCCTATTCCGCGCCAGGTGACGCCCGGCGCGCTGCCGATGAATCCGCCGTCCGACGCCATCGTCCTGCTCGACGGGAAGAAGCTGGATCATTGGACATTCAATGGCAAACGCGGGCAACCGCCGGCGCAGTGGAAACTGGGAAACGGCTACATGCAGGTTGCCAACAGTGCCGGTGACGCTGTCACCAAAGAGAAATTCGGCGACATGCAGCTTCACGTCGAATGGGCCTCGCCGGAAGAGATTTTTGGCAACTCGCAGATGCGCGGCAACAGCGGCATCATCATAATGACCGCTACGAAATCCAGGTCCTCGATAGCTGGGATAACCCCACTTACGCCGACGGCCAGGCCGGCGCCATTTACGGGCAGTGGTCGCCGCTGGTGAACGCCATCAAGAAGCGCGGCGACTGGAACTACTACGAAATCTTCTGGGAAGCCCCGAAGTTCGAAGGCGACAAGCTCGTCAAGAATCCCTACGTCACGGTGATGCACAACGGCGTTCTGCTCCACCATCACCAGAAAGTCGTAGCGCCGATGGCCCATCGCTTGCCGGGCCACCGGGAACGAATGTACTTGGCACACCGGATGTTCAGCATGGCGTGGTATTCCGTTGCCGTGAACCGTTTGCATTTGTCGCAGTCGCAGCGACCCTGGTCGGCGGACTGCATGCTCACGCCGTCAATCGGAAAGCGCGTGAAGACGTAGTCGATTACCTTGCCCATCCACTCCCAGGACTCTTCTTCGCTGCCGCACATCGCCCGTTTTTTGGCGGTCTTGGCCAGATGTGGGTTTGCCTTGAGAATTTCTTGAAATCCCCAGGAATAAACACCTAAACCAGAAACGATACGAATGCCGTTCGCCCGGGCGCCGGAGATCAGCTTCTCTACCAGCATTGCCCGTTCCGGCGTCACGGCGCTCCTGATATCCACCGGCCAGGACTGGCTTACATAAAGGCCCCAGATGCAAAGATCCTCGAAGCCCAACTGCTTCATCAGCCGGAACGTTGCGCGGTAGTCCCTCAGCAACGGCTCGTCGAGCCGCATGGAAGGCCACTCCTTGTAGGTATCGGCGAAGGTCGCCAAGTCGGTGATCCAGCCGAGGTAGCCCCGGTATTGAAAACCTTTGCCGGGCGCCGCCGGAAGCGGTAGGGCGGCGGAAGCCGCAGCCGAGAGAAAGTTCCGCCGGTTCATAAGAAAAGCGCCGGCCTCGTTGGAAAACGAGGCCGGCGAGTGGTGATTAGAAGTAGAACTTCAAGGCGAACTGGCCGATGCGCGGGTCGCGTGCGCTGAAGATGCGGCCGCCGAGGTTGCGGAGTTCGATGTTGCTGTTCGGGTTGTTGAACTGGGTGTTATTCATCACGTTGAAGAACTCGGTGCGGAACTGGAAGAAGACGCCTTCGCGGATATAGAAGTTCTTCGAGATGGAGAAGTCCAGATTGTTGATGCCGGGGCCGCGGATGATGTTGCGGCCGGCGTTGCCCGGCGTGAAGGGCTGCGGGACACGGAAATCGTCGATGTTGAAGCAACGTTCAGCCGTGCACTTGTCCACTTTACCGGTGCCGATCGCGTCAGCCCTGCGGGCGTAGGCGAAGCCGATGTTATGCGGGTCGCTGGCGATAACCGGCGTGAACGGGAAACCGCCCTGCGCGGTGTAGATCCCGCCGAGTTGCCAGCCGCCAAGGACGAGTTCGCCAAGCTTCGGCATGCTCGTGAGGAACGAGCGCCCCTTGCCAAAGGGCAGGTCCCAGCCGTAGCTGAAAACGAACCGCTGGCCGACGTCCAGACTGGAACGGCCGCGCATAGTGCGAAGGTTGAACGGGTTGTCGGCGCCTTCGCCGCCGCCCTGATCGTTGGTCGAGCCGTCGATGGACTTGCTCCAGGCGTACGCGGCCAGGAAGCTGATGCCTTTCGAAAAGCGTTTCTCGGCTTTGACTTCGAGGGCGTTGTAGTTGCCGTTGTCCCGGGCGTCGTAGTAGGTGCCCGTACCAAACTGGGGCAGGGGCCGGCGCTGCTGGAACGGTCGGGTATCGGTCGAACTGATACGGGGGAGATTCGTGGGGAGATAGCGCTCAAGATAGGTGGACTTGTTCCCAACATAGGCTACTTCGAGAGAAAAATCGCGGAAGAGTTCGCGCTGGATAGCGAAGTTCCACTGGTACATCGTGGGCGTCTTGATATTGGGGTTGACGCCGAAGGTGAGTGGCGTGGTGAAGTTAGCGTTCGAGCTGAAGGGTTCAAAGAAGCCACGAACATCGAGAGTGGGCAGGCCATTCACAGTGGGCTGTTGTTTGGACTCGTCGACGATGAAAGGCACGTTGATGATGGGGACGCTAGCGGCATTGTTGCCGCTGGTCATCATATAAAAAATCCCCGCGCCCGCGCGGACGACGGTCTTGTTGTTGCCGAAGGGCCGCCAGGCGAGACCGATGCGAGGGGCGATATCGTTGAACCGGTTGTTGATGAGTTTATTGGGCAGGCCAACGTCGGTGGCTTTATCGATGAGGTTCTGGAAGCGGGGGAACGCGAAGCGGGCCACCTGTTGGGAAACGGTATTGATCTGTCCGTTGAAGGTGGTGGCCGCCCAGCGCCCGGTATCGAAGTTGAACGAAGCCCCCTGGCCCAGCATGGGTGTCGGCGCAAGGTTTAGCTCGTAGCGAACGCCGGCATTAAGGGTCAGGTTGCGAGCGATTTTCCAATCGTCCTGCACAAAAAAGTGCCAACGAGTCTCGTAAAAGCCAAACAGGTTGCGAGGGAAGCTGCGGGAGCCGTTCACCGGATAGCCGGTAAGGAAGTCCGCGAAACCATTGCCGGTGTAGCCGCCATTGAAGCTAAAAGCGCCGCGGGAGTTGGCGGAGTTGGTGGAGGTGATTCGATAGTCCCGCAAGTCCGCGCCGACTTTGATCGTATGAGCGCCGCGGATGAACGACATGGTATTGACGATCTGATAAGAGTTGGTCGGATTGACAAGCGGCTGGAATGCGTTGCCGGGGATGCCCTGGAAGCCCGTAATGCCCAAGGTAGGGAAGCCGGGGAAGTTCTGGCTGGTTTCTTCAAAGCCGCGGATGCCGGAAAGAACCGTTTGGTTCGTTCCAAGGCCCTGGTTGATATTGGCGTTATGGAGACGGGTATAGCCCAAGCGGAGTTCGTTCAGCGTGGTGGGGTTGAAGATGTGGGTTTGGCTCAGCACGAGATTTTGGACGCGCTGCCGTTGGTTGGTGCCGCCCACCTGCGGGAAAGGACCGGGGATGAAATTCTGGAGATGGTTGATGCTGTAGCGAACGGCGAAAGTGTCCTTAGGGCTGAGGACGTGGTCGTAGCGGGCGTTGCCTTGGTCGGCGTCGCTCTGGAACGGGGCGGCGTAGACGAACGTCCCTTGCACTGTGTTGGGCAAGGGCACGAACTGTTGGAAATAGTTGGTGGCCGGATTAATGCGACTGGTGGGGATGATGTTGCCGGGGAAGGCAACGCCGGTAAGCGGGTCGCGTATGGGCGTGGCGATGCTCGAGAAATCGCCACGGCGGAGGGGTTCTGGAGCGACGACTACATTGGTCGTGCGGCCTTGGCGGATGCGGGTCCCTTCGTAGTTGAGGAAGAAGAAGCTCTTATCCTTGCCATTAAAGAGTTTGGGGATCACGAGGGGCCCGCCGAAGGCGAAGCCGAACTGGTTCTGCCGATAGCTGGCTTTTCGGGGAATGAAGAAGTTGCGGGCGTCGAGTTTGTCGTTGCGGAGGAACTCGAAGAGGGTGCCGTGGTACTGATTGGTTCCGGATTTGATTGTGGCGCTGAGGACGGCGTTTCCGCGTCCATATTCGGCGGAGAAGGAGTTGGCCATGACTTTGAACTCCAGCAGAGCGTCAACCGACGGCCGAAGCGCTACGCCATCGAAAAGCTGCTCGTTGATGCTAATGCCATCAAGGAGGAACTCTGTTTTACTTTGGCGGCCGCCGCTGACGGCGACGGTGGTGGCGCCGGTGAGACCGGCAGTGCCGATGACAGCGTTGGGAAGGAGCGCGGCGAGCTGGACGAAGTTGCGGCCGTTGAGCGGCAGGTCGACGATCCGTTGATTGCCGATGACCTGGCCGATGGAGCCGCTTTCGGTATTGACGATCGGAGCTGACTCGACGACGGAGATCGTGTCGGAGACACTGCCAACCCGCAGGGTGACGTCGATGCGGGCGCGCTGGTCCATCTGGAGGACGAGGCCCTTGATCTCATGCGTCTGGAAGCCCTCGCGGGTGACGGTGAGGGTGTAGCTGCCGGTAGTGGGGAGCAGCGGGAGTTCGTAGTCGCCGGTCTCGGTGGCGCGTGTTGCGCGCTCGACGCCGGTGGAAATGTTCTTGACGCGGACGCCAGCTCCGCTAACGACGGCGCCGCTGGGGTCTAAGACGCGACCGACGATGGTGGCGGTGGGTTGAGGCCATATTGAACTGGATAGAGCGAGAAAAATCAGCACACGGCTGAAAGTTTGCATAAAAAACTCCTTGATGTGGGCGTCCAGACACTTCTCCGGGGTTTGCAAACGAAGGCAACAACTGAGTTTCGCCTGCGTGACACGGCGATGTTAGCGTTAGGAACATTAGGACTTCCCGCGTTCCCGGCTTCGGTGACCTGTTAGGGCAATGCTAGTGCTATTCAACTTTCCCGATCCAGAGCTGTCCAGTAGGCTGAACGCTATCCAGACACGCTGGCATTATTAAATAACACGTATTACCGGTAACATGTCTACAATGAAGCCATCAAGATATTTTTGGGCTTGCTGGCCTGCTTCCGGCGGAATACCATCAAATTGAAGTAATTGCAGGTTTAATGTCTTCCTCAACAGAGTCCAAGAGCCTCACCCAAGAAGTGAAACGAAGCCTGCTCGGCTGGCTGCGAGAGGGCAAGTATCCACCTGGTAGCCGGTTGCCTTCCGTCCAGGATCTGGTCGCCCAGCTCAACGTTAGCCGGACTGTCGTCCGCGAAGCGCTCCACTCGCTAGCCGGAATGAACCTGATCCAAATGCGCCCGGGGATGGGTTGCTTCGTCAATCAACTTTCGAGCGATATCGTCTTTAACGCCGACGTTTTTTCGTCATTGCTAGGCATGGATGCCATCGTGGAAGTGGTTGCCGCACGCCGCCTGATTGAAGGCGGCGTGGCGCGCGAAGTGGCTTTATCGGCCACCGAAGAGGATTTCGAAGACATCGAAGAAGCGCTACGGCAGATCAAACGCGCCGTCCACCGGGACCGGCCCATGTACTCCGCCACACCCGAATTCCACGTCGCCGTCGCCCGGGCAACTCACAACAAAGTTCTCGAAAAAGTCGTTTTGTCGTTCAACTTGTTGATGGCCGCGGGCGGTGCGCTCATCGAGCGGCACAACCCCGACCGGAAATACCGCGTGGATGAGTACGAGTCGCATCGGATGCTTTTCGAAGTGATCCGGTCCGGAGATCCCGACCGGGCTCAAAGAGCGATGGAGGAACACATCGGGCAAACGCTAACGGCGCTGCTAGAGATCTCCTCGCGGCCTCTCGCCGGGGACGCCGGTCTTTCCGTCCACCCTGATGGACGACTCGAGGAATCGCCAATCGACGGCCCATACACTTCTCTCAGGAATGAAACCCTCCTATAAATGGCCGGCGGTACTCGGGGCACTCGCGGCCTCTTGCGGCGTTTATGCCGCCGCGCCGGAGCCGCCTCCGGAGCCCCGGATCACCAGTATTTTTCCGTTCGCAGGCGAAGTGGGGAAGCCGTTTGAAGCAGAGGTTCGCGGCCGCAATCTGAAGGGGGCAAGGTCGCTTTGGTTTGACGGCGGAAGCGTGCAGGCGCGCATCTTGCGGGTAGAGGATGCAACCGCTCCCGATGAAATCCTGCACGTTTCATTGACGGTTCACGCCGCTCCTAAATCCTTCCGCGTGGTTACGCCCGCCGGCGTTTCGAACGCCCTCAACGTGCGAGTCTCTCCGGTTCCTGTCTTCGCGGATCGAACGCTTTCCCGGGTCCCCGCCGTCCTTTTCGGCCGCATCGCTCAACCCGGCGACGTCAATACGTACCCTATCACCGTGCAAGGGGGCCAGACCCTGAGTTTCGACGTCCAATCGGGCTTTCGCGGGCTCGATCCAATCATCACGATTGCCCAACGCTCCGGCAGTTGGTTTGACCCGGATCGCATCAACCCCATCGCCGCCAACGACGATCCATTATTTTTTCCCGGCCTGTCTACCGATGCTCATCTGGTCCACCGCTTCACAAAGGCCGGCGAGTACCTTGTCCGGATCTCCTCGTTCTCCGGCCAGGGCGGGCCGGACCATGGATATCAATTGACTGTCGCTCCCGGCGAATCGCCCGCTCCGGACCTTCACCCCCGTTGGACCGATCTTTGGGACGAGCGCCAATTTACGCGCCGGATGAGCAACGACTGGATCAGCCAGCTTGCCGCTCGCGGCGCGGATACTCCCGCCGCCCGGCCGCCCGAGTCCTATCGGGCGGCCAAAGAATCTTCCGGAACCCTTCCCGTATTTACGCCTCCGGGGATGGTGGAAGGCCGCATTGAGCACCCCGGCGAAACGCATCTGATTCAATTGAAGATCGACCAGGCGCAAGGCCTCGCCATCGAGATCGAAACGCCGGAAGCCACGATGCCGCGGTTCAACCCGATCGTTCGGCTGACTGAGCCCGGCGGCAATGAAGTGGTCACCAATGTCTACACCAAGCTGAATAACAACGGGCTTTACATGATGAAAATGATTCAGGCAAAGACCGTGTTTTCTTTGTCCGCTCCCGGCATTTACACGCTGGAAATTCGCGACATCACCACGGATCGCGGAGGCGCTGATTTCCGCTATCGCGTGCTGGTGCGCCCCCAGATACCGCACGCCGGTAAGGTGGTGACTGCCGTCGATCACATCAATCTGAGCGCCGGTGAAACTCGTACGCTTACCGTCACCCTCGATCGCGAAGAAGATTTCGGCGGCGTCGTGGCGTTATTGGTCGACAATCTGCCCCCCGGCGTCACCGCCATTCCCGCGATGGACAAGCCTGAGGAACGTCCGCCCCTGCCCAACGGCGGCAAGCTGGAGCGATACACGCCCAAGCCGCAGACTGCTTCCCTGCTGCTGGTGGCGTCGGCTAACGCGGCCCCGTCTGACCAGCCCGTGAAAATTCGCCTCAGCGCCCGGCCGATCGTGAAAGGCCAATGGAAAGACGCGATTCCCGTCGCCGAGATTCCCATGATGCTCATCGCGCGGAGGCCGCTATGAAATCCATCTTCATCGCCGCCGGTTTCCTCTCGCTAATGGCCGCGGAAAAGCCGGAGTCCATTCGGATTGAACCGGCTAGCCGTATCCTGCGCGGCGAGGGCGCTTCGCAGCAATTGCTGGTGCTCGGCCGTTACGCCGACGGCCTCGAACGGGATTTAACCGCCACTGCGAAATGGACTCTGTCCGATAGCCGGCTTGGATCCATTGACGCCTCCAGCAGGCTGGCCGCGCTGAAAGACGGAAATCTGGTGCTGACGGCTTCGCTCGAAGGCAAATCGGCGCGGGCCGCCTTCGACATTGCCGAAGCCAGCGCCGCCAGGGACTTCGAATTCGCCCGGGATATTGGCAACCTTCTTACGCGGCAGGGGTGCAATGGGTCCGCCTGCCACGGCGGGGTGAAGGGTCGCGGCGGGCTCAAGCTGTCTCCGGGCGTGCTGAACCCGAAGGACGATTACGAATGGATTGTGAAGGGCGGCGGGTATCAGGTGCTCACCGCTGAGGTCAAGGGCGCTCGCGTACCGCGCATCGACGCCAACGATCCGGCGAAAAGCCTGATCCTGTTGAAAGCCACTCAGTCCGTAGCGCACGGCGGCGGCCGCCGTTTCGTGGTAGGCTCTCCCGCATACCAGGCCATCCTGAAATGGGTGAAGAATGGCGCGCCTTACGGCCCCGAAGGCAGCCGCGAAAACCGCGTCGTCAAACTCGACGTCTTTCCCTCCATCGTCACGCTCGAAAACGGCGGCGAGCACCGGCTACTGATCACCGCTCATTTCGCTGATGGCCGCAGGGAAGACTTCACGGGCCAATCGCTCTGCGCCGCGAATGATAAGTCCGTGGCTACAGTCTCGAACTGCATTGTGAAGGCAGGCCGCTCGGGCGAAACGTCGGTGCTCGTCCGCGCCGCAGGCATGGCCGCCAGCGCCATCGTCGGCGTCGTCGGTCCTGTGCTCACTTCCCAGGCTAAGCCCGTTGAAGTGAATTATATCGATCGGTTCGTTTTTGAGAAACTCCGCCGTTTCCGCATCCCTCCCTCGGCGCTCTCCTCGGACGAAGAGTTCCTGCGGCGCCTCTGCCTGGACCTCACCGGCACCCTTCCTCCGCCGGGCCGCACCCGGGAGTTCCTTACGAGCCAGGATCCGGCGAAACGAACCAAGCTCGTTGATGCCCTCATGGCGTCCCCGGAGTTTGTGGATTACTGGACCTATCGCTTCGATGATCTTTTCCGTGTCGGCGTCTTCCCTAACGGAATCAACGCCAAGTGGAGCCAGATGTACGCCGATTGGGTCCGCGAGAGCATCGCCTCCAATAAGCCTTACGACCAGATGGCCCGCGAGCGCATCGCCGCCCAAGGCTATGACGGCCCCACCCGTCACTACCTGCCCTACGACGTGATTGGCCCCGCGGGCGAGACGATGGCGGAGGAGGTCCGCGTCTTTTTTGGCCGCCGCCTGGACTGCGCCCAATGTCACAACCATCCGTACGAGGCGTGGAGCCAGGATCAATTTTGGGGCCTTGCGGCGTTCTATAGCCGCATGTTCAAGATGGGCGACACCGGCGCCGAATACGTCATCTTCGATCACCCCGCCGGCGAAGCCATGGGCAACGGCGATGTCAACGGCTCCATCAAGCTGCTGCATCCACGCACAAAGGTGGATCTGAAACCCACGCTGCTCGACGGAACGGTAATTCCGCCCGCCGATCGCGTCAACCCCCGTAAGGCGCTCGCCGAGTGGATGGTCGCGCACCCCTATTTCGCGGAAGCCGCCGCCAATCGGATCTGGAGCTACTTGTTCGGCCGCGGCCTGGTAGATCCCGTGGACGATTTCCGCTCCACCAACCCGCCAACGCATCCTGAGCTGCTTGAGAAGCTGGCCGCGGACTTCCGCGCTCACGACCATGACCTGCGCCATTTGGTGAAGACCATTGTGCTGTCTCGCACCTACCAGTTGAGCGGCCGTACCTTGGCCGCCAATCGGGAAGACCGCGCCAACTACTCGCACGCCAACCCGAAACCGCTCGACGCCGAAGTGATGCTCGATGCCATTGGCAGCGTCACCGGCGTGCCGGAGACTTTCTCCACGGGACTGGCCGGCAAAGGAAAGTCGAACGGCAATGCGCCCGTCGGCACCCGCGCCATCACCATTCGCCAGCCTGATCTTTACTACTCGCGTTTTCTCGATATTTATGGACGGCCCAACCGTCTTACCCTGCCGGAACGCAGCGGAAAAGCAAACTTGGGCGAAGCATTGCACATGCTGGCCGGCTCAGCCTACCAGGAGAAGTTGGCCGCCCCTGGCAGCCGTCTGCAACGCCTGTTGACTGAGGCCCGCACCGACCAGGAGATTGTCGAAACCTTCTACCTCGCGGCGTATTCCCGGTTCCCTGAGCGCGAAGAACTCGCTACCATCAAGGCATTGATCGCCGCGCGGCCGAACCGCGAAGAAGCACTGCAGGATTTTGTGTGGGCTATTCTTTGCTCCCGCGAGTTCGCTGAAAACCATTAGTCCAAAAACCATCAACTAAGAAGCTCGATCATGAATCCTCATCATCATCCCCGCGCCGGCCGGCGCGACTTCCTCAAAGCCGGATCGCTCGGCTTCCTTGGCCTTAATCTGCCCCAACTCCTCCGCGCGGCGGCGGAATCCGGAAAACCGGGCAAAGCGCAGTCCTGCATTCTGCTCTGGCTTGAAGGCGGACCCAGCCAGATCGACACCTGGGACCCCAAGACCAACTCCGCTTTCAAACCCATCTCCACCAAAGTCGCCGGAATTCAGATCTCGGAACTCCTCCCCAATGTCGCCAAACGCATGGACAAAATCTCCCTGGTGCGATCAATGCACACCATGGGTTCGGACCATCCGCAGGGCACGCATTACGCCATCACCGGGCATGAAGTGAATCCGGCGATGCACTTCCCCAGTCTGGGTTCCATCATTGCCAAAGAGACCAGCCAGCGCAATGGCGTCCCCTCGCATGTACTGGTTCCCCAGTGGGAAAGGGCGCGCCAGTACGAAGAGTATTTCCGCTCCGGCTTCCTCGGCCCCGAAGTGGACCCCATGGCGGTGCCGGACCCCAGCGTCCCTGGCTTTCAAGTGGCGGATCTAAGCCTGCCGAAAACCTTCTCCCCCCTGGCCGTGGAAGGCCGGCAGGCTTTTCTCAAAGCGGTCGATAGCCGATACCGGGCGGCCTACGCCGGCGCGGAACATGCCAATATGGACGGATTCACCGCCCAGGCGTGGAAAATGCTGCTCAATCCGGCGGTCCGCAATGCCTTCGATCTGTCGAAGGAACCGGACAGTTTGAAGGATAAGTACGGCCGCGACACCTTTGGCCAGAGTGCGCTGCTGGCTCGGCGGTTGGTCGAATCCGGCACGCGATTCGTCACCGCGGCGGGCTTTCACTCGAACTCCTGGGACACCCACGCCAAGAACGACCAAGGCCATCGCGACCGGCTTTGTCCGGTGCTGGATCGAACGCTTTCCGCGTTGCTCGACGATCTCGAACAACGCGGCTTGCTGGAAAGCACGGTGGTCGTCGCGATGGGAGAGTTCGGCCGGACGCCCTTCGTCAACCCCGACCTCGGCCGCGATCACTGGCCCACCTGCTGGTCCCTCGCCATCGGCGGCGGCGGCATCAGGGGCGGTCAAGTGGTCGGCTCCAGCGATGAGACCGGAGCCAAAATCACCAGCCGCGCCACCAGTATGGGGGACATCTTCGCCACCATCTACAAGGCCTTCGGAATCGACTGGACGAAGGAGTACGATACGCCCATCGGCCGCCCCATCAAGATCGCCAATTCGCTTGAAGATCAGACCGGCGAGCCGATTGCGGAATTGCTTTGAGGCCGGAGTGGGCGCTGATCGCTTATCTCTGGGTTGCCTACGCCCTCAACCATGCGGACCGCCAAGTCGTCTACACCTTGCTTCCCGCGCTGCAACAAACCTTTGGCTTTAGCGATGCCATGCTCGGGCTCACTGGAGCGCTCTTCCTTTGGGTCTACGGCGCGTTCTCGCCCATCGCCGGCATCCTGGGCGACCGCTTCTCCCGCGTCAAATTGGTAGTCGGCAGCCTGGTGGTTTGGAGCGCCTTCACCATCCTCTCCGGCCTTGCCCCCAACGGCACTTCGCTGCTCGTTTGCCGCGCCCTGCTGGGCGTTTCCGAATGTTTCTTCATGCCTGCGGCTTTCGCGCTCATGGCCAATGCCCACGGCCCGCAAACGCGATCGCGCGCCATCGCCATCTTCGCCAGCAGCCAAATGGTGGGCGTCGCGCTGGGCGGATCGCTGAGCGGGTGGATCGCACAAGAGTTGAACTGGAGATTCGCATTTATCCTGCTGGGCGCCTGCGGCATCCTTTTTGCCCTTCCGCTCTGGCGCTTCCTGCTGCAAGTTCCTGCGCACTTTACGAGCATGGATACAAACAATCCCGCTTCCATTAAGAGCTTCGGCACTCTCTTCCGCGTCCCCTCTCTGCGCGTTGTCACTGTCTTCGTTTCGGTGGCGACTTTCGGGCTCTATCTCGTCTACACCTGGCTTCCCACGTTTCTCTTTGATCGCTTTTCCATCAGTCTCGCCCGTGCCGGATTTGAGGCCAGCTTCTATCCGCAATTGGGAACCGCGGCCGGTTTGTTCGCTGGCGGCTTCGCGGCCGACATGCTCTATCTGAAACGCAAGTCTGCCCGCTTCTGGATCATTCTCGTGGCGTTCCTGGGCTGTGCCCCTTGCCTCTATCTAATCGGCGCGGGAGCCACGCTCGCCGCCACGCGCGCAGCGGCCATCTTTTTCGGGTTCTTCGCTGGGTTCGTTTCCGCTAACCAGGCAGCCAGCGCCTTCGATGTCGTGCCCGCCTCGCAACGAGCCACGGCCGTCGGTGTGCTCAACGTGACGGGCGCCAGCATCTCCGGCTTCGCTCCCTATCTAGGCGGACTCGCGCGTCGCAGCATCGGAATCGGGCAGCTAATGGCCTATACAAGCGCGGCTTACCTCGCTACTAGCCTCATCATCCTCTACGCCATCTTGCGCCATTTCGACAAAGATCATCGACAGGCGGCTCAACCCCGGACGTAATCCGCCCCGGCCTTCGCCGCGGATTTGGCACGCCCCGAACGGCTAAAGGCTTGCCCGGTGTTGCGCCTCGCGGAGTAGCGCACGAAGGGGAAGGCCAATCGCCCCGCCATGCCGCTTGCGGCCGATGCTGTTCACCAGGAGAGCGGCAAAGCCGGTGGTGAATCGCTATTCATCGATCCCCAGAATTCGAAGGGAATCGCGTTCGAACATCGCTTCCATCTTGTCCATGTTCAGCCGAGGCAGTCGTGTGCCTTCCAGCATGTCATTGAGCGCCCTCATCCCTTTCAGGCTGGCATCGACGGTGGTGAACGGATAGTCGCTGCCGAACAGCAGCTTGTGCCACACGCCGTACTCTTGCAAGAGCATGAGCGAATGATAGTTCTGGAAAGGGCGGTAATGCAGGGCGGAGCAGTCGGCGTAGACGTTGGGGTGTTTGCGGATGGTGGCGATACACTCGCCTTCGTAGGGATGACCGAGGTGGGCGAGGATCATCTTCACGTCGGGGTAGCGCGTGGCGACGTCGTCGAGGTGCCGCGGCAGGGTGCACTCGAGCGGCGCTTGGGAGATGAACGTGGTCCCTGTGTGGAGCAGGACGGGCAGACCATGACGAGTCGCGTACTCCCACAGATAGTCGAAGCGCCGGTCATGCGGCAGGAAGTTGGCGTACATGGGCATGAGCTTGATGCCCTTCAACTTCAGATTCTGGTGGCCCTCCATCATCTCGTCCTGCCAACCCGGTTGGGTGGGATCAAGGGATAGGAAGCCGATTAGTTTACCGGGCTGAGCGGAAACGTATCTGGACACCTCGTGATCCGGGACCCAGAGGCCGGAGAGCTTGGCCTTACCGCCGAAGACGATCGTTTTGTCGCAGGCGGTGGCGCTGCCGTGATACTCGTTCCAGCGGACGGTGAGGTCGACCTCACAGTCGCCTCGCGCCCGGCGGGCTTGGCTCTTGAAGTCTTCCGAGAAATGGTCCGGGTACTCCCAAAAGTGGCTGTGGACGTCGACGATCACGAGTTCAGTATAGCCCAGCCGAATGGGCATGAAATTCTGAAGTTTGGAACGGCGGCAAAGGGGAAGTGAAGGTGAGCGACTGGTGGACGCGTTGGCGCTTGCTGACGGGCATGCCGCCCATAGACGGGCGCTTCGGGCCCTGGCGATTGGCGTGCCGAACCTGGTCGGGGCAAGTGGAGGTGCGCCATTTCCTGGCGGGCTGGAACCTTAGGCGTTATAGAAGCTGACGAAGCCGCGCGCAACGTCCGCGGTGATGATGTCGAAGCACCGCTGGCCCGTATCCGCCAGCGCCTGGTCCGGGCTACCGGTGTAGCCGTCGATTTTTTGCCAGGACCCATGCATTTCGGTGCGCCAGGGCGGCACGCGCGCAACGGGATCGGTATCGCCCGGAAGGTCGCGATGCGGCAACGGTCCGTGCGGCAGGTCCGGCCGGAGTGCGAGCATCATCGATGTTTCAAAGTCTCCAGCATGCCCGGGGAGCCGTCGTCCCCGGTGCGCGCCGGCGGCCACGAGACCCTCCCAGGCAATCGCCCACTAGGACCCAGCGGCGACGTGGGCGTCGCGCCGTAACGCGATGTCGCGAGCGGCCAATTCGGCCAACTCGTGATTTCCACCGTGGCCATTCAGCAGGAAGATCCGGCGGAAGCCGCCGGTGACCAGCGACTCCACCAATTCCCGCAGCACCCGGTAATAGGTTTCGGTGCTGAGCGACAGTGTCGCGCCGAAACTGAGATGGTGATCCGAGGAACCGAACGGCAGTGCGGGAGTGATGATAACGGGAATCTCCGCGGAGGCAATGCGCGCGCTCTCCTCGGCAACCGCCGTAATCGTGAAGAAATCGGTGCCGGTGGGCAGGTGGGGGCCATGCTGCTCAGTAGCGCCGATCGGCAGTACCACCAGCGAGTCCGCCGCGGCGCGCAATTGTTCGCGGTTCATTTCAGTAAATCGACGCATATGTGGCATACTATTGTCGCTCATGGAACTACTCGCTTTCGTCAGCGATGAAATGTATGTCGCGCTTTCGGATGTGGCGGCTGAATTTGAATCCGTCGAGACTGGCGTAGTAACGCTGCTGCGCTCCTCGCCGCGGGGAAGCTTCTTTGGTGACCTGAACCACGGCGACTATCGCGTGACACTGGCCAAGGCAGGCTTTGGGTCAAAGGCGTCCGTGGTGCGGTTGGGGGGAGATCCGCCGCAGTTCCGATTGCTGTCCGATGGCCTGCTGGGATACATGTGGCCGAAGTGGGTGCGCGGCGGCGGGACGTCCGAATACCGGGTACATGGGGTTGAGCAGTACCAACTGACGCTCTGGCGTTATGGGCTCCGAAGAGAGTTCGTCTCCATGATCGGATGGGTGGACGAACACGGCCCGCAGGCAAACAAGCAGATCCTGCCGGATCACGATTTCACGCAAACGGGCGTGCGTTGGAATCAAGATGGCTATCCCGCACCCCCGATTCTTGTGGCGCCGGAGCGATCGGGCCTTTATTATGTGCAGGCGCGAACGCCCTCCGGACGGTTCTTCTCCTGGCCCTGGGTCGTCGCGCCCCGGATACCGCGGGCGCAAATCGCCGTGTTGGCATCCACTAACGCCTGGAACGCTTACAACAATTTCGGCGGACGCAGTAATTATGTGAACGCGGACCATCTGCCCGCGCGGCCGGTGGTGAACGCTCGTCAGGACCTGGATCGGTACCACGATCCGACGCCCTTCGGAAGCTGGAAGGCGAACGACGATGAGTTTCTGCCGCTCTCGTTTGATCGTCCGGAACCAAATAATCATATCTTTGACAGCGGCGACGTGACCGCTCCGGTGCAAGGCCGGGTGCAGTGCGGGCAGGCGCCGGGTGAGTGGCGGCTCTATGGCTGGTTGGAACGGGAAGGCTTTGACTACGACCTGTACGCGGAAGCGCAACTGCACGATGGCGCACTCAATCTGGACGCGTACAAAGTTTTGATGCTCGCGGTGCATCCGGAATACTGGACTCGGGAGATGTATCTGCGCGTGAAGAGCTGGGTGTTTGAGCGCGGTGGACGACTGATGTATCTGGGCGGGAACGGTTTGAATTGCGAAGTTGTATTTTCGCCGGACGGCTCTATGCGGTGCCTCTCCCACCTGCGCAGCCTGCGCGGGGAACTGGGCGGGGTCTCGGACGACGGCTCGGTGGAGTACGAAAGCCGCCTGCATCGGACGCTGGAATCCGAAGCCAATCTGCTCGGCGTGGTCTGCACCGAGACGGGCATTATGACGGCCGCGCCCTACCGCGTGATTGATGCTGACCATTGGATCTTCGACGGTACCGGTCTTCGGGCAGGCGACGAGTTCGGCCACCAGACGCTACATGAGCGCATTCCCGGGGGAGCATCGGGCCACGAAACTGACAAGCGCAGCGCATCTTCGCCCGCGAACACGCGGCTGCTGGCGAAAGGCGCCAACCCGGACGACGGTGGCGCGGAAATCGTTTTCCACGAGCCGGGGGGCGGCGCGGGTGTGTTCTCGGTGGGATCTATCACCTGGGTCTCGGCGCTCTTTTGCGATCGGCACGTCTCGGCGATCACGCGCAATGTTCTACAACGTTTTGTGGCAATCCCTCGGTCTCCTGACGGATAGTGGTAGCGCTAAAGCAGCTTCGGAGTTCCCCAGTGTGTCCGATAGGATCGTTTCACATGGATATTGGCGCCGGGGTCGTTCGGGATCGTCTCCGTCTCTTGATCGAACGAGATGTTGCGGCCGGTACGGGCAACGATGTTGGCCAGATGGCAATGGACCGCTGACAGGTGACCTTCCATGATGTCACCGGGCGGGAGTTTCCTCGAGCGTACGCAGTCGACGAACTTCTGCTGATGCACCGCATCGCTGTCGCCCGCGTCGTCGTGCTGGATCATCTTGCCGTCCTTGTCGAACACCTTGAAGCCCCAGCGCCGATTGTATTGCCCGATGTGCACCATCCCCTCGGTTCCGTACACGCCGACGCCGTTCTCGATCCCGTTCATCCCGTACGGATTCCAGATGCGCTGCTCCCAGATCAGGCTCTTTCCATCTTCATAGTCGAAGGTGGCCAGCATCGTGTCCGGCGTTTGCTGATCGTCTTTGAAGAAGACCTTACGGCCCGAGCCGCTCACGTGAGCCGGATAGCTGACGCCGAGAGCCCAACGCGCGATGTCGATTTGATGCGCCCCGTCGTTGCCCGCGTCGCCTGTGCCAAAATGCCAGTGCCAGTGCCACTTGTAGTGAAAGCGGTTTTCGTTGAACGGAATCCACGGTGCAGGACCAAGCCACGTTTCATAGTCGACGCCCGGCGGAACCGGGCCGTCCTCCTTGTGACCGATGTCGTCGCGCAGTTGGATGTTCCATGCCTTGGCCATCAGCACTTTGCCGATCTTCCCGGACTTAATCAGCTCGATCGCGCGCACCGTCGACTCCCGGCTCCGTGACTGCGTTCCGACCTGCATCAGCCGTCCATTGCGGCGCGCCGCGTCGATCATCAGGCGCCCTTCCCGGATGTTGTGCGAGGCGGGCTTCTCCACGTACACGTCTTTGCCCGCGTCGGCGGCGAGGATCGCGGCGGGGGCATGCCAGTGGTCCGGCGTAGTTACCACCACCGCATCCAAGCCTTTGTCGTCGAATAACCGGCGCATATCGGAGGCTTCAGCCGGCTTGGGAATACCCAGTTTTACGGCAATCGCCTGTGCTTTCTCGAGTGATGACTTATCGGCATCGCACAAGGCCTTAACGTTCACGCCGTTGATCTTGGCATAGGCGTCCAACAGATATCGGCCGCGCCCGCCGACGCCGATGATTCCGACGTTGACTTGATCGCTTGCCGCCATCGCCACTCTCCGCCCCGCCGTCGCGGCGAGCGTTGCCCCACCCATCATGAAATATCGCCGGTTCATTTATTTCCTCTCTTCTATCTGAGGCCCTGTTCTACATTGCGAATGTACGCGGCGGCGAGCCGGGCCACGGTCTCGCCATCGGGCTTGAAATCGAAAACCTCTACCGACAGCCAGCCGCGGTAGTTAAGGTCGCGCAGCGTCTGCAACACCGGGTTAAAGGCGAAATTGTCCGCGCCAGGATACCGCCCGTCCAGTTCATTCAAATGGACATGGCGAATGCGCCGGATATGCTTGCGAATAACGTCGCCAAGAACGGCGGATTCGGCGGTAGTGTTGTGTGTGTCGAACATCGACTGCACGGCCGGGCTGCCCACCTGCTCGACCACCGCCACGGCTTCCGCCATGGTGTTCAAGACATTGCATAGGTGCGGCGCGAGCGGCTCCACCAGGATAGTGACGCCGCGCTTGCCCGCATGCGACGCAACGCCCGCCAAGCCCTGAGTCAGCCGCTTGACGGCATCGCCGGGCGAGGAGCCGTCAAGCGCCTGGCGCTGCCTGGAAGAGCCGAGAGCCATAAAAGGTTTCGGCCCGAGATCCGCCGCAAGATCGATCAGCCGGTCGAAGTACTCCCACGTGCGGCGGCGCACCGCGGCATCGGGTGTGGTGAGATGGAGACCCTTCGGCGCCTTGAGGAACGAATGTAGTCCGCAGTATGCAAGGTCCGCGTCTTTCATGGCCGCGCGCAACCCGCGGCGTTCGCCAGGAGTGAGCGCGGCGGGATCGTCGCCCAGGTTCGACGGATCGATTTCCAGGCCCGTATAGCCGGTTCGGCGCGCCGCCTCGCAGAGCTCCGCAAAAGGCATTCCCGGAAACGTCTCGCTGCAAACCGCCAGGCGGAACGGGGGCGCCTTCGCTGTCGCCGTAGCAGCCAGCGCCGCCGATGCAGCCAACCATGTGCGGCGAGCCATCATAGGTTAAACAGCCTCTTCGCGTTGCCGGTGAAGACCTTCGCTTCGTCCGCGGCGGATAATTTCAACCCCTCTACATGTTCGGCAATCAGCGACGGATCGACCCAGGGATGGTCACTCGAATATAGCATTCGATCGACTCCCACAAAGTCAATTCCGTAGCGGATCGCCATCGGGATCGGCGATACGGTGTCGAGATAGATTCGCTTCAGATACTCACTCGGCGCCATGCGGATATTCTCGGCGCCGCGTTTTAGCACCATGGTCTGGTGATCGACGCGACCGATTAGGAAGGGCAGCGCACCTCCCACGTGCGGGCACACCAGCTTGAGGTTTGGATGTCTATCAAGGACGCCGGAAAGAATGAGGCGGCAGAGTGCGATCGTTGTATCGAACATCAAGCCGAGCATCGGAACCATCTGGTAGTCGCTCACGGCGCTGTAGGTCATCGGCAATGCCGGATGCAGAAGGATCGGAATGCCGCGCCGCTCCGCTTCGGCGTACAGCGGCCTATAGGCAGGCTCGTCGGGGAACTTGCCGTCGAGATTCGAGTAGAGCAGAATCCCTTTCATCCCGAGCTTGCCGATAGCGCGGTCGAACTCCTTCAACATCGCGTCCGGGGAATGGAAGGGCAAGGTCGCCAACCCGAAGAAGCGTTTCGGATGTTGGCGAACGTTGTCGGCAATGAAATCGTTCAGCATGACGGCCATTGCCGTTGAATCGCTTCCGAACAACTCAGGGCCAGGGTCGTTAATACTGAGAGCTGTCATCTCGATGCCGGCTTTGTCCATATCGGCAATCTTGGCTGCCGCGTCGGTATGCTTGGGCATGAGCCGGCGATGCCATTCACCGACGACCACGTAGCGATCTTCTCCTTTCCGGTAGACGTAGGGAGAAGTCTTGCGCTTCTCGAGGAGTTTGAGGAACTCCTCCGAGAACAGGTGGCTCTGCGAATCGATGCGCGATCCGCGGCTGGCGGAGGAAGCTGTGTTCATACTGGTAGCCGCCAGCGAACCGGCGAGGAAAGTTCTTCTGATGAACCCGCGCAAAACGGACTCGGTTGCGGGTCTCGGGAGGGGAGAGGTCGTTGTAGCTGGGGGGCCGCAACCGGCCTTTGCGCTTTCAGGTGTCATGCGAGCATCTGCCTCACTACTTTGCCGCCTACGTCCGTTAACCGGAAGTCCCGTCCCATGTGGCGATAAGTCAGGCGCGTATGCTCAAGCCCGAGGCAATGGAGCATCGTCGCTTGCAGGTCGTGAATATGCACAGGGTCCTCGGCAACACGCAGGCCGATGTCGTCGGTCTTGCCGATCACTTGCCCACCCTTCACGCCGCCGCCCGCGGCCCAAATGCTGAAGCAGTTGGGATGGTGGTCGCGGCCCGGGTCCTCATCGATGCGCTCGAGTTGCCCCATCGGCGTGCGCCCGAACTCACCCGCCCAAACGAGCAGTGTCGAGTCGAGCAGTCCCCGGCTTTTGAGGTCGCGAATCAACGCGCCGATCGGGCGATCGGTGATGTCGCAGTTCTTCTTGAGTTTCCGGTTGAGCTCCTGATGGTCGTCCCAACTGGCATGTGACAGCATGACGAACCGCACGCCTCGCTCGACCATGCGCCGCGCAAGCAGGCAGTTCACCGCATACGGATGGGTCGGCTCTTTGTTGACGCCGTAATCCTCGAGCAACTTCGGGGATTCCTGCGAGAAATCGAGAAACTCAGGAGCGGCCGACTGCATTCGAAAGGCCAGCTCGTAGCTATGAACACGGCTGGCGATCGCTGCGTCGCCCGTGTCGTATTGTCGCTCTTCGTTCAGTTTTCGAATCAGATCGAGCCGCGCGCGCTGCGTCTCGCGCGTCACGCCCGGCGGATTCGGAAGATAGAGGATGGGCTCGCCCGAATTGCGAAATACCGTTCCAGCGTAGGTGGACGGCAAAAACCCGCTCGCCCAGTTCGTCGACCCTCCGCTGGCCCCCGCGCCTGAACTCAATACGACGAATGCCGGCATGTCCTGCGATTCACTGCCCAGGCCATAGGAAACCCACGCACCAGCCGTCGGCCGTCCGAACTGCGTGGTCCCGCTGAACAGCAACGCCTGACCCGGGTGGTGATTGAAGGCGTCCGTATGCATGGAGCGAATGAGGCAGATGTCGTCGGCGTTGGCGGCGATGTGGGGGATGTAGTCGGAGAACTCGATGCCGGATTGGCCGTGAGGCTTGAACACCCGCTCGCTGCCGAGCACCTTGGCGTCCGGTTTAACGAACACAAAGTTGAGATCCTTCGTCATCGACGCCGGCAGCGGCTGGCCGTGCCATTTCCTTAGCGCGGGCTTGGGGTCGTACAGATCGATGTGGCTCGGGCCGCCTCCCTGGAAGAAGAAGATCACGTTCTTAGCTTTCGCAGGGAAGTGTGGCTTCTTTGGGGCCAGCGGCCCGGCCTCGGTGGCGGCGCCAAGCAGTTCCGCCACAGCGGCGCCGCCGAATACGCCGCTGAAAGAGCGGAAGAATTCGCGTCGTTTCTGTATGCGCAGGAAGTCTTCGATATTCATGGCCGGTCTCTGTTACTCACGGGTGATGAACTCATCCAGGTTGAGAATCGCGCTGCCCAGGCCGGTCCACGCCGCGGTCTCGATGCGGGAGGCCCCTGGCAGATCCAGTGGAAACAAAAGTGTCGCCGCGGCCGGATCCTTCTCGAAGATGCCAGTTTGGCGTTGATAATAGTCCTGCGCAAACTCCTGTTCGCGCCGGCTGGGCGCACGGCCCAGACAAATCCGGAAGAGCTGTTCGATGCGCACCGGGACCGGTTCGCCAGGCGTCTCCCGCAGAAGCCGGGCCGCCAACCCCTGCGCGGCTTCAATAAACACGGGATCGTTGAGCAGGTTCAACGCCTGTAGTGCTGTATTCGAGCGATCCCGCTTGCACGTGGCCACGGTTGCGTCGGGAGCGTCGAAGTTCGCCAACTGCGGGTAAGGAATGGTGCGCTGATAGTGAATGTAGAGTCCGCGCCTATATCGATCGCGGCCTGTACTCTCAGGCCAGCCCGCGTCGGTGCCATAGGCCAGCTCGAGCACGCCTTTCGGCATCGGCGGACGAACGCTACGCCCGCCGACTGCCGGATAGAGGAGATCGCTCACCTGCAGCGCTGCGTCGCGAATCAATTCAGCCGGCAGCCTCAGCCGCGACTGATGTGACAACAGGATATTGCCAGGATCGTGGGCATCGACCTGGGGGCGCGACTCTGACGATTGCCGATACGTGGCTGATGTGACAATCAGTTTGATCACCGTCTTCCGCTTCCAGCCTGAATCCATGAATTGTGACGCCAGCCAGTCAAGCAGCTCGGGGTGCGAAGGCTTCTCCCCCTGCGCGCCGAAGTCCTCCGGCGTCCTGACCAGGCCGCGCCCGAACAACTCCTGCCACATCCGGTTCACGGCCACTCGCGCCGTAAGCGGGTTGTCAGCGGCGACGAGCCAGCGGGCCAGCGTAAGCCGGGATGGCGCGGCGTTGGCCGGTGGAGGATGCAGGAATCCGGGCACCGCCGGATTCACGGACGCACCGGGATTTTTCCAATCTCCGCGCGAAAGCACGTGGGAAGCCCGCGGCGCATTTTCAACTAACACGGGCGCTTCGCTCAGGGCCGGGAAGTTGCGCCGAAGCTCTCGCAGCTTATTCCGCAGCTCGGTGAACTTCAGCTCTTTCCACACCTCCTTGCCGATCACGCGGTGATAGTTCTGAACGAAGTGATCCGCCATCGCGTCCGTCTGCTTCTGTGTCCGCTCGCCAGGGGGGGTATCGAGAATCGGCAGTGCGTTGTCGAGATACTTCGTGAGTGCATCGAGTGCGTGATCCCAATCGGTCCACTTTCCCGGCAGGGTGCGGGCCTCTTTCATTCGTGCTTCCCAGGAAGGCTGATGAGCCGCCACCTTGTATTCCAGAAGCAGTTCTTCGCGCTTGCGCCGGTACTCGGGCAAGGCTGTCAGATACGGCCCCATCTCACCGGCGAGGGGAGCATCGATGTCGAACTCGCCCGCGGAGTTGAAGAAGGCGAAAAGCTGATAAAAATCTTTCTGTGAGATGGGATCGTACTTATGGTCATGGCATTGGGCGCACCCAAACGTGAGCCCCAGCCACACCGTGCCGACGGTGGCCGCGCGATCTATCACCTGCTCGACGCGAAACTGCTCCACGTTGACGCCGCCTTCCCGGTTGGTGAGCGTGTTCCGGTGAAATCCCGTGGCCATCCGCTGCTCGACCGTTGCGTCCGGCAGCAGGTCGCCGGCGATCTGCTCCACCGTGAATTGATCGAACGGCATGTCGGCATTTAGTGCGTCGATCAGCCAATGGCGCCAGCGCCATGCATGGGGGCGGACATAATCCTTCTCGTATCCATCGCTGTCGGCGTAGCGGGCCATGTCCAGCCACGGGCGCGCCCAGCGCTCGCCGTAATGCCGTGAATCCAGCAACCGGTCCACCAGCCGCTCATAAGCGTCCGGCCGATTGTCACCGAGAAAATCCGTGACTTCGCGCGGCCCTGGAGGAAGTCCGGTTAGATCGAGCGAGACGCGGCGGATCAGCGTGGTCTTGGCTGCTTCCGCTGACGGCGCCCATCCCTCTTTCTCAAGTCTTGAGAGAATGAAACGGTCAATCTCGTTCCGTGCCCAAATATGGTTGCGCGTGCCGGGCGGAGTGGGCCGTGAGATCGGTTGGAACGACCAATGCTTGCTCTTCGCGATTTCTGCCGGAGCGGCCTCCGGCCAAACCGCGCCCGCGTCGATCCATTCGCGCAGGCGCGCGACTTCGGCCGCTGTCAGCTGCGCGCCTGCGGGCGGCATGATCCGCTTCCCCTCCGCTCCGGTCACCATGCGCAACAGCAGACTCTCATCACTTTTGCCGGGCGACAACACACGCTTCGCATCTTCGCGATTGTCCAGGCGCAACCCCTTCATCTGCGTCCGCGCGCCATGGCAGCTCTGGCAGCGCGCCGCAAAAATCGGTTCGATGTCGCGCGTGTAGTCCACTGCGGCCGCGGCTACCGGCATTACGATGACGGCTACCAACACCGCTCTCATGCCAGCCCCTTTTTCAAGAGTTTGGCTACGGCGTTACCCGCCACGTCCGTCAGACGGAAGTTTCGGCCCGCATGCAGGTAGGTGAGCCGCGTGTGATCGAAGCCGAGGCAATGCAAGATGGTCGCCTGCAAATCATGAACATGGATGCGGTCTTCCACGCCCTCCAGGCCGAATTCGTCGGTGCTGCCCACCGTCACTCCGGCGCGAACCCCGCCGCCCGCCAGCCACATGCTGTAGCAATTCGGATGGTGATCGCGGCCATAGCCGATGTCGGGCCGCTGTTGCTGCGTCATCGGCGTCCGGCCAAACTCGCCGCCCCAGATTACGAGAGTCGAATCGAGAAGCCCACGCTGCTTCAGGTCGGCAAGGAGCGCCGCCGCGGGCTGGTCGGTAACCTGGCAGTTTTTCTGCAAGCTCTTGTCGATGTCGTTGTGGTCATCCCAACTGCCGTGCGATACCATCACGAATCGGACGCCGCGCTCCACCATGCGGCGGGCAAGCAGACAGTGCAAACCGTACTGGTGCGTTGGCTCGCGATTCACGCCGTACTGTTCAAGCAGGCGCTGGGGCTCGCTGGAGAGGTCGAGCAATTCCGGAGCCGCCATCTGCATGCGAAACGCCAGCTCATACGAAGCAATGCGCGCTTCGATCTCCACGTCGCCGGTCTCACCCTGCCGCTTCTCGTTCATCCGGCGGATTACATCGAGCCGCGAGCGCTGCATCTCTGGTGTAAACCCTTCGGGGTTAGAAAGGTAGAGGATCGGATCACCCGAGCCGCGAAACGGAGTGCCCTGATAGGTTGACGGCAGGAAGCCGTTCGACCAGTTGTTGGAGCCCGCGCTCGGCCCGGTTCCGGAAGTTAGCACCACAAAGCCGGGGAGATTGCTCGACTCGCTGCCAAGCCCGTAGGTCACCCACGCGCCCATTGATGGCCGTCCGAACTGCATCCCCCCGGTCATCAGCAGCAGCTCGCCCGGGTCGTGATTGAACGCATCGGTGTGGAGGCCGCGCGCAATGCACAAGTCGTCGGCGCGCCCGGCCAGGTGCGGAAGCAAATCTGAAATCTCGGCGCCCGATTGGCCGTGGCGCGAAAAGCTGCGTGGGCTTGCCACGACATTCGCATTAGGCTTGATGAATGCGAGCTTAAGGTTCTTCGTAACTGACGCGGGCAACGGCTTGCCATGCCATTTGCGCAACTCCGGCTTGTGATCGAACAGGTCGATCTGGCTCGGTCCGCCCGGCATGAACAGGAAGATGACGCTACGCGCGGAAGCGGGAAAATGCGGAGCCTTCGGCGAAAGCGGATTCCCGGTGGCCGCAATCAGATCCGCCAGCGCGAGGCTCCCGAACCCAGAGGCGGCATGCAGAAAGTGGCGTCGGTTCATCATGTTTCGAATCTGCCTACTCGCGGGTGATGAATTCTTCGAGGTTCAACAGAACGCTCGACAGGCCGGTCCATGCCATCGGCTCGGGTTGCTTTTGCCAGTACTCCAGGAGCCATTCGCGTTCGTCGTTGGCGGGCTTCCGCCCAAGGCACAATTCAAACGAACGATCAAGCCGCCGCTGGAAATTGTTCCCGCCTTCGATACCCGAGCGCACGGCGAGCGCGCGGGCCGCTTCGACGAATGCCGGGTCGTTCAGCAGGTTGAGCGCCTGCAGAGGCGTGTTCGACCGGCTGCGCCGGCACAGAGCGCCATAGCCGTTGGGCGCATCGAAATTAACAAGCAGTGGATACGGCGCCGTGCGGTTGAGCTGAATATACAACCCGCGGCGGTACCGGTCGCGGCCCGCGCTCTCAATCCAATCTTTTCCGATCGTCGCGGAGGCCGACAGCGGCGGCCGTACGCTGGGGCCGCCGATTTCAGGTGAGAGCAGCCCGCTCACCGCCAGCGCGCTATCGCGGATCGCTTCGGCGCTCAAACGGAGGCGCGCCTGGCGAGCGGCCAACTTGTTCTCCGGATCGCGCACGGCCAACTCAGGCCGGGCATCTGAAGACTGCCGGTAGGTAGCCGAAGAGACGATCAAGCGATGGATATGCTTCAGGCTCCAGCCGCTATCCATGAATTCAGACGCAAGCCAGTCGAGCAACTCCGGATGGGAGGGCGATTCGCCCTGATTGCCGAAATTCTCCGAAGTGCGTGACAAGCCGCGCCCAAAGTACTCTTGCCAAATGCGGTTCACCGCCACACGAGCAGTAAGCGGGTTCTCACGCGCGACCAGCCAGCGGGCCAAATCGAGCCGGGTGGCGCGTGGGCCGGCCGCATTTAATGAAGGAAGCGAGGTCGGGGTTCCGGGCTCCACCGCTTCGCCGGGGTGCTTGAAGTCGCCGCGCATCAGCAGATGGGACTTGCGGTCGAACGCGCGCAACACTGGAGCCTCGCTCGCCGGTGGCAGCGTGGCGTCCAGCGCGCGTAACTGCTTGAGGACTGCGTCGAACTTCAGTTCGTCCTTCCTCTCTTTGGAGATGACGCGCGAATAGTTGCTGAGGAAATAATCAGTGAGAATCTTGTTCTGGCGGCGTGTACGGCTGGCGCCCGGCGTTCGCAGGATCTTCTCGCCATCCTCGCAGTCGGTCCGCAGGTCGTCAAACGCGTGGTCCCAATCAAGGCGTGCGCCGGGATGAGCGGCGGCTTCGAACATGCCCGCCTCCCACTCAGCTTGTAGTTTGGGAACCTGATGCGCCTCGAGCAACTCGCGCCGTTTCAAGTCGAATGGGGGGCGAGCCTGCAGATAAGGCCCGAGTTCACCGGGCATAGCCGCATCCATATGATCTTCGTCCGCTTCGTTGAAGAAGGCGAAAAGGCGATAGTAGTCGCGCTGGCTGATGGGATCGTATTTGTGGTCGTGGCACTGTGCGCAGCCGACGGTCAGCCCGAGCCACACAGTCCCCACCGTATTAGTGCGATCAATCACCTGCTCGATTCGAAATTGCTCCGGGTCGGTCCCGCCTTCCCGATTCGTCAACGTGTTGCGATGGAATCCGGTGGCGATTCGCTGGTCCATGGACGCGTTCGGGAGAAGGTCTCCGGCCAACTGTTCGAAGGTAAACTGATCAAAAGACAGATCGCGGTTGAACGCCTCTATCACCCATTGGCGATACCGCCAGGCGTGCGGCCGGAAACGGTCCGCGCGGAAGCCGTCCGAATCGGCGTAGCGCGCCTGATCGAGCCAATGACGGCCCCACTTCTCTCCATAGTGAGGAGACTTAAGCAGCCGTTCCACCTGCCGCGACCATGCACCGGGTGCGCTGTCGGCGAGGAAAGCGGCCACATCCGCGGGCGTCGGGGGCAAACCGGTCAGATCGAGCGAGAGGCGTCGAAGCAGCACGTGCTTGGGCGCTTCCGGCGCCGGCGCGATGCTCTCCTTCTCCAGCCGCGTACGAATGAAATAATCGACAGCATTCAGATCGCCTTTCGCGGTCACACCAGGCAGTTCGGGCCGGCGTATCGGGCGCAGTGACCAGAGATCGGCGGCGAAAGCCGATGCCGCTGTGGCGGCCACGGCAATTGCCATGGTCAGTTTAACATCGACGGCGATTGCCCTCGCTGCTGCCACCACGCTCATACGCGCCTCAGCTTGGTGACTCGTCCGGCTTCGACCCACTCGGCCACAAATATATTGCCGGCATGGTCGAAGCAGGCCCCATGCGGGCTCACGAATTTGCCGGCCCGGAATTCGGTGCGCGGCTTCTTGCGCAACTCCTGCGAGTCACCGGTCGTATCTTCGCCCAGGTGCGTGATGACTTGGTTGTGGCTGTCCAGCAGCGTCACGCGCGCGACCAGATCCGGAATCACCGCTACGCCCTTCCGCTCGTGGAAGTGGCACGGCCTGTTCACTCCACCATCGAAACCGAGATGGCGGCCATCGAGCGTGAACCGCTGGAGCCGGTTGTTGTTGCGGTCCGCCACAAGCAGATACGGTTCAGCGGATCGCGTATCCACCATCAGTCCATGCGGGTTCGCCAATTGGCCCGCTTCCTTGCCGTTGCCCCCGAACGACCGCAGAAACCTGCCGCGAGCGTCATATTGATTGATGAAGTACGTGCCGTAACCGTCGGCAACGTAGATATCGCCATTGGGAGCGATGGCCACATTGGTCGGGCTGAACTTGGTGGAGCCGTCGGGATTGTAGCCCGGTGCTTCCTTCGGATAGCCGATGCGCAGCACCTCTTCGCCCTGGAGCGTCATCTTGATCATGCAGGCATGCTTCGGGCTGATGCCGATGCCGGGCCTGCCTTTGCCAGTGTCTACAAAGTAGAGAAACTCCTCGCGGCCTTCCTTACGCAGATGCAGTCCGTGGGCTCCTCCTTGGAATCCCGCGCCCCAGCTCCGGATGTACTTACCCTTATCGTCAAACACCACCAGCGTGTCCTGGCGCTCACTCGACGAATGTACCGTGTGGGCGATGTAGATCCTGCCGTGTGAATCTTCGACGACGGCGTGGGTGTTGCCGAAGCGGAGCCCTGGCGGCAATTCACCCCAATCATGGATCGCTTCGTAGGTGTGTTCGCCTTGACCCATGATCGGGCGCTTGACGCCGGATTTGTTGGCGGCGCCGAGTATCGCGGGCACGGAGGCTGCAAGTAGGGACCTACGCTTCATGCTTCGCTGCCTCCATCAGGCCACCGCCGTCAGATTACGTTTCAGGAACTGCAGGTCCTTCGCCGCGGCTGTGACGCTTCGATCATATCGTTCGTTCTTCGTTGCCCCGCCGGGATCGTACTCGATGTGAAGGGAAATCGGTCCCGGGAACGGTGTTGCCCGGAGCAGCGGGAAGAAGCTGGACCAATTTACCACTCCTTCGCCGAGCGGAACCCAGCGCGTGCGCCAGCCCTGCGCGGTCTTTTCCCACACGAAGTCTTTAATCGCAACCATGAAAATGCGTGGTGCAACTCGACGGAAGTTCAGATTCCAACCGTTCTTTCCGCCTTCGATGGTCGCCTGAGCCGGATCGAAGTAGAAACCCACCCGGTTTGCATCCACCTCTTGCATTGCGTCCCAGGAGTCCCACAGCGAGCATCCCACAGAATCGCCGGCGTGGTTGTGCATCCCCGCACGGAGATCGAGCGATCCGCTCACCTTCGCCAGCTCACGGAGCGAACCACGCGCCGCGTCGATCGTTTCGCGCCACCGGGCCATATCTTTGTATGGAAAGTACCCGAGCTTGTAGTAACGAATGCCCAGCTTCGAGGCGGCCTCGAGTATGCCGCGGGTCAGTGGATCCTGAGCTGACGTGATCGTCGTGGTGATCATCGGAATGCTCAGCGAGTGCTCTCGAAGGGCCTCCGCGGCTTTCGGTAACTCGCTCGCCACTCGTTCGGGCGCCACCAAGCCGCCCCGGCGCACCGTGAGGTCCGGGCCCGACACGCCCAAGTCCTTCAACATGCGCGCCACTTCTACATGGGAGAAACCTGCCAGGTGGTCGGTGAACAGGCAGACGCGCGACGCCAAGTTCGTCTGCTCCGCCGGAGTGGCGGCGGCGGCCGCGGAAGCTGCCACAAAAGCTCTGCGTGAGATACGCATATGCGGCTATGCTCCCTTCGGGGTCGACCAGTGACGCCGGTATTCACGCGCCACCAACCGGTTCGCCTCCGCATCGTCCAATACGCGCTCGGCCTTCCCGTCGTAACGGATGGTGTGTTTGGTCCGCGCTACGATATTACCCAAATGGCAGAGCACGGTGGAGAGGTGGCCCGCTTCGATGTCGCCGGCCGGCTGCTTGCGATCCTTCACGCAATCGATAAAGTTGCGTGCGTGGTGGTTGAAATCGGGTGAAGGCTCACGTTCGGAATGGATCATTTTGCCCTCGCCGTCGAAGACGCGGAACTCGTGATGGCCCCCCTGCCAGCGGCCTACTTGCGCCATGCCTTCGCTGCCGTAGACGGCCACGGTATTCTCCGAGCCTTCCAACCGGTAGCGATTCCAGAGCCGTTGCTCGAACTGAATGATCTTGTCGCCGTAGTCGTAGGTAACGTTCATGGTGTCCGGCGTCTGTTGATCGTCGTCAAAGAAGAGCTTGGATCCCATGCCGGAGATGTGCGACGGATTGCCAACGCCCATGGCCCAACGCGCAATGTCGAGCCAATGCACGCCGTCATTGCCGATGTCCCCCGTTCCGTAGTGCCAGTGCCAGTTCACCGTGCCGTGATACCGGTTGCGGTTGAACGGCATTGAGGGAAGAGGCCCGGTCCAGATATCGTAATCGACGCCGGCCGGCGCCGGCTCATCCGGCTTGCGGCCGATGTTGCGCCGCATCTGGACGTTCCAAACCTTCGCGGCCAGTGTCTTGCCCAGTTTGCCCGACTGCACATATTCGACAAACCGCTGCGTCACCGGGCGGCTCCGTGACTGAATGCCCATCTGCACGACGCGCTTGTTGCGCCGTGCGGCTTCCACCATCAGGCGCCCTTCGCGAATGTTGTGCGAGGCGGGCTTTTCGACATACACATCCTTGCCGGCATTGCAAGCCAGAATGGCGCCCGGCGCATGCCAGTGAAGCGGTGTAGCCATTACGATCGCGTCGACGCTTTTGTCGTCGAGCACCCGCCGAATGTCGGAAATCAATTCCGGCGCCTTGCCTTGCGATTCGGTCACCATCTTCATCGCTGGGCCGACGACATTCTGGTCGACATCGCAGATGAAGGGGATGCGCACATCCGGCAGCGCCCCGAACCACTGCGCCATGGTTTTCCCGCGTCCGCCGACGCCCATAAGGCAGATGGTTACTTTATCGCTGGCCGCCACCGCCTTCGTGCGCACGGCTTCTCCGGCCAGGGAGGCGCCCATAAGGAAATGCCTACGCTCTACCATCGCAAGTCCTCCTTAGAACACGAACCGGGCGTTGAGCTGAATCTCGCGTGCGCCCGCTGTACTGTTGATGCGGCCGAAATTTAAGGACTCGGTGTTGGTATCGGGGTTGCCGTAGTTGGTGTGGTTGAGCGCGTTAAACAGGTCCGTCCGAAGTTGGAAGCGATAACGCTCCTTCACCGTGAAAGTCTTGCCGAAGCTGACATCGGTATTCACGCGCCCGGGGCCCCGCATCGAGTTGCGGCCGACATTGCCAAGCCGGATCGCGTTGCCGAGGTTGTTCTCGGGCACCGGAGCAAAGGCCGCACGGTTAATGTAGACCAGCGTGTCGCGGTAGTTGCTGAAGATCGCTTCACCACCCAAATAGTCCGGCCGTGTTCCACCGATGCCGGTTGGGTGAAAGAGGTTTATGGGGCTGCCGGACTGAGTATTGAAAATAGTCGAAACCTGCCACCCTCCGATCGCATGCCGCACCACCGGTGTCATGCCGGTAAGGGCGGGCAGTTCGTACACCGCGTTCACGTTGACTACGTGCAAGAGACTTCCATCGGCCAGCGCCCTGTTCGACCGGAGATCGTAGAAGTTGGGCGTATTGGTGGAGGTCCAGCCGACGTCGCCGGCGCCGTATGCCATCGCCTTTGACCACGTGTGATGGAAGTTCGCCGTGAGTTTCTTCGACATTCGATAACGCAGCGAAGTCTGCCACGAGTGATACCAGGTGCTGTCGGCGTTGTCCCAATAGTCCATCCGGGCAAACGCCGGATTCGGACGAATCCCGGTGAGGGCGTTCACTTCGTTTGCATTGCGGCTGGTGTGCCACTTGACGCCGCGATTGCCCGCGTAAGCGGTCTCGAGAGCCAGGGAACTGGAGATCTCGCGCTGATAGCCGAAATAGAGATTGAACGCGTAGGCTGCCTTCATCTTCGGATCCAGCACGCGCGGAGATCCGCCGCTGGCGCCGCCGCTCACCAGTTTAAGCACATCCTCGTTGTATTGCGGATACTTCAAATTGAATCGAATCGCTTCGGCGCGACTGAACTGCGAGCGGAACGGGTCGGTCAGCGAATTCTGCACGGTTTGGGTGACAGTTTCGCCGGCCAGGTTCGTGAACATGGTGCTCACGCCGCCTCGGATCGCATTCTTGCTCCTGCCGTCGGGGTTGTAGCTGAAGCCGAGACGAGGCGCGATATTGATCGCGTCGCTGTCGTAGGGGTTTTCGACGGGCCGGATCGGCGTGTGCCGGAAAGTCCCGAAATCCGCAAATCCGCGGTTGTAGGAATGCGGCGGACCGCCGCTGGCTCCGCGCGCGACATAGTTGCCGAAATAATCGTTACGGACGCCAAAGTTGATGACCAGCTTCCGGCTGACGCGGAAATCATCTTGCACGAACAGTCCCCACTCCTTCGACTTCGCGGTATAGAGGTCGGTGCCGAAGGTCATCTGGACGAGGTTGGGAATGTTGGCCAGCAGGTCGGCTTCGTTCTGGAAACGGATGTCGGGGTTCTCGATGTTGGCCCGCCCGATAGCGCGCTGGAAGAACACGCCGCCGAACTTGAACGAGTGCCGGCCGCTGATCACCGCTATCTTCTGATCGAACGAATGGTTGGGCGCACCGAGCGTTATAATCTCACCGCAACCGCCAAACCCCACCGCGTTGATACAGGGAAGCCGGCGTCCGCCCTCCTTGGTCTCCGGCTTACTAGGATCTTTCAGGTTGTAGATGGCGTCCAGCCGGTCCACGACGTTCTTGTTGTAGCCATACCGGCTTTCCGATGTCCAATGGCTCTTGAAGTAAGTAAAGATGGCCGACGTGCGATCGGTGATGCCGGTGAACTCGCGCGAGTTGAGCTCCTGCACGCGGGGCTGCGTGCGCGCGGGGCGGAAACGCGTCATCGTCACCGACGCGCTCATGTTGTCGGAAATGCGCCAGTCCGGCTTGATCACCATGTGGTTGTCTTCGTTCTTGAGTGAGCCCGCCCCGATGAACTGTCCGGTTGCGCCGGCCGTATTGTGCGGCTGGTTAGGGAGGGGAAGTGTGTCGAGGAAAGCTTTGTAGGCCGGCACGGCGCGGAGCATGTCCGTTCGGAGGCGCTCGGTGGGCACGTTGCCGGAAACCGCCTGGAAGGCGCGTTCACGATAGCCCTCGTAGACGAAGAATCCGAACAGCCGGTTCTTGAGGATCGGTCCGCCCAGTGAACCGCCGAACTGATTGAAGGTGACGCCGGGTTTGTTGTTGAGGAACTGGAGCCGGGCGTTCAGGTTCTCGGCGCGGAAGTTCTCAAACAAACTTCCGTGGAACTGATTGGTTCCTGAGCGGGTGATGATGTTGAGATTGCCACCCATCGAACGCGTATACTCGGCCGGGACCACACCTTTGATTATCTGCACTTCGCTGACGGCTTCGATGCTGATGCCGTTGATGTAGTTGAAGTTCCCGAACATGGCCAGCGACGGCCGCTCGGGGTTGGCGGTGGCATCCGTGCCGTCCACCGAAACGCTTGTGCCGCCGCGCCCCGCACCATTGAGGGCGACGTCGCCGCCACTGACAGTGACGCCGCTGGTGAGGGAAACCAGGCCGGCGAGGTTGCGGCGCGACAGCGGCAATTCCAGCACCTGGGTCGTGCCGATACTCTCTCTCTGTTCCGCCGATACCGTGTTCAAAAGGGCTGCCTGCGACGTTACTTCCACCGACTCGCTTACCGAGCCCAGTTCGAGCACAAACGTCCGGCGCAAGCTCTCGGCGGCGCTCAACGGCATTCCCTTGCTGAGCGAAACCTTGAATCCGTTGGTCTGCACGCGGAGCGTATAGGTGCCGGCCGGCACGAAGTTGAAGGCGAACTCACCCGAAGTGTCGGTCGTCTGCCTAAGAGTGGCTTGAGTCCCTTCATGAGTTAGCGTTGCTTCGGCCCCGGCGATGGCCGCGCCCGTGGGGTCAGTGACGATTCCGTAAAAGGTGGCTGTCGTGACCTGCGCACGAAGGCCGGCAGCCGCAAGCAACATGGCAATGGCGATTGAAATTTTCGGATAGCGAAACATATGGTCTCCTCATCGGGAAAATCATACCAGAGCAACTTTCGTATGGCAACGGGCTTGACGACTATTCGTGTAATAGTTGACCACGTGGCGAGGGGCATGATAGGTTCGGAAAGTAAATCGGCAAAGTATTCGCTATCCGAAACCAATGACCGCAGTATCCAAGGCAAAATCAAAACGCGCTATCGACCCCGGCAACGGGACGAATACGAAAAGCACCGTGCTTTCGCTGGCCAAGGGTTTGCGGGTCCTCGAGTCTTTCAGTGCGCGCGAATCCGAACAGACCCTTTCCCAGATCGCCGCCAAGGCCGGCCTCAATGCCGGTACCGCATTCCGGGTGGTCAAGACGTTCGTGACGCTCGGCTACCTCCGGCAGATTGACGGCGCCAAACGCTACCGGCTGGCTATGAAGGCGCTCGACCTCGGCTTTAGCGCTCTGGCCGCGATGGACCCCCACGAGTCGTCCCGGCCCATCTTGCGCTCGCTGGTCGGAGAAGTGAGCGAGGCCGCCAGCGTGTGCGTGCTCGAAGGTGCGGACGTCGTCTATATCGAGCGGGTGCAAGCGGGCTGGATGCGTCTGGGCGTCAACGTCCGCGTCGGTTCACGCATCCCGGCATACTGCACTGCCGCCGGTCATGCGATCCTGGCCCATTTGCCGTCCGAGCGGCGCCTGGAAGTGCTACGCCTGCGCGAGCGCGTGAAACTGACGCCGCGGACGCTGGTGACCATCGCCGAGATCGAGCGCCGGCTCGACCGCGTTCGTAAGCTTGGTTACGCGCTTTCCGATCAGGAGACCATTCCCGGCTTGCGGGTGCTCGCCGCGCCCATACTCGATGCCGATGGCCACCCCTACGGCGCCGTCAGCGTCGCGGCGCCGTCCATGGCGGGATCCGTGGACGATTTTGTCGCGGCGTCCGTCGCGCCGCTGGGGCGCGCGGCGCTGGAATTGAGCCGCATTTTCCGAGTCTCGGGCGCGGCGTCAACCGCATAGTGAACCATTTTGGAAGAGGGAAAAACAAGAAATGCCATTAGTCAAACCGTTCACCGGGATCCTCCCGGCCATGCAACTTCCCTATCGCGACGACCTCTCGATTGACGAGGACGAGTTGCGCCGTTTCGCGCGCTGGCTGGCCGGACACCGGGGCATCGGCGGGCTGGTCACCAACGGTCACACGGGGGAAGTATTTGCGCTGAGCCCCAAGGAGCGAGCGGACGTAACGCGCATCGTCGCCGACGAGGTGCGCGGGGTGGCGCCCGTCGTGTCGGGCATCTGCTGCGAAGGAGTGAGCGAAGCGGTCGAGCACGCTCAGATGGCCGAGGAAGCCGGAGCGCAGGGTTTGCTGGTGATGCCGCCTCATTACTGGCTGCGATTCGGAATGCAACCGCAGCACGTCATCGATCACTTCACTGCCATCGCCAGGGCCGTTGACATCAATCTGATCGTTCACATCTATCCTGCCTGGACCAAGGCGGCTTATTCGTCCGAGCTGCTCGCCGAACTGGCGCTCATCCCGGGCGTGACCACCATGAAGATCGGCACGCGCGAAATGTCCACGTACGCCCGCGATCTCGCCGCCGTGCGGGCTGCGAATCCGGCGATCAGCATGCTCACCTGCCACGACGAGTACCTGCTCGCCTCAATGGTGCAGGGCGTGGACGGCGCGCTCGTCGGTTTCGCCTCGTTTATTCCCGAGGTGATTGTCGACCTCTACGCGGCGGTCTGTGACGGCGATCTCAGGCAGGCACAAGCCATCCAGGCCCGCATCAATCCTTTGAAGGAAGTAGTGTACGCCAGCGGCGAACCGAGCGGCGATGCGCACGCCCGCATGAAGACGGCGATGATGCTAGCGGGCCGGCTCCGCTCAAACCTCACACGCCCTCCTGTCGCCGCGCCCTCCGGCGCCATGCTCGAGCGCATTCGCGACGCGGTGTCCGGAGCCAAGCTCAGCCCGGCGGCCGATCTGGTAGCGGCAGTATCGTAAGCGGGATCACGATGAATCGCCGATTGTTTCTCCCGATTGCCGCGGCCGCCGGCGTGGGTGCGGCAGCATGGTCGGCGGCCACGGCGCCGCCCCACCAAGCGCTGGTCATCGCGGCGATGCCGCCCGGCAGTTCCTGGTATGTGTTCGCGGCGACCCTCGCGCAGCTTCTTGAAGCGCAGTTGCCCGGGCGATCCCTGGAGATTTTTGCGCGCGGCGGCGGGACGGGCAATCCCGCCTTGGTGGAGCGCGGCAAGGCCACCATCGGCCTCTGCCAGGTGGCTACGGCGATTTGGGCTTGGGATGGCCTGCCCCTGGCCTTTCACGGCGTCCGCCACCGGCGCATTCGCGCGCTGGTCGGTGGATTGAATTCTGTATGGATGACCGTTGTGGCCCGCGAGCGGTATATCCAACGCATGGGCCACGACACGCTCGAGAAGATGCTCCGGTCCACACCAGGCCCTCGCATCATCATGAAGCCGCCCGGCAGTACGGTGCCTGTCGTCGCCGATATGATCCTCAGCCACTACGGCCTCACACGCGGCAAAGTGGTTGCCAACGGAGGCAGCATCATCCAGATCTCAGTCAACCAGATTCCGGAGATGCTCGCCGACGGCCGCGCCGACCTGTATTTCGAAACCGCCATCAAAGGCCATCCCGCTCTGACCGAGGCGGCCACGACGGCTGGCATTCGTTTCCTCGATTTCGATGAAGGACTTCTCGCGTACCTCTCGCAACAGGGCATGACGCCACGCCCCCTGCCCGTCTGGTTCAAGGGGCAAAGTAAGCCCACCGCCGCCGTCGATTGCGGCACTGTCCTCATCACGCGCGATGACTTGCCGGACGATCTTGGGTACCTCATTACGAAAACGCTTTGCGAAAAGCGCGATGTCATGCTGCAAGCCCACAAGGCGTGGGCCGACTTCAATCCGCCCGGCAGCCACCGGCGTGAAGTAACCGGAGTGCCGCTCCACCCGGGAGCCGAGCGCTATTTCAAGGAGAGGCAATGGCTCTAGACGCGATGCTCGAAGATCCACCTTCGAAGCCGGCAGGTCCGCTGCTACTCGCGATCAGCATTTTTTGGTGCGTGTTTCAGTTCGCCATCATCGCTTGGCCACAGCAGCCCATGGTGGCCCGGCCGATTCATCTCTTCTTTGCACTGGCGGTATTGTTTCTCACCACCACCGGTCCGCGCTGGCTCAACGCGCTGCTTTTAGGCGCGTCGGCGGCGATCGGCGCGTATTTCCTGCTGCATGCCCAAAGGCTTGCCGACCGCGTCGAAGCAGTGGATCCGATCCTCCCGATCGACATCGCCGCCGGCGTGATGCTTATGGTGCTTCTCCTCGAAGGTGTTCGGCGTTGCGTCGGTTGGTCGCTGCTGGGATTGCTGCTCTTCGCGCTCCTCTATAACTTTGCCGGCCCCTGGTTCCCCGGCTGGTCGCGCTTCAGCGGATTCAATTTCGAGGACACGATCGAGATCATGACGATGACCACCAACGGTGTGCTCGGCGTCACCACCGAAACATCGGTGCAATTCGTGTTCTACTTTCTCGTGTTCGGCTCGGCGTACGCAGCGATCGGAGGAGGCAGGCTCTTCATCGACATAGGCTTGAAGACCAGTGGGCGGCAGCAGGGCGGCGCAGCCAAGGCCGCCGTCATCTCCAGCAGTCTCATGGGCACTATCAGCGGCAGCGCGGTCGCCAACGTCGTCTCGGTCGGCGTGTTCACGATCCCGCTCATGCGCCGCGCGGGCTACTCGGCGGTGCAGGCGGCCGCCATCGAAGCGCTCGCCTCCACGGGCGGCCAGCTAATGCCTCCCGTGATGGGCGTCGCCGCGTTTGTGATGGCGGAGATGCTGCAGGTGGACTACGGGCGCATTGCGATGGCCGCCGTGATTCCAGCGGTCGCCTTCTATTTTGCGCTCTTCGCCATGGTCGATCTCGGCGCCCGCAAGAGCGGCATCGGTACGCTGGACCCAAGCCAGGCCGCGCCGTCGGCCCCTATATGGCCGCGCCTCTATCTGCTTCTTCCGCCCATCCTTCTCATTGCGCTGCTGGCCACCGGCCGCTCCGCGACGATTTCCGTCGTCGCGGCGATTGCCGCGTGCATCGTAACCGCCTATCTACGGCGCGAGAGCTGGCTGAGCTTCGGCGCTTGGCTCAAAGTGATCGAGGACGTTGCCCGTCAGGCCGCGCAAGTCGCCATTCCGATCTCGGCAATCGGTATCATGGTAGCCATTGCCGTCCAGTCCAACCTTGCCCTGCGCTTTTCTTCGAAGCTGATCGAAGGCGGCTCGGCCAGCATCTACGCCGCACTCCTGCTGACCATCATCGGGTGCATCGTCATGGGTATGGGCTTGCCGACCGTGGCGGCCTACATTATTGGCGCGATTCTCTTCGCGCCCACTTTGATCAAGCTCGGTCTCACTCCGCTTTGCAGCCACTTCTTCGTCATGTACTACTGCGTGCTATCGATGATCACCCCTCCGGTTGCCCTCGCGTCCTTCGCCGCCGCCGGACTCGCCAAAGCGGGCGTTATGGAAACCGGGTGGCATGCATTCCGCCTGAGCCTGGTGTTGTTTTTGATCGCATTCGCCTTCGCTTTCGATCCACTCCTCCTCGGACAAGGCCCGCTTCCGAGCGTGCTGGCCGCGTTTGCTGGTCTGCTGATCGGCACCGGAGTGTGGGCGGTTGCTCTGGTGGGCTATCTGAACGGCGTGCTGTCGTGGGGTGAGCGCTTCCTCTACGGGGCGGCTGCGGTAGCCAACATTCTGTTTCCAACCTTCTCTGCCGGCTGGATCGCCGCCTTGTTCGGCGCCGCCTTGCTGTGTGCCTGGAATTTCGGCCTGAAACCCCGGGTCCTCCGCACTCGCGCGGCAAGTCTGGGAGGCATTGGATGAGCGAGTGGGCGCACGCGCATCCTCGCGACTTTCGCCAGGCCTGCCGGGACGGTCGCTACGCGGGAACCACGCGCGGTGTCGCGCTCGGCTACCTGCAATGCAACGTCGTCATGATACGCGAGGCATTCGCCTACGAGTTCCTCCTCTACTGCCAGCGCAATCAAGGCGCGTGCCCTGTGATTGAGGTGCTGGACACGGGCGACCCCATGCCGCATCTCACCGCTCCCGGCGCTGACCTGCGCACTGACCTGCCAAGTTATGCCGTGTATCGCGACGGCTGCCGCCTCGACGACGTCACCGACGCACGGAGCCTTTGGCAGCCCGACTTTGTAGCGTTCCTGATCGGTTCCGGCATTACCTTCGATGAGGCGCTCGAAGACGCCGGCGTGCCGACGGGCAAGGATCGATGGGTTCTTCGCACGAAGCTTCCCACGATCCGCGCGGGCCGCTTTCACGGTCCGATGGCCGTGACCATGCGGTGGCTGAGCCCCGAGCAGGCCATTCGAGCCGTCCAGGTCACGGCGCGATTCCCATTTAACCACGGCGCGCCGATCCATATAGGAGACCCCGAGGCCATTGGCGCTGACTTGGCAAATCCACTCGTGGGCCCTCCGGTCGACAAAGTTCGCGACGGCGTGGTCCCGGTTTTCTGGGCCTGCGGCGTGACTCCGCAAGAGGCCGCATTGGCCGCAAGCCTTGATGTGATGGTGACTCACGCGCCCGCGCATGGTTTCGTCACCGATTGGGAAGCGCGGCGGCTGGCGATCCCATGACGTCTACTTTAGGAGGATCGAATGCATAGACGCAGTTTCATCGGAGCAGGCGCGGCGGCCGTTGCCAAGGCAGCGGACTCGGCTGCCCGCATCCCCATCGCCCTTGCCGGCGGCAGCCATTCCCACGCCTTCGCCAAAGCGTCGATTCTCCGCGACTCGGCGGATTGGAATCTGCTCGGCATCTGGGAAGACGATCCCGCGCTGAAGCGCAAGTATGAAGCGGCGAACATCAAGGTGCTCTCGCGTAGCGAGGTGTTCGGCGGTTCGGCGAAGGTTGTGGCCGTGGAAGGCCCGGTGAAGGATCACTATGGTTATTCGCTCGAGGCGCTCGAAGGCGGAAAGCACGTGCATGTCGAGAAGCCGCCGGCCGACACCATGAAGGGTATGGAGCGGCTGGTGGAGACGGCGCGGCGCAAGAAGTTGCTGCTCCAGACCGGCTACATGTGGCGCTATCATCCGGGCTTCGACAAAGTGATGGAGGCCAAGCGCAACGGATGGTTGGGCGAGATCTATATGATCCGGGGCCAGATCAATACGCTCATCGAAGCCTCGCGCCGGCCCGAATGGGGCATGTTTCATGGCGGGCAGATGTTCGAACTGGGCGCGCATCTCATTGACGCGCTGGTACGCCTCATGGGCGTGCCAAGCAAGATAACGCCGACGCTCCGCAAGCAAGGAAGCTACCAGGACGAACTGCGAGACAACACGATCGCCGTCTTTGAGTATCCTCGAGCGCTAGCGGTGATCCAAAGCGCGACGTTGCAGCCGGGAGCGGGCGGGCATCGCACATTCGAAGTGCTCGGCACCAAGGGAACTGCGGTGATGCGGCCGCTCGAGCCCCCGGTGCTCACGTTCGATCTTGCTGAGGCGGCCGGTCCCTATCGGAAGGGCTCACAGACGGTCCCGCTCCCCGTCTACACGCGGTATGTGGGCGACCTGGCCGATATGGCGGCTGCGGTTCGCGGAGAAAAGAACCTGGTTGTTTCACTCGAAGAGGAACTGCGGATCCATCAGGTCCTGCTCGCCGCTAGCGAGATGAAGTGAAGGCTTCTGGAATCGCCGAATTGGAGGAGTTCTTCATGCACGGGGCTCAGGGGTAGGAGAGCGGCACAAAGTCGGGGGTGAGTATCGCAGGCGCATGATTCCAAGGGAGATGACTCATCTCATTCGCGCTTTTGCCCAATCGAAACATTGGAGTTTTTGGCGATCACACTGGTTTGGCGACTGGAGGTCGCTGTTGATTCCAAAGACGATTTTTTGGTTGACCCCCCGACTTTGTGCTGCTCTCGTTTAATTTCGACGCGTTGGATATCGCTCCCTGGCTGCAACGAGTCGCCACGACAGCGAACGACCTCGATTTCTACGAATTGTGCGTGGAATACGTCGCTAGCCTAAACGACTCCCATGTCCCCTTTATCCTGCCGAGCAACTTCGTGGCCTCGCTGGGCTTCACGGTGGATATTTACGACGGCAAAGTACTGGTCGATTCGATCAACCGGACCCGCCTGCCTCTCGCGCGATTCCCGTTCCAGATCGGCGATGAACTAGTGGCCGTGGACTCCAGACCCGTTGAGCAGTTGATCGCCGGGTTCGCTAAATACGCGCCGCAGAGTAACGCGCGCAGCACCCGGAGGCGCGCTGCGGGGAGAATTGTAACCCGGCCGCAAGGCCGTATGCCGCACGCCGTCGACGTGGGCGATGGCGCCGCCGTCGAGATGCGGCTCAGCACCGGCGAAACGATGACGTTCACCATTCCGTGGCTCAAGACCGGAGTTCCTATGCGCGTCGGCCCCGTACCGTCGCCGCACGCGAACCGGGCCAGGAGCGCCGTTTTCGGCGGGGACGAAGAAGAAACGCCGGAATGGCTTCGAACGTGGATGGAGTTGCAGCACTCGGCCGCGACGGACCTGGAAGGCGAGTTGGGAACCGGAGCGCGGGCGCCGATTTTCGTCCTTCCAGCCGGGTTCCAACAGCGGCGCGGGACAGCCGCGGCGGACTTCTTTTTCTCCGGTTCCTACTTGGCCGAGGGCCGCCGGATCGGGTTTCTGCGTATCCCCAGCTACGGATCACTGGCGGCAAGCGTGCTGCAGGAACTGGATACGGAGATCGCCTGGTTTGAGGCGAACACCGATGGACTGGTTGTCGATGACATGCGCAATCCCGGCGGCTTCCTGTGCTTTGGCGAGAATATTGTTGGGCGTCTGACGCCGTACCAGTTCCGTGCCACCGGCTACGAACTGCGAGCCACATGGTCGCGAGTTCTGGGGTTCCACAGTGCGCTCAACAACGCCCGGCTTCTGAATGCCGACAAATGGATCATCGACTTGTACGAAGTTTTGCTGCGCGATCTAATGCAAGCCTACGGAGAGAATCGCGGCCGCACCGGACCGATTCCGCTCTGTTCGGCTAGTATCGACCGGCTTCCCCCCACCGATCTCCAGGGCCGCGGCCTGTCGTATACGAAACCGCTCATCATGCTGATCGATGAATTCTCAACTTCGACGGCGGATTCGGTTCCGGCGATGATTCAGGATGCAAAGCGGGGCCGCCTATTCGGCTGGCGTACCAATGGCGCCGGCGGGACCAATATTACTCCGTTATCGGGTGCTTACTCCAGGGCGCCGCCGGCGTCGTGCTGGGGATGATGACCCGCAAGGACCCGCTGACGATCGCCGGCTATCCTACTTCGCACTACATCGAAAACGCGGGAGTCCACCCGGACGTCGAGTACGATTACATGACGCGGGAAAACCTGCTGCAGCGGGGACTGCCGTTTGTGAATGCTTTCACCGCCGCAATCCTGCAAGATATTCGCAGGTAGTGTTACGCCCGCTTCCGGGCGACCACCGCGCGCATTCCCGGATACAACCGGAATCGCCCGTAACCGCTCTGTTCCAACGCCTGGAAGCCGATCGTTTCCAATTCCGCCACTACCTCCGCCGCATCCAGCAATCGCAGCCGGTGCGTCTCCTCGCTGCGCCGGTAATGGCCTGCCGCGTTCCTCCGAAAACAGACACTCTTCCGCGTCATCCACCGGCTGTGCGCGTTCCCGTCCACCTCTACATATAGGGACCAGCCGACGCCCTCTTTCCAATACCGGCCCGGCACTTCCGCCGGCACGCGATCCGGACCCGCCACGTCAAAAATGAACACCCCGCCCGGCCGCAGCGCCGTATGAATCCGCCGGAATAGCCGCGTCAGCGCCGCGCGCGAATGCTTCGGATCGAACTGGTAATTGACGATCTCCCCAATTGCCGTCACCGCATCGCACGCCGGCAACTTCGCGCTCAACAGCGACCCGGATTCAAACCGCGCCAGCGGCGCCCGCTTCCGTGCGAGCCGAATCATATGCGGCGACAAATCCACGCCCAGCACGTCATAACCGGCATCGCCCAGCGCTTCCGCCCACCGCCCGCTGCCGCAACCGAGGTCCACCACCAGCCCCGTTCGCACGCCCGCGCGCTTTAACAGCGCCAGCACTCCCGGCGTCGTCCCAACCGTAAAATCGGAGAACCCGGCGTCGTTAATATAGGCAAGATCCTCACCGTATTCGCTCACTCTCCCAGCCTAGCCGATCAGGTGCTTAACCGCTTTGGGGAACATACCGGCTCGCTGACGCTCGCGGCTCGATAACACCGCGATGGCGCCGTGGTAAAGCTCCAATCGCAGCCGGCCCGGGTTCTGGCGTTGCTGCTCGCCGCGCCCGGCGAAGTGGTTTCCCGTGAAGCCATGCGCCAAGCTCTTTGGGGCGGCAAGACCTTCGTCGATTTTGACCGCGGCCTCAACTTCCGCATCGCTCAGATCCGGTCGGCGCTCGGCGATTCCGCCGAGTCGCCCCGGTACGTCAAGACACTTCCCAAGCGGGGCTACCAGTTCATCGCGCCGGCATCGGTTCCGGCGGCGGCTGTGGCCATCCCCGTTCAGGAGGCCGAAGCCTCGAGCCCTACTCGGCGATTGGCGTGGTTGGCCATTCCGGCCGTCGCCTCCGCCGGGCCGCCTACTTCACGCTCTCTCCGAATTCGGCGACCCGCGTCGCCGTCGCCCGCTTCGACAATCACACCGGCGACCCCGCCTTCGACAATTTCGCCGAAACGCTCGCCGATTCGTTTATCGCCGAACTGACCACGACGGGCGCCGACCGCCTCGCCGTCATCGGCAACGATCCGCTCCTCCGCCGTTCCCGTACCCTGCGGGATGTTCCGGCTATCGGCAAGGCGTTAAATGTCCGCTTCGCCGTTCTCGGTTCGTTAGAACGGAACACGGCCGGAATCAACGTCTTTGTCCAACTCATCCGGCTGCCCGATCAAGCCCATGTCGGCGTCGCGCGCCTCCCAACCGGCGAGGGAAGTTCATTAAAGCCGCCGGCAAGCCTCGCCCAAAGGATCGTCCAACGCTTCATTCCGCGCCTCACCTAACCTGCCAAAAGTTAGAAACGGAAAGACTTGCCCCCTCACACACTTTTCACTTGCGCCGGCTAAAGAAAACCGCAAGCTAGGCCTGCCCGTGACCCGTAAATAGTGCTGAACAAAGTTTTTCGCGCGGCGCATACTTTTTGTATGTTTGTGCAGAACCAGATCAAGCGGGCGCTTTCGCAGCCTCCTGCGATCGCCTATGTCGCCGGGCTGCTCCATGACGGCGGCGAGTTCGTCCACCGGACCGAGTTGGCCGATTTCCTGTGCGCGGAGTTGGGGTTCCA
>Ga0163151_10001127_pt1 | contig 45836 bp, 53 predicted proteins | sample OliLakLV19MP5IB2_FD_145596 | JGI IMG/M metagenome (GOLD analysis project Ga0163151, IMG submission 145596) | Freshwater microbial mat bacterial communities from Lake Vanda, McMurdo Dry Valleys, Antarctica - Oligotrophic Lake LV.19.MP5.IB-2 | ecosystem: Environmental > Aquatic > Freshwater >...
CGCGTGTACTTTGTGACGCTATCGCTGCACTTCGCGAGGAGGGGAAATGAGCATCGAAACTTGGAAGCAAGAATTTTATGCGGTAGAGGCCGGCATTCTCAGCAACGACACAGACGTGGTGGCGCTGCGCCATTCTATAAAGAAGTGGGAAGGGCTGCGACCTGGAAACCTAGAGCGACACGGGCTGAAAGTGAGCTTCAAGCATGGCCGATCCAGGATCAAAGATGTGGAGGGAGAAATTCTCCAGATAGACTCAGTATCCTGTGCGCTTTGCCACAAGTATTTGTTTTCCGGCAGCATGCACCGGTGCGGCAATTGTCCGCTGAGTAAAATCAGAGGAAACGTGGCGTGCGACGTGGACGTAGACGGCGACGACATCTCTCCTTTCGAGGCGTGGAGGAAAGGGGCTGACCCGGAACCGATGCTTCATTGGCTGGGAGAGGCGCTGAAGGTCGCAACCTGCGAGGAGGGGAAATAAAATGTTTATAGTTCGCGTAAGAATGGAGAGCGGTGCAGCAGGTTCTATAGAGTCTACGCTAAAACTGCGTGGCGGAGAAACCATGCTGTTTAAAACGGCGCGAGAGGCGGAGCAGCAGGCATCGGAATACATGAGCAGACTAAAGAACCCCTGCGGCGTCACTAAATATACTGTGTGGATTGAAGAGGAAGTGAAGCGATATATCTATTGCGCTTTTCAAAGTAACAACATATGTGAGAGGGAAGTGATATGAGCAAGCAGACGGTACTAACATTGACGGAACAGATTAATTACATGAAGCAAACGCTAGAACGCAATCCGCCGAATCCAGTTGTATGTTCGGCAGAGCAAAGTATTCTTGCGTCCTTAAAGAAATATGCAGCAATGAGCGCGTATATGGCAACTACTGTAGACCCATCAATAACCCCACTAGCTTGGATAATAAGTAACACGCAAAGTAATGGCCAGCCGAGAATACTACACGCTTCAGACGGCTGGATTGTTGAAGTAATTAAAGAGGTGACAAATGGCTAAGATAACCCCGCAAGCGATAATAGACTTACGAACAGAAATACAGAATCACGTAGAATTAGCAGAGAAGATAAAAACGTATGGCCCGAGAGCCGACTTTGAATCTATCCTTGCATACATAGCTCTGTGGTGTGGTGTAGTTCTTGATGGAGTATACTCAGGTCAAGATGTTATTGAGATTTGTAATAAGCTAACTAAAGAATTAGTAAAGAAAAGAGAAGGTAGACTTATAGATGTAAGCGCGGTTAAGCTACCGATAGTTCACTAAAGAAAAATCCCAGTTCCGTAAGGTTCTGGGATTTTTCTTTATTACTTAAGAGCTACAAACTGAGGTAATGTTAGAGGCACTTTCTGTGCTGCGATGGCTGATAATATTGTAGCTTCATCCCCAGTGATAATGTTCACACCGCCAACTGTTACCACATTTGAAATCATATGGTCTGGTGCGTAGTGGATTGGCCCACCAGTGTAATCTGTAAGTGATGCAGAAACTCCAGTCGCATCATCTACAACGTACGCATTGTGGATTATCACCGGATACGCTGGGCCGCTAGTTGTATTCTTTAATTTGAAATCCACGAAACGCAAATTCACGCCATCGGTAGCAATGATAAATCTGGATTCGTCCACGAGACCGGCATCCGTGGACAGCCAATACGTTTCGTACGCGTAGGCTTTGCGGCCGTCGATGACTAGCGTATCAACGCCGCCGTATGCGACGATGGTGCCAGACGCTATTTCCAACCGCATGTTGCTGTCATCAATCGTAAAACCCGTGATCGTTGAGCCATCGAACGCGTTGCCGTTGTAGGCTGTGTCTAATACAGCATCGTGCAGGTAACTGACCGCTTTCGCCGCTTCCGTGGTTCCACAAGTGCCAATCAGTTTATCCACAATAATGTCCGCGCTGGTGCCAACACAGCGCATGATACGTAGACGAATTGAGCGGCTGCCCGACGCTGCTGCTGAGTCTGTCCATGTGTGAGATGCAGTTCCAGGAACGCCGAGATAGAGCTGCGTCGATGACGTTGCATCGTAAATCTGGATGCGCGCAGTGACTGCCAGTCCGGCGACCGTGACACTCTGAAACACCGGCGAGGAGACAAACGTAACGGTAGCACCAGCAGTCTGATGCGTCGGCGTTGCCTGTCCTACTGCAAGATTAACTGTCACCGTTCCAACGGCTGCGGTTACATCAATGTCTTTCGTGAATCCCGAGAACGTCGTGCTTGCGAGGTCAAACGTTCCCGCCGCCGCGATGCGAATGCCATATAAGCAGGTCGCGCTGGCAGTCAGGGCTGAACCGGTCGCGCTAAATCCATTGCTAGCACTCAGCGCAGCAGTTCCGGTGCCGTCGCTGATGGTTGCGTTAACAATGTCGGCACCGGCAAAGGCAATGATGCCACACGTTTTAAACGTAGCGCCCGAACACGGCACTCCGGTTTTCCATGTCGGGTTCCACCCAACAACGGATAATCCTGCGGTGCTAAGTGCCGCTGATGTTGACGCCGCAGCATCAATAGTCAACGTCTGTTTTGTTGTCGTTACCAGCGCACCCGCAGTTAAATTTATAGTGTCGCTTGCCGAAGGCTTGATATTCAGCGTGACCGCACCTAACGCGCCAACATTCCACAGTGTCTGTTCAATCAGAGAGTCTGATGGCGTTACTGCATACGTCGGAGGAAACTCCAACGAGGACGCACTCATGTCGAAATAAGTTGCGTTTGTTCCGTCTCCAATCTGTATTTTTGTTTTTACGAGGTTCTGTTTTGACCCCTGCAAATTAACCAAGCCAGTAGCGCCCCACTGATTAAATGCGCGCGGCAAAATCTGGAACGTCGCAGGACGGTTTGCACCGCCGCCAATGATAGATGAACTAAGCCAAAGATATGCGTTTCTGATCGAAATAGCGTTCTGACCGGTGGAACTCCCGATCCGGTGTTGCAAGTAAGCCACCGCAGAAACAGTAGTCCAGTCCATCGTGCCGCTGCTTTGAAGCACGGTAGCCGTCGATATGTCTATGTGCGCTGTGTAATTTACGTTCGCCGCCTCATAGCCAACCCTACGGGCCAAAGTGTAGGCCGCCCAATTACCCGTCCCATCCTTAAACACAATAATGTTTCCGCCGTCTCCAAAACGGGCAGCAGAAATAACACCAGCGGAATGCTCGATTGAAAATATCTTGCCAGTGAAATCAGTCGCAGAGCAGGTGTGCATGGCCCCGCACCACGATCCGGCGGTGTTTTGCGTAAGGTTTATGCTGGATGTAAAACCCCACGCATAACTTAAACTGTTGGTTACGACAGATCCAACCGCGGTATTTACCGCAATCCCGTCTATCGTAGCGCCGCCAGTTATTCCATTGGCGGGAGTACCTGAATCGTTTGGCGTAATCCAGGTAGTCGTGGCGTCGTGCGTAACCCCCCACTCGCCATACCAACGAAATCTGGTTTCACCGGTCAGACAGTCCGGCGCTCTGCTCCCCGACGTGGCGTTTCTGACCGCGACTACAAAACCATTCCCGCCCTCTGCGGCAGTGGTGCTGTACATCGTAACCGCAGGAATTGTGCTTGCCGCGCCCTGCTGTCTGTATCCGGCAATCACAGATACGCCATTGGCTGTCTGCTTGCCTAATTCGATCATGCCCGCTTGATTCGTCCGCATGAACGGACCGCCATCAGAACACCACATGAACAGCAGCAGGCAATCGTCCTGCGATGTGGTTATGGCAGACCCCCCATTGCTGGATGCGTCCACGTCAGCGGTCGTGATGCTGCTTAGCAAGTTCCAATCAGAGCGCGTCCAGCCATCGACAAACGTTGTCGCGTCGGCGTCTTTTATCACAGTGGCGACATAAACCCACGGGGCGTTGGTCGAACTTGAAATGGTAACTGTCTCGGAACCGCTCGCGGCCTTTAGATAAAATACCGCACCTCTGGTCGCGCCGCTTTGCGCCTGCGTTCCTACGCCAGTCCAACTACCCGATGCGGTTATCGCAGTAGCGCCGTTGTCCTGCGCCACAAAAACGACGATGTAATCCCCGGATACATGCGTAGGAAGTTCAGGGACAAAACTTGTCGCGGCAGTTGCCGATCCTTCCTTGCTAAATTTTGGGTACGCCATTACCCAGCCCTAGCAGGTGCGTGTTGAGTATTCATTATTAAATCCTTAATAAGTATAACTAGCACGACTATCCCATACTTTACTATATGCTGCTGTTCCATCTGCAAACTTAGTATCTAAGTCAGCGCCAGTTTCAGTCAGCCTTATGATCTTCCAAACAGCAGCATTGTCTAATGCGCCCGGAGCCGCCTTACCTATATAACTAACGCCAGCACCTGCATCATCTAATCGTGTTTCTTCATTAGCTGCCATAATATCATCCACTGTGATGGTATAATTACTTCTCCCAGAAGGACTGCTACCATCTACTCTAGACAAAAGAAGTAGATCAGCAGTCTCTGAAGCAGTAACAACAGGAAATAAACTAAATTTCAAGCTCATGATTGCAGAGGATTGTCCATGAGAATTGCTTCAAGCTGAGGGCTTGGCCCCATTGATATGCTTGAATCGTTTGAGAATCTTTCAGCGCCAGTCTCATGCTTCATCTTATCTTCCAGCCGCGTTACAGTTTTAAGAATGTCAATTAATATCTGGCCTTGCAAGCTCATCTTAGCTTCTTCTTCCTCTTCTTTGCTTGGTTCGATATAGCCAAGCGGAGGAAATGAATCCTCTAAATCATTCATAAGATGAGAAAGGTCTACGTCAGGATGAATCTGAGGATAACTCTTATCCATTATTCTTCTCCGCCATTCATAAGTATTTGAAGAGATTTACTGTAAGGTGAGGAGAGACTACTTCTTAACTTCTCAGCTTTACTAACAGAAACCGCTGTATATTGATGCGCCATGAAAGCAGCAAACTGAGGCTGTTTACCGCCAGTCCTTGCATATTGGTAAGCAAACTCACCTACCTGTTCTGGGCTAGGAGCATCGCCATTTTTAATTGAAGTTCTTACGCCTTCAGCAAGAGTCTTTCTTTTAGCTGAATCACTCTTACGGTAAGTATCAATACGAAACATCTGGTCATTTACCATTGCTTCGTCCAAAGGCTTACCTCCGGCAATTCTCATTAAAGATGTTAAGGAGTAAAGATCATGAGCCATTAACATCTGTCCAGATTGATTAGTGCTGATTACTTTACCGTCATCGCGCCCTACGGCTGAGAGAAGCTGAGCCATTCCTGTGAGCGGCCTGCTGATACCATTTTGTTCTACACCGCGTAGGAATGTTCCCCATACATCAGCACCCATCGCAACCTGAGACAGTGAATCTTTAATGTTAGTAAACATTCTAGCAGATGCTTGGAATATCGGAGTATGCCTTGGGTCTACAGGAATAAGAGTAATATGCCGAGGATTAATATCACCTCTTGAATATATATTAGTCTTTAAGTCAGGATGAAACAGGGAGAGTCCGTTACTAAGCCCGCCATACAATAGCCATTCCCCGGCCTCTTTACCAGCACCAGAGAATATTGCATCATACAGATTCTTATGCTCAGTGTTTCCACCAGCCTGTCCAATCACGTAAGTATTAATAGCATTGAAAGCTGGCATACCATTCATGCCATAAATGCCGCCTTGCAGCCCTGCTATTGTCAGCAGCTCTTTCTTGCTGCCATCGCCGATATGACGAAATACTTGCTGTAGTAAGTTAAACTGGTAGGTTTGAAATAAACCCATAGCTTGACCGAGCGGCCCTTGGAAAATAACAGGCCGTTGAGAAGCTAAGTAATTACCTTGAGTCCGATTAACGAATGTATTAATCATGCTCAGTTGAAGCTGAGGGTCTATCAAGCCATGCTTAATTGCAATGTCAGTGACATCTTTTGCTGCTCCTGAGGCTGCATACCGAAGCATTTCCTCAGCTAGCTTATTCCCCGACCACTTCTCCGCAGTATCTCCAAGTGACTTAGCACTTATGAAGGCTTTCTGCATAAAAGTATTATCGCCGCTCATAATGCCAGACCCAATATTATCTAAGGTAGACATATACTGATCTGTTATAGAAGTACTAAAACCGTTTTCCTTAGCCCAGGCTCTCCCCGCCAAATCAGTATGAAACATACCAATACGGCGAGCAAATAGCTTAGCAGGAGAAAGCATTAAGTCTCCAGTTCCAGGAGTTTTAATCTTAGCTAGCGCATTAAATTCTTCTGTGGCAGCCGGGTTAGAATTAATATATCGCATGATAGACCTAAACTCAGGCCCAAGCGTTACAGCAGAACCAAATGAATTATTAATTGCGTTAAGCGGGTCAGAGCGCAGCGCAAAAGCAGCGATGATTGCATTGCCGTTATTGACTACCGTGGTTAACTTACCACGAGGTATTGTAGCATTTGCCGCTGCAAGCAAGTCTGCATTTATTACATCAGTATATCCAGCCCGCTTAAGGGACTCACTAATTTGTCCGATATGATCTACATGGGTAGCCTTACCAAACGTGGTTGATATTGTATCTACCAACTTGCTGAATCCAGTATCTAAGAATTTATTCAATGGAGTCCAAAGAGGATATTCATCAACCTTGGAAATATCCATAGCCATTTTTATAAGATCAGCAGAAGGGTTACTAGCTGTGCTTTCGGCATAAGCTAATGGGCTGATATACTGAAACTTAGATTTAGCAGCTTCTGTAGCACTAGAAGCAGATTGGCGAAAAGTTGCAAAGTCTTTTGCATACTTATGCTCTATGTTTGTTCGTACAAAAGCAGCATCCCGGCTAAGATGCCATTCGAGAAAATTATTTGCAATGCTCTGAGGGTCAGTAACAGGGATGAATGAGGCGGTCTTACCTTTTCGCGCTAAGGCTGTATTAATGTAGTTCTCACTGATACTACGCTCAAACTCGTATTGGCCAATAGACTTATAGTACTCCTCAGTCTCGCCTTTGAGAGTTACTCGAATTCCCCTGCCCCGCAGTTCTGGGTCACTCATTATATCATTACGCATCGCTTCTAATGTATCAGCATCTTTGGCGTAAATCATTTTAGAATGCCCAGTTGCGCCAACAGACTCATCAATTACAAAAGCAAAGTGAGGCGTATCTTTAGGATTGCGAGGAATTGGATAATAGATGTCCGGGTCTACAGTATCAGGATAGTTATTGTTAGAATGAATTCTTTGCAGCCCTTGCCGGCGCGTACCATTTAAACGAATGTGATCATCAATAATCTGCAGAACCAGAGGAGACTTAATAGGAATCTCCATAGGTATATTAAGAGCTTCATTCTCCATAGCTTTTCTTGCGTATCTATCAAGAGCATCTGTAAATTCTTTTGCTCCTTCCGCAAATTCTTCTTCCTTCGGTATTTTTCCGTAGACGAACCTAGAATTTTCTTTATCTAGGTAATACTTACCAGGAAGCCCTCTCATCTGTTCATTGAGTACGCTATACTCTAAAGCATCGTGAGGACTGTTTGCGAGTCTCTGAAGCTGAGGAGTAAATACTTCTTTAGTTCTGTCTTTAAGCCTGTTGATAATGTTATGAGTTCTCTGTCCGATATGAGCAAAGAAAGATGACCACGAGCCGTAGTTACCACCTTCAGCCGAGAATAAAGTAGCTCCAGTAACTGAGCCTACGCCTTTATGTTTCATGCCTGAGGTACTAGGAAGAAGTTCGCCTAGGTTACGAGCTGAGATTCTATCGGCTGCCTCTTGGTATATCTTTTCTTTTTGCGCAATTATTGCCATGCCTTCAATGATATTACCGTCTGTGCCAGTTATCACCGGGCCAGTCTTAGTAAGTATTTTCATTTGGCTAGGCAACATAAAGGGGTCACCGCCGAGTCTATTGCCTACTTGGTTACGGGTAAATTGTCTGCCATTCCACATAGCAGGACTATTAGCCATACCAAATAAAACATCTACGTCTGCATTTACAATTTTAGCGACCACTTCATTACTAAGTTTCTTTTCCGCTAGCTCAGCTGCAATCGTACCTTGGCGCACCATAGTATATTCGCTTATCTCATCCAGCGATGAAAATACACGATCACCTATTTTCACGTTGGTGAACCCATCTCGGAACGCTTTCTGCATCATAGGGATATCATTAATGCCTATATCTACTGGTCTCCCATCTTTATGTCCAGTCATCTTACCGCTAAGTTCAGACCAGTGATAGCGTGCCTCAGCTTGGAAATGGTTCATTTCCTTAATATCTGCTATAGGATTCTGCACGTAGATATCATCACCTACGCGCACAGTGTTACGGACTACTGAAGGCGTAGCAGTATCAGCTAAGTACAGCAGCGTGGGCCGCTCAATAGAAACAGCCATTCTTGGAGTTCTGACAGATACATAGCTAATTTTATATTTCTGCCACTCGGCTACCGCAGCCGCATTAGGATTCAGCGGGTCTGTACCTATTGCTTTCTTAAAAGCGGCCTCAGCTTCTCTCTCTAACTTAGAAGATACAGTAACTCTAGTCACTGCTTGAGACTCTAAAAGGTTAGCTAAATTCTTTTGGAAATCATTTACAGAGATATTCCGAGTTAATAAGTGAGCAATGTCTTGGTCACCGACAGCTAGCTTACCAGCTAACTTACGAATATCTGTATTAAGTGCGTCGGTAGTTTGCTGAGCAACTCTACCAATACGTTGGGATAAAGCATTCTGCGGGTCTTGTGCAGGCAACGCATCAAGCTGCTGAAGCTTAGAGAGAATTTTATCTGAAGCAGTAAGAGATTCAGCAGGCTCACCGCCAAGTCCTTTAACTGTCCAAGGACTGACTTCTAGCTCTGATTTATTAAATGCTTTCTTAACTGAGTATACAGAGGAGATACCTTTAAACAATCCTCCCACAGCACCGCCAATAGCAGCACCAGTAAGTATATCCCAAGTAAGGTCTGAAACATCTCGGCTATCAAGAACCGGAGATTGGTTCATAGTAACATTAACCATTGCTGTCCACGCAGCACCTTCCAGTGCTTGTTCTCCGACGCCTTGAGCAAGTGCTTTTAGTAAGTTAGCCTCACCTAGCCTGAAGGCATTACCTGAGGTACTTATCTGAGAAATCGCAGCTTCTAAGTATTTAGATTGCTTAGGTACTACCAGCCCAAGCGCATCAGATGTGAGTGCCCCCATCTTACCTGAGCCGAATGCGCCCTTCATAACTAACGGGCCTGCGCGAAGAATCTTAACTCCTGCCATGCCGGGAACGAATGAGCCTACCAGAAAGCCAGCAGTATCAATACCGAGTTTATGATCTTCGTAATAGTCAGCAAGGTTAGAGTCAAAATCTGCCAGTCTAGAAGCAGTAGACGTAATGTCATAGGTATCTTTACCTGCAAACATATTACCGATTGTGGCAGGAATATTAGCTATCTCATTACCAGCCGCAATAAGCGTCGCAGGAATCCCTTTAGCTACCAAATCAAAAGTAGCGTCAAGAATTCCTTTATCTTGGCTCCCGCCATTTAGCTTAGTATGAATAGAAGAAGCTAAAAGATAAGCTGGGGTGCTGCCAAGTTCTTCTGCGTCAGCCATTATTTATCGCCTTTTTGCGATTGAAACAGAGGAAGCGATCTGTAGCCATTAAACTCATTACCAAAGTCATTGCGATTTTTAAATATCTGACGTTTAGCTTCTTCAGCTAAGGCAGCAGTTATGCTTGTTTTATCTGTAAGCTCATACATATCACTGCTCATTCCTGCGTTCAGCCTTACGCCATACTTAGTTTGTTTCCTGCCTGCAAGTCTCTCAAAGTCATAGAGTGTATTATTGATAGCTATTGACTTATTAAAAATACCGGCAACAAACTCAGCAGCCTCAGCTGATGTAACTTCTTTATTAAGTACCGCACTAGCAGCTGCCACCATAATCTTTTCTTCGCTGATTGATGCTCTCTTAGAAACATCATCAACTAAGGTAGGCGCAATGTACTTAGCCCAAATAGGATTACGGGCTATATCTGGGCTATGGTCAGTAAATACCTGATAAGCAGGAGCTTTAAATGGGCTACCCTCACGAATGTTACTTTGCTTTTTTATCCAGTCTGCTTTAAATATTACGTCAGCATTCGCAGATATTATCTTCTTATCTTTACCTGCGCCCGAAGCGCCAACAGCTGCTTGATTAAGAGCTGCAAGCTGCATATCAAGTACTGACTCTTGTTGAGGAAGCGCAGGAATATAGTTAATTGTATCTCGCCACACTTGGCGTTCTACGATTGTCTCTCCGTGAGAATACTGATCACGACCGCTAACCATTATCTGCAGCCCACGGTTCACTAGCTGATCTAAGTAAACAGCATTTTGACCTTTAAATGTTTTATAGCTAGTAACGTTTAAAGGATTCTTACCTTCAGCAAGCAAGGCATCATTAGCTAATTTAAACTTAGTTGCGTCGGCTTCTCTCTCATCAGCGATTTTACTAAGCTGATAGTCAGCTGCTTTCATTCTTGATTTATGCTCAACCTCTTGCCTAGATTCGACTCTCTCTTGTCTAGCGTCGTTTTTAGCGTCGTTTCTAATTTGTCTAGCCTCATCCCTAGCTTGTCTATCTAAGCTGATACGCTTCACATAAGCATCAGCTTGCAGGCTTGACATTTTAAGTACATCATCAATGGCGGTACTTCTCAGTTTAGCTGACTCAACCTGAGCTTCAGCAGACTTACGAATAAACATGTTCTTAATCGCTTCAGAAGTCTCAGCAATACCTTTAGCTGTTACTGTTTTCTCTACGCTATCAACAGTTTTCGAGGATTGCTGAATGTGACTATTGATAGTTCCCATCACTTTCTCAGTAATTTCAACCTTCTGCAAAATACCTTGGCGTGCCTGTATATCCCAAGGCAGCGTGAACGCATTCGCAAGGGCTAACAAAGGGTCATCGAACAGGCTAACTGCGCTATCTTCTTGAATCTTAGTTGTTAACTCTCGATGCTGAGCTGCCAGCTTTGCTAAGTCTTGACCGAGTAATATACTCAGCTCATCAAACTTAGCACCTTCCTTGATCTTCTGCTTCTGTTCCTGACTGTCCAATCTCGCGTGCTGCTTAGCAAGCAAGGTAGCAGGCGTCTCAGAAGTTCCCGGAATGAAGTTACTTTCAGACGCAGCGGCCTCAGCAGCTTTAGTGCTAGATTCAAAAGCAGTAACCCAGATAGCTCTTTTTTCAAGTTGAGCTGTCTGAGCTTCCCGAGCTAGCTGTTCTGGGCTTATAAGTGCGTTAGATTGTGCCATGTATTAGGCTCCTGCAGCGTACAGTGATTTGTAATCCTGACGAGGAACACACAGTCCTACCAAGAAGCAAACAGGCTCAAGAAGGTAGCGAACAAACTTACCACGCAGCCCGTTACTATTACCAAGCACACTAGCTGAATAGTCGACAACCCACGGAAGAAGAAAATTACTGAGAGCTTCAGACTTACGCATTCTTTGTACAACCGGGATAGCAATTGCATGATAACCTCGTAATGTAGTGGCACTAAGGCGGGCCAAATTAGTTTTAGCTTCAGCAAAATACAGATGCTTGGAGAGCTTACCTTGACGCATCAGCTCGGTGCAGATTACCTTGCCATCAGTAATTCCAAGAATATCATCGAATACTTTATCTCCTACTTTGCCGGTGATATCAGTTCCTAAAAGTGAATCAGCCGCCACAAAAGTAGCGCCAATTGGACCGCCAAAGTAAGCAACTGCTGCGCTAGTAGCTGCGTCTGCGTAATCACCTCGCAGCAGATCACCAAAACCGGCCAGACCAATTCCGTCAGTAGCACCAAATAACTCAAGTCCCTGTGCCGCATCAGCTGCATCGTAAATAGAGCTGATATCCGAGGCACTTCCGAAAGCATCAAAAGCACTGCTAATCCCATCAATGCTGTTGGTAAAATCAGCAAAAGAAGAAGCAGAACTAACAGCATCTGCACCGGCTGAGAAGTTGCTTAGCGCATCTCCACCAGAAAATATACTATTAAGCTGGTCAAAGCCACCAGTAATTAGTGCAGAGGCATTATCGCTTACTGGGCCAAACACATCGGAGCCACTAAGAACTTGGCTTAAATCACCAATACCTGGGGCGCCGGTAACGGCACTACCGCCACCGAACATTTCATCAATGATATTAGAAGCACCTTTACGAACCTTTTTATTTCCGGCAAGCAGTGCAGCTGCGCCTAAGCCTAGACCTACACCGGACTTACCGGAAACAGCTCCAGGAGTCTTAACCGTAGTAGTAGTCGGCTGCTTAGTTGTTACTTTAGGCGCCCCAAGCTCTGCAACTCTACTAGCTGCACGAGTAGTAAAATCATTTACCAGCAGATTCTTAGATGTAGAATTGTACAAGCCAGGAATTTTTTGGCCTGCTGCAACACTAGCAAGTCCAGCCTTACCATCAGTTCCTTCAAGAATGCTCTTAAGCAATCCTGCCATAGCTTCATCACTAAACATTGTCTGTTCAGTTATGCCACCGCCAGATACAGTTGTACTCTGCTTAGAGCCAAATAAAGTCTTTGGGAGTCCAGCCAACAAGCTAAGTAACTGAGCAGTTTGGGATGCTGCCGATGCTTCAGCCATAGTAATTCTCCAATGATCTAATAAAGATAGGATATACAGTGATATGCAAATACTACAGCGGAGTCATTTATAACTCTAGAACTGAAGCTGCGGATTGAAGTATAGAATTCGGTCTGTTATAGCATATCCAACTATTTGAGTGCCTGTTCCTGTCGCTCCGATAGCGCCAGCACTAGTTGATTGAACATAGCGATTTCCAGGAGTAAGAGTACCAGGAGCAAATGCAGGATAGATACCAAGCTGCTGAACTTGAACGTATCCATTAATAGCTACAGTCACAATAGATGTGCTAAAACCAATACATATAGCAACGGCATCATCAGCTAATACCGCTTTTCCTGCTGCATTAATTCCAACAGTTTGGCCATATGCAATTGCTTCAGCCGTCTGTAAATAGATTACCGAGTTCTTACCGATTGTACATCTAGCTACTCCAACCTGTGACCACACATCACTAGGCTCTCCTAATGCTCCAGTTTGAATATCTAAGTTAGCTGCAAGAGAATTACAGGCATTGTATAGGCGAAGTAACTCACTAAACAATTCAGCGTTGTTAGTGGTCGGCGCCCTAGGCAAGCCTAAGTTAGTGCTATAGCCTTTTTGAAGTGGCATGTCTATCTTTTACCATTAGTTGACATGGTGAGCACATGACTTATAGCATTAAATGCCCCAATTAATCCGAGGGTGAAATTAACTCCAGTAACTCTGCCTCTATACTGCCTTACTTTTCCTGTCAAAGGAAGCACTGGAGATAAAGCAACAGCAGGCTCAAATGTTTTTCCGTCGTAAGTAGGAAAGCAGTAAACATCACAAGTATCGGTAGGCTCGATATTCTCAAATACGGCGCCTTGGAAAGTTACTAATCTTTGCCTCATAAGCTGATACTTACCTAGCAGCATAACACCAACACCAGACCCTACTATATCTGGGTTTAGTATGTTAATTCCGCCGCCTGCAGTAAGGAATGCTATGCTTCTCTTAGGAACTTCTACGGTTCCAGGCGCATGAGCAACAAATTCAAAGCAATCTACATGCGTCGTCTTTAGCTTACCAAATTGCTTATAAGCTATATCAAAGTAAAAAGCATAGGTAAGCTCAGCTAATCCATATGATATAATAAGATACCGGTCTGCTATCAAAGCAATTCTTTTAAGCATCTCCTGCCCACTAGCATCAATAAGCTCAAGCTCTTTAGTTAGCTCATTAAAGTCCTCAAGCAATGAGCCGCTAAGAAAATCTGTAACTTCTGCAAAAGCGGGAGTAGCATTTTTAAGGTTAAGTATCTGTAAGCCAGAAGTAGTATAGGCGTATAGCGAGCCTGCGCCTGTATCTTGTGAGGTATTATGAGAAGATGTAAGACCACCAGAGCCAGTAATAGCTATGAAGTTATACGGATATCTTACATTACCGCTTGCAATTCCAGCTACTGCATTCTCAGCAGCAAAGATAATCATTCCGCCATACACTTCTTCGATTGTAACAATCTCACCGCGGATACCTTCTACATTACCGCCACCAGCGCCAGTAGCAAGATCAGGTACAAAGTCTGTAGGAAGTATAGTGGATGACCAAGCAATCGCCGTAGTGCTGTAAGCAAGCAGATAGCCAGAGTTACCTACTACTCCGATAATGTCAGTAGCTACTAAGCCAGCGAGGGCTTGAATAGTAAGACTATTAGCTCCCCAGTTATATATGTAGCAGGCTACATTAGCAAAGTAAATGTATGTTATACCAGATACAAAAGCTATTGAGACTCGCTTACCTGCTATCGCAGCAGCGGCGGGGCCACCAGTAGGATTAGACCAAGTAGATGTGCCTTTCTGCATCACGTATATATTACCTACAGCATCAGTAGATAACTGAGCTGAATTCCCTAAGTCATCCCGCAAAGTAAGAGAGTCAGTAAACCTTGCAGTAGACGGATACGCAGCTACAGTATAAGGTACATAGCCTACGCTTTTATACCCGCTATCAGTAGGTATTACATTATGGCAATAATAGATTTGAGGAACGCCAATAGATGAATCTAATGATTCTTTAGTGGCAAGTCCTCCGATGTAGTTCTGATCTGGCCCTTTAACGATAACACTCCTACCAAATAGCTCAGATAGGAATGGGAACGTTGCAGCCTTCAAATTTGCGCGATAGGTAATGTCGGCCATATTAATCTTTTACGGCTCGGTTGCAATAACTTGAACAGCCCCAGTAGGAAATCGCACTACAAGCTGCGTCTTTCCTGCTCCGTTATCGCGTACATAAACCCTACCATTATTTGCGCTAGGTGCTGTTGGGTCAGTAATCTCTAGCATCTCTACAAACTTAGGGTTAATAGCTGCATTGGCCCCGGTAGTGAAATTAAGAAACTGAAGAATCGGCTCAGCAGCTACCGCATAGTCCAATGCTCTTACCATTACACCGGTATTATTCTGGCTCTTAAACACTACACCTCCTTTAGTAACTGGAAGTGCAGTACCTTGATCTTTGGTTAGATGAATAATTACGCCGTTAGTAGTTTGAATAAGAACAACCACACCATCAGGAATTACTAAAGAAGCTTCAGTATAAATAACTCCGGGGTTAACTACTACAAACCCGTTACCGTTAGTTAACGCGGCGGCTACTATAGCTGCATTAATAGCAACTGAGTTAGCAGCAGCCCCATTAGCTACTGCAGCCCCGTAGCTAGAAGCATTGATATACTCTGCATTCGTAGCCGATTGGGTCTTAGTCCCGGCTGTGTTAGTAACTAACAAGTCCTGCAGCTTAGTAGTCATCTCTGTTCCTATACGGTTCTTTGAAAATGTGGTTTATCCTTAAATGAGCGCCAGTTACCGCCCCACTCATTTAAAGCATTTAAATCTTCCCAATACTCACCAAGCTCGTCAGGGTATTGTAATACCTTATCTTTAAAGAAGTGTAAATCAGCAGCGCATTTCTTGATGTGGATACTATTCATGGTTTTAGAGCGACCAGTCTGCACATAAATCTTTTGCATTTCAATTGGTCTTTCTACTTCACCTATACGAACAGCGTATCCAAGCTCCCAAGCCTTAAGAAGCAAAGCTACTAAGTCATGTGCAAATGCTTCTTGATGCTCACCAAGTGTCATAATATTCTCCTATTCCTGACTAAGGGCTTTAATAGTATCGTCTTTGTTCCGGCTACTTGAGGAGGTTCCACGGTGAAAATTAAGAATAGTCCCACACATAGTGAGCAATGCACCAAAAGCAGTATAAGCCAATTCTTGATTAACCAGCTTATCTTCTGAGAGGAATATAATGTAAGCAATTCCCAGGGTAGCTGCGATGATTAAAAAATCTAAGTAATAAGCTGCTTCTTTAGCAATTGAAGAGGAGTATTGAGATTTTTGAATCTCGGTATTCATGTCCCGAGCATTTGCTGTATTTAGATTATCCTGCTCAGCTTTCTTTGCAGCTGCTTCAATTAGAAATTCTTCGTGCTTAAACTCAAGTTGCTTAAGCTCTAGTTTACCTTCTTCAGTTCCTAAGGCGGATTCGATATCCACACCTAATTTATCCTGAATAACATCTTTACCTTTAGCAATCACAGCATTTGCTAATACTCCAAGCCCGCCTTTAATAAGAGCTGCAATTAGAGGTGCCATTAGTTACGCTCCATTTCTCTGATTCGTTTAGGTTTGGAAAGATTTAGTTTCTCTCTATCCGTCTGAGATAGAGTAAGGATGTAATTAGTTGCATCCGTAGATTCTATCTGCGCTCTCATAAATGTCTTAAGCTGTAAAGAATCTTCAGAATCCCGCTTATCGTGCAAGTACAAACCAGCAACTACCGGGGCAGCCATTAATAGTGCGAGGACTACCAACGTAACTTCTTTGCCGCCAAATTTAATATCCGCTCCCATAAACTTAACGGTTAAATAAGAATGTCGGCTTTCTTCGGGTTCCATTTACAATCTCCTTAAGTTGCGTTCATTTGGCTAACGCCGCCTTTAAGTCGGCGAGGTCTTTCGGCGATGTTGAAAGCGGTCTGCATATCCATTTTAAAGCCCTTTTTATTTTAAGTTACGAAATGCTGCCAACACCACCACGGAACGAAAGCTGCACGAATAGCTCGCCAGCCATTATTGCGTCTTGCACTGCCGTCAGCTTGTCCCAGGGAAACGCGGGGTCTCTGCCGACAGGGATAGGTTTCCATCCGCCGTAGCCGTGGATGCCGTAGCCTTTATACTTGATGTTGTATGAGTAGAACGGATACCAGCCGCGCCGAATGATCAGCCGCGTGATGTCCAGCACATCGAAGTGCTTGTTGTTCGCGCCATACCACGGAGTCGCAGTAACAGCTATCCCGCGACGAAAGCGGAAGTCGAACCAGCCTTTGAGAGGCCACGGGTGGGCTACTTTATCCGCGATGTTCACGGCCTCGCCAATTCCGTTTTAAGTTCCGCCACAGTGATACCGATGCTGGCTAGTTTCTCGTGTGCGGTCAGCACAACTTTCGGCGGATTCAGGATGGCCTGAATCTCTGCCCTCGTAGGTTCACCGCCAATCGCATCGACTACCCACGTGCCAACCGTGTAGCGCACCGCGTCCGGGTGCTGGTCGGTTGCCGGGAAGTCGGGTTCTTTCTCGTAGATTGTTCTGATCGTGCTCATCCCATTATCTCCTCAATATTTAAGGAAGATGACATTACGCCGCCGTATAGCCGAACGCCGCCTGTGCCGTTGAAAGTGACTGTCGAAGCTGTGTGTGGCCCAATTCTTACTTTAAATGTAGTCGCCGCAACACCATCCGCCAACATCCTATGTGTAAAGGAAACTCCGCCCTGAGCGCCCGCACCGGCCTGAGCTTGCGTGAACGCAGCCAACGCGTTGGCGACAGCATCTTTAAACAGCGCCGTCCCGATAACAGCGGATGCGGAACTACTTGCAGCATTAGAAATAACTGTTATGAATAATGCGTTTGGGGCCGCGACTGGTGTAATCGTCTGAGACATATACTGATCGCCCTCACCGCTCTGCGGGATGGTGTCGTCGAATGGCACAATCGTAGTACCGGTTGCCACTGCGCCAGTATCATTGCTCACCGTCTGCACCACCTGCCCCGGCAGCGAGATCCCCTGCCCGAACAGTTGCAGCTTAGTCGGCACCGTGGCGTAAACGCCTGCCGTTGCAAGTCCAACGTTGTATTCCAGATAGCCAAGCACCCGCATGGCTTTCGCGGAGACTGCCGTGCCGGTGTAGATGACCTGTGCTGAGTCCGCTGCACCCGCGCCGCCCTCTGCCGTCGAGGATGCAAGAACGTCGTCGCGCAGCGGGTAGATCGCCGTCACATCACGCCCTGAGCCTGCCCCTGCTACAGTCGTCAGGCAGTTAACCAAGCCAAGCCGGAAAGTCCCGGCATCGTTGAAGCCTACGATCCAGGATCGGTTTGCTATGTCGGCAACACTACCCAATGTTGAGCCGTTGGAAATAACGAGCGACGAGGCCGAGGTAACGTCAACAGTTGCAAAATCTCCATTCGCGGCAGTAGCACTTCGGAACGGAATAGAAATCTTGTCCGTTGCTGTTGCATCCGTGCCCGCCTTAGTCTTAAGCGCGATAGTCAACGCATTGGCGGCTACCGAAGCAACGAGTGACAGGTTGCGAATATCGCCGAAAGATTGAGAGGTTACTGCGGCGAGCGAAGTAATGTCATTGTTCGCACCAGCGGCGGCAGCAGCAAGGGCTGCCCTAGCAGCAGCAGCAGTTATTCCTCCCGTCCCGCCTTGAACAATACTTAAAGCGGTAGTTAAACCAGCGAGGGAAGTAATATCGTTATTATTTCCTTTTCTAGCTGCGTTCGGGTCATAGTTAGTCGTGCCGGTAATATTCACCATACCAATAGCGTAAACTTTTGCGCCTACTGGCAGCCCACTCGAAAATGTAAATGAGCCTGTAGAAGTCTCTACGAAATCAGTTCCGAGAATTTGTATTAATCCATTAACATATACTGTAAGTGAATTAGTACCTACTACGTAAGTAAAATCAGTTAAAGTAAATAATGTTTGCAAATCAGTGGCTATAAAGTCTTCAAACCTTATTCCACTGTTAGCATCTATAGAGGTACCAGGCGCCCATACTGAGGCAGTCATGTTAGTATCCTTCTGCTTGAATGTTTGATAATCTAATCAAAGCCAGCTGTTGCATCATAGTTTGATTAGCTTGAGCAGACTGTTCGTCCCAGCCTATCGACTTAAAAATTAGCGCAGCAGCACCAAAGATAATTGCATATGGATGATCTAATGCAACCCAACTAGTAAATGTAGTGTCACTTAAATCAGGGTGAAGATAACAGCCAAGGAGCATGTAAGTATCTTTAGTATCACTACGGATATTGATTACTTCTCCTGCCAGATAGCAGATATTTTCTTGTTCTATTCCGTATGAATCAAGACTTTGGCTCGGTGTAATCATCTTAAAAAGCTTACCCGGCGTTGTAGAAGTAGCTGTATACTCTACTTTCCTGAGATACTTAAATGATCTCCAACGAGCGATGATTGTTCTATACTCAAGACTCTGTTGATATGCAATCGGATTCCACTGAATGCCGACTTCAAAAAGGTCTTTAGGATAGAAGTCTGAATGATGAGCCGTAAGAGTGGCTGACTTAACAGCAAGCAGAGTTTCAGCTACCATATCGCTGCGGTTAGTAACTGTATAAACACCTGCGATTAGTTCAGCGAGATTCACTCTTACGTCTCCTTAATTCAAACAGATTAGCTTAGCTTTCAGTACTAGCAATTATCGGCAAAGTGGTAATACTGGGCTTAATAATACCAGCATCAGCATCGGCCGGCCCAACAATGGCAGCTACACCGCTACGTACTACCACAGGCGGCGCCGTAACCTTAGTCGGTGCGACCATAACTTTAGCAGCTCCGACTTTACCAGAAGTAATAGCTGCCATAGATACAGTGTTACCAGCAGATGCAATTAGCCCGGTTCGGTCAGACTTACCAAAATCCCGGCTTCCGTTCTGAGCTGCCTCTTGTTCAGCTAAAAACTCAGCATAGAAACGCTTCTTCAATCCTTTCAGCGGGTCAAGGTCAGACTTAGCAAATACGCCAACTTTAGTAATGTTAGGATGTTTCTTAGTAACTTCATTAGTCAACTCAACAATCTCCTCAGGGTCAGAAGTATTGTAAGTGCCGCCTACAAAATGAGCAACTGTGCCAGCTTTAAAAATATATTTACTGGACAGGATACTACATTTAAATTGGGTTAACATTTCTTCTGTTTGTTCGTTCATGATTGAATACTCCAGTAGGGAAGTTTAAAAAGGAAGTGGCAGTTTTTTACTTCTAATAGAACTGCCAAACTATTGCCCGTTCTTAGTTAACCAGCAGCTCCGGCCGTAAGGTTAGTGATAATGGCGTTTGCCGGAGGATTCTTAACGACACAAGTCATCTCCGTGGTGAGAGTACCACCAACCGCATCCAGCCCGTCCGTATCACCATCTTGACCAAAGTCATCCGAACGAGTCTTACGATCGCCCAGATACGCAGTTTTAAAGCTGGAAAGATCTACCGTTACCATCATCTTAGCCCAGGAACTATTCGTGTTGAACAGGGGATGCTCAATGACACGGAAAGTACCGCGCGCAGTTTTGAAGGTAGTAAACTGCAAGCCCCAAGACGTCTGCCCATCAACCATGTAGTAAGTACCATTAAGCCGGCCGATGTTATTCAGAACTTTCTTGGCAAGACCACCAACAAAGCTAACACGCTCATTAGCTACTTTCGGGTCAGTTGCCTGATCGAAAACAGGGTCAAGAGCAGCTTCGAGTTGGGTATAAGTCGTGGTGGCGCCAGCAACAGTTACGTTGACAGCTGCATACGACGGCGGGTAGTAAGTCAAGTTACTGATAATGCTGATCAAACCATCCATAGTACGGAACGGTTGACCGTTGCGAGTTCCACTGGATTTTTGGCCAAAGAACAAAGCCTTTTCAATTGCAGCAGCATGGAAGCCTGCGCAATCTGTCCGGTTTTCTGCAACAGTAGATTCACCAGCAATTACCATAGTAGCCCGAACAGTATCAGTAATCGCCCAAGTATTGCGGAAAATCTGGGTAAGATTCGTGATACGAACCGGAGTAACGTTTAGCGCCGAAGGCCGATTAGAACCTTCTTCGTAAGCATTACCAACTTCGTACAGATCGACGTTATCTGCGATAGCTGCAGCAGCCACAGTACCAACACCACGGCTAACTGAAACAGACGTGGGGCTGATAATGGTATTGATGATAACGTTTTCACCGGTTGAATTTACACGCATAATCATGCCCGGAAGCACATTAGCGGTAGAAGCAACAGTAAACACGGTAACGGTACCATCAGCAACAGCTGCATCCAGATTCAGAGACGGAAACAACATAGTCTTCGTAAAGAAGCCATGCTCAACTTGAACAGCAACCTCAGAATCCAGCATCGACGTGAGTCCAAACAACGGTGCTGTGCCGTTAGGCATCAGCCGAGTAATCATACCACTAAATGACTTAGCTGCAAGGTCAGTGGTAAAGTCACTCGTATTCATCATTCCAGTAAAACTAGGCATGTGTTTCTCCTAAATATCTTTATAAAAAATTAAACAAGTACTGCTGTAATTACTGTAGAAATTAAACCAGAGTAGATGCAAAAGTAGCAGCAGCGGTCTTAGTAGTCACCACCAGACAGCTAGTAGCATTGATGGTAGTGATGCCAGCAGTTACGGTATGACCAGCAGAAGCCGTAAGCGTAGCAACTTGAGCCGCAGTATTGGTAAGCCACCACGTAAACGATTCTCCGATTTCCATATCAGGAAGTGCAGCACTAACCACAGCCCCAGTAGGAAGCGTATACGCAACTGCGCCCGCCGCTCCAGTAAAGCGAGCAATACCTGACAGCATCGCATCAAGACCAATAGTAAGTGCGCCAGCCGTAGCGACAGTTACGATGCCGGGAGAACCAAGGCAACCATCATTACCACTAACTCGCCGTTGCAGACCTTCCTCTGAAACCAGTACACGTTTGTAAGCCATGTTAAATCTCCAAAAGTTAATTTAAGAATTTAGACCAATCAGTTTCTTTTTCTGCTGCTTTAGTTCCTTTAGCTGGTGCAGCTTTGGGAGCCAATGCAGAAGCAAAATGCTCAATGTATTGATTGGTTTGCTCAGTAATTTCCGTCGGAGTAGCATTAGGAAACTTAGTACGCATCTGAGCTTCAACCATTGATATCATCGGCTGTATTGCAGGATTTGTAAATAAGGGGTTTTTTTCACGGAGATTGTTTTTTACAGACATGGCTGTAATTCGTGAATCTACATCAGCAAGGAAAGAATCTTTAGCCTTAGCTAATGCAGCATCAATCAATTTAGTGGAAGCAAAAGCTGATTGTGCGTAGATGGATTGTGCTGTTCTATTTTGGACTGCTATCATCGCCTTGGTAGCAGCTTCACCGCCGGCAGTAATCGCAGTTAATTCTTCAGGAGTGGCAACCTTAGTAAAATCAATCTTACTAGCTGCTTCCATAAACTTCTTAGGATCGGTATTTCCAAATACACTATCTGATTTGATTGGTGCAGCTGGGTCTATAATAGGAGGTTCCCATAATGTAGCATGTTCCGCGAGCGGAGCCGGCGGCTCTTTTGGAGCAGCGACGGTCGTAGGAGGAATAACACCATTAGGAGCTATTGCAGGCCCAGTAAGTCCGGTAGTTGCAATAACTGGCGGGATGTTTCCAGGCACCGCAAGATTAGGTTGGGGGGCAGGCTGCGCAGTATTTGCAGTTCTAAACATGTCCATTACACTCATGATAAGCTCCTAGTAGTTAGTCTTGCTGGGTTTGTATAACGTGGGATTTTACTGCTTCATTTGCACAATCAATTAAGTAAGTTAATAGATTTAACTTGCCGTGCAGTTCTGCTTCTTCTTGCATAAACGCTTCAACGTTCTTTGGGTCAAGTTTCATATTAAGCTTTTGTTGCGCGTAAAGAGCGCGCTCATTCTGAAGCCAACAAAGATTAAGATGAGTAAGTGACTGAGATAATATCGCATCGCTCGCAGATAAGGAAATTCTAGTGAAAGCGGTTAGAAGCTCTGGATTAAAGTTATTTGGAGTCATGGTTATTCAGCCACTGAGTTAGTAATGTTATTTGTGATGTTTGAAACTTTTGGTTGGGGAGGAGTAGTGCCAGGAGCTGCTCCCATCTTACCCGGAACATAGCCAAACTGCTCAGGAGTAGGTTGGGGAGGAAGTTGCTGCATTAACTTCTCGATCATTTCCGGTTCAAGCTTACTAAAGTTCTGTGTCATAGCTTGCATAGTCATCTGCCATTGACGAACAGCAGTTTCATATGCTATTTGCTCTTGTGATTTTTCAAAGCTAGAAATCCTACCACCTTGAGTTTTAATGAAGTACGAGAACATCGGCCCAATATTGTATTGGCTATTAAGTTCTGGCGACTGAGCAATTAACTGCATAGCAGCCTGTATTACTTGAGAGTTAATTAGCTTATCTGAAGGAACTAGGCCATCAGATACTTTAAAGTTCATGATAGTTTTACGCAGCACAAGCGGGTCAATAGTAACTACTTGCTCCCGCTCAGCGGAATAGAGAGATATCCCACCTTGAAACTGTAAGATATTAGTCTTAAGCATGGTCTTAATTGGGGTCATAAGAACGGCCTCAATTACCATTGCAACAAGCTGATCTCTACCATTAGCATTCTGCATTACTGTATCAAACTCATGCAGGGTTTTATTGCCTTTTACAAACTGACCTTGGCGAGCTTGGTTCTGGCCAGCGATCATATTTCCCATCTGCATAATCTGGCCAGTTTCCTGCATGATTAAGCCGGACTGTTCATCCCTAAAAGGGAAGGCATAAACAGCTTCACCTACTGGCTTACCATAAGCAGTCGGACGCACGGGAATCTTTGCGCTTGGATTCTCATTGTTTATATGCTCAGCAGCTACTCGGCTAGGGTCATATAACGTACGGTCACTGATAGCACGACGACGAGCTGCGATGTTAGAGTTCCACAAAGCCGAAGTAAGTGATTGAACCGCCATTACATTAGTAGCGAGTGACTTAGTTTGGAAGCCCAGCCCATCATCTAAAGGCTGCATAAATAGAATCGGCAAGTAACCATGAGCATTGGTTTGACGCTCAGCATAGATTATTACGCTGCAGTTAACAATTATAAACTTCCAAATCTGCGGAGTATTCGGTGACGGAACTCGCATATTAAAATCAGAAGGAAGAATACGCGCGTATAAAATGGTGACCTGATAAGAATCTCTGTATTGAATCTTATTGTTAGCACCAGTCAAGCCAGCCCAGCTCATCCAATTCATTGACGAGCGTTTCGTGTCGGAAGGAAACAACGCACCAGGATTAAGCTGAGGAAGGTAATATGATTCAGTAGCTCCAGTACTTGCAGCAGCTGCTGAGCCAAACCCTGACTGAAATGCAGCAATTACATTCTCAACCATCTTAATAGGTAATTTATTAATAAAATCTTTAAGCTCAATCCTAGACATAAGTTTATTATATCCAGCAAACTCACCCTTCTTGTGTACCTCATTAGGCGGCACACGAATATCAAAGAATGTATTGTATAGATCAAGATGCTTAATTGAATTACCTTCCCAGATAAGCTCTTTAGGCTTAGCTTCTTTAGTTGAGAAAAGTATATCAGTTTCTAGTGTCGCAGTTACTTCACGCGACCAATCCACTTCTACTCCTGCTAGGTTATACTTAAACCCATCACGGAATACTTTAATAAATTCATTAACCCAACCACCACGAACCTGCTGATCTTCTATTACTGTTTCCATCTGCATAGCTGCGTCCATATTGTTCGGGTCTGATACTACCCCAAAAATAGGATTGCCCTGCAAGAACACAGCAGATTGATATACAACTGCCGATTCTACTATTGGCATAACTACAGGCACAACTACGTTCTGGAACTTAGTAGGGTCTCCATACGTGTTAGATATGCGAGCGCGAGAATTCTCTTTAGTGTTATCGTTTTCACGAATATAAGCTAAGTCTATGTTACGTAATACTTCTCTGATATTCCAATTCGTAGCTTGCAGTAAATAACACTGCCGAGAGTATTGTATGATTCCCTCTTGTGCTTTAGGAGTTAAAATCATAGGTGTATTAGGTTGCATTGTGTTTTACCTTATTTACTTATCTATTAAAGATACTAATGAGTGTATCTAAAAGCGAGGCTGGCTGCACCGTATTTTCTGCTACTTTTGGAGCAGCTACTTTATTCGCCGCTAATCTTGTTTCTTTCTCGGCAATAGACGCCATGATGCTAGTATGCTCGTCCATCAGTATCTTCTTAATCGCAGGAGTCTTGGCTCTACTAATCTCCTCAATTAACATATTGATATTATACTCTGTTTGGCTAGACTCAATATCCTTAGCCAGTTCTTCAGGCGTAAGCATGAGGTCTTTACGTAATTTCTTATCCCTAGTACTGAGTCTTCGTTCAGCCATACATTACCCCTAGAATGGTGAATTACTTCCAGCAGCAAGCAACTTAATGTTTGCGTTATCTTGCTGGACTAATACATTCATCATAACTACAAATTCGGCGTACATCTCTAATACCTTTGGAGCGTACGCAAGCAGATCAAGAATATCATCTGTGTTATCTCTACGCAATGGATTGAACTGCATAATCTGAAGAAATACCTCACTACGCACTTCCTCAGAAACGAATATCTCACCAGATTGTAAAGACTTAAACATAGTTAGAATACGAGAGTTCTTGCTGAAGCCTCCAGGATATACTTCAACACACTCTATACCAACTATCTGCATCTGTTCACAGACGAATCTAAACCAGTAATTAAGGGTAGATTGGTAAGCAACTGATTCTACACAAATAAGTCTACAGTTATGAGTAAGAGCTAACTTAAGAGCCTCACGAATAGTTTCTCCAGGACTCAATCGGCGATTGATTAACTTCTTAAGAACTGGGAATGAGTCGTATACTTCAAAGTAACCAATAGCTACATTATCGCTATTTATCTTACCAGAGGAAGGGTCAATGATTATGAAGTTACCTTGTGGTATATCTTCTTCTCTGAAAGGAAGTGCAGGCAACTTAGAGAGGTCTACTAGATGATTAACTGATGCTGTCTCATCATTAAGCACTTCTGAATAGAATATCTCAGGCTTACCCGCTGCTAAGTCATTCTCGTACTCTCTCATTAGCTGAGTTATTGGCTGCAATTCTTCCCATAGCGATGTACCATCTTGTAAAATTCCGCCAGCAATAAACTTAATCCAATTAGGATTAGACTTAAGTTTACGGAGAATTGACCACTTAGTTGGGTACATATTAGCAATGAATACGAACAGACAACCATGAGGCGATTTAGCCTTCATAGCAGTACCAGTCATTTCTCGCTCAAGCGCATTACTTTGTACATCTGACTCGGCACATTCACGAGATTGTATATCATCGAAAATCATTACATCTGGGCGCTCATTCTTTAGAGTCACGCCACGAATTACTGCTACAGTGCCTGCCATAAGAATTATATTACGGCCCCGGAAGCCAAACTTTTTAAGGTCAAGCCTATCAGTCTCTAATCCTATCTTCCAATCACCAAACGTTTTCTTAATGTTTTCTTCAGATAACATATCAGAAACGTCTGCAAGTATATTATTAGCTTTAGATTGATTCTCACATAAAACTAAGATGAATTTTTTAGTGGTAAATAATATACAGTATAGTATGAATAGCTTAATTACCATTGTTTTACCAAAGCCACGCGGTAATCCAAGAGCAAGCTGGGAGAAATCTCGTGCCTTAGCTGAGTACTCTATCAGCCACGCCCAAATAGCTAGATAAACTAGCGGAAATGCGTACTGATATACTGTTGGCATTGCTAAACCAGCCAAGAAATCTGGTGATGTTTTACATAAATCTACTACTTGTTGCGCATCGAACGAAGCTTCTTGTACTGTCTCAGGAACAAGAATTACTTCAGGCTCAAAAGTAGAAAACTCCAGCTTTTCAAGTAATGTTGGAGTATCTAACACTATCCATTCCTAGAAGATTTAGTTGTAATTGAAGAAGAAATAGAAAGCAGCAGAAGGCGAGCTGCCAACTTATTGGCGGCCACTAATTGCTTCTGTTTTTCGCATACGGTAGCTTTAACCCGTTGCATTTGCTGCGTTTCCAATAGCGAGGGCGGGGCTGCCATCTCGTTTCTCCTTAATAAGTCCATCTAATCTACCTGATTGTATAGTAATTAGTTCTTGTTCGCCTACTTTAGTTACTTGGCCTTGTGCGTTTGATTGGAATTTATTAATTAGCTGAATAGGAATTACTAAATTTATGATGCTTTGCTTTTCTATGAGTTGGTCAGGAGCTGATTGGCCGCGCCGTTTAGCTTGATTTAAAACTTGCAATGCTTTAATCATTTCCATCGGCCGCATAATAAGCCCAAGACTATCTTTAAGCTTTTCAAGCAAATCATCTTCTAGGGTGTCATATGCACAATCCCTAATATTGTGTTTTGCGAGATGTTCGTATCTCATCGTCGCGAGCGCGCCCGCAAAGGCTTCATCACTTACTAAGCTGCTAATATAAGATGGCGTAACTCCAAGAGATGCAGCCACTGTTTCCGGCTTCAATCCTGTAGCCAGCAAATTCAACGCTCTAGATTGTGTAGATGTAGCATTAAGTAATTCATTCATAAAGCCTCCAAGCCTCGATATAAATTATTATATAATTTTTTTTAGTAGTGAGAGGGTGGAGTTGGTAATTACCCCTGGAATGGTACTTACTATATTCGTATAGCTAACGGTACTCCTCGGAAAGTTTTTTTAAAAAAGTTCAGTGAAATGGGTACGTCTCCTTAGGATACAAGGCTACACGGAAACGAAAAAAGGCCTGCACCGGCCCTGAATGAGAATCATTCGTATTCACCATTAGGCCAGGTTAGCAAGTGCTTACTTACTATCCGGCCGGATAGTTAGTGAGTGCTTACTACCGCTGCCGTATACCCATGCTGGTAGTAAGGTTATATGCGATAGTTAGTGAGCGCTTACTTCGATTAGGCGTTTGTTGTATAAATGAGACATGACAATTCATGTGTCACTTTGTGACAAAGTTTGTCACTATAGGCGATATTGAGAATCATTCGCATTCGCTACGCCCTTGGAAATAGCTAGCTAGCTTGGCATGAATCGTGCTACTATAGTAGTACTGCCGCCTAGCACGGTTTGCTAGATTGACTTAAAGGAATCTATATCATGTCAACCATGTATCCAGTAGTTAAGACTGCCGAAGCAATAGTCAATGAAGGATTGACTACGCTCAATGTAGCGCGCACGGACGGTAAAAAAGGCAAGTCCGGTTCTGTTATCGTAGTGCCGGTCTTGTCTGATTCTGTCCTGTTCCTGATTCAAGGTGCGGACGTCGGCAAAGCCTTTATCGTTGATGCAATTGACGCCTTGCGTAGTCGTATCGCCAGCAGCATCAATAGCAAGGGGAACACCATTACAAGCGATAAGCTTGGCATTGATGCTATCCTTGCAGCAATGAAGCTTGAAACCGAGTCACAGCGGATGACAAAGGATTCCATCGGCATTTGGTTTGACGACGACCTGCTGGCGCTGATGAAAGCTAGGTTTGCTGTAAAGCTTCCGGGTATCAGTGACGGTAAGATGGCCGGAATAACCTATCAATACCGCTGCAAGTTTCAATCCCTTGCCGGTAGAGATGGATTCATTCCGGACGCTGTTAAGAGTCAATTAGTAACAGCGATGGAGTTACTGCCAGCCGAGTATGAAAGTGTTATCGGCACTAAACTGCTGGAAAAGCTCACCGCGGTTACCGACGATAGCATGTTGGAATTGCTGGACTAGCAGGAAATTGCAACGACCTGGGATACTAGAAAATCAATCCCAGGTCGTTGCATTCTAATGGCCAGCCTGAAGAAATTCGGGCTGGCCATTCGCGTTACCGCGACATTCGCAATTAGTTATTAACTTGTTAACATGGATATTATTAGTTAGGTATTATGGGTTTACTCATTGGTTGCGTGACCAATTGCCAATCAGCCAATTGACCCCTTGTTGCTATTTTCCCATACAAGGAATTTAATATAGATAGTAAGAGGCTTATATATGAATTGATAGTTATATAGTGAGTATTTGAAATTAGTTTATTTTTAAAGACCCCTATACTGAACTAAGACCTTTACCCCTCTCAAGTATGGTTCTCTGTAAGTTATTAACTTGCTAACATGGAAATATTAGGGGATTGACACGGTTCGGGCAATGGGTTACATTGGATGACCATAGGGCGCATTGGTTGATTGGCTATTGGCTGGTTGGCTATGTGACCAATTGGTTTACATTAGAAACTTAAAAGTAAGATTTAATCGGAGAATCTATCATGAACAAAATGACACTAACGACGACAAGACGCTTGCTGGTATCGAACCAAGCTTGTGTTGCTGGATACAAGACTTTGATTGACTCACTCGGTAATGACTGGCCGCGTGAACAGCCAATCAATTTACTGCACATCCTTGAATCTAATGGAGTGCAAGATATGATGTGGTGTTTACGCGCCACAGAACAGGATTGCACTCGTGAACGCTATTTGATTAGCGCCGACATGGCGGAATCTGTATTGCATATATTTACAGCTCAACGTCCTGATGATGACAGGCCAGCACTAGCAATCCATGCTGCGCGCTCTACTGCTGATGGCAAACTGGAATCAGGAAATGCTGGATTTATAGCGGCAGATGCAGCAAAAGATGCATTGAATGCAGCAAAAGATGCAGTTTATGTAGCAGACTATCCAGCATATACAGCGGCATATGCTGCGGCCTATGCAGCAAAAGCAAGTAAACCAATGTATGCAGCATATACTGCTAAGTTTGCTGTAGATGCTGCGGCCTATGCAGTAGATTCTGCGGCCAGTAATACAGAGAGAGAAAAACAAGCTATCATCATTCGCAAATACCTTGCATAGTGTTTAGTTTCAAGCCCGTAAGGGCTTGCGAGTATGCACTACTGAATAGCACAGTTTGCTATAATAGTATGAAGTATTTAATCGGAGAATCTATAATGGACAATACATACGAGATTTACCTTGCAGCACAAAAAGCCTATATTGCAGCCGATAAACTGCACAAGGAAAAGAGAAGCGAATACTACGCTACTTCGGTTAAGTATGAAAAAGCAAAAGTTTTTCGTGCGGTTTATACTAAATCGTATGACAGGTTGAGGAATGATTATACTAAAGCTTTGGTTGAATATGAGAAGAGTATTGAAGTATACATGAAGGAAATAGACGAGTATAAAAAAGCGCACATTGCTTTTGTAACTGGTAAAAAGGATAGCTAATATGAACACGAATTCCTTAGCACACAAATACAATAAAATACAAGAATTGGTGGCAGTAAGAGACAAGGCAAAGGAAGTATTCGATAATGAACGTGTAGTGTTCTATAAGTTTTTTTCAGTGTATGACAAAAAAAATGAGCCTGCAAAACAAGAAAAAAGCCAATTGGATTTAGCTATAGAAACATACTACAGGGCGAAAGGTGAATACCATAAAGCACAAAGCGTATACTTTTTTTCGCGAGCAAACCTGTATAAAACGTTAAGCTAATATGATAGTATGAAGTCTGAAGGCTGCAAAGCCTTTGGAGTTTATATTAGATAGTAGCAGATAGTAGCAGATAGTAGCAGATATTTAACCAAAGGAATCTATCATGTCTAATGTTAAGATATTGCACAGCGTAGAAATTGAGTTAAGAATTGAAGATATCACAGCCAAAGTATGGAGCCACTACTGTGGCGCCAAGGATTTAGGATTGCTTACCTTAGGGAATACAGCCTCTGCATGGACTGTTCCCACATGTAGGACTGTATTCAATGCATCAGGTGTAGCAGGATTCGCTTACAGGCATACAAACAGAATAGAAATAAATGCGGCTTTCTTTCTGGAAGATACAATAGTAACATATAGTAACTTGGAAGAAACAATCGCGCATGAGATTGCGCATGTAATACAATTTAAGCATTGGCCTAGTGCTAAGCAAGCGCATGGCCCAGAATTCAGGTCTATAATGGCCAGCATAGGATACACTGGAAATACGTATCATAGAATGAATGTAAGTGTGGCTAAGCAAGCCGCACGTAGAGTTAGAAAAGGTGATGAACCTTTAATGGACTTATAATATGGTTAATGATAATAGTAACTTGAATTGGTGGATTACCGGCATTGCTTGTGGCTTATTGCTACTTGCAGTGCTTTTCTGCATTGTATAACCGGAGAACCTATAATGAACACAGTAACAAACTCAGGATTGTATTATAAAGATTTTCCAATTGAAATGAGACTGAACGCAGTAAAAATTCCATACTGGACTGAGAAGTGTGGATATATAGAATCATGTGTAAATAAGCATTCACACCTTATCAGATTCCACATGAAGGATGTAGCAGTAGCACTTAAGCCGCTTTCAAAACGGCAAGGATGGTTACATGATGGAAGGATAGGATGGTATGAAGATGTTGAGCTAGATAATCCTCGTTTAATCTCTTTCACAAGCTCATATGGAAAAGATTTTGTGTGTATTGTTCATAACCATCTTGGTAAACTACTTGGTATGGTGATTATATGAAAGCAATTTCTGCTCTCGAAGAGTTTAAAACCGATTGTCTGTTTGTTCTGTTATTTATTCTGCTATTTATTCCTACTGTAATCGGAATAGTAACAGGACTTATCATCAGAGGATACATTGCAGGTAGATCACTCGAAGAAAAAGCAATTAACAAGCTATTCTTTAAATAAGAAAGAAATACTATGAAGATTCTATGTAGAAAAAGCGGTATTGAATTTAATGTAACACATTTCCCCGGATACTTCACTAATGCTGAAGCCGAGCATCCGGTGTTTAACCTTACATTAAAGCAATTGTGGCGTTACTATCCTAAATGGCAAGAAAGGCAATTGACAGAGACTGATTCTTTCTTGCTGTTCCTAGCTTATCTTAATTCTACAGAGTTAGTAGATTTTAGGTGCCATGTCTGGCAACGACCAGATACAGCAAGGATTATATCCTCCAGTATGTCTGCATTGCATGACATAATTGGTAAAATAGTAACAATCAGGCATCCTAAGTTTGCTGTTCCCAGGTTTGTAATCTCAAAGGAAACCAGAGACTTAGCCAATGTAAAGCATTGGATTGAAGCATGGCAAAACTCATTCTCTGATTTTTGTAATGGTCTGAAGGATGAAACCTTAAGAGAAAGATTACTGAGGAAAGAACAGAATCTTGAACGGTATATCAAGAATCACAGTCTTAATCCTAATCGCTATGCTAGGTTACTTGCCCAATGGACTTCAGAATCAGCGGAGTTTCCTAACTTTGAAATAACCGTAGCAGGTGAAACCTGGACTTGCTCAGAATACTGGCAAGAAATCATTATTAAATGTCACACAGATACAGATATAATCACAGTGCCGGAAAAAGACTTAAGAGAGTTAATTGAGCATTGTGAAGAAAATCTAGATGGTGGTAGTATCCAAGCACACCATCTATTTCAAACAGTAAGGGCTGGACTATCTGTAATTACTGGATTCTTTAGCTTAGGTTCTGCTACCTTCAGTATACTAGGAACAAATGGTAATGAAGATGAAGCCGTGGGAAAGACTAATTTACAGATGTTAATTGATACAGCACCAACAAAGCTTCCTAGGCGTGTAGATTATCCTACTGATTTCTCATACTTAAAAGCTAAGATGAAGTATCAGTTAGCCCAAAACTATGCAGCAGATAGCACCTTGGAGAAACTATAATGGTAAAAGATCAAGCAGTACTTGTAAGTCCTTTGATGCTGAAGAAAGCTATGGAAACTGTATGGTTAATTCCACCTAAATCAGTTATTAGGACATGTCTTGATGGATACTTTATTTTATATTACTCTGGTGAGTATCTGGTTAGAAAATGGAATCGCGGAACCATTGTAAGACCCTATACAGCAGATACAGATATTCACTATCATGCTATATTGAAAGATATTACCTTTGCTGAGATTAAGTATGGTGACCCAGGAAAGCAATATGCACTTAGCTTCAGGCTGCCAAATAAGCATTACTTATCTTCCTGGAGTTACATACTTCCAACCGTAATCATTTCAAAGGCAAGATAACATGGCTTCCGCAATCCAAGAACTGTTAGCTTTAGCTAAAGCCCAGAAACTAGCTTTAGCTAAGAAAAACCTTCCAGTGGCAGGAATAGCTATTCCTGTTCCTGCCACTGTTCCTGTAGCTAATACTATAGCTATTCCTGCCACTGTTCCTGCCACTGTTCCTGCCACTGTTCCTATTCCTGAAGCAAATCCAGATATCCATACAGGTATAGATAGGTATGGAAAGCTAATTGAATGGAACGCCGAACAATGGCAATTCATTCAAACAGTGCTATCCGGCAAGTCTTGCATCTTAATCGGTGCTGCTGGCACTGGTAAGACTACCACGATGCAGGGAGCTATTAGCCAGTTATTGCTAACTAAGTATTTTCCTCCAATGCAAGACCATGAGCATAAACACTTGCCTACTGGGACTCCCGGTATCATAGGCGTATCATTCACTAAAACGGCTGTTAAGAATCTTCGCAGGGCAATGCCGAATGAGTTAAAAGATAACTGTATAAATATTCATCAGTTACTAGAGTATCAACCAGTCTTTTACGAAGTAATAGATGCTGATGGCACACCTAGAAAGACGATGAAGTTTGAACCATCAAGAAACCAGTTCAATAAGCTAAGTAGCGCAATCAAGATCATCATAATTGATGAATCTTCAATGGTAGCTGTAGATTTAGTGTATAAAATCTATTGTGCGCTTCCAGACCCATCTAAGGTAGCATTTATATACTTAGGTGATATTCAGCAATTGCCGCCTATATTTGGCTCTGCTATTCTAGGCTTTAAAATGCTATCTTTAACTACAGTAGAACTTACTCAGGTTTACAGACAAGCATTAGAGTCTCCTATCATTAGATTACTTCACCGTATTCTATCTGGTGTTCCTATTCCAGCCTCAGAATATCCTGCATGGGAGTATCCAGAAAAGCTTAAAATCCATGCTTGGAAGAAATCAATAAGCGCAGATAACGCACTAAGAACCATAGCGTTATTCTTCAAGAATGCTTACGATGCTGGAAAGTATACACCAGAAGATGACATGATTCTTATTCCATTCAATAAAGCATGTGGCACCAATGAATTGAATAGGCATATTGCTAACCACATTGCAAGAAAGCGTGGTTATGTAACTTATGAAATCGTGGCTGGTTATGAGCGGTTATACTTTTCTGTAGGTGAAAAGGTTTGGTATTCAAAGGAAGATGCTGAGATAGTAAACATTAGAATTAATCAAGGTTACTCTGGTGCATGGCCCCAACCAGAGCATAAGTACCTAGATTATTGGGGAACTGTGCAACTTCCTGAAGGTGAAGTAACAGAGCATCATATCTTAAATGAATCAGAAAAAGATATTGACGAGCTTTTAGCTGGTATAAACTTGGACGATGAAGAACGAGTAAGAGAAGCTAGCCATATAGTAACAATTAAAATCTTAGCTACTGGCCAAGAACTGGAAGTTAAAACAGCCGCAGGATTAAATGAGATGATCTTATCTTATGCTTTAACTGTTCATAAAAGCCAAGGCTCTGAATGGAAGAAAGTATTTCTTATCTTACATAGCAGTCACAATACAATGCTACAAAGGGAGCTACTGTATACAGGATGCAGCAGAGCCAGAGAAGAATTATATGTAATTTGTGAACCAGATAGTTTCACTAAGGGAGTAATAGGACAACGCATTAAAGGACATGATTTGAAAGCAAAAGCTGAATTCTTTAAAGGTAAGTTAGAAAGAGGTGAAGATGAATTGGTTGCTAAACTGCTAGAAGCTGATGAAAGGTAATAGAACATGGCACGCTTAAATGCTGATAAGATAAATAAAGAACTAACTAAGAAGAATATCCAGGATTACCAAGAGTATGCAATGAGCTTTATAAACGCATATACAGAAAGAGCTATTCCTGGACTTCATGTTCATCAACACACAATTGATGATTTAATAATGAAGGTAAAGCTTTGTGATCTGGCCTTGCTTGGTTTGGAAACACAGAAATGGACAGAGCATTGGGCATTAGTAGAAAAAGAGAAAGAATTAGTTACTACACAAACAAAGGAAACATAATGGAACAAATTAAACAGTATATCAGTACACCTGTCCAAAAGCCTAAGACTGAGCCTAGAAGCAGGTTACAGTCTGCATGGTCAAAAACTAACTGGACTAATATGAGACTACTGGGAGCTAGCAAGCAGTTATGTAACCAAGCTGCTGAGTTAGGATTATACGCAATAGCAGGTCAAATACGCAGTGGAACACTGGCAATTGTAGTACTTAATTTAAAACAATATAAAGAGTATAAACAAAAAATACTAACTGACAGAAAAAAAGCTGTTGACACGACACCGTGCGCGTGAGATTATATTGGTTCTGGCGCAGGATTCAGGCCAGCTAATAACTGAATCTGGTTTTAATCTTGTACCATAAACTTAAGACTGTAGTTTAACCACTGGAGAATCAAAAATGTTTAAGAAACTTGCTTTCGTATGTAATGATGCAGTTGGAGAAGAACAGGCAGCACCTGGCCTTGCAGTAGTACCTGTGCAATCTGCTACTGCAATTGCGCAAATCAAAGCACAATTTAATAACAAGATTGATATGGTGGATTATAAGTTTCACTTCAAGAAAGATGACCTTGGCAACAAGCGTCAAACTGTTGAATTGAAACTGCCGGTTCCTTCCATTGAAGGTATTGTTGCAATCCTTGAAAGCACGGATGAAGTATCCGGCCCCAAAGGACGTGAATTGCTGTTGGCTGCTGTTGCTGATATTATCAGTTCACAAGCACGTAACATCCTGAATGACGAAGCTAACCAAGCGATGAATGCAGCAAGTTTCCCGCTTGACCAAGTAACGTTTGAAGCAATTGCCTTGCTGCCGGATGCCGAGAAGCGTTGCCGTGGTATTGCCAAGGAAGTGTGGGATGAGTTTGTTAAGGATTACATTTCTATCATGCCTGCAATTACTGGTAAGACTATTGAAGCTGTTAGCTTTGCTGCTAAGCTGTTGCTTGGTAAGTATAACAGCATCAAAACCAACAAGCCGGTAATCGCCAAGCTGAAGGAACAACTGGCAATCTACACCAACAACTCGCCGCAAGCTGAAACGTTTTCAGAATGTGTTAAGTTCTTGGATGAGAAAGCTGATTCTCTCATGAAGCTTGACGAATCGGCAATGCTGGCAAACCTGTAATATAATTTAATAGTCAAACCTAAAGGGATTACTAGGAAACTAGTAGTCCTTTTTTATATGCCTACTAAATACTCAACGCAGCACAAAAAGCAATTTGTAGAATACCTGGAAACTGAAGGTAGATTATACACTGAGCTAGAATGTGCAGCCTATCTTAATACATCCCCTCAGTACATTAACTATCTAATAAAAGAGCATAGCATAGAGCGGCCTATAAAAACTAAGGCCGATGCTTTTAAATACATTAGAAAGTTACTGGATGAAAAGAATTCCTGCTGTTGTTAATGCACTAAACAGCTCTGTATTCAGAGCAACAAAGGCTTCTAGCCGACGGTAAGATGTAGCTAGCATTGCAGCAGCAGGAACCATACTTATGAGCAATCCAACACCACCTAAAATCAGCAGATATTTACCGCTATGGAATAGATTAAAGACTCATAAAGTCTGTGCAATTACTGCTCACCCTAAATTTCACAAGACAATTATCAAGATGGTAAAGAACCGCAGAGATAAGGATTTTGGTTATAGATTTATGCAAGGCGAATTAGGTATAAGAGAACAGATTAAAGCCACAGTAGACGGAAGCATAGTAACCTTTAAACTTAAAAGAATGTACGGACTAGGAGATATATAATGCACTTTGATTACTGGTTTTGGCCTCTCGTAAGTACCATCATCATACTCATTGGAATGTTCGCACAAGGAGGAAATGATAAATGACTTGCACGCCAGAAGAAGTTAAGATGAAAATGGCTGCGCTTCAAGAGTCTATTCATTTAGCTCATCCTTCAATGACAGCTATGCTTAGAGATATCCATACTCTCTTACGTTCTGACCCTGAGAATGTAACTCTTATGGATGACTCTGACATAGCTATCTTAGTCGCTGGATTAAAGATTCAAACCAAGACTGATATCACAGCCACAGTTTTAAAAACTAAGATTAAAAAGAATGTAACTGTGGATGATATTTAATAATGTGTATCGCAATCACTTATACACATCTGATATTAAAACACCACACGCATTTCCAGGATTACAAACTCATAGCTGAATGGCTAGGTGATTATGAATACATCATACCAGCAGATAGAATAGAAAATACTGATCTTGGTTTGCTACTTTTAATTTGGTGTAAGGGTAGTTTAAGAAAAGCCTGGGAATTAAGCCTGATAACTACTCTTTTTTCTGTCACCACACAAAGGAAAATAGCAATATGGATACACAAGCAGCTACTTCTAAGACAACCGACATACGACTTAGACAGCTCTCTTACTCCAGCAGACTCACTTTACATGCCTGCCCCAGAAAGTTCCAACTCTATAAACTAAATGCAGTGCAGGAAGATGATGATGGAATCAGTGGAGACAACACCACATTCGCATTTGGACATGCTGTGGGGCAAGGAATACAAAGTGTTCTGGAAGAAAAATCAGATGATACTATATATTTTGATATCTTCAGGGCATGGGACAGTGATTTACTTAGTGAACTACCCAAAAAAGGAAAGTCTTTCTGGCTTGCAGTCCACGCAGTTGATAAGTTTAAAGCCTTAAAAAAGAATGGCTTTCTTAAAGGCTGGAAACTAGCGCAGTATAAAGGCAGGCCAGCCGCAGAGCTTAGTTTCATTATCAAATTTCCAGATGGCTATACCTATAAAGGTTTCGTAGATGCAGTATTAGTGCATGAAAAAACTGGTGAAGTCATGGTGCTGGAAGTAAAAACTACAGGCATGAGATATGTATCAGCAGCAAGCTACAAAAACTCAGCCCAAGCAGTTGGTTACTCAATTGTATTAGATGCTCTGTTCCCGGGATTGTCTAGTTATACTGTGAAGTATATGATCTATATGACTTTGCAAAGAGAATTTGAAGTAATGGACTTTAAGAAAGATTATCTTGTCCGTGCTTTGTGGATTAGAGAACTGATGCTTGACATAGAAATAATAAAAATATACGAGAAAACTAATATCTATCCTATGCACGGTGAATCATGTCTTAACTGGGGCAGAGAATGTGAATACTTTAATATCTGTACATTAAGTACCGCCACATTGACTAAGCCACTAGAGCCTAAGCATGAAGCTAGAATACTGCATGGCATAGAAAACGAATTTGAAATCAAGCTAGAGTTAAAAGACTTAATTGCAGCTCAACTCGCTAAAGAATAAAAGGAATACTTACATGATTATCCAGAAGCCAGTAAGAAAACTAAACAAAATGTTCGACGGCGGGCTATCAAAAAAGTACCTGAAATATCTTGGAACATTGCCGAAGTGTGTGTTGGAACTGGAAGTAAAGATTCAACGACGCGCAAGGGGAATGCTGTGAAGCTAACTAATAAGAAGTTATCAACTGTGCAGAGAGCCTTGGTATTCGGGCCGCCAAAGGTAGGAAAGACTCAGCTTGTATCTGAGTTAGCTAAATCATTCTATCTTGATTGGTTCGACTTAGAGAATGGCTACGCTACTTTACTTAAGCTACCAGAAGAAGCTAGAGAACGCATTGAGATATTCTCAATCCCGGATACTAAAGTATTCCCAATCGCCATTGAGACTATGCTTAAGGTAATCACAGGTAATAAGACTGAGATATGCCATGTGCATGGTAAAGTATCTTGCCCGCTATGTAAAGCAGCGCATACTAAAGGCGAGATAGAAGCCGAGTATTTCAGCGCCATAGAGCTTAACACATTGCCAGCAAATCATATCTTCGTAGTTGATTCGCTTACTCAGCTAGCAGTTAGTACAATGAATCATCTCACTAAAACTCAAGGTGATTTATACAAACCAGAGTGGCCTGATTACAGAAATCAAGGGCAGCTTATGGATAAGTTTCTTTCTCAGGTTGCTCAAGCAAGTTATAACGTAGTGTGCATAAGCCATGAGTTAGAAATAGAGCAAGAATCTGGAGTTAAGAAACTGGTTCCAGTTAGCGGTACTACAAACTTTTCCCGTAACACATCTAAATACTTCGATCACGTAGTGTATTGTGATATCAAGAACGGTAAGCACATTGCTGCTTCCAAAACTACTTATAGTAATGCAGTCCAGACTGGTAGCAGAACCGATGTAGATATGCAACGAGAAGGAGCAAGCGGATTGCTAGAAGTGTTTAAGACGCCGAGAGCAGCACCACTAACTCCCGGCATGATAGCCGCAGCGCAGTTAAAAGGAGTTTAAAATGCCCAAAGTCATACGTGTTACAACTACAAATACAATAACTTTCCCATTTGATCGGGATAATTATCCTCCAGAACTGCACATAACCACCATTGAAGAAGCAGCAGAAGAAGAACAAGCGTGCATAGAAAAAGAACAATCATACCTGTATAGTGATTATCCGGATGGTACTGTAGTAAGTGCAGAAGTAGTAGTAGATGTAGTAGATGTAGAAGAACCTAACCAAAATCAAGGAGAACTGAATCTAAAAGACATCTAATCATAAGCTAATATAAGCTAAGCTAATCGTAGGCTAATTTAATTAACTAAGGAAACAAAATGAATAACGACATGAATAGTCTTTTGGACAGCAGCATTGATGATCTGGCTGATATGCCGGAGTTTGCAGTATACACTCCTGGCGCTCATAAAGTGCGTATTTCTTTTGAAGAAAAAGAAGTCAATGCTACGCCTGCTGTTGAGATGAAGATGGCCCTTATCGAAACGCTTGAGCTGGCCAATGCTGGTGATGTAGCTCAAGAACCTGGCACTGAGTCTGGTGTTTTGTTCATGCTGAATAATGAGTATGGTCAAGGTTCGCTTAAAGATGTACTTCGTCCGCTGGCTGCTGCTACTGGTGTGAGCAATACTCGCGCTCTGCTGGAAGCTGCAAAAGGCATGGAAGTTACAGTAGTTACTAAGATCAGGTTCAGCAAAGATAAGACCAAGAAGTTCACTGATGTAGTTAGCCTGTCAGTTTAATCGGCCAGCAATAATGGTTTACTTCTGGCTGATTTAAAGACCAGCCGAGAAGCTTTTACCAGAGAGTCTTAGTAATAGTATTCGCTAGCCTAGGACTCTCGAATAAAAGAAGGAGGTAACAAATGGTAGAAAGACAAAGTAAGTATCGCCCCGCACTAAGCGCAGCACAGATTCTTTATTTAGTCAAGCTGCTAGAATCCCAGCCCGGAGAATATGCAGTGAGTCTTTGTAAGCAGCTTAAGCTATTCCAAGCAAAGATGCAGTTAGGTATAGTTAGTCCGGCCTTTGTTGGGGCGCCCAAGCTAAGTATAGAAGATAAGCTAGGCTTAACCGAAGTAGTAAGTGACAGAAGAAAATTAGCCTATACATTGTACTACGAAACACCTGAGCTATGCACACCAGAAGAAGTACAGTTAGCTCTTACATTCAAATATGAAAATAACTTAATGGATAAAGAAGAGGAAGAAGAATATGAAAAAACAAGCTAAGCCAGCTAAGCCTAAAACTCAAGCCTTATTGTTCTCGGAAGAACTTGAGTCCCCTATCTGTACTATCTGTACTGCCACAGAAATTAAAGCAATACTAAAGGATGTGCCTTTTGGTGCGCACTTCGTAAAGCCTGGGGATGACTCACAAGTTTATATGAGAGTTAAGCCTGTTAATTGGCTGCTCAATTCTACATTAGTTAATGACTGCATCAATAAAAATAAATGCTTTGTAGTCAATATAGAAAAAGGAACCTTGTTTATCATGCCCGGTGAAAAGGAAGTGCAGAGATTAATCAATGTAGAACTGCACTATAAAAAGATTAAATAGAAATGACAACTAAACCACATGACCGCCTTCTATTCATTGGAGGCCCAGACGATCTTAAGTATGTACCCTTTCTTAAATCGTGCTTAGGTGGCGTATCATGTGCAGCTATCTTTAAAACGCCTAGCACTTTCTTTGAGATCAAGCAAGTATGTGCAGCTAAGAATGCTACGGCTGTCATATCTAATAGCTCTGCACTTCTGGCTAAGCTGGTAGAAAACCAGAGTGCAGGGTCTCTTAGTAAAAAGCCTAGCATTAATAACTACGCTGGAAGTTTGTTTAAGGTTCCGGGAACTGGGATAGAAGTAGTATTCATTGACCCTTTAGAGCAGCTATTCACTATACCGTACATGAAATTCATGACTACTCGGTATATTACCAAGCTAACTAGACCACAGAATTGGTATCCAGTAACCCAATTCAATTGGAGAATGTTTGATGAAGCCTCATTTCAAGGGGTACACGCCAGATTTGCAGAAGCAGTTGCAATTGCAATTGATATTGAAACCTTCTCACATCCTCCGAGTATTCGTTGTGTTGGTTACACTGCTCTTTTTTATTCTAAAGCTGCTGGTTGGTCTACTGAATCTTGTGTTATTCCTTGTGATAGCTTATATGCTTTGGCTTGCATACGACAGCTTAATAACTTACCCGTACCTAAAGCATTCCAAAATGGAAAGTACGACATTAGCTACCTGCAAGCTTATAATGCAGCACCAGTTAACTACCTCTGGGATACTGCTGAATGTTTCCACTCATGGTATTCAGAACTGCCCAAAGACTTAGCTTACTTAAATACCTTTTTTGTGCGAGAGTCAATGTATTGGAAAGACTTAGCCGACACAAGAGACTTAAAACAATATTACATGTACTGTGCTTTGGATACGTGGGCTACAATTAATGTATTGATAGCTTGGTTTGCTGAGGCGCCGGACTGGGCAATGAATAACTATGCCAATACATTCCCACTTCAGTTTCCTTGTCACCTTTCTGAGATGACTGGAATCAAAAAAGACTTTGAAGAACAGGATATTGTAAGAGCGGAGATAGTTCCTAGGATTGCAGAAAAGAGAGCAAGGCTTGAGATACTTACTGATACTCCTAACTTCAATCCTAACAGTCCAGTTCAAGTTATGCAACTGCTTCGTGTGCTTGGATGCGCTGACATTAAAAGCACCAACGAAAAAGATATTAGCAAAGCAATACTTAGACACCCTGTAAATGAAAAGATACTTAATTTAATTCTTGAGGTTCGTGGAGATAGGAAGTTAATATCTACGTATCTCAGGACTGACGCTGACGTTACTAAAACATCCAAGAAAGGTGCAAAAGAATTTTATGGACACATCGCAGCCACAGACCCCCTCAGAAGAAACCGTACAAACGGACGAATCCTTTATACTCTCAATCCGCATGGAACAGATTCAGGACGCCTTGCTAGTAAAGAGCACCATTTTTGGTGTGGACTCCAAATACAAAATATTCCAAGAGGTACTGACGTTAAGCGAACGCTCATTGCAGATAATGGATACTTTATTGCAGAAGCAGATCTCGAACAAGCTGAATCCAGAGATACTGCTTATATTGCGGGGGATGAGTGTCTTATTAGGGCCACGACAGGCGATAGAGATTTTCACTCAGTCAACGCCAGCGCGTTTTTTGGCGTACCTTACGATAGCATCTACGATGATTCCACAAAACGAACAAAAAACAAAGCTCTCAGAGACTTAGCTAAGAGAGTAAACCACGGCGCTGTATATAATATGGGGCCTGGAGTTCTCATTGATACAATGGGTATTGATAAGATAAGAGAGGCTCAGAGGCTTCTTAAGCTTCCTAGCTTTTGGACACTAATTCAAGTAGCTGAGCATCTCTTAAGTACATTCCATTCTACTTACATATCCATAGAGCAAGTTTATTACAAGAATGTAACCGCAGAAGTAATGACTACCAGTATGATTAGCAGTAAGGCTGTGCATGACGTAGCTTATCAAGCAAATAAACAAGGGCTAGTGCGCTATTGCTTTGGGAATCCGACAAAGAATAAGAGAGACTTGAATTCCTACGTAGCTCATCCGCCACAATCTTTAAATGCGATGACGCTTAATCGCGCTTACATGAAAGTATTTTATGAAATTGCAATGCACCCGAATCACCGTGGAGATTTTAAGCTCCTCGCTCAAATTCACGATTCTATACTATTCCAGTACAGAATTAACAGACCAGACCTCCCCTTACTGGTTAAAGCATGCATGGAAATCCCCGTTACTATACAAGGTTACGACGGAAAGGATAGAACCTTTACAGTTCCCGCAGCAGTTAAAGCAGGGAAGAACAGTAGCGGTGTTCGACGATGGAGTCTCACAGAATAGTTCAGCTATCATAGAAGAAGTATACTTAGCGTATCGTAACTCTTGCTTCGCAGAAAAAGAATAGCAAGTAGTTTATAATGCCAAGCAGCCAGAACTTTATTTCTTCTTATCTCCAGTACATAGGGGATACTGAATCGCCGATGGTATATCACCGTTGGTCATGTATCACTATACTTGGGGCTATGGTAGGGCGCGATTTAAGTTTCACTCACGGGCATTTTAATATCAAAGCTAACATCTACTGTATGCTTTTAGGAACCGCAGGTGCCAGGAAGTCTACACCAATTAAGATTGCAATTAGGCTATTAACTAAAGCTGGATATAGTTCAGTATCAGCAGACAAGACAAGCAAAGAGAAGTTTCTGTTAGACTTAAGCGGAGCCGGAGATTTAATAGCTGATGAGCAAGGTAAGATAAGCGCAGAAGAAATGATGGAGATGAATATATTTGGCGCTGAAACAAAAGCTCATATCCCGGAAATTCTAATTGCTGCTGATGAGTTTAATATATTTACAGGTAATGGAAACTTAGAATTCTTAGCGTTACTTGGACAGCTGTGGGACTACGAAGGAATATTTAAGAACAAGGTTAAGAATTCACGGAGTGTAGAGATTGATAATCCGTATGTTAGTATCCTTGCAGGTAATACTCCTACATCATTCAGCCTTGCATTTCCAGCAGAGGCTATTGGACAGGGGATTTTTAGTAGGTTAATTCTAATTCATGGTGAGCCTACAGGAAAAAGAATAACATTCCCTAGGCCCCCTGCTGAATCTGATACACTAGAGTTAGCAAAACAGTTGCAAGAGATTAAAGCTAAGTGTGTAGGTAAGATAGAATTAAGTAAGGGCGCCGAGAAGTTGATAGATGCTATCTACCAATCTATGGGCAATCTACCAGATGTAAGATTCGATTCATACGTAAGTAGAAAGTTTGCTCACTTAGTAAAGCTTTGTATTATTTGTGCAGTTAGCAGACTAAGTAAAAGGATAGAAGAAGCAGATGTAATATACGCTAATACAATGCTGACCCATGCAGAGTCAATGATGCCGAAAGCATTAGGTGAATTTGGTAAGAGCAAGAACAGTGATATAAGCCATAAAGTAATTCAGGTTCTAGAAAGTTCTTTTACTCCGTTAAGCATTAAAGATATCTGGAAAAATGTAACAAATGATTTAGAGAATCTAGATAGGCTTAAAGATATATTAAGTAATCTAGTTCTAGCAGATAAAATTATAGCTGACAAAGGTAAGTTTTTAGCAAGACGAAGTATGCTAGAAGAAGCCCACGTAAATAAATTTGTTGACTTTTCATTACTAACATCTGAAGAAAGGAAACATATATCATGACTGAAAAATCCACATTAGGCTCAGGCTTAGGCGCATTACCAGCTGACGCAGCACAAAGAAAAGCTACACCAATAGCTACCGGGTTTATAGATTACTTTCCTTACGCTGTGGTAGCTGTGGCCTTGCTGAGTAAGAGGGGCGCTGAGCAACATAAGCTAAGCGGGCCGTTACACTGGGATAGAAGTAAAAGCACGGATGAAGCAGACGCATTGATGAGACATTTTGTACAAAGAGGCGGGTTTGATACTGATGGTATGCGCCATAGTGCTAAAGTAGCTTGGAGAGCTATGGCATTATTACAGAAAGAAATAGAAAACAGCGGCCCTGAGCAGGAGCCTGAGGTTGATATGGAGAGAGCGGCGAAGATTTGCGAGGATGAAAGTATTATGCAGCCGCTTAACGAGACTGAAAAAAATACGGCGCGGGCCTGCGCCAGGGCTATTCGTGATGCTGCCATTTACGGCGAACAGGAGCCTGACACGAAGCCAGATAAATATTACTTGCAGGATACACGTAGCACAGTCGGCAATGCAGTATTTTGGTGGAAGAAAGACGGGTATGGCTGTACAACTGATATAACACAAGCAGAGAAGTTTAATGTGCGTGGGAGCAGCAGGCCATCAGATATTTCGTGGCCAGTTAGTTACATTGACTCGATTGCCAAGCCAACTGTTGATTTTCAGAAACTAAAGCACAACTATCACGGCGAGGTGAAGAAATGACCATTAAATCCAAACACGCATTCATCCTTAACCGACTGCGCCAGATGCAGTACACGATGTACTACGACGCACCTGCGCAAAAGGAACTCGAACTTGCTGAGTCCACGATTGTCGGGCTTGAAGCTGAGATTGCAGAACTGCAACACAACCTAAAAAATTGGGGAACGATTGAAATAGCAATTCGGAATCCAGCAGTAGCGGAATCAATGCGGCACTGGGAATGCCGAGCAGAGAAAGCCGAAGCCAAGGAAAAGGATAGGCAGTACCATATGGACGCAATCAATAGGCTAGCAAACTTCCTCGGTCTGGCCGGTACGTCGTACGAAGTTGTTCAAGCTGCGATGGATAATATGACCCGCTTTGTGAAAGAACGCACCATGAAAGAACGCCCCACGCAGGACGCGCTGGAAATGGAAAACAAAGAGCTGCGCCAACGCATCAGGCAGTTTGAATTCTGCATTGGTCGCGTCGCCATCGCGCTGGGAGGCGTTTGTTGCGGCGGAGTCGATGTCACGCAGGCCGATCCGCATTCAACGACGCGTGTACTTAGACGCTATCGCTGCACTTCGCGAGGAGGGGAAATGAGCATCGAAACTTGGAAGCAAGAATTTTATGCGGTAGAGGCCGGCATTCTCAGCAACGACACAGACGTGGTGGCGCTGCGCCATTCTATAA
>Ga0163151_10001132_pt1 | contig 45777 bp, 40 predicted proteins | sample OliLakLV19MP5IB2_FD_145596 | JGI IMG/M metagenome (GOLD analysis project Ga0163151, IMG submission 145596) | Freshwater microbial mat bacterial communities from Lake Vanda, McMurdo Dry Valleys, Antarctica - Oligotrophic Lake LV.19.MP5.IB-2 | ecosystem: Environmental > Aquatic > Freshwater >...
TTTTGATCAACAAATGGGTGAGTTCTTTCTCGACGTCACTTTTGGGAATCTAATTTTGAAGCATTCTTCTTGAAAGCTTCTCCTTCCTTGGAAAGTTTTCCGTCCTGGAAGTCTTTAGATAGACGGTTTTTGTCATATTTCAGATAAAACTCCGTAAAAAACCGGGGAACCTTGGAAAACGCAATAGTAGAGCGTGAGCATCCTCAAACTTAGAGATCGTCGGGTCAACCTTGCGCTCCCGTTACCATTCCATCGCGACTTCCAGTCATCGGTTCGAGCACAGCGCTCGCCCCTGATCAAGACCGTACGCCAACCTCACATGTTACAAGAGGCGACAATGTAGCTTGAGCAAGCATTTTGCTATGCTGAAGCGAAAACTAAAGATAAATTGATTCCTCAGCAATTTCTTTAATTCTTATATAAATTGAAAAGTTAAATTTTTCGAAATTAAAATGGTACGCACGATTGGGCTCGAACCAACGACCTCCACCATGTCAAGGTGGCGCTCTAACCAACTGAGCTACGCGCGTAAAGGCTAAAAGCATTTGTTGTAATGGCTTTTATGGGGCTTCGTCAAGACTCGATTTCTGGAGTTTTTTCTATGACATTCTCAAGTTCTACCAGACTAGGCGTGTCTTCAAATAGAGCCTCAGCTTGTAACGCTTCTTTCATGGCTTGAGAAAATTGGTTTACCACTTCAGGTACTGTGGTTTGCACTTCATATTCAGGTAAATTTTTATTATCAATCAACGCTTTGACTTGAGCTTTAAAATGATCGAGCCAAAGATTTGCACAAGCAGTCATATCCCAAGCGGGAATTTCAGGCATAAACTTTGACATTTCTTGACTCAAATTAGTAGCAGTAACTGACTGCCCACACTGCCTGATAAGTGAAAAATATTCTAAATCATTAAACAAGTTTATAGATACTCCGTGCATACTCACGCCACGATCAATTCGAATTCCAAAGGCTGCTGTTTTTTTACCATCAACCCAAAGACCAGGTTCATAACCGCGGGTAACTTCGATACCAAATTCTGCACAAAAATAAGCTGTCGCGCGCTCCAAACATTCAACATAATCTCGAACACCAAAACCCCATTGAGCCAGTGGTAAAATTGGGTACAAAACCAATTGTCCTGGATTATGGAAAGTGGCTTGACCGCCACGGTCAGTTGCTACGATTCTAATGTTTTTTTCACGCATAGTTTCTAATGAAACCAGGAGATCAGACAGTGCTTGACCTCTTTTACCTAAAGTCACCACAGCATGATGATGAAGCGCCATAACACAGGGCACACTGCCCGCACGCACACGCTCTGCAGCCCGTATTTGAGCCTCTAGGGCTACCTCGTAATCCATAAGCCCAAGCCATTGAATAGTGATCTGATCTAACTCATTTAACATATTTAAAAAGAGTATACTTCAATGCTCAAGAAGGCAAAAAAAAACTCCAAACTGGTTATCTGGAGTTTTAAAAGCATCATAATTTTACAAGTTCTATTACTTCGTAAATGAAAGCATCTCACTGCTCAAATCGCTTAATATTGGGCTTCTATCGGTGGGCCCTTTTGCAACAATACTTAAATCTCTTTTAAATATTTCAGTACCGCCACAAAATCGCTTACTCACTGAAGCAATCTCATTTGAGGTTATTCTCACTCTTACGATGTTGCCAGTACCCACACTACTTCCATTACAATTCAATGGAACATTCGTATAAAGATCAAGTTTTCTACGTGCTAAAACAACCTGACCATTTGCAAATTGATATGTACCATCTTGGTAAACTACCTTGTGGTGTTCTTTATTATAAGCACGAATTTGTTGATATTGCAGTGAATCAGCTTCTGTATATTCATTATCATCATCTTCTGAATACTTCATTTGAGGCATTACGGCTTTACATGTTGGGCCTCCCACAGTACTTAAAAGACTTGGCAATTCTCCAGCTGACTTTGTATTTAAACCGGCTGCATTTTCAGGTTGTGTGATTGTATCAGGTTTTGCATTTTCAGGTTTAACACTTTCTGGTTTTACTATGACAATGCCTTCAGTCCATGAAATAGAATTATTACTCACTGATTCGCCAATAAGATTATTTGAAGAATATGATCTGATACTACTCTGACGTTGAAATTCAGTATTGACAGGTAATCCAGCAAGGCTTGATGAAAGCACAACACCTTTACCGCGCCAACTGTTCTGACCAATAGCTTCTTCAACCACAAACATTGTTTCATATGATTGAATTTTTTGATCAGATGATAAAATTCGCTCTAACTGATTATATTTCATACCTGCAGTAACTCGAACATCAAATGAATCGATAGGGCTATCTTCAGTGACACGTTCACAACCGCTAGTAAAATACCCCTTAAATAAAGAACCTTTACGATCATCTTTGGTAAGATAATTACGTGTGGGTGTGAAAACACCATGTGAACCATATTGATCTATTCGAGGTGCATCACCACTTTGAACACCAGCATTTTGACAACCCGATGTACCCAGGGCAATGAATAAAAGAGAACTCAGCATAACGGACTTCATTTGTTACTCCCAAAAAATAAACGCACACTCAAAGTATGAAGCGCACTAGTGATATTAATGACTTAAGTATAATATTTAATGTGCTCTAAATCGATGGTAACCATTACCCGTCTTAATTCTAGACAAGGACAAGAATTTTTTATCTGTATGAGTAACAGTCAGTTAAATATCGAATTTCAAGTCAGGCGAATAATTTTTTCTTTAAGATGCTGGCAGATCTCATAAAAATGGTTATAATGAACCCATGAATTATCAGAGACGTTTTTTGGCTAAAATATTATTTATTATTATTATTATTTCTACATTTCAGATTTCTTGTAGCAACTGTAAAGAGTTTGATCTCTCCAGTGCCACATGCAAAGAAGAAAAAAGTCAGGTTACTACTCAATCTATTTGCCCAGATCCTAACAACACAGCAATTGTTGGCGTAGAAAATCGCCAGTGGTCAACTCTAGATTTCAAAGGTGATTGGAAGAGTCAAGTTCATCTTCAAACAATCAACCCATCTAGCGGATATCATCACGTAAAATGGGAGCTAAAATTAAATCGCCAAACTTGCAGTTCTGGTCACACAAGTGTTGAAGGCAGTGGTTCACGCTCTTATTTACTTATTAGTCATAACAAGACTGCACTTCATATGAAAGTGACTGGCAACAGAAATTATATTGAATATACGGCTTACGGTTGTGTTGATTCAGCTGAGAAAGACTGCGCTACAGTAGTTGAACGCGGTACTATAAATTTAGATGTTAATTATGTTCCGTAATTAATAAAGCTCTACGCGATCGTTTTCTTTAAACCCAGATCCAGAATGAATAACAGTTATCGAACCATCTTTGCCAAAATAACTAATTACTTCAAGTGTCCCCTTCATATGCCCTGGGGCCCGCCCAATAAAAACACCTGTGTCTGGATCATAAACTGAATCACCATCTTCATTGACCCTTAAAATATCACCTACATTAAGCCCCGTGAGTCTACCCGCATTAAGATATATGCGATCACCACTAACGAGAGCGACTTTTCCATTCCAATTAAGTTTATCAACTGCTTTGGTGATTGGTAAAATCATGCCCTGAAATGCTGAGACAAGTGATGCGCGAATAAGATCAGGATCCGCCGTAAGTGATTCTTTACCATTGGAAAGAACTCGATGACTTTTAGCTTCACTCGTAGCAGATCTTACTTCATTGAGCATTTCTTTATGATTTGCTGCTGAAAACACTCTAATACCAACTGTTGATTGTACTTCGGCTTTCACAGATCGAATCAAACCAACGTCATCACCTGATCTGTGAGCTTTAATAACTAAAATTCGCCCCTCAACAATGGCAACAACTCCTAAATCGGCTGCGACTTTTGCGATTTCTTCCATGTCATAGCCATTATCTTTTCTAAACTGTTTAAGATCTTTTGGTACATCGTTATTATCTAAAATAACAAAGTTATCAGTAATGCGAAGACCCGCAAGAAGTGCTTCACGGGCGGTTCTTGCTACAGCTGGATCTTTTTCGATTGAATCATTGATAAAGGGAAGAAGTAAGATTCTTTTGCGCGGGCCTTCACCACGAAGTCTTCCAAGCTTTTGTCGCATGCTTGCATCACCTTCATCAGTACGGCGATTTGGTGACGTCACACATGCTTGAATAAAAGCCAGGGACAAAAAAATCAAAGCAATGCGTTTTGAATAATTGTGACTTGTCATAGCTATAATTTTAGCTGATCTGAAATTCTATGAAAAGAGTTAAAAAATTACCTGCCCGCGACCTTAGACCAGCGCAGGAGGACTTCATCATTTTCAATACCCGTTACTGAAAGTTTAAACCCATCAAAAGCAGTGTTTTCAAGACGCTTTACCAGGCCGGCAATACCACCTGAGGCATCAACTTCAAATGTGGCTTGCCCTTTTTCTAATTTACGCTCAATTATCTTTTTAATGTCAGTAATCTTTGTGGCCATTTGTTTTTTAAAATTTTCTAAATCTTGGTAATTCATAGAACCCTTAAGTGAGAGTTTTAACAAACTTGCACCAAAAGTACCTCGAGTCCATTCTTCAAACACTTGGGTTGATAGATCTCGAATCACCTCGCCAAATGCTTTTCTTAAAAGTTGTTGCGAAACTAACTCCCACTCACCCGGTGTACTTTCAAAAGATCGACTAATTTCTCCAACCACACGTCCGTTACTTGTATGATATGCCACAAGTTTAATTGTAGCTTTTACGACGTTTCCATCCAGGGGCTCTAAAACCGCATCACCTTGTATGACCATTTGAGCTTTAAAAAAGTCTCCCATCCATAAAATATCATTTATGCTGACAGGATCTCTCATGTATGGCTCAGGCATCCATTGCACATAGTGCTGAGTTACTGGATCAACAATATAAAAATTCTTAGCTCTAAAAACACTTTCAAACTGGGCTATAAATAGACGTGTTTGATCTCTTAAAAATGTATTTGTTGAATTTGCTTCTTCCATCCACCAACGAAATTGCCTAGCACCATCACGTCTCTCAGATATTTTAATAAGTGGTAATACTGTAGCAGGGCCTTCACTTTGATAGAGCATTCCTTCTGCCGCTAGTAAATCTCTGAGACTAGAAACTGAAATTTTCATGTTTACATAAACCACGGTATCGTTATTTTTTTTAACCGCGTCAGCCGCTTTATAAAATTGAATGAATTTTTGAGTTTGCACCAAGATCTTACTTCTTATCAGGGGCATATTTTTTTCTAATTTTGATTCACCTATGAGGCCTGTGATAACTTGAATGCTGCCTTTGTTGAGGGCATCTTTGAGTGCATCAGCTTGAGCTTTTGCAGGAACTTCGCTAGGACTTGAACCTTCACTATTAAGTTGAATGATATCTTCTGCGGCAAAGGCTAGTGTTAAGGCAAAAAAACAACTGAAAAATCCCAGAACAAAACTCATGATGAAACCCCCAAAGGTTAGACACCCAAGAGTAGCTAAATTAAATCAGAGTCGCAAGACCCTTAGAGCCCATTTGACGCTCCAAGTCTTCAAAGAATGCCTCAGTGGGAGTAATATTATACTCAGGTCCTAATTCTAAACTGACATTTTGTTTCATCTCAGAAAGAAAAACTTCAATACGACTTGGCATTTCTCCTTGATGACGTTTAAAAACTTCAGCTAATTTTTTTATATCAGATTCTTTATTATATCTCACATCAAGCCTCACAACAAGTTCACGCGCTTTGGAGGCTAAACCTGAAATAGTAAGAATATTATCTACTAGAATTTTACTTGTATCCCCTTCACGCTCGTGTTGCCCGGTGATGATTAACGGCTGCACTTCTTTAAGCAAATGTTGGTATTTTAAAAATGCCTCCGGAAATATAACAAGTTCCACGACTCCCGTTTGATCTTCAAGAGTTGCAAAAGCCATTCGCGAACCTTTTTTAGTAATGAATTCTTTAAGCCCACTGACGATGCCACCTAAAGTGACTTTTTTCTTAACAGCTTGATCAACAAGACCTATAATTAAACAATTAACATGATTTTTGAGAACATTTTCAAAACCACTTAACGGATGATCACTAATATAAAACCCAAGTACATCTTTTTCAAAAGCCAATTTTTGACTGCGATGCCAATCTTCAATAAATGGAAGCTCAACTTTCTTTTGACTTTCTTCTTCAGAAACAGCAAACAAACTCACCTGACCTAATTCTTTATCGCGCCGAGTGCTTTCAGCAACATCGAGAAAATTTTCAAATCCATTAAAAAGTTGGGCTCTATTTGAAAATAACAAATCAAACCCGCCCGCTTTGATCAAACACTCAACCACCTTTTTATTCACACGTCTAAGATCAACCGTTTCAAAAAACTGCAATACCGAATCAAATTTCTTACCCCCTAAACTATCTCTTGCTTCAATAAGTGCTTGAACCGCAGCTTCACCAATGCCCTTAACCCCACCAAGGCCAAATACAATTTCATTCCCAACTGCTGTAAAGTTATAGCCAGATGAATTTATATCAGGGCCACGAACAATGATGCCGTGTTCATTGGCATCACGAATGTATTTTACAATTTTATCAGTATCACCCATCTCTGTTGTTATAAGAGAGGCGTAAAATTCTACTGGGTAATAAGCCTTAAGATAAGCGGTTTGCGCTGCGACTACACAATAAGCAGCAGCATGACTTTTATTAAATCCATACTCAGCGAATTTCGCCATCAAATCAAAAAGCTCGCCCGCTTTTTTAGGATTAAGCTTATTAGATTCAGCCCCTTTGAGAAATCTTTCTTTTTGCTTTGCCATCTCAGCTGGCTTTTTCTTACCCATAGCGCGACGAAGTATATCAGCTTCACCTAATGTATAATTAGCTAAGCGTGAAGCTATGAGTTGAACCTGCTCTTGATAAACAATAATGCCATAAGTTTCTTTAAGAATTTCTTCAAGTTGTGGGAACAAATAAGTAACTTTAATCTTGCCGTGTTTTCTTGCCACATACTCATCGAGCATATTCATTGGGCCCGGTCGATAAAGAGCATTAATAGCCGTAATATCTTCAAAACAATTGGGTTTAAATTTTCTAATTAAATCACTGATACCATCACCTTCAAATTGAAAAACACCTACGGTATCACCCGATGAAAGAAGGCCATATATTTTAGGATCACTAAGATTTATTGTTTTTGTTGAAACACTTTGCGCATGGGGATCATCTTGTCTATTTAGTTTAATAAACTTAATGGCATTATCAATCATCGTAAGAGTTTTTAAACCTAAAAAGTCAAATTTGATGAGCCCAATTTTTTCAGCATGAATCATATCATACTGAATAACTGTTTCGCCTTCGTTGCCTTTATATAAAGGGCAATGTTCAATAAGGGGTCGATCAGAAATAATAACACCAGCTGCGTGAATAGAAGCGTGGCGCGTAAGGCCTTCAAGTTTTAATGCGGTTTTTAAAAGACTGTCGATTTTAGGATCACTCTCCGCTGTTTCTTTAAAGCGGGGCTCCATATCAATTGCTTCTTGAAGTGAAATTCCAAGTTTATCAGGAACAAGCTTTGCGATAAAATCCACTTCATTATAACTAATACCCATGGCACGACCGACATCACGAATAGCCGCACGGGCTTGAAGTTTTCCGAAAGTAATAATTTGCGCTACCGATTGGGTGCCATATTTTTTAGTTACGTAGTTAATGACTTCCCCTCGCCGCTCATGGCAAAAGTCGATATCAAAGTCAGGCATACTTACGCGCTCTGGATTTAAAAATCTTTCAAATAGTAGATTGTATCTTAATGGATCTAGATCCGTGATCAGTAGACAATAAGCCACTAGCGAACCCGCACCCGACCCCCGCCCTGGGCCAACGGGAATTCCATTATCTTTTGCAAAACGGATAAAATCTTGAACAATCAAGAAATAACCGTTAAAACCCATACGATTAATAACATCGAGTTCATATTTTAAGCGTGCATGATAATTTGGTTTTAGTTCATCAGAAATAACCTCTTCGCGAAGTATGGCTTCTTGAAATCTTTGCTCAAGCCCTCGTTCAGATAAAATTCTTATTTCTTCACCGATGGTTTGCCCAATTTCTACCGGAAATGTAGGCAGATGATAAATTGTATTTCCTTTTTCATCAGCAAACTTAAATTCAAGATCACAACGCTCAGCTATCTCTAAAGTTCGATCACAGGCTTCAGGAATATCTTTAAAGAGTTCACGCATTTCTTCACTAGATTTAAAATAGAATTGGTCACTTGGAAGTTTTGGCCTACGATCATCTAATAAAGTTTTACCCGCTTGAATGCAAAGAAGTATTTCCTGAGCAAAAGATTCATCTCGTGTGAGATAATGAGGTTCAGCAGATGCGACAACTGGAACACCCGTTTTTTGAGAAGCATCGATTAAAAATTTATTTAGGTTTTCTTGATTAGGCGAACCTGTTCGCTGTAGTTCTAAATAAAATCGATCTGAGTAAATTTCTTTATAAAATAAAATTTTCTCTAAGCCCTTTTCACTCCCACCATTGAAAAAAGCCTGGGGCACATCACCAAGTATCGAAGAGCTTAGAGCAATTAGACCTTCGCTAAATTCTTTTAGGACTTCATAATCTACACGTGGTTTATAATAAAACCCTTCGGTGTATCCACGACTCACAATGGCGCATAAATTGTGATACCCCTGCATATTTATTGCGAGCAACACAAGTTTTGTTGTCGCTTGAGGATTTTGTATCCGAGCCCCTTGGGGGGTAGTTGTTCCTTTAAAATGCCGACCATAGGGAGCAAGATTTACTTCACAGCCAATGATGGGTTTAATTCCGTTTTTCTTTGCCTCTAAATAAAACTCAATGGCACCAAACATATTTCCATAATCAGTCATAGCAACTGAGTTCATGCCATTTTCACTAGCCTTACTCATGAGCGCTTCGGCCGTAATAGAACTTTCTAAAAGGCTGTACTGTGTATGTAAATGAAGGTGTACAAAACTTAAATTACTCACCGAGCTCGTTTACTCCCACTCTATTGTTGCAGGCGGCTTACTGGAAATATCGTAAACTACACGGTTAATACCTCTGACTTCATTGGTAATGCGATTACTGACTTTGGCTAAAAATTTTGTATCAAATCCAAACCAATCGGCAGTCATTCCGTCTATAGATGTAACGGCTCTTAATGCAGCAACTTTTTCATAGGTACGATTATCACCCATCACACCAACTGTTTTGACAGGTAATAAAACCACAAACGCTTGCCAGATTTGATCATAGAGACCAGATACTTTAAGCTCATCAGTAAATATGTGATCCGCCATTCGTAAAAGACTTAAATCATCTTTATTAATTGGGCCAATAAGTCTAATCGCAAGCCCGGGCCCAGGAAACGGATGTCGATTCAATAGCTCTGGTTTTACACCAAGTTCTCTTCCTAAAGCTCTCACTTCATCTTTAAAAAGTTCTCTAAGTGGTTCGACAAGTTTAAGTTTCATATGCGCAGGTAATCCACCAACATTGTGATGACTTTTTATTGTCACACTTTGACCATGAATATTCACACTCTCAATGACATCCGGGTAAAGAGTCCCTTGGGCTAAAAACTGACATGGAAAACTCTTAGTTGCGTTATCAAAAACTTCAATAAATACTCGCCCTATAATTTTTCTTTTTTGTTCAGGATCCTCAATATTATTAAGCTGCCCAATAAATTCGTTTTCTGCAAAAACCGCTTTAACAGGCAAATCCATTTCTTTATAAGCTTTGACAACTTGCTCAGCCTCAAGATGGCGCATCAGCCCAGTATCAACAAACACACACTGAACACGCTCTTTACCCAGGGCACGAATCAGAAGACTCGCCGTTACTGTCGAATCAACCCCACCACTGAGGGCACAAAGCACATTATCTTTTGGCCCAACTTTTTCTTTAATGCCATTTACTAAATGCGAAACTAACTGATCGCCCTGCCAATTTATTTTGGCATTACATTTTTCAAATACAAATTTACGAATAATCTCTTTACCATTTTCGGTATGTGTTACTTCAGGATGAAATTGAAGCCCTGTAAAACCTTTTCCAATAACTTTATTTTCAATTGCCGCCCAATGACCTGAACTTGATTTAGCTAACCCTTCAGTACCTTCGGGCAAACCTGTTACAAGATCACCATGACTCATCCAAACAACTTGATTGGTTTTATCTTTTATCCATTGAATTGTCATACGGCCGTATTCACGCAATTTACTTGATTCAACTTTACCACCTAAACCGTGCGCAAAAAGTTGCATACCGTAACAAATTCCAAGCACAGGTGCATAATCAAGGAGGTCACGAATATCATTACGCTGAGGCGCACCCTGATCATAAACACTTGAGGGGCCACCACTTAAAACAATGCCGACTGGTTTTCTTTTTTTAATTTCATCTATAGAAGAATTAAATGGAATGATTTCACTATAAACGCCAAGCTCACGAATTCGCCTAGCAATCAGTTGAGTGAACTGAGAGCCAAAATCTAAAACAACAATTCCCCCCGTGATTGACATTATTCTAGCCTATAATTTGGAGCTTCTTTTGTGATGATGACATCATGAACATGGGATTCTCTGAGGCCCTGTGGTGAGATTTTTACGAACTTCGCTTTTTTCTGTAAATCTTCAATCCCTGATGCACCCAAATAACCCATTCCACTTCGAACACCGCCTAAGAGTTGATGCAATATTGAACTAAGGGCCCCTTTGTAAGGAACTTTTCCTTCAATACCTTCTGGAACAAGTTTATCATCGTGCTCAACTGTATCTTGAAAATAACGATCACGACTGCCACGTTTCATTGCACCAAGGCTTCCCATGCCGCGATATACTTTATATGTTCGACCTTGATATAAAATTGTCTCCCCTGGGCTTTCATCGGTTCCTGCGATGGCATTACCCACCATGACCGTGTTTGCTCCAAGTGCTAATGCTTTTGTCACATCACCTGAGAACTTAACTCCACCATCTGCAATAATAGTTTTTTTATTTTTCTTAGCCACAACTGCACAATCCATAATCGCTGTGACTTGAGGCACACCAACGCCTGCAACTACCCGTGTTGTGCAAATACTTCCAGGGCCAATTCCTACTTTTACGACATCAGCGCCTGCATCATAAAGCGCTTGTGTACCTTCACCAGTGGCTACGTTTCCACCAACAATGATTGCATCTTTAAACTGACTTTTTGCCCACTTCACTGTTTCTAAAACATTTTTTGAATGCCCATGTGCTGTATCAATAACTAAGACATCACATCCCGAAGCAATGAGCGCTTCACTACGCTGACGGGCATCTTCTCCAATACTCACTGCGGCACCTACGATAAGTCGCCCCCTACGGTCTTTACTTGCGTTAGGAAATGCACGGGCTTTTTCGATATCTTTAATAGTAATTAAACCACAGAGTTTTCCTGTTTTATTTACGATAGGAAGTTTTTCAATACGGTATTTTTGTAAAATTTCACGAGCTTGATCAAGAGTGGTTCCTTCAGGAGCTGTGATAAGATTATCTTTTGTCATTACAATTGAAATCTGCTGATGCACATTTGTTTCAAAGCGCAGATCACGATTGGTTAAAATACCTACGAGTATTCCTTCACGGGTTATAGGAACTCCACTGATGCTGTAATGTTTCATTAAATCAAGGGCATCACTCACCAAACGATCGGGCTCAAGTGTTATGGGTTCTGTAATCATCCCACTTTCATATTTTTTAACACGCTCAACTTCTCGAGATTGTGATTCGATATCCATATTTTTATGAATAATTCCAAGGCCGCCTTCTTGGGCCATGATTCTTGCAACTTTACTTTCAGTAACGGTATCCATTGCTGCAGAAATCAGTGGCATGTGCAGACTTAAATCACGGGCAAAAAATGTTTCCAAACTTGTTTGCGCAGGAACAATTTCTGAATATGCAGGTACAAGTAAAATATCATCGTAAGTTAGGGAATCTACAATTTCTTTCATGGAATTTTTCCCTCAGTGCCAGCGTACCAAGAAGTGTAGAGAGTATAATTATCGGCGCTGTGATTAATGTGTTTAAGTTCTTCAGGTTTTAATTTTCTTTTAGCTATTGCGGGACGTCCCAATACAAGTGTCTCATCTTCAAACTTAGATTCTTCAGTAACAAGACTTCCTGCTCCAACGATAGATCGCTTACCAATACTAACGTTATCCATTAAAATGCTACCCATCCCTACGAGTGTGCCATCGCCCACTTGACAACCATGAAGAATCACTTGGTGCCCAACAGTAACACGATCACCAATCACAACTCCGCATTTTTTATAAGTAGCATGCACCGTACAGTTATCTTGAATATTGGTATGCCTTCCTATACGAATCGGAAACACATCACCACGAATTACAGTTCCAAACCAAATAGAACATCCTTCACCAATTTCGACATCACCTATTATAGTTGCAGTCGGAGCGATCCATGCTGTGGGATGAATTTTAGGATAGAGTCCATTAACGGGTATGATCATTCAGTGTAACCCCTCAAAATTTCCATGATTACCGACGCGTGGATTTGAATTGTGTAACCATTCCAAATTAAGCACTCGACTCTTTTCAATGATGTCTTCATCAGTATAAAAAACACATCCAGCATTTACAGCTAGTGACATAGCCTCTGCAGCTCTAACTCTAACTTCAATAGTTTTTTTACCCTGAAGGGCTGTGAGTATTGCGTACTGTGTTGATACGTTAATTTCGTTAAAATAAACTGATTTCAAACTAATTTTTAATTCATCAAAAATCTTAAAAATCGCATTATGCGCACGCTTAGCATCATGAAGCCCTTGAGCACTTGCTAAAAGTAAACTTGCATCTACTGCATCTAACCAAACAGGTAAAATCTCGCGCTCCGTCTTATCTTTAAAAATCATTGCAGGACGTATATTCACTGGTCCGACAGAGATGCCGTGGGGATACATTTCAAGTTTTCTCATCAAACAACTTCTCCTCTTAATGAAAAGGGCTGCGCTTTTAGTACTCTTACATCAATTGTTTTACCTATTAGCGAACTAGGGCCTTCAAAGTTAATTACCTTATTGTGAGTTGTACGACCCGTTAATACTTCTTTATTAGTACGTGAAGGACCCTCAACAAGAATCGGAAATATTTTACCGTCATATCTTTTGCAAAAATCAAAACCCAAACGGTCTTGAAGTTCAATAAGTTTTGCTAGTCTTTCTTCTTTTACACTTTCAGCAACTTGCTCAGTAAATTTTAATGCTTTTGTGAAAGGCCTTGGCGAATATTTAAAACCGTAAACATTTTCATAACCAATCTCTTCTAACATTGAGAGTGTCATGTCAAAATCTTCATCTGTCTCGCCAGGAAACCCAACTATAATATCTGTTGAAAAGGCTACTTCCGGAAGTTCTTCTTTAAGTCGCTTGGCTTTATGAATGTATTCTTCTCGTGTGTAGCCACGATTCATGAGTTCTAAAATACGAGTGGAGCCTGATTGCACAGGCAAATGCACAAAGTGTCCGAGTTTATTTTGATATTTTACTAAAACAGAAATGAGATCTTCATCAAAATCTTTTGGATGACTTGTCGTAAATCTAACACGCTCAATATTTGTTTCTTCGCATACTGCGCGTAATAAATCAGTAAATCCACCATTGCCATCTGGGCTTTTATACGAATTTACATTTTGCCCTAAAAGGGTAACTTCTTTTACTCCCCGCTCAACTAAACTTTGAACGTCTTTGATAAGCTCACTCAAGAGGCGGCTTTTTTCACGCCCCCTTGTAAAGGGCACCACACAAAATGAACAAAAATTATCACAGCCCTTTGTTATTGTCACAAATGCTGAAACTTTTGGGTTTCGCACCAAAGTTTGAATTTGATAGGCATCGCGGTGCCCTACTTTTGTCCACGCCGCTCTTTTTTTATCAACGCGAACTTCTGAAATAATCTGAGGTAACTGATCAATCGTGTCGGTTCCAAAAACAAAATCAAGCAACTTTGTTTGGCTCAGAAGTTTTTTGCCCTCTTGTTGTCCAACACAGCCACCAATACCAATTTTTAGTTTAGGATTTTTTTCTTTAAGCGGCCGGTAAGTTCCAACTTCACTCATTACTTTATGCACAGGCTTTTCGCGCACTGAACAAGAATTAATAATAATGACATCTGCTTCTTCAGGGGATGTGGCTTGAAGATACTTATTCATTTCTAAAAGCGAGTACATACGTTCAGTGTCATGGTCATTCATTTGACAACCATAGGTCGTAATATAGACCCTGTCTCCGTGACCGCTATTTTGATTTTTTTCTGTCATAATCTGCTTCATATTAAGCTTTCGTTTATAGTCCCTCTAGACAAACAAAGTCAACGCTGGCACTCTGTGACAAAGGGTAAAAATAAGGAGCAAGCCAAGTGGAACCAAGACTCCCCTCGTCTAAAAAGAAGCAAGATTTTCCGTTGGATTACATCAAGATGATTAGAGATGTAATTAGCAAAAATTTCAAAAAAACCAAGGGCAAAAAGGTCATTGTAGAAGGCGCCATTTATAACGAGGAGGTTTGTCTTCGTATCGGCTTTATAGACCCAGGCGCTATCAAACAGGTCAACTTTGAAGCCAGTGTAGATTACTCGGTGAAAAAGAAAAACATCATGGAGCAGATCTATCTCGCACTAGATGCATTAGGCTCATTGATTGAGCAATATTTTCATGCTGATGGCGATATTGAAGTTCCAAAATCATGGCATGAGTTTAAGCTCGACGACAAGTTTGTCCACCTTCAAGTATCCAGTATTAATAATGAGTTAGAATCAAAAGCTGCCAAACTTCTCAAACTAAAAGTTGATGATGACAAAGACCCTGAAGATGAAAACTAAACTTGCTAAACTCTCTAGGGCTATGGCATAGCCTTGTTAACCCTATTACGATAGGGCCGGGGTATTAAGTAGTAGGGGGTATTATGAAGTACTTGGTTATACTTGCAGCTCTGGCTGTAAGCTCAGTTTCATCCGCAAATTTAGATCGATCTAGAATTGAACTTACCTGTAATCCTATCAATTCAAATCCAACAGCCATGCGTGCAGAAATTGGCTATGATACAAACCATAAAAATGTGCTCGTAGTAGTGGTAAGTTACGCCATCTATAATGTGACAAGCACTGTGCCTACACACTTTATCAAAAAATCATTTAGATCCCGAAATACGAGAGTGTATATGGGTGATAAATTCACATTGATAGTAGACTTGAGTCGGTACAATACCCAACTCAATGGCTATTTAGGGAATCTAATGTTTGGAAAAAGAGAAACATCACAAATCGTCAATTGCCAATATGCGCGCTAAGAGTAAAATTTAAATTAATTTTAGTAGCCACCATCGTCATCATCACCAGTGGGAACCCCACCACGAACTTCTTCGATGAACCGACTAGCTTCTTCTTCTGACTCGGCATCTTCATTTGAATCTTCAACATCCATTTCATTGATGATGAGAGTAAAATCTTTTTCTGATGCGAGGTCTTTACGCAGAATTTCTAGGTATTTATCAGGATATTTTGCAGTTAATTCTTCGATGTACTTATCAAGCTTATCACCTTGAAGAATCTTAGCTTTGATTTTATTACGCTTCCAAAGTGCTAGATAATGAAAGCGGCAATAACCATCGGTGCTACCTTCGCTATCACAATCATGAACGCGACAATATTGCTTGCCATCGGCATTTGTTAAAATAACTTCTTTTTCATCTTGGGCAAGGGCTTCAAGAACTATGGCTTGAGCTTTTTTATTTTTTGCAGATTTAGCCAAAGGCTCAGGTGCGGCCACAGGCACTGGCGTTTTTACTTCTTTAGTTTTAGCTTTAACTTGAGCTTTTGCTGGAATGACTTTAGCTGAAACTTTTTTAAGAACTTTCTCTTTAGTTTTAGCTAACTTAGGGACCTTCTTAGAAGCTTTTGCTGAAGTTGCTTTTGGCTTTTTGGCCTTCTTAGTTGCTGCTTTTTTATTTGATTTTTTGGCCGCTTTTTTCATTTTAAAGAGGTCCTCCGTATCTGGACCCTAGAGTTAATGGCCAACCTTGTAAAGAGTTTTTTTTACTTGTTCGTCAATACTCTCAACACTTTAGGAATTTAGAGTACACGAAGATTAATATCACCCGCATCTGAATTCATACGAATGGCTCCGCTCTCGCTTCCACTTAGGCGGCCGCGCACAATCTTACCAGCAGATGTGCGTTTATGATCTAGATTCTTTGGTGCTTTGAGATCTCCTTTATTCGTAGATAAACTAACATCAGCCCGACTTGAACGTGGAATAGAAATCAAAAGAGCTCCTGAATTACTATTAAATCGAGCATCAATTTGACCAGTGAGTTTTGCTGTGACAGACCCAGTATCGGTTTGCCCGCGAATAGAACCTCGATGATTAGCAATTGAAATTGCAGCAATACCTGTTTGAATTTCCATGGGTCCTTGGGTGTCTTGGGTAACTACACTAGCTTTTTGTGTAGATATGACAGAATTTCCCAAAATCTTTCGAATTTGTGTTTCGCCAGAAAAAGTACGTAGTTTTAACTTTCCGGTTACTTGCCCAACATTGAGTTGGCTTGCAAAATTCTCAATACTCATAGAACCCTTGATATTCTCAAACCTTGCTATGCCATACATGGTGCGCGCCGTAACATCACCGCTAATATCTTCAAGCGTAAGCTTACCGGTTTGATGAGTGATTACTACACCCGCCTTCCATTTTGTGACTTTCACATCACCTCGTGCCCAATATATTTCAAGGTTCATGTTATCTGGAGCCGACACTTCAAGTTTTACTTGAGGAATATTTTTACCTTGTGCCCATTTAGTCCAATCTGAACGATTGGGTGGCAGTATGGTTCGAATCTCAATTGTGCCGGCATTATTAGTAGCTTTCACCGCGATTTGTCTTAACACTTCGCTAAGATCGCCTGCATTATTAAGCGCATCGTCACCTTCAACATAGCGTGTGGCCTTAACTAAAATTTCAGTACTTTTTCCGGGCAACACAACTACTTGACCTGCAAACCCACTAATAAAAATACGACGAGCCCCACCTTTTTCAACGACCGTAGGTGTATCTGTAACGGTCACAATCTTTGGCTTAGCTTGCGCAATTACTGGACACAGCAATAAAAAAATAATTAGTCGCAGACCCATTTATTCTCCTCTTTCAAGCATTATCATTGCGCGTCTTAAAACTTCTGCTTTTTGATATTGAGAGTTTCTACCTAGTACAATATCAGCTCTTATCACTCGGCCATCAGAATGACCGGGTGAATATTCTGGTTCACGACTAATGACGCGAGGATGCCATCGCCAGGGGAGCCAATCTAGTAAGTTTTGTTTTAATTTCTGATTTTGACAATCAATGTACTTCCGCCCAAGAATCTGGGCCAATTCAGCCCCTAGTTTAAAACTAAGTTGATGACTCTCAATGATTGTGATTGTTCCCAGACTTGGTTCTCGAACATAGCGCTTCACCGAATTCTCCGATCATGATATTCCCCTAGCTTGCAATTCAAATTATATTTGTGCAACCACTTTTGGTACGTTACTGTACACTCGACACAAAAATAGGAGAGAAAAATGTCTAATTCAGTGATTATTGCCAGTGCGGTACGAACACCTATTGGTTCTTTTAACGGACAACTATCTCAATTAACAGCACCGCAATTAGGAAGTTTCGCCATCGACGCAGCGCTCACGCGAGCTGGTATTAAAAAAGATCTCGTTGACGAAGTTCTCATGGGTAACGTTTTAACTGCCGGAGTCGGACAAGCACCGGCAAGACAAGCTGCCCTTTTTGCAAAATTACCTAATTCAGTAACCTGCACTACGATTAATAAAGTATGTGGAAGTGGCCTAAAAGCAGTCATGCTCGCAGCACAAGGAATTCTTTGTGGTGATTCTCAAATTGCCGTTGCAGGCGGACAAGAGAATATGTCTTTAGCTCCACATCTCCTTGAGAAATCGCGACTCGGTTACAAAATGGGCCACGTTCAAATGACCGATAGCATGGTTAAAGATGGACTATGGGATGTCTATAATAATTTTCATATGGGAAATGCCGCTGAACTTTGCGCACGTGAAAAATCAGTAAGTCGAGAAGAACAAGATGCCTTTGCCATTGAAAGTTACAAACGCGCACAACAAGCAACTAAAGATGGCCATTTTAAAAATGAAATCGTTTCTATTATGTCTACTCCCCCAGGTGCAAAAGAAGCTGTGGCAGTCAAAGACGATGAAGAACCCTTTAAGGTAAAATTTGAAAAAATCCCTTCACTTAAACCAGCTTTTGACAAAACAGGTACAATCACTGCGGCAAATGCTAGCTCCATTAACGACGGTGCATCTGCACTTGTTGTCATGTCTGAAGAAAAAGCTAAAACTTTAGGAATAAAACCACTGGTGCGAATTTTGGGCCATGCTTCTGCTGCTCAAGCTCCTGAATGGTTTACCACGGCACCCTCGCGCGCAATGGATAATGTTTTAAAAAAGACGGGCCTCGGTATTAAAGACATCGATCTTTTTGAAATTAATGAAGCTTTTTCTGTAGTAGCCATTTCAGCTATGCGCGATTTTAATTTAGATCCAAAGCGTGTGAATATTTTTGGAGGCGCAGTTGCTCTAGGGCATCCCATCGGAGCCAGTGGTGCTAGAATTTTGACTACCTTGATTCACGCTATGCAATCGCAAAATGCAAAACGTGGAATGGTCAGTATTTGCATCGGCGGAGGAGAAGCTGCCGCAATGATTGTTGAACTTATATAAATTAAATTCGCACAGAGTAAAACCATGTTTTATGGAGAAATCAAATGAAGTCAAAAGTTTTTAAATCAGCTGATGAGGCGATTCATGACCTCCGGGATGGCGTCACAATCATGTGCGGAGGTTTTGGTCTTTGTGGAATTCCTGAAAATCTAATCGCTGCTCTTAAACGCAATGGTTCAAAAAATCTTACCTGTGTATCAAATAATGCAGGGGTTGTTGATTTTGGCTTGGGCTTGGTGATGTCAAATAAGCAAATCAAAAAAATGATCTCAAGTTACGTTGGTGAAAATGCATTATTTGAAAAACAATATCTCGCAGGTGAACTTGAGGTTGAATTTAACCCTCAAGGAACTCTCGCTGAACGTATTCGTGCCGGAGGTGCTGGGATTCCAGCTTTTTATACACCCACCGGCGTAGGTACTCTTGTCGCTCAAGGAAAAGATCATAAAGAATTTGATGGTCGCACTTATGTTTTAGAACGTGCTTTAAAAGCTGACTATGCATTTGTGAAAGCTTGGAAAAGTGATGAATACGGAAATCTGATTTATCGAAAAACAACTCGCAATTTTAATCCGATGATGGCGACCGCTGCGCGCATTACAATTGCAGAAGTTGAAGAAATTGTTGCTGTGGGTGAATTAGATCCAGATCAAATTCATACACCTGGCGTTTATGTCAAACGGATCATCAAGGGTGAAAATTATGAAAGACGCATTGAAAATCGCACAGTGCTAGAGAGGAATTAAAATGCTCACACGTGATCAATTGGTAAAACGAATTGCCCAAGAAATCCAAGACGGATTTACCGTAAATCTAGGGATTGGCATCCCTACTCTTGTTGCCAATCATATTTCAAAAGACCAAGATGTAGTTTTGCAGTCTGAAAATGGAATTTTAGGAATGGGTCCATTTCCTACAGAATCTCAAATTGATGCTGATCTTATCAATGCAGGTAAACAAACAGTTACGACTATACCTGGGGCTAGTTTTTTTTCATCCGCTGATTCTTTTGCCATGATTCGTGGCGGACACGTTGATTTAACTGTCCTTGGGGCTATGCAGGTTGATGAAACTGGATCTCTGGCTAACTGGATGATACCTGGGAAAATGGTCAAAGGCATGGGCGGCGCTATGGATCTCGTTGCCGGTGCAAAACGAGTTATTATTGCAATGCAACATTGCGACAGTAAATCAGGAGAAAAGAAGGTCTTAAAGAAATGCACACTACCTCTAACTGGCATTGGAGTGGTAAACTTAATTGTGACTGATTTAGCGGTAATTGAGGTTACAAAACAAGGGCTAGTACTAAAAGAACATGCTCCTGATGTAACAGTTGCGCAAGTTCAAGAATTAACTGAGGCAAAACTTATTATCGCAAAAGATATTCGCCCAGTAAAAATTTAAAGCGTAAAGGCACCATGGCATCACATCTAAAGCAGCTTAAGCAGGGCGAGATCCTGTTCAAAGAGGGCGATGCTCCTGACAGCATGTATGTTGTCAAAAAAGGCCGTCTCATTGTTTTCAAACCCAAAGGTACATCTGAAATAGAACTTGCTGAAGTAAGAGCAGGTCAAATGATTGGAGAAATGGCTTTCTTTGATCAAAAACCTCGTTCAGCTTCAATCAAGGCAGCAGTTGATTCTGAAGTAATAGAACTCCCCTTCAAGGCACTACAATCGCAATTTGATCAGTTTCCTGAATGGCTCAAAGCGATGACAAAAACAATTAATGATCATTTGCGCGAAGCCAATAAACGAATTAAAAATCTTGAACAAGTTCAAAACACAGGTGCTAAAGCAAACTCACTTACGCCCTATCAGGCCAATAAACTTTGTGCAATTTTGATGTTTGTTTCACATAAATGGGGAACTCCCGTTGAAGGTGGAGGCATTGATGTAAAGCCGGGGCAACTTCGAAAATTTACAATTCAAGTTTTTCAAGAAGCCACAAGCAAAATGCAAGTACTCATGGGAATTTTGCAAGGCATGGGTATGCTCAAACAAGAAGATTTGGGTGAAGGAAAACAAAGAATCACACTTTTACAACCCGAAGCTCTCTACGGATTTGTAGAATGGTTTAATGATTATCTTTTTACCGAAGAATCAAAACGCGTCACTGTTACAAATGACGAACTTCGAATCTTTAGAGCTGTTATTCATTTTGCGAAGAAAAAACAGCCTGACGATAAAGGCCAAACAAAAATCAGTCTTGTCGAAATGCAAAATGAATCAATGAAAGAGTTAAGTTATCTCGTAGGTATTAATGATGTGAATGGACTTGTTCAAAAACAATTGGTTTCAGATAAAATTTCTGAAAAAGACGGTACATATATAAAACTTGATCTTAAAGAATTAGAACGTATTTATCCGTATTGGCAACTTTATTATGCGCTTGGTGTAGATGTAGGTTGAATCCTCTAATTTTTACTTCGATTTCCGTGTGAATATATTAAATCTAACTGCGTCGAACAAGATTCAAATAATATTTCTTTTCTTATCCTGTCACGTATGTTTTTTTCAGCCTCCTTCATATCAATAATGGTTATATTTTCAGAAATTTGGTCTGACGTTGTATCCCATTGTTTATTTATAATCGCGAGTGCTTGAAATAATTTATCCTTTGCCAAATTTTTAGGATCTATTCGCATTGCTGAAAAAAACGCATTAAGTTTTGAATCTGGAAGTTTGGCTTCAATTAAAAACTGACCGATAGCCTCTCCCAATTCGATTGAATAACTTAAATCAAGCCTGGCGTCTTCTGCAATATCTGAAGGGCTTGAGAATGGGTAGCCTTCCCACCCGGCTGAAGGAAGATATGGTCTCCCAAGAATGTGCATAAGATTCATACTATTTCGCCCCTCAACTACCGGGGCAATAGAACTTTCACTATAGAGAAGTTCAAATACTGGTTTTGTAACCGATCCAACTGTGACAATTAAAATCTCACCTCTTTTTATTTCTTTTAATTTAATAGAGAGTTCTGCATTGAGAATATCCACAACCTTAACTTTTTGGGCAAGTGAGGGTGAACTTCGTAGGTATTTTTTAAGATCGATTTTATCTAATGTTGCTAACGAATTAAAAACAGGAATCACAACACCTTTTGTAAAAAGCTCAGGTGAATTATCCATAGCCCATAAGATCCCTCGGGCATAAGTGAACACCTGTTTTTGGTTCATAAAATGCCCATAAGCAGCAGCTAAATCAATATGCCCAATTTCGCGATAAATAGCGTTGAGACCATCAGTTTTTTTTGCCAATCCAGGGGTATGAGACAGTTGTTCTTTAATAAAAGCTAGTGGATCATTTGAATGTGGCAATTCATATGAGTAGCCCATATTAGCTAAATGTTTTAACGACAAACTTGTGAATTTGCCCGATGGCATAATTTTGATTACAGTTGATGGTTTTGACCATTTAAGAGGCTGTAATGTTAAAAGTGTATCCACCCTCAAATCTGTCGGATACCTATGATTATCATCAGCACCTAGAATTGCTAATTCTACTTTGGGAAACAATTCACTTTCTAACATAAATTTTTGCTTCGCGATAAAAACAATATTTTGATCAATAAATTTTTGTATGCTTTCACCATCCGGATTAAATGGTGGAAATAAAAAACCAAGTTGTTCTTTTGTCTTTTCTGCATACACAATTTCTAATTTTCCTTGATAACCCAATTGTCTAAGACGATTTGCTACTATAGCGCCTGCAGCTTGATGGCCATTGCCAGGAGATGCAGAAATACCAATTCGAATTACAGGTAATTTTTTAATATTCCCGAGCAAATCAATGGGTGTGGCATAGCCTAAAAGCGGCACAAGGATGCTTAAAAAATTGACAATCAAGTAGGTTATATTCCCCTTGATTCGAGTACTTAGCTTCATAACTAAAGTATGAGCAACTCACATGCCATGGCCTCGTTGTGACTGAAGCTAATTCCCTAGATATTTCAATTTCACACTGATAAAGAAATTGAATTTTGAATCACTGCGGGTTGAAACCGCTCTTAATTCATAGTCGTTTAAACTGTACTTATAAAATCGAATAAGCCACTTATCCATGGTTTCAGAAATATTTAATGATTCATTGAGATTTGTTTTAGTTGATGTGATGACTAATGATTGCGGGCCTTTTAACGAAAACTCATAGGTTGTTAAACTAGATTTAATTCTATCATTTGTTGCTAGGCTAAAAGCATTTACGAATTTAGAAACAACTACAGAATTTTCATTTTCCGATAGTTTTGTACCACAGATAACCTGCAGTGCACTAAATTCCGTTTCTTTAAAATGAATGCTCCCTAGTTTATTTTCATAATCTTTTCCGACAAGATAAAACTCTAAGGCACCAAAACTATATTTCCCCATAGGCAATTGAGAATAAGGATATTCAGGAGTCCCAGCAATTATGAGTGGAATTGGATTGTACGCTTCTTCACATTGTTTAACTTGGTTTAAATTAATTCCATTTCCTCTAGTCTCAACGCCATTTTTTACACCACTTTTACAGCCCAACATAAAAACCAAACTAAATAAAATTATGGCGATTCGCATAAACCCTCCGTGGTTATGAATATTAGAGAATTTGTCTCAACTCCTGTCAATCACAAGTCATGTTTAACTGTGGCCCTGATTTTGCTAAATTAAGAAATCCTATGAACTTTTGTCATTATCTCAGCGGTGTAAGAGCTTACGCATCCACTCTTCTTATCTCCATGGTAAGTCTTACTGGTTTGACTAATTGTGCACCACAAAATCTGGGAACACCCCTTACGAATTCACATGGTTATTCACATCAACCATCTTTTGCACTCTCGCTTGTTGATGAAGCAAAAAAGATCGAACATGCAGGAACACAAGATGATTTATGCGAAACAAAAAATAAAGAAACTCGAAATTTTTTAACACATGTAATTATGCAAAAATCTGAGGAAATAAGTCTGTTTATGAAAACTTATGTTCCAAAGCACTATACTAAAAAAACATTTGGTCCAACGTCATTACTAGTACCTAACAAATTTCCAGAACATGAAAAATCTAGCTGGCAAGAAGTTCCAGATAGTTGGAAAGATGCTAAAAATAAATATGATCAGATCAAATTAAAACCTATTGATGCTGATTGGATTTCACTAAATTCAATAGTTCGTAGCCTAATACAAGATGACCACGGTCGACTCGTTGATAAATAGAATTATCTACTCACGCCGAAATGGGAAAAACCCATGAGAAATATATTTCGCATTGCCTATGATTGTTATATTCAAAACTGCCGAAATCCTACATGGAACACTAAAGATTTAGCACTTATAAGCCATTACCTCCCCTATCAAGAATTATTAAAAAAACTCACCAAACTTTCTGGTCAAGACTACGATACGGTCTTAGATCAGTTCGCTGAATTGTTAGGCAGCGATATAAAGGAGAGTTTTGGAGTAAAATACAATCAAACTGTAGTACGAACTAAAAAAAATGAGTACACGCTTTATATCAATTCAGGAGATTTTCTCGGATTTGAATCTGAAATCGATATGATTATTACTCGGCACTTCACAACTGATACTCATAAGCTTAATATTATTTGGAATCAAACACCCCCCGTCCAATTTCTTGTCGAAAAAAACTATACATTAAAGTTTTTTAACGAAATTGGAGAAAGAGCTTTTGTTTCTCGAAATGAGCGAATGGTTAGTTTATTTCCTAATACAAGAACAAGTACGATTAGCCATGAAATAGGCCATGTCTTAGGTTTACCAGATCAATATTATCCTGCTTGGGATCAAACTACGTGCGAATACAAATATTATACTGATTTTGCAAACTTCATGTCAGCAAACAGTTCAGGAGTTATGTTACCAAGACATTGGGAACTTCTCGATGAAACCTACCGAGTTCAGAAGAATTAAAAGAATTTATTTTGGGCGACAGCGTAGAGGCATTTCTTTTGGATTTAATTCAGTGGGTGAAAGATCTTTAATAGTATAGACACGAACACTGTTTGTAGTGCCACGTTCCAAGACCGGTAAACCCATCGTAAAAATGATTTTATCACCCTGTTTACAAACACCATAATCCACAAGTGTTTTCTCTAAAGTTTTCATCACAAGATCAGTATCACTATAGGGCGTGATTGGAATACCCTCAATGCCCCATACTAATTCAAGTCTATTGAGAGTTTCCATAATATGTGTCACAGCGATAATTTTTGCTTTAGGTCTAAAACGAGAAATTAATGTGGCGGTTTTTCCTGAGGTCGTAAGACAAACAATAACAGCAGCATTTAACTTCATAGCAGAAAGACAAGCACTCTCAGCTATTGCCTCAGCTACGGTTAAAAATTCATCGCGTAAATTCATTTGATAGTAATGAACGTCAGTTCTTTCTACTTCTCGAATGATTTCATCCATGGTTTGAACACACTTTACTGGATACTTCCCACTCGCTGTTTCAGCTGAAAGCATCACGGCATCTGTTCCATCTAAAACTGCATTGGCAATATCAGTAACTTCGGCTCGAGTAGGTCTTGGATTCTCAATCATAGAATCAAGCATTTGCGTAGCTGTAATAACAGGTTTACCAAGAGCATTACAAAGTTTGATTATTTTTTTTTGCTTTCCCGGCAATAGACTTTGCCCTACCTCAACAGCTAAATCACCTCTGGCCACCATAACTCCATCTGAAAGAGCTACGATATCTTCAAGATTATCAAGGGCTTCAACTTTTTCAATTTTAGCTATAATTTTTGTTCCCTTGGCTTTTCTTTCAATGATCTCTCTAAGCTGTCTAATATCTTTGCCTTGGCGAACAAAACTCAAAGCTACATAGTCCACACCTTGCGATAATCCAAAATCAAGATCTGCATAATCTTTCTCGGTCATCGCCTCAACACTGAGGCGCGCACCTGGTAAGTTCATACCTTTATTGTTTTTTAATTCCCCACCATAAATAACCTGACAATGAACTTCATCGCCTGATATTTTTTCAACTACAAATTCTAGATTTCCATCATCAAGTAAAATGTGTGTATGAGGTTTAACATCTTTAGGAAGTGTATGAAAATCTGTGGCTAAAACTTTTTCATCACCAATATGATTTCCAACTTTAATTATAATTTTTTGGCCGTCAGCAAGTTGGATGCTTCCGTTTTTAACTTTACCAATTCTAATTTTAGGACCTTGAAGATCTTGCAGCAAAGCGATGGGAGCATTTTCGCTTTGAGAAATGCTACGCAGAGTTTTAATAACGTTTTGATGATCAGCGTGAATACCATGACTAAAATTAAGCCGAGCGACGTTAAGCCCTGCTTCAACTAGTTTCATAAGCATCTCAGGAGATTGAGATGCGGGCCCTATGGTTCCTACTATTTTAGTTCGTCGATCAGCAATCAAGATGCGCCCCTTATTAACAAGAAGTATAAGACCCTAAGTGAGTATGTATACTTATGTTTTCTTAGTGGCAAGATCTTGTCGCTCTACGGCCTGTCTTTTTCTGAGCTGTTCAATTTCACGCTCATAGACTTCTTTGACTTGATTGATACGCTGCTTCATCTTAGCTTCAAATGATTCGCGTTCCATTTGTTGATTTTTAACTTGTGAATTGGTTTGTTCACGAAAAAGTTCATTTTGCTGTCTGAATTTCTTCTCAAATTCATTGCGCATTGTATTAAGTTGTTTTTCATACTTACTGGTTGTATCAATTAATTTTTCTTGATGATCGACACTCTCTTTTACCAATTGATTACGAAGTGTGCCGACATCATTGAGGTGTTGTTTTTGCATGTTATTTCTTTGATTAACTAAAGCTTGCTCTGCATCTTTCTTTTTCAAATCTATTTGATCTTCGTAAAAATCAGTCTGCATAACTGTCTTATCAGCATAAATATCTACTAATTTTTTCTTTTGTTTGTCAGTCTGCATTTTATTTACATCTCGATCACGAGTTACATACCCAATTTCTTCGTCGAAATGTTTTTGGTGATTAATTTTTTGTTCTTCAAGTTTTCGACCATATGACGTATTTATAGATTCGATGAATTTGTCATTTCGGCCTTGAACTTCATCAATCTTTTTTGCATAACCTTCATGGGCCTGTGTAGTAGCTTCTCCCCGTCGCTTTTCTAGCTCTACAATACTTTTTTGAAATTCATTAGTAAGATTCTTTTTTTCTGTTTCTTTTTTGCGATTCATTTCAACTTTATCAGTCGTCAGAGCATTTTTTAAATCATGGTTTTCACGTCGAACACTTCTAACTTCTTTTTCAATTCTACTGTCTACGGTTTCACGAAGATTATCTAAATTATCAACGTATGTCGTATTAAGCTTGGTTGATTGCTTGTCTAATTTTTCATGATCGATACCACGTTGTTGTTGATACCCCTCAGACATCTGATCAAGACTTGCCTGATAACGGGCTCTATCGCCAAGAACAGTGTCCTTAAACCTCTCATCAGCTCGCTGCTTTTGAGATTCCAATCGACCTTTAAGATTTTTCTCATTAACTTCTTTTGAGCGCCTAAGATCTCCAAATTCTCTTTCTTTTTCTTTAATATTTTCACCGATCACCGAACGATAAAAATTTCTTTCCTCTTCAAATTTATCTTGATAGCGATTTGCTTGATTTTTTATAGCTTCTTGAGAACCTTCTCGAGATTTCAACTCCATATCACGTGTAGCAGAATCTTTTTTAGAAAGTTCAGATTCCATAAGCTTTGTAAGTCGAGTGTTATCAGATTCATTCTTCCCTTTAGAACGCTCTAACTCACCTAAAAGGGTCGACTTTGTTGTGCGAAGTTGTTCTTCGTCATCTGCCTTTGTTTTCATAAGTCTTTTACGATTGACGTCTTGAACTTCTTGAATTTCTTTTAGATGATTTTGTTCTTTTGAGGTCAGTGCTTCACGTGAGTCCTTGCGGAGTTCTGTGAGTTGTTCGTCAAAGCCCTCTTTTAAACCTTGAATTGTCTCAACATGTTTTCTTTGAAGTTCAGCAATTTCGCGCCTATGCTTTGCGACAAGAGATTGCTCCTTGTCTTCTTTGGCTTCTCGAATATGCTCATTTCTTTGATTTACAGTATCTACTGCCATGCTTTCTCCTCCATGAGAAAGTAGGTAATACTTAAATATCTCTTGTATAGGTTACCATAATCCCTATACCCACTGCAAAAAAGAGAATCATTATCTCTTAAAAATAAAAACGGGTTAGACGAAAGTCTAACCCGTTTTGCTTATACTATTTTTAATTAATTATTTGCCTAGCTGTTCGTCGATCTCTTCTGAGAAAGCTTCAAGGGGCACCGCACCCCTAACAGGATACCCGTTGACGAAAAAAGTAGGTGTGCTATTCACTCCCACTTTTGTTCCGTCTTCCATATCTTTACGAACCTCAGCGACCTTCTTGCCTGATGAAAGACATTCTTCAAAAACTTTTTGATCAAACTTAAGTTGTGTCGCATATTCTTTTAGACTTTTATCATCAAGTTTACTTTGGTTATCAAAAAGTAAATCGTGATATTCCCAGAATTTACCTTGATCTTGAGCACACAAAGAAGCTTCAGACGCTTTCATGGCCAATGGATGAATACTTTCCAGCGGGAAATGTCTGAAAAAAACACGAACTTTATCACCATATTTTTGTTTAATTTCATCTACGCGTTGTCGCCCTCGCGAACAAAATGGACATTGAAAATCACTAAATTCAACGATTGTGACTTTTGCATTTGCTCCACCAAGTGGTGTTCCATTGCCAGTACTGATATCAACTTTTTCAATGGGCTTAGGAATCTTGAATTGAACGTTTGATTTCACGCGCAATTCACCAGCATATTTTTGTCGAGCTTCATACACACGTTGCATTTTAATGATTTGCGGAATGGATTCTTTTTCTTGTTTGGAAAGTCTTTTTTCTTCAATATTTCTTTGCTTTAAAAACTGTTGAATATCGTCTTTTCCAACTTCTTTATCTCGAAGACTATCAAATTGAGAAAATAATTTATCAACTGATGTGCCTTGTTTTTTTGCTTCTTCCTCAAGAATTGTCTGTTGTATGACCTCTTCTGTTGCACGACGCTTTATTTCGTACTCATTACGCTTAAGTTCGGCTAGATCATTCTTAACTTTTCCGAGGATATCCTTCCCCTTTATTTCTTTTCCATTAACGGTAGCAAAAACGACATTTTCTTCGTCATTGCCTCCGCTTGATTTTTTCACACAGCCAGTGAATGCAAAAGATAATACAATGAGGCTGATGATTCCGAATTTCACAATGTCCTCCTAAAAATGTTTGATTAAAATAACCGTATCAGCATACGCGAGGCTAAAGGCATGTCAAAGTGAAAACTCGAAAACTTGTGAGATTGCAGGCAGCTCTTGAATCCTTCGATCAAAGAAACGATCAAGCCAAAGTCTTTCCATCTTTTCAAGTTGAGTTCGCGCAGCACGAGCATTGGAACTATGAGTCATAAATTTACTAAACAGTATGTTAAATTCATGAGCATTTTTGAGTGCTTTACTTACCGAAGCCAATTTTACTACAGGTGATTGTTTTATATCTTCAGTCATATTGTAAAAACCAAGTTCGCTGTTCCAAAATGTTTTGTTAATGAAAAATAGATTATCTACAGCCCTAAAACGAATCAAATCTGAGTTAAAAAGTTGACCAACGCTTAACAGCGCTTCTTCCATGAGAAGTTGATCATCAAGATTTCGGACTCCTACAATTGATGTGTTTTTTTGAAAATTATAACCTTGAGAAAACCCTCCGTCTTGCATCATCAATTTTGAAAGCGAAAAGGCAGTTAGACCTGTAATAAGGCGTTTAATATCAGATCTTGCAGCGACTAAATGAGGTAAAATCTTAGTGCGAAATTCTTTATTTTGAGATTTTTCAGAATCAGAAGTGACCTGATAAAATTCTGCCAAGGCAATGAGTGATTGAGCAATTGCAGAGGTTTTCACAAGCGTAATTTTTTTTGTATTATCTAAATCCACAAGAACAGCTGCTATTTCATTTGACTGAATATTATTCGCGGTTAATCGATTTAATTCAGCAACACTTAATAATTTATCATCAGACGTTAAGATTCTTGCCATTTGATGCTTAATGTTTTGCAAAATGACATTCGACAAACCAATGGTCATTGCAAAAAGGCTATCTTTATCAAAGACATCAAATGCTAACTCTTCACCCGATTCATCACGAAGTTTTAGTTTCCCCAATTGTTTATCAAAAGTAGTTTTTTCCCATGGTTTTAAATACTTCAAAACATGATTGTATCCGCTAAGCAACTCCATTTGACTGCCAACACTAGCGTAGGAATTCGTGTTTATATCTTTGATCAATTCACTTCGTTCATTTATAGAAAAAAATTCTGGAGTCGCAAATACTCCATCTTGCGGATTGTATGAACTGATATCAAAACCATTTGTCGAATATTGGTTTGAAAAAAGTATCGTAAGCGCTGGTGCTTTTTCACCGTTTAAATGTTTATAGCCCATCAATGAAGCAAGCTTACAAATCATTTGAAAAGCAATTGGCAATGCATTGTCTTTTTCTTGTAAGCTATCTAGCTCCAAAGTCGTAGCAGCCAATGATACGCCTAGTACTTTTGCGCCACTTTGAGAAGTACTTCGCAGATATTCAAATTTTCCAGATTTATAAGAAAATTGTAATCCGCTTTTTTCAAGTAAAGGTAAGTCCTTGCCATCTTTAAAAAACCACAATGGGGCATTTTTATTAACTTGTTCTAAGTAAATCTGCTCAGCCGTACGGCTATCTGGCTTTACCATATCTACGATTTTCTTTCGAAGATGTAACTTGAGCTCTCGACCAACAGGCAATAGCGCGTTGACGACTCTAAGTTGAGCGGTTTTAACTAAGCTTTCTCCAAAGTAAGCCTTAAGACGTGAGATTCCTAATGCGGGATCAGGCTCAACAGCACCAGCGACAAATAATTTAATTTCATTTAATGCATTTTGTCGACTCTCATAGACAAATGGATGCCAAAACTTACTAAGTTTTGGATTTTTAACTAATTCAAGATCTTCAGGTGATTGGTCAGTGAGGCTTTTTCTAATTGCATATGGATACAAAAGTCTCATTTCAAGACCCATCCAACTCGCGATTAACGCATTAAGTTCTACTTCTGGGGCGCTGTCAACTTTGAGTTCTGAATTAAAACGACGTGCAAAAGTTTTAATATGTGATTGAGTTATTAATTTAATAAGCCATTGAGTTTTGATTTGCTCTAGATCTTCCCAGCGCTCTTTATCCACACCCTGTTTATTTTCAAGCATCAATGTCGCTTGTTGAATTGGTGTCATGAATTTATAGTCATCTCTCCTTGTCAAAATATTATATTCTGAATTTGACATTAATTGATTATTAGTGATGAGCGCAAGGAGTTCAGAGTCATTATACGATTCAAATAAATTCTTTAGTTGTTGCGTGAATCGTAGACGTCTATATTTATTCTGCCACAGATCAACAACCACAATGAGAGCATCATTCTCATTTTGAATACTTTCTGTTTTTTCAGCTAAATCAATTCCAAAACTAAGATCTAACAGCAATGCATTTTTCATCTCAGCATCTAATGATTGCAGTAATTCTAAATTAGTAAGTAATCCGCGCATAAATTCTTTAACAGGATAGTAATTCTTCTGAAGATCGTTTTTGTCTTTATCCTTGTCATATACGGAATTATCTCTTAGGTACAACAAGCCCTTCATATCTGGAAGTTCCCGCACTAGTTTTGTAATTTTATTTATTCCAAATTCAGTTTGTGAAGTTTTTTGTATTTCAAGATGTTTAAGAAAATCATCAATTCCGTTGATTATAGAAGTAACAATTAGCGCAGGTGATGATTGAGCAGTTAACCCTGCCTGATTGACCTGCGTTTTTTCGGCTGCATTAATCGCAACTTCTTTTACTTTAATCACAGCAACTTTATAATCATCTAAGGCTTTTTGTGCATAGGGGTATGCAAGCTCTACATAGGGATTTCCTGGCGGATTCGTACTTGCAGACATTTTTGTTGTTGAACCATTCCATGAATAAAAAGAATTAAAAATACGACTCCCCATTGCCAATAGTCGTTCATTTTCAATTAAATGACCCGTCTCTAGTAATTGCTTGGAAAGTCCTAACCATTGACTACTTGGAAGATATATTTCTGAAGTGATTTTTTCTTGTCGTAATGGACGATAACTTTCCAAAAATTTAACTGGTGTATCTGAAAGTCTAGAGCCGAACACTCGCTCTACTTGAGGACGCGTTGGCGGCTCTGAGCGTTTTGAACAACTCAACGAAGCAAGGATTAAAAATAAAACAAACCCCACCTGTTTCATCAAAAAAACATCCTTAAATAAAGTTGATTAGTTATTTGTGAAGGATAGTTTATCGCATAAAAAGTATTCCCATAGACATAACCCAATATAAATGGAACATCATACGCTTTTTGTTGATACCAATTTACTGTATTAAACTCTACTACACCTTTGAGCTGATGAGTTTGGGCTGTGCTGTCATCGCTCAGGGCTCCATAGTTCCAGCCATTTTCGCCAGCATACCAGTCAGGATCTTTTTGTGTATAATCGTAATAAGCACCAACTTCGAATTGAGGAGAAATCGTATAACGAGTTCCCCCTTCAAGAAAAATCGAATTCCCCGTCTTTCTTTTTACATTCTCTTTTCGTTCAGGCCCCGGGAGTAAATCATCAGTACTGGCAGGTACTCTCAAATTAACACGGTCTTCAATGTTAGCATGATACCCAACCGAAGATGCCAAAGTTAGCCTTGGTAATATTTTAAACTCATGAATCGAATACGCACCCACGGCTGGTTGTCCGCCAGTTGCTAAGTCAACCAAATCATCTGGGTCATCTTTTTGACCTGTAGGAACTTGCACGTAGGGCCTTACAGATAGGCGAAGATTTTTTTTCTTATAATATAAATAATTAGCAGAAGCTTGAACATCACCGATGGCTGTGTAATTGACGTTTCGAACAGATTTGTAGCCTTTTTTAATAAGTGTGGCTTGAAAGAGTGTTGGAATTTCTGCCACACTGTTTTTTGCTTTTAATAAACCATTCTTTAAATCTTCGTTGAGATCACCGGTGTGATCAATAATATCTTGGATATTACTTTTACCACTCATAACTACCTGAACAGTATTTTGATAATGCACAATAGGAATACCCACCCCTACTGAAACATTTTTTGATAAACCATAGGTCAACATGGGCGTAAAATAATCAATTACTGGGTTTGATTTAAAATCAAGAGTACCAAAATAAACTTTATTCCCTAAATCATGAGAAAAAGAATTCAAGGCGTTTATAAGTATTTGCACTTCATCATTCATGCGCGCTAAACGCTGACTTGTAAGATCAATGTGATAACGGGCACTGACACCCTCAAGAAGTCCTGATGAATTATAACGATCACTTAGGCCAGAATAACTTCCATAAATAAATTTAGGACTCCACACATTTTTTGGGAGTAAGTTTGTGCTTTCTAAATCAGCCCCTACCGACTGACTCCAAAGGCTTAAAATGATTACGAAAATTATTTTTCTGATACCCATAATTCGAGGGAAAAAAGAGCACAGCGCATGCCAACGAGCAGTGCCTATATTTGATTTGGAGCTCAGAAAATGGGCCCTATACGTGTTTAAGCACAAAGCCTTAATTATTCGATATTATTATATAATTCCTCATACTTTGGACTCAAATTGATGGGGGCACAAGAGAGCATTAGGAATTATTTCAATCAGGATCTGTTATTTTTTCATTAAAAGGGTTTGCCCAGGAGAATATCAGAAATCGAAAAGTCCTTTAATCTTACAACTCGTGGGTCTGTAATATTGTAAACACTTATAATATGAGCTGCAATGAGGGACTTGTAGTTTTCACGAGTTACTTGGGGAGGAAACTTTGAATAGCGAGCTTTATAATATCGCGCTTGTGTTGCCTCTAATAATTCAAACTCTGTTTGAAAAGCATATCTTTCAGTTAGAAAATCAAACAATTCTCCACTAATTTCAACTACTCCATCACTTGCTTTACGAATTAAATCTGGAGGGAGTTTTTTTAATAACACCGTTAACTGCCGCTCTAACGAATAATTAAAACGCACATGTGAAAGTTCGTGAACCAGAGTGCTAAAATCATTATTTTCACTCGTAATCACTCGGTTTTGAACAAAAACCGAGTATCCAGGCTGTACGCTTGAAAAGTCAGCCTGTTCTGTAAATTTTTGATTTAAAGTATTGCCCACATTCATTCTTCTAAAAGCTAAATTTGTAGTTGTATAAGCTCCATCAATATCTAATTCTTCTGGAATTTTTAATTCTTTTCGAAGTTCAGCAGTGAGTTGTCTTACCTGAGTATTTTTGCGAATGAGTGCTACTTCTAATATGCGCTTAATGTTCATTGGAATTAACGGATCGTCAATCATTCTCAAAACCATTTCGCGTAATTCAGGCAATTCAGTTAATTTTTGTGAAATCACCTCTTTTTGTGCCGCAAGAATTTGTACACAGGTTGCACCTTTTGCTTGTGTAAACGAATAGCTTACAAACGCAAGTGTGACAAAAAAAGTTAATCGAATGAACACTTTATGAACACTAAACACGTGTCAAATACTCCAAAATGAATACCAATGTCTTCTATGATTTTAATTTCAAGTTGCATGCCACAAATTCTTAAGGAACTTCTTCATTTTGGTCAGGTAAGCCAATTGTTTTTGCTCTGTAATAACGCCTTAAACGAGCATTGTCTTGTTCACTAGCAATTTGGCGTTTAGTTTCAATTTTTTGAATTTCAGCATATGTCTTTAAATCATCAAGCACTTTATCTTGCGTTTCAAGAGCAATGGTTTCTACTGCGTCTTTCCAAACAATTCGATAATTATCGTATTTAAATTGCAATTCATCTGAAGTATAGTGGCTTAAATGTTTGACTAAATTCATGACCGTTTCAAATTCAGATGCTTGAAGTTCACCATGGGCACGTCTACCAACAGATAATAACCCACCAATCCAAGAAGTATAACCTGAACGAATTTTTTGCTGCCATGTAGAAGATCGATCTTTTACAATTAAAGAACCAGCCACAACCCAAATCGTGGTTTTAGAGCGATTTGTAGAAAGTAAAAACTCTCCGCCATCTGTTTCAATTTCACCATGGGGAGTTTTAAGTGTAAGAAAATGAGGTGTTTTGAAATAGCCAATCCCTTGAAAAAATTCAAAAGCCGGTTCACTTGCCAATGATACAAATGACTTTTCAGCAAGGCCTATACTCACTGAATTTGCCATGAGCTTTACATGACCTTTTGTGAATGTTTGTATATCTAATGGTTCAATAAACTTAGCTGGCAAAGTTTGAACAACCTGAAGCTGACCATTTTTTTCTATATCCACGGCACCCGTAATAATTCGCACAGAAACGTCAGCACGAACTTTAATATCAACAACAAATGATATCATCACAATAAACACACGAAAAAACACAACCATATGTTTTCTCACTGAGTTCATAAATTAAGTTCCTTGATATATTTGCGAGCAAGATTTGCTGAATTTGATTTATCATAATTATCAATTACAACTTGATACATCTCAACTGCTTCTTCAAGTCGCTCTTGTTTTTCAAATATTTTACCTAATCGCAAAAGTCCATAGCCCGCAAATTCAGTCTCAGGAAAATGCGTTAATACATAGTCGATCATCTTCACAGCGTTTTCTTGTTGATCAAGATAGAAGTAACTTTCCGCTAGAAGATGACCTGCCTCAGGCAAAGCTGGATGATCTGAATACTTTGAAATAAAATCATCTAATATTTCTGACGCTCTTAAAAAATCCCCTGCGCTAAATATCTTTCTAGCTTTTAGAAATAAGGGTGTTCCGGGTTGTGGTAGAGGAATTTTTTTATATTGGGGATCCGAAACAACACTTGCAATTGAACGTGTGACATCTGTCCACTTGGTATGGTTGTTGATTTTCAAACCCGCAACGACCATGGCATCTTTATATTCACTAAAGCTCATTTGAAGTTTTGCAAAATGACGGTAACTACGATTGAGACGTTTTTCTAAACTTGCAACGCGATGTTTTTCAAACTCAACGCCATTATAATACGTTGAGAAATAGCCATACACTCCGGCCCACATCACCAGCAGAGATAAAACCCAAATAACCATGACCCTGGTGGCCATTGAAGAGTCTCCTTTGTTACTGTCTAACTCTTCGGCATGGAGGGATCTAAGGTTTAGGGATCAGTGGCTTTTTTTAACTGCGGATGGCCTTAACTTTTACATTGCTTCTGGTGTTTGAACTCCTAAGAGCTCTAGACCTCGACGAAGTGCAAGGCGAGTGGAATCAACAAGCAATATGCGAGAATTTTGAACTTTCAAGTCACCTTCAAGAATACGATGCTCATAATAAAAAGCGTTAAACGCTTTACTTAAGTCTAGGAGGTATTGCGCAATCCAGTTTGGTTTAAGTTGTTCATAAGAGAGCCTTACAATGTCATTGAATCTTCCTAAAGTTCGAATTACTTCCAATTCAAGCTTCTCAGTTAATTCTAAAGCTTCATCGATTTTGGGAAGTTCTTTGTTCCATTTACTAATAACACTACAACACCTCACGTGTGTGTATTGAACATAGGGCCCCGTGTCGCCGTTAAAATCTAAAAGCCTGGTCCAATCAAAATCTATATTTTTAACCCGATCATTCATCAAATCATTAAACACTACGGCCCCCGTTCCAACAGCCCTAGCCACTGATTCGGGGTCTTTAAGATCTGGATTTTTTTCTTTAATGATCTGCCTAACGAGTTCAACAGCACGATCAAGAACATCTTCTAAAAAAACAACATTGCCGCGTCTGGTTGACATTTTTCCATCTTTAAATCGATAAAGTCCAAATGGGACATGCACACAATCTTTTGCCCAATCATGCCCCATGAGCTCTAAAACCTTAAAGAGCTGCTTAAAATGCAGACCCTGTTCTGCACCTACGACATAAATAAGTTTTTGCGCTTTAAGAATATCATGCCGATAGCTTGCAGCGGCAATGTCGCGAGTCGCATAAAGAGTTGCACCATCAGATTTTTGAATTAAACAAGGAGGCATATTGTAAGCGTCAAGGTCAACGATTTGCGCACCTTCACTCATCTTAAGTAAGCCATTTTGACTCAGCGATGCTACAACTCCAGGTAGTTCTGGCTCATGAAATGATTCACCACGAATGAGATCATGTTGAATGCCCAAAAGTTCATAGACTCTATTGTATTCAATAAGTGAGATATCGACGAATTTCTTCCATGTCTCTTCTATGCGTGTGTTAAGAGGATCTTTTTTTGACTCTGAACTTTGTCTGTTCTCAAGTCGCAAAAAATAATCACGTCCATAATCTTCTAAAACAGGTTCAAATTCCGCAAGGGCATGAAAAACAACATAGAGGGCATAGAGATAATCAAATGAAGTATCAGTTTTTGTTTCGATATCGCTAATAAGTTTAGCCCAAAGATCGTCTTTAAAACCATTTCCAATGATTTGAGCTGAATTTGTCATGGCCATTTTGAGAAGCTGGGTCTTATTGAGATGAGCCCAAGCTAATTTGCCAAATTGCACTCCCCAATCACCCAAATAATTAATGCCGATTGTTTTATAACCCATGGCTTTATGAATGTTCACCAACGCTTGCCCAATAACAGTAGAACGTAAATGGCCAATACTCATAGGCTTTGCAACGTTTGGTGATGAGTAGTCAAACACAGCGGTTTTACCAGCACCAATATTAAGATTGTCCCCTAACTTTAATTTTTTGATTTGGATTTCATCAAAAACAGTTTTAATCCAGAATTTTTCATCATAGAAAAAATTTATGTATCCTCCGATGTTCTGAGCTTTTTTAAAACCATGGGGTAAGTTTTTTTCAAATTTAAATGCATATTCTTGAGCAATAATCATAGGCGACTTGCGCAATAACTTTGACTGCGCAAAACATGGAAACGCCAAATCTCCGTGAGATGCATCTTTGGGGGTTTCGAGCAGCGTGACAATCTCTTGTTCTGATTGATTGAGCTCAGAACTCAGTTGTCAACATAGTTTTTAAATTGTACTCGACTTTAAAATTTTTTGTTTAAATAATATTTTTTCTAAAAACAACTTGACCCTTTTTAAAAAAATCATTAGTTTCACTCTTCGTCACCACACAATTTAGCACGTCACAAAACACCTAACGGAGGTTCTTAATGAACAAAGCCCAACTCGTCGAAAAAATCGCCACTGAATCAAAAATTACAAAGGCTCAGACCGAATTGCTACTCGACAACACCATAGAAATCATCAAAAAAACAGTAGCCAAAGGCGACGACGTGAAACTAGTGGGTTTTGGAACATTCAGCCGCGGAAAACGAAAAGCACGCACAGGTAGAAATCCGCAAACAGGAGCAGCCATCACCATTCCTGCGAGCCGCGTTCCACGTTTTAAGGCTGGTAAAGAATTTAAAGAACAAGTGAATTAAGCAATTAAGTAGTATTGATAAGAATTTTGTTGAAAGCCGCTATTATGAGCGGCTTTTATTTTTTAAGACGTTTTATATCTTTTTGAAGTTGTCCAAGGCGACCCTTGAATTGATCTACATTGACTTCCGCACTAGCTATTTGACGTCCTGTTTTAATGTTCTGATCATAGTTTTTAGCAATCTCGAAAAGTTCTTTATTGAGCGTTTTATAGCGCATCAGTTGATCAGGGTATGCATACTTGTTATAGGTTCTTTCATTAACTTCTTTTACAAATTGAGACTCTTTAACATGCTGCTTACGCCAAATATTTAATGAAGCCGCCCATTTTTTCTTAAGTAAAGCATTGTTTGAGCTTTTTACTTTTTTATATTGGGCAGTCATGGTGCTGTAACTTTTTGTTAAAAATCCCACACCGCGATTTAATTGCTTTTTTTCGTTTAGGGCTTGTTTCACGACGGATTTTTTGAAAACCGCTAATTTTTTCTTAAAAGCAATGTCTTGAACGCCTAGATTAATTTTTGTTTGTGCCAAAAGAGTTCCGGCATTAGCTGAAGCCTTATATTCTCCCGGCGGTAGATTTTCAGCCGCCAAATCAATAGAAGGCATTTGCCCAGCAACAACAGTTATTTTTTTCTTAAGTGAAAATGTCGGATACTTTAAAATTGCACCTAGCTCTGCAGTTATTTCAAGATCAATAACTGCCCCACCTTGTAAATTCGTTTCAAAAAGTAATTGAGGCTTAGGACTCGTGGGCTTTAAAACCACAATTTTTAGGCTTGGTGGTACTTCTACTGGATTTTGAACTTCAGGATGTACGGGCACCTGAACACTAGGCACTTCAACTTGTGTTTTTTGGCTTGCCACAACACGCTCGGGTATACCGGGAGGTGCAACTTGTTCTAAACTCTGCTGATAAGCCTGTACCCCGGCAAAAGCAAGTGCCATCCCAAAGACTGCACCGCTAGTAGCAATGATGAGACGTCGTCTATGATGAAGTTTTGGAGTTGAAGGCGTTACATCTTCATTTGCAATTGTTTCTAAGTTTGATGCTACCGCAACATTTTGAGTCTCAACTGCAGACGCTGTTTTTTCATCATCAAAAGCAGTTGTAGCGGCAATTAAAGGAGCTTCCGTTACAGTTAACTCTGGAGAAGTTAATGGGGGTGAACTTAACTCTGGCATGGGTCCCTTGGCGTGATCCATGGGGCTTCTTCGTTCAAATTCTTCGATGCTCCCGAGGGAACTCCATGTTTTAAGACCTTTTTGCCATGCATGATCGTCGTACTTCACCTCACCCCGTGCGAGTTTTTCAATAATTTGGTCAGGTAAGTGAGGGCCACTTTGAATATAATTTTCTTTACCTTCTGCATTTGTATGTTTCACAAGCAGAATCCAGCCGTTTACATCTTGATCATTTGGAATATCGGGCTTGCCGGATGTTTGAGTAATAGATTCAGCCCTTCTTTCAAACTCCGCACACTCTGCAAGTGGTACCCACCGCGTAAGCCCGGGTCTAAAAACTAAATCAGTGTAATTCAATTTACCAGCTTTAAGCCGACTTTGAATTTCATCTATAGGATGAGGGCCATCAGCCTTACCATTGACAACTACGTACCAAATCTTCCCATTATTTTCCGTAACCATGCTTATAACCTCTCATTTTTGCTACGCTGTTTGTCAGGCACTGAGCGCAAGCTGTTTACAATAGCCATATAAGATTTTAAAAATCGCGGAGTATACGCAACGGGAAGTCGAAGCCACCTTTGAAGTTCTACAATATTTAAAACTCCACTGTGAAAACTCGAATAAATTTTATTACCCAAATGAGCTCCAAGAATTTGACTTGCTTCAGCGTAATCCATTGATTTCCAACCTCGTCGTTTCGTACCAAGCTTAAGCATATCACCAGTTTTGTAAGATATCTGCTCTCTCAATTTTTGATCTAATACTAACAACGTGACACGATGGTGGGTTGGTAAATCACTCATCATGTTAAATTTTCTTCGATTGTTCATCACCTTGCTTGAAAAAAAACCAATAGCCTCTATCCAAATAGAAGGAACAAAGTCTTTTGGGAATTTATAATGTGATCGTTTTTCCCCCCTCACCTTGGCGTGTATATACTTTCCCGCAAGAGAGGCTGCATGGTTGACCCCAAAATTTGGAAAATAAAATGTTGGAGGATTAGCAATGAAGAAGTTTTTTTCTTGTTTAATAAGTCTTTCCACCCACATAAGCTCTGATTTACTAAGATGTTTGCTTAAATGTGCGGCTAAACGAGCATCACCTTTTGGGTAAACATTGAAATCAAAAAATTTCCCATTGAGCTTCAATAATTGGCGAATCATTTCAATAATATTTGTTAATGGCTCACTGTAATCAATTTTATCACGAATATCATTAACATCTCGATCAATTGAATTTTCTAAAAAATTTAAATACGCCTGCCATTTTAGCCAAGGAGGAGAATTCACCACACAATAAGCGTCTGTGCGAAGTTTAAGTACATCTACTTTTTCTTCAAGGTTTTTTTGAGCAAGCTTCCAGTATAGAGTTTCAGAATTTTGAAAGACAGTGACAAATCTTGATTGATCGGCTTTTCCTAAAATACTCTTTGTCAGTCTTGGTAAATGACGACTAGCTAAATGAAGATCTCCATAGATAACATAGATGAGTGATTTCCCATGAAGTTTACGTAACTGAGCAATTTGCGAAGCTGAATGGCTATCTCTTAGGAGTAAATCTTTTTTCTTTCGATCATGCATTGTCTGATTAATCCCATAAACCTCAAGGCCATGTTTTTTAGCCAGATCAAATAAAATCTTATAATTCTCCCAAGGGAATCCCCATGAACCAAAATAATTTATTTTCTTTAAAAAAGTTTTGTCATCAATTTTACCTTGGAGATATTTTTGAATAAAAATTTGATGACGAGAATCAATGGCCTCTAAAGCCAAGACAACAGGGCGTTTGTTTTTGACAAGTTCACGCAAAATGCGCAAATGAGTACGTTGGCTTTGTGCAAAGGGATGAAAATCGCCTCCAAAAACTATGTCTGCTTGGCGAACAGCCACGAGTAATTCTTTTTTATTTGAAATTTTTTGATAATTTCTAAATTCACGTTTATAGGCACGATAATAACTAGCAAGTGAGGGAGCTTCGGGGCCTTCAAGTCGGTGCACTGAAGCCTTGAGCTGCTTCAGTATGATGCGTTGCATTTTTAAAAGCTGCTTTCGTGGCGTCACAATTCCCTTCCATAAGAACAACAAGCCTTAGTTAAATTGTAAATGGCACAAGCCCTTTTAATGAAGCAATATTTACCTAGACTTGAGGCTAAGTGCTTGATTCTTTCATATCTTAGCTTCATTATATGACTCCTATGGCAACTCAAAATCGTTGGATCACATTAGGCGCAGTATTTCTTTTCATCGGTCTCATTCTCAGTGGATATTTGACCTCCCATCACTACGACCTTCTCTACGGAATGAGCGGGACTAAAAGTGTTTGCAACGTGAGTTCAACACTTGATTGTGATGCTGTAAACACGAGTAACTATAGCGAATTATTTGGCATCCCCGTGGCGCTGATTGCTTTTATGGCTTTTCTTGTTCAGTTACTTTTACTTTTAGGCATTAGAGCTTTTGATGAAGAAGAAAAAAGAAAATTGGCGCGCTATTATTACTATTTAACTTTAGGAAATGTAATTTACAGCGCGTTTTTAGCCATAGTCTCAACATTTTTATTAAAAATATATTGTCTCTTTTGCATCGGTCTCTACATTGTGGCCGGTGTAAGCTTTTTGTGCGGCTACAAACTTACACGTTTAACTGGAGCAAAAAAGTATTTCGCTCAGGATCTGCGTTCACTTTTTAAATCAGCAGATGCAGGTGGTGCACGAGGCGTGTTATTTGTACTTTTTATTATTCCTATCGGTAGTGTGCTTGCACATGGGATGCTCACACAAGGAATCAAAGACCTTACTCCAATGATCAATCAAAGCCTGGCTGATTGGAAGTCAAACACACAATACAATTTCAGCATCACCAACGCACCAGAGATGGGTAACAGCTCCGCACCAATGCAAATCGTTGAATTCGCAGATTTTCAATGCGGACATTGCAAGCGTGCTGCGCCTTCAATACATGCTTTTACAAATGCACATAAAAATGATGTTCGATTTATTTTTCAAAATTACCCTCTAGACCCTAGTTGCAATCCCAATATGAAAGGCGCAGGCGGGCATTCACTTTCTTGCTCATTTGCCAAAGCATCGCTTTGTGCCCATCGCCAAAATAAATTTTTCGCTGCTCATGATTGGATATACGAAAGACAAGAAACATTAAATGCTCAAATGATTGATACTATGGCAGATGATCTAAAGCTTGATAAAAATCAGTATAAAACTTGCCTTGAAGATCCATCGGTTATGAACGAACTTGCAAGCCAAATTGAACGAGCTCGATTAGCAGGTCTTGAAGGCACTCCGACAGTTTTTGTAAACGGCAGACTGTTACCAGCAGGTTTTATGATTCCTGTTTTAGAAGCAGCCCTTAAAGACATAAAGAAATAATTTATTTAGAAAAGTTCTGACATAATTAATTTAATCATATCGTCAAGAACAACGGAAAATGATTTTCCAAAAGATCTAAATGCCTCGTTGATAATGAAGCATCCTAGAATAACCATCGTTGAAAGTATAAGTGCTCGGATAACCCAAATACTACTTCTCGCATCTTGAAGCGATATCTCAGCTTCAATCGCTTTTACTCTTCGTAATGTTGCTTTAAGATCATTCCAATTTTCATGGGCTTTTTGTTGAATTTCGTCCTGTTTACTTTGTGGAGGGCTAGTCAAATTAGGAAATGTTTTTTTAGCTTTAATGGCAGAGATAAGTTCTCGTGCATGATCAAAGAGACGTTCAGTTTTTGCTTTATGCATCACTACGTGGGCTTTTCTTTTTTGGTATTCACTAATCTTTACGACAGCATCTTCGTATCTTCCTTCAGCAACTGCAGATAAAGCTTCATGCTGAAAAACACCGATTTCAGCATATGTACCAACTACAAATTCATATTTTTGCTCAGTGCTTTGTGCTTTAGCCACAAGAGACTCCTTTTATCACCGATTCCTTTATCGGAACACACCACACATTTATAAAGTACAAGACCAGCCACTAGACATCAGTCTAGAAGTAAATTTTTATTCGTTATTTTGTCTAGTTTATAAGACTTAGGATCTGCTAGACTATGTTCAGTATGACCTTCACGGAGGAGGGCAAACATGTCAAATACTGATAATAAAATTAAAATAAATGGTGCAATGCCGGCACCACCAGATTTCTTATTAACAAAATTCATTGTCGATGAGCCTATACATACTTTCGTGCAATCTCAATATGTTGAGAAACAGCCATCCACTGTAGATTATATAATATATCAATCAGCAATTGAAGATCGCAAACAAGCCGAAATAAGTTCGGCTGAGATTTATTCAAAATATCTTGAACTTATTAATTTTAATGAAAAACTATTAAGAATTATTTCAAATTACAAACGTTATAAAATCCGCGCTAGACAAGTTTACAACCATGCCAAAATTAGCGACCAGATATTAATCGACAATCTCGATCTTACAAGAAAAAGCTTAGTTTCAACTGAAAGAGCAATGAACACTCTTCAAATTGAAAATGAAACACTTCGAATTTCTATTTCAGCTCACGAAGAAGCATTTAAAAGTGTTACGTCAAAACTTGGCCAAGCTGAAGCGACCATGGAACAAGCCAATACACAATTTCGTAATTTGGCAGAAGAATTTAACCAACGTAATTTGCAACTCGATGAAGCACAGCGAACAATAAATGCATACACTACCCAAATATCACACATGGGCGATGCAATGCGTGAAATGCAATCAAGATTTTCTCAAATGCGAGATGAAAACTTACTCTATCAAAATCAATTACGTGAAGTTCAAATCAGAGAAGCAGGCATTGCGGCACTCAATTCCGAACTCACGAATTCTGCTACAAAGGCACAAAAGCAGATTCATGAATTGGATGATAAACTTACACATGAAAGAGAAAATTTTCGTTCTAAAATTTCAGCATTAGAACAAGAAAACTCACGACTCAAAGACAAAAGATATGCAGAACAACTCATCGAAAAATCAAAAAAGATACAAGAACAACAGCCCGCACAGTCAAAACTAAATATCGCTGATGAAAAACTTCTAGACAGAAAAAATCTTGAGCAATTTATGAACCGATGGACAAAAATCATCGATGAATTAAGCGCACAATCTAGCCGCATTTCTCACACTCTTTCATCAGATGAAAATGAAGAACGCGATAACTCAAACTATGCGATTACTGAGCAGCTGATTTCAGAGCGTGGCGATTTACAAATTATTGATTAATTAAATCGAAATTTTGTCATTAAAACTGGTTAATGCTGCTTTTTCATCATCAAATACTTGAAATGCAGCCTCATCATCAGTCGCTTTAAAAACTTTTCGAAATTCAGATTTCACATTACAAAATTTTGGCGGAACTGGACTACTTTTAGAGAATTCACGTAGTGTATTTACAAACGCCCCGATTCCACTAGAACCTACGAAACTTAAGCCTTCTAAATTAAAAACCACTTTGCTATTAGTCAAAATATCTTGGCATGTTTCACGAAAAGGCTCAGCTGTCTCAAAATCAAGACGTCCTTTGAGTTCAACTACAGTGATATCACCGTTTTTTCTAATCTTTGCTTGCATACTTCTAAAACCTCCTACCAAGTTCACATACGCTTCATTGACCCGTTACATATACCAGTATAGGCTGGAGATAACTTTTAACTCAAGGTGAGAATAATGAAGTCCACAAAGCCAAAAGAAAAGAAAAACAATTCCAAGAACTTACAGGGAACACTCTTTGTCGTAGCAACCCCCATTGGCAACCACCTAGACTGGACTGATCGCGCAAAACAAGTCTTAAAAGCAGTGGATGTTATTGCTGCAGAAGATACTCGAGTACTCAAAAAAGAATTAGCCAAGGTCGGAATCAAACCTCAAAAAGTGTTCTCGTATCATGATCATAATGAAGATGCCTCCACCAAAGGGCTACTAGTATTATTAAGTGAAGGTAAAGATGTTGCACTCGCCTCTGATGCCGGTACCCCACTGATAAATGACCCTGGTTATAAAATAATCAATGCTGCGAGAAGTGCCGGGTATACAGTCATTCCTGTTCCAGGCCCCAGTAGCCTGACAGCGGCCTTAAGTGTCGCGGCGTTAGGTGGGAATACTTTTTTCTTCGGCGGATTTTTACCCTCACAACGTGGAGCGCGCCAACAGCTTTTAAAACATTATAAAAGTTTTTCTGAAAACTTAGTTTTTTTTGAATCTCCTCATCGATTTAGAGAAAT